>Ga0210384_10000147_pt1 | contig 107322 bp, 96 predicted proteins | sample IncBWH2MmetaG_FD_160574 | JGI IMG/M metagenome (GOLD analysis project Ga0210384, IMG submission 160574) | Forest soil microbial communities from Barre Woods Harvard Forest LTER site, Petersham, Massachusetts, United States - Inc-BW-H-2-M | ecosystem: Environmental > Terrestrial > Soil >... | reverse complement strand
CCAGATGCAGAAGCGTTGAACTCCTTTTGGATCGCTTCGAGCGTTTGCAATACTTTCGCCAGCTGCGCCGGCTGGTTGACGGCCCAGTCCCTTTGCGGCGCCAGGCGAATGCGCGCGCCGTTCGCTCCCCCGCGCTTATCAGAGCCGCGGAACGTCGAAGCCGACGCCCAAGCCGTGGACACCAGCTGGGAAATGGACAGACCGGATGCGAGGATTTTCGCTTTCAGAGCGGCGATGTCCTGCTCCCCGATCAGCGGATGATTCACCGTGGGAATCGGGTCTTGCCACGCCAGCGTCTCTTTCGGAACCAGTGGGCCGAGATAACGCACGATCGGGCCCATGTCACGGTGCGTCAGCTTGAACCACGCCCGGGCAAACGCATCGGCGAACTGCTCCGGATGCTCGTAGAAGCGCCGTGAAATTTTTTCGTATGCAGGATCGATGCGCAAAGAGAGGTCCGTCGTCAGCATGGATGGCGCGTGGCGCTTGGACGAATCGTACGCATCCGGCATCTTGCCCGCGCCTGCGCCATTCTTCGGTGTCCACTGGTGTGCGCCGGCCGGGCTCTTCGTGAGTTCCCATTCGTAGCCGAACAGGTTCGCGAAGAAATTGTTGCTCCACTTGGTCGGCGTCTCGGTCCAAATCACTTCCAGGCCGCTGCCGATCGCGTCGCCACCCTTGCCGGAGCGGAATTTGCTCTTCCAGCCGAGGCCTTGTTCCTCGATGGCAGCCGCTTCGGGCTCTGCGCCCACGTTTGCCGCCTCGCCGGCGCCGTGCGTTTTGCCAAATGTGTGGCCGCCGGCGATCAGCGCGACGGTTTCTTCGTCGTTCATCGCCATTCGGCGAAAAGTTTCGCGGATATCCCTGGCCGCCGCGAGGGGATCCGGCTTGCCGTTCGGTCCTTCCGGATTTACGTAGATCAGTCCCATTTGCACGGCGCCGAGCGGGTTCTGAAGCTCGCGGTCGCCGGTGTAGCGCTCGTCGCCCAGCCACTTGCCTTCTGGGCCCCAATTGACTTCTTCGGGCTCCCACACGTCCGCACGGCCGCCGCCAAAGCCGAAGGTCTTGAAGCCCATGGACTCCAGAGCGACGTTTCCTGCAAGAATCATCAGGTCGGCCCAGGAGATCTTGCGGCCGTACTTCTGCTTGATCGGCCACAGCAAGCGGCGCGCCTTGTCCAGGTTCACGTTGTCCGGCCAGCTATTCAGGGGAGCGAATCGTTGCTGCCCTTGGCCGGCGCCGCCCCGCCCGTCGTGGATGCGGTACGTGCCCGCGCTGTGCCACGCCATGCGAATGAACAGCCCGCCGTAGTGCCCGAAGTCGGCCGGCCACCAATCCTGCGAGTCGGTCATCAAGGCATGCAGGTCCTGGATCACCGCATTCAGGTCAAGAGTCTTGAACTCCTTGGCGTAATCGAACTCTTCGCCCATCGGATTGGACAGCGTGGAGTGTTGGTGCAGAATTTGAACGTCGAGCTGGTTCGGCCACCACTCTCGGTTCGTGTGTGCGGGAGTTCCCGCGAATGGGCACTTCGCTTCAGTTGCCATGTTTCTCTCCAATCATTTTTTGCTTTTTCGCGCTTCGTGGACTAAGTATCACCCTTCCGTCAAAACAAATACTGCCTCTTGGCCAGCCCCGCATCGCGAATGGAGCAGGGCCAGTCAAGGCTCATGGTATGCTTTCCCCACCTATTGTTCCAATATCTAGTTCGGATACAATAGATAGGTACAGCCTATGGCAAGAAATAACGGTAACCAGTGACCCCTGCCGTTGCCGCTATCTCGTTGGAGACCGATTTCATGAAAATGGAACAAGCCCACAAACTTAAAGAGACGCTGCGATTCTTCCCACCAGTCACCAATCACCAATCACCGGTCACCTCCTACCCGCCACTGGTCGCCGGCCGCTCGCCGCTTCCCACCAGTCACCAGTCACCAATCACCAGTCACTAATCATGGAACTCCATCAGCTTCGCTACTTCTGCGCGGTCGCCGAAACCGGCTCCTTCTCCCGCGCCGCCGAGCAATCCCACGTCTCCCAGCCCTCTCTTTCCCAGCAAATCCTCAAGCTCGAAGACGAACTCGGCGCCCGCCTCTTCGACCGTCTCGGCCGCTCCGTCCGCCTCACCAATGTCGGCAAGACTTTTCTTCCGCGCGCCCGCTCCGTGCTCCGTGAACTCGAAGCCGCCCGCGGCGATGTCGTCGAGCAAAAAGATTCTCTCGGCGGTTCCATCAGCGTTGGCGTGATTCCCACCGTCGCGCCTTACTTTCTCCCGCCACATCTCACTTCTTTCTCGCGCAAATTTCCCCAGGTGCGCTTTACCATCATCGAGGAAATCACTCCTATTCTTCTCGAGCGTCTCCGCGCCGGCACCATCGACGTCGCCATCCTTGCCCTCCCCATTCGCGGCCACGAGTTCGAAACTTTTCCTCTTCTTACGGAGCGTCTTTTCGCCGCTTTACCCAGGAAACACAAACTCGCCTCCCGCAGCGCTCTTTCTCTGAAAGATCTGCGCGCCGAACCGTTCCTCCTCCTCCGCGACGGCCACTGCTTTCGTGACACCGCCGTCGCCGCCTGCGATCGCGCCCGTCTTCATCCACAAATTATCTTCGAAAGCGGCCAGTTCAGCAGTCTCCTCAGCATGGTCGGCGCAGGCGTGGGCGTATCCATCGTTCCCGAAATGGCCATCGACAAAACGTCTCCCTGCCGCTACGTGCGCATCGCCGACTCGCAAGCTGCCCGCACCATCGGCGCCGTTGTCCTCCGTGGCCGCTCTCTCACTCGCGCGCACCTCGGCTTCCTCTCCCATCTCCGCGCCTCACCCACTCCCGCATGAACCGTAGGGGCCGCCTTCTGTTTACCCCGACCTTGTCGGGGAGGCGGGCTGCTCTTCCATCGATAACTGCCAGCGATAGCTCCGCCTACGCGGTGCACCAATCTTTGGCCACCAACACTTCGCCGCTTCAGTTCCTGCTTGTTTGCACTTTGTTTTTCCGGCGTGCGATCGATGCGCCGGCGCATCCTCAGGCGGGAATCTTCACCGCTTCTCCACCCCAATCGTCATGTCATGAAAATCCAGCGTCAACACCGTTCCATAGAACAATTCCAGCCCCACCGTCGCGTCAAATAATCCATCCGGCTCGTGTACGTCCGGAGTCGGAAAGTACAAGGCTGTCGTCTTCACGCCGAGCACCGTCCCGTGAAAGCTTTCCTTCGCGCTTGGTGCCTCCAGCATCTTCACTCCGCCATCCGTTAGCGGAAAATCCCGCGTCCTTTCCGTCTTCGTCGCATCGGTCAGTCCCAGTTTCTCAATCGACTTCGTGTAGATCAGCATGGATCCCGTGTACATCGTATCCACTTGCGCGCTCATCTTCTTGCCGTTAATCTCGAATCCGTCCGCCACCACGATCGGCGGCCCATCGTTTCCAAAATGAACTAGCGAAATCTTGTCGCAAACTCCGGTGCAAACCGCTGGTCCAGCCAGCACCCCCGAAATTCGCACCTTGTGCGCCACAAAATCCAGCTGCACGATGCGATCCTTGAACGCCGTATAGGCTAGCGTGCCGTCTACCTGCGGCATCTGTTTTTGCGAAATCATATTGCCGAGCCCCATAGAGAGCGCCGGCACGTTTGTGAGCTTCACCGTTCCCACACTGACGGAACCAATCGCCGTTCGGAACATTTCCGCGGGCGCCCCTGCCGGCAACGTCCCAGTCGGTTTCAATCCCGCCGCCTCCGCCACCGGCGCATCCACGACTGAATCCACGTTCCCCGTATCGATCCCCAGCTTCAAGACCTTTCCCTCGCCGATGCGCCCCTCGACGCAAGGCGTGCCATCGCAATCCAGTAGCGGCACCTCGGTTGCGAATTTTGTGCCTTGAGCAAACGCAGACGGCTCAACAACAGCTCCGCCTGCCAGCAAAAGAAAGCCAGCCCACGTTGCAAATATGGAAAAGAGCGAACGATTTCGCATCGATTGTGCATTCCCCATCGTGAAATCCCATGCCTATCCGCTTATAGACGAACGCTGCGCGCGAATGTTAACATTCTTTGTTGTCCTTCGGTGGGGCCGTGGCGCAGTTGGGAGCGCGCCTCGATGGCATCGAGGAGGTCGTGGGTTCGAATCCCATCGGCTCCACCAATTTCAAACAATTTTTTTCCTCCACCTTTCAATCCGGCAAGTTTTGCCGTGTTCGCTCGCCCAAACCGAGCGAACGCGGCCGCGCATCTCCTCGGTTCCGTTTTCCATTTCACCAGCGTCAGCTCAACGCGATCCGCGTCTCACTCAAATCCAGTTCATGCTCGATCTTGCGCAGCACTTCATCATTGATCCGCCCATCGTTACGCAGCCGCACCGCCGTTTTGCGTTCCACTCGCAGCAATTCCTTTAAAATGGTTCGGTAGCGTTCCGAGGCCCTGGTGCTCAGCTCATCATCTTCGGCGCTTTCTTTGCTCAGGCTCGCGAGCCGCCGCGTATAACGCCGGCCGATATCGTCGTAGACCATCTCAAATTCCGGCAAGTCATGTCCGCGCGCTTCTTCCAGTTGCGCCAGCGCCGCGCTGGTGATGATGCGCCGCGCTTCATCCTCCTCGGCATGCTCCCCGCCTGCGCCGCCCAGGCCAAGCGCGCGGATCAGTGGCGGCAGCGTCAGTCCCTGCACCACCAGCGTCACCAGAATCACGCTGAACGTCAGAAACACAATCATATTTCGTTGCGGAAACGCGCTGCCATTCGCCAGCGTTTCCGGCAAAGCAATCGCGGCTGCGAGCGCCACCACTCCCCGCATACCCGTCCATCCCACGACGAAAATTTGCCGCGCGCTCGCCATAGCAACGTTTTGATGCAGCACCCGCCTGCGAATCAGGTTCGCAAGATACGCCCCCGGATACATCCACATCAGCCGCAGCAGAATCAACAGCGCACTGAACAGCGCTCCATACAGCACCAACCTTCCGATCTTGTATTCCGGCAGCCCTGCCAGAACATACGGTAGCTGCAGCCCGATCAGCATGAACACCAGCCCGTTCAGCACAAACGTCAAGGAATCCCACACCGCCACGGCCTGCATCCGCACGCTCGGCGAAAAGAACTGCGAGCTTTGCCGGCTCAAGTACAACCCGCAAGCCACCACAGCCAGCACTCCGGATGCGTGAATCGCTTCCGCTGCCAGATACGCCGCATACGGCGTCAAAATGCTCACCACAATTTCGATCGGACCATCGTCGATGCGCTTCTCGAACCACTCCACGATCAATCCCAAAATCAGTCCGACAGCCAACCCGGCGCCCGTCAGGTACGTGATGCGCAAAATGCCGGACGTAACCGTCGGCGTCGTTCCTTCCACCACCATCGCGATTCCGAATTCCAGCGCCAGCAGTCCTGTCGCATCATTCAGCAGGCTCTCTCCTTCCAGGATATCCACGATGCGCTGCGGCAATCCCACCCGCTTGGCGATGGACGTTGCCGCGATCGCGTCCGTCGTCGCTACCACCGCACCCAGCACGAATCCAAGACGCCAATCAAATCCAACAAATGTCCAGTGCGCGGCCCCCGCCACGCCCAGCACGGTGAAACCCACCAGCCCGAACGCTAGAAAACAAATGCTCACGAGGTTGTATTTGAATTCGCGCCACGACGTCATCCATGCCGCTCCATAAAGCAGCGGCGGCAGCACCACTAGAAAAATCAGGTCCGGATTCAACGCGATTTTGTGGATTCCCGGCACGAACCCCAGCAGCAATCCCGCAATCACCAGCACGATCGGATACGGCGTCTGCAGCTTCCGCGCCAGTGCCGCGAACACCACCACAAAAAGCAGCAGCAGCAGAAACACCATCTGTGCTTGATGAATTCCGCTCTGCATCATCCCTTCGTCCTCTGCGTTTCTCGCTCAAAAGATACCCCGGTTGCGCATCCGTCGCCCGCTTCTCGCCTCCCAGGGTGGAATTGCGGCATAATTATAAGGATGAGTCGCCAAAAGGCCACAGCCCTCTCCCACTTCGCGAAGCAACCCACGCTCCGCCGCAACGCTCCTACTCTTGTGGGTCGTCTTCGCGCCGAACAGAGGCAGCAAACAATGTCACGAATCAATTTTTATATCCACACCGCCCGCTTTTCCGTCCATACCGTCGCGATATCTCTCCTGTTGCTTGCCGTCTCCTTTTTTGCGTTCCCCATCGCCGCGCAACAGCAGGGCCCGATTACTCCACCTCCGACTCCCTCCTACGGCGCTCCCGCCGGCCCACCACCAAAACCTGCGGAGCCCATCGCGCCAGCCCCAGCGCAACGCGACCAGGGTTCCGAGATCACTCACCAGCCGCCCTCCATTCCCGTCGAGCAAATCATCACGCAATTCGCCGCTCGCGAAGAAGAGTTCCGGCGCGAACGCGAGAACTACACTTATACCCAGACCTTCATCATCCAGACCATCGACTACGACGGACGCGCCGACGGCGAATATCGCATGACCAGCGACATCACCTTCACTCCTGCCGGCAAGCGCTATGAAAAAGTCACCGATGCCCCGCCGCCGACTCTCGAGCGCATGCAGCTCTCTCAACAGGATCTCGACGACGTCGAGCACGTCCAGCCCTTCGTGCTTACCACCACCGATCTTCCCAAATACGACGTCACTTACGTGGGCCGCCAGCAGCTTGACGAACTTCACACCTACGTCTTCGACGTCGGCCCCAAACGTCTCGAAAAAAATCAGCGTTATTTTCAAGGCCGCATCTGGGTCGACGAAAAAGACCTCGGCATCGTCAAGTCCGACGGCAAAGCCGTCCCCGACATCCGCAAGAAAAACGGCAACGAAAATCTCTTTCCGCGTTTCGAAACCTTCCGCGAAAACATTGAGGGCCACTTCTGGTTCCCGACCTACACGCGCTCCAACGACACGCTGCACTTTAGCTCTGGCGACATCCGCATCCACATGGCCATCCGCTACGCCGACTACAAGCGTTTCGGTTCCACCATCAAGATTGGCGCCCCCATTCAACAGGTCGACAAGCCCCAGCCATAGCGTCAACGTAGCGGCGATGTCCTCGCCCCTCTTGACGAATCACTCCTGATCCGTGAAAGGGAACTCGTGGCCCGGCCTCTAGCCATCGTGAAGCGCGTCTTCGTCGCCGCCGTTCTAGCCGCGGCCTTGCTCTACTTGGGCGATGCTCTTTCCGTCCGCATTCGCGGCATCCATCCACACCCCAACGATCCTTTCGAATCTCTCACCGCCCCGCGCATCCTGGCCATCCCTGAAAACAATGGCAAAATTTCCTACGAGCGCGACATCCAACAACCCAACCAGGCCATTACCTGCGTCCACTCGCTCTTTCCCCACTCCGGCTTTTCCCCTTGCTGGTACACCAAAAAGCAATTGCAGCAACCTGTCCCCATGAACCTGTTTCTCCCCGCTCCTTCGCTCCTCCATGTAGCATTTCTCTTCACGCACACGATAAGATAGGCGCAAGATGAGAGATCGCGTCCGCGCTAGAGAATTGGCCGCCGAATTCAACAAAAAAGGCGACCCCACTGGTTGGTTTGAACAACTTTACCGTGAAGGGGAAGCAGGGAAGAGCGTCGTCCCCTGGGCCGATCTACGCCCCAATTCGCATTTGCTCGATTTTTGGAAGCTGCATCCACTCGAAACGGCGGGAAAAACAGCGCTCGTCATCGGCAGCGGCTTCGGCGACGACGCCCAACAGCTCGCCGCCTGGGGATTCCAGACCACCGCCTTCGACATCTCCGAAACCGCCATCCGCGCCGCGAATAAACGCTTCTCCACGCACGAAGAATCTGCAAGAGTCCCCGTGAAATACGAAGTCGCGAATTTGCTCGACCCGCCATCCACCTGGCATCGCCGCTTCGATTTTGTTTTGGAGATTTTCACACTGCAGGCGCTGCCGGCGGCCATACGTCCCATCGCCATCAAGAACGTCGCGCAGTTTGTAAGCCCCGGTGGTTTCTTGCTCGTCATTGCCAGAGGCCGCGAACTCACCGACCCCGAAGGCCAAATGCCCTGGCCTCTCACCCGCGAAGAGCTCGCCGCTTTCGCCACCCACGGCCTCACCGAGCTTCTCTTCCACGACTATCTGGATCCCGACGATCCACCCGAACGCCGCTTCCGCGTCCTCTACCAACTCCCCCACGCCACTCACCAAGCCTGAACTTCAAACTTAGCGTCCACCGAGGAACACTGCCTCGTTCCAAGCGTTCACCGAACTCGACACCAGTCACTAATCACTAATCACCACTCACGGCGCCTTCCGTATCGACCACAACACCTTTCCGATAATCCGCCAATTTCGGTTCTTCCCCAGCTTGATTGGCTCGTAATCCCGGTTTTCCGACTCCAGCAGTTGCACCCCGTTTACCACCAGAAATCTCGATAGCGTCAGTCCGCTTTCCTGGTGCCACGTCACCACGATCTTTCCGCTCAATTCATTGGGATTGATCGAGGAGCAATCCACCGCCACGATGTCATCATCATTGATGATTGGGCTCATCGACGCCCCGCGCACCCTCAAGCAGTTTGTTTCCGCCGGATTCGGGCACCACATCTCCGGCGCCGCGATGATTTCGCTCGCCGGCACTTGATCCAGGTCCACGAACTCATCCCCTTTTTCCCCGTGGGTCGCTGCGTGCGCTTTCAGCAGCGGGATGGCCACCAGCCGTGTTTTCGCTGGAAGTTGTGCTTTCCGCTTCCCGCTTCCCGCAACCACCACCTCCAATTCCGGGAATCGCGACTTCATCAACATGCCCCCACCCTCCGGGAACATGTGCGACAAATCCGCGCTCTTCAGCCCGGCTCGCGCCCAGAACCACCGTCTCTCCGTCTCTCCCGCCAGGTTTCCCAGTTGGATGTAGGCCTGCGCCGGCGGTTCATGCGTGCCCCGTTCCCAGCGCGACAGCGCCATCGCGGAATAGTGCAGCCGCGACGCAAACGCCGCTTGGGTCAGATTTAGACTGTGTCGAAGATCGAGGATCTTACGGGACCACTCCGCGGGAGCTTTGCTGCGCTTCTCCATTTGCCCCTTGCCTGGCTAACGCCGGGGGTATAACATCTCTGTTAGTTAGTCAGGATCGCCCCCTTGGATCCGTGCTCTTGAAAGGTGTCATGAATCGTGACAAGCCGGATGATATCACGACTCAGCTGCCGCCGCTCGCCCTTCTTCGCGGCCTCTTCAGTCGTGTCGCACGCCGCTTGGGCGTTGATCCCTCCTTCGTCAGCCGTGTCGCTCGCGGCGAACGAAACTCCCCTGCCGTTCGCGATGCCCTGGACGAGGAAATGCACGAGATTCGCGAGCACCTCAATAATCATCACGAGAATTCCATGAACGGAGACTCCTCGAAAGGAAAAGCCACCAAGACGCGGCCCTCCGGCCCTCCCAAACGCCACTAACCGGTCTCTATTCAACGACGTGCCCAGAGTTTCCCCTGCCTCCCACGCCCACTATGATATGTGTCACATACCTACCATATATGGTGTAACTTGCAGGATATGTCAAATATATAGTATAATTTAGTTGACAATACCGCTTTTTTGCGTATAGCCTCTGTATGTGGTTTGAATATTTGTGCTGAGGTATCTCTTAATGAACTACTTTGCTAGTTGGATGTTCACCACTTCTTACAATTCGAACAATTCTCCTTGTAATTTTCGCCCCGCCGGCTCACTCGAATTTGCCCGGTTTTTGCATGACGCCGGAAGCCGCTCACTTCCATTGACCTCCGCGCCACATCCGCAGCCGCTCGAGAATGCCCTGCAAAGCACATCGGATCAAGCGTTTGTCTCCTTGGTCCTGGAACAGCTCACCGCTCAAGTCCTCGAGGTCTTCGACCAGGTTCGCTCCGAACGGGATGCCACTCCCCGCTCCTCCGCCGATTGGCAAAAACTCACCGGCGAAATGCTGGCCTACGCCAGGGTCACGGCGCTCCTCCAAAACATGAAATGCGGCTCCCGCTCCGCCTCATGCTCTGAGGGCTGAGCAATCGCCGCCCTGTTTTCCTCGCCACCATGGAATCCAGCCGCCCGACGTCGTTGCGTCCGCCTTGTGTTTACCCCGGCTCTTGTCGGGGAGGCGGGGAACGCTCTTCCTTTCCTGGTCCATACAACTCGCCCAATCATCCCAAGACCGGTTTGCTCAAAATCGGCTCCGGATGGAACAGCTGGTCCAGGGTTCTGCTGAGTTGCTCGATCGTGTGCGGCTTCAGGATGAGATCTCGCAGTCCCATGCGCAGCGCCCTTTCCTGATCTTCCGGCCGCACGTATCCAGAGGTCAGCACGATCGGCATGTCGGCCCGCCTCGCCAGCACTTCGCGCGCGAACTCGAATCCCGACATTTTCGGCATCGATAGGTCTGTAACCACCACATCGAACTCCGTAGGTCTTGCCCGGAACTCCTCCAGCGCCAGTACCGCGTCCGTATGCCCGGTCACTTTGTACCCGATTCGTTCCAACAGGCGTGTGCCGAGATACACCAGCGGCTCCTCATCATCCACATACAGGATGCGTTCATGCCGCTCGCGTTCCGCTTCGCGTACCGGCTTTTGTGTGATCTCTACCGCTCTTCCAGCCGCCGGAAAATAGAGATGAAACACCGTCCCTTTCCCCGGTTCGCTGTATACCCGGACCGCCCCGCCGTGATTCGTCATGATCCCGTGCACCACCGACAGTCCCAGCCCCGTGCCTTCCCCTGGTCCCTTGGTGGTGAAAAATGGATCGAAAATGCGGTCCAGTGTGGCCCGTTCCATGCCGCAACCGTTGTCGCTGACGTACAACCGCACGTATTCGCCCACCTGCAGGTTTGCGGCTGCATCTGCGTCACCCTCTTCCACCTTGATAACGTCCAGCCGAAATTCAATCACACCGCTCTTCTCTCCGATGGCATGCGCCGCGTTCGTCGCCAGGTTGACGATTACTTGATGAATCTGCGTTCCGTCCGCCACCACCGTCGGCAGGTCGCACGCAAATGCCGTCCGGAATTCGATCGTAACCGGCAACGTGGCTCGCACCAGCTTCAGCGCCTCCTCTACCACCGGCTGCAAGTGCAGTACTTCGCGCTTCAATTCCTGTGGCCGGCTAAACGCCAGGATCCTCCGTACCAGGTCCGTGGCTCGCGCACCAGCCTTCGCGATTTCTGCCAGGTTCTCTTGCGCGGGATGCTCGGGCGGCAGATCAGCCACCGCCAGCTTGATGTTCCCCGTGATCGCCAGCAGGATGTTGTTGAAATCGTGCGCAATGCCACCCGCCAGCGTTCCCAGTCCTTCCAGTTTTTGCGATCGCAGTTGTGCCTCTTCCGCGCGTTTCCGCGCCGTGATGTCTGCGTCTAATTCCAGAATGCGTATCGGTTTGCCTTCCGCGTCGCGGTACAGCACCCACTGGCTCGCCACCACCACCTTTCGTCCGTCTTGGGCATGGTGTACCAGCTCGCCTTGCCATCTTCCATTCTTTTGAAGTATTTCCTCAATCTGCGGCAGAGGCATGGGGAATTCCGTCTGTAATATTGCCGGCGATGGTTTGCCCAGCGCTTCTTCCTTCTTATAGTTGTAGAGTTTCTCCACTCCGGAGCTCCAAAACACGATCCGGCTTTCCATATCACGCACCATCACCGGCGCCAGGTCCAGCAGGCTCGCCTGCTGCCGTAGCTCTTCCTCCGCGAGTTTGCGCTCGGTGATATCCCGCAAGATCACTGAGTACATCCGTTGCTCTCCCATCTGTACCTGCGAGATGGAAGCCTCGATGGGAAACTCCTCCCCGTTCGCGCGCAATCCATAGATCGCGCCCATTTCGCCCATCTTCCGCCGCGTCGTGTTCGTCTGCCCAAACGCATGAATATGCGATGCATGGGCGCTGCGAAATCGCTCGGGCATGAATTGATCCAGCGGACGGCCCATCGCCTCGGACGCGCTGCATCCGAACATCCTTTCCGCCGCGGGATTAAAGAGCGTGATCCGCTGCTTCTCGTCCACCGTCACCACCGCGTCCATCGCCGATTCAATCACCGCCGCCAGCCTTGCTTCCTCCTTCTTGACCGCTTCCTCGATCCGCCGGTATTCGGTCATGTCCCGGGTTATTTTTGCGAATCCCGTCAACTGGCCTTCCACATCATGCAGGGCGGTGATGATCACCTTGGCCAAAAAACGCGATCCATTTTTCCGTACTCGCCAGCCTTCCTCTTCGGATCGCCCTTCCGCCTTGGCAAGTTCCAGTGCACGTTCCGGCTTCTTTTCGGCGGCCTCCTCTGGCGGGTAAAATTTCGAAAAATGCTGGCCGATGACGTCCTCGGCTTCCCATCCCTTCATCGCTTGGGCTCCGGCATTCCAGGTGACCACGTGTCCCTCGGGATCAAGCATGAAAATCACGTAATCCTTCACTCCCGAGGTCAGCAGCCGAAACCCCTCCTCGCTGGACCGCAGTTGTTCGTGGGCTTGGCGCAAAGCCAGCTCCACCTGCGTTCGCTCCTTTATTCCAGCGTTCAAGAAAAACAGCGCGATCAATAACAGCGTGAGACTGAGGAACAATCCCAGCGGTTGCAGTAGAACTATTTTTCCAGCGCCGAACGCCCACCCCGCCACTCCCGCCGCCCCCATTGCTCCCGCCAGCAAACCTACCAGTGGCGCAAATTTTCCCGATGTTCGGCTTCCACGGCTTTCGATTGTCATTTCCGTTCCAATGTGCCTTGGATCTAGTCCGCCGCTCTAGACTCGCTCGGAGGCAGTACCGCGAGCCGCGCGTAACACCCCGCGCGAGCCGAAGCACGCGCCTCGCAGCGTCTTAGACCACAGTTTCAGTTGCCCACAGGAGGGGAACTACCATCAACGAGAGGGAGGACTTCACGTTAGCGGTTCGTATAGGAGGTGTCAACAACTCCCGGTGTCGCATGTCCTGATTCGGCATGTTTTGCTTGCAGACTCCTGTAGCGCCCGCCTTCTGTTTACCCCAACTCCTGTCGGGGAGGCGGGCGCTTTCTTCAGCCTCGCACCCTAGCCATCGCTAAATTTGCTCCTTGACGGGAGAGTGCCGTTGGCATACTCTATCTAATAGGTAAACATGTGGTTCGATCCTTCCGCGGATTTAGCGGGACCCAGCATTCCGCTGGCTTATTTGCTGGAATGCCCCGCTTTGTGGCTACTCCCTTTAGAATGAATACTTACGAGGAATATCCATCTTGCACCACTATATTTCTGATATAAGTACCTCTAGAATGAACACTTGCAAAAGTGTATCAAAACAAAGCCCTTGAAGTGTCTTAGAATGAACACTTATGCAAAACCCGGGGGGAGGGCCCCTTCGGGAACAAGCGCCCTCCTGATCTGCATGCTCGGCTATGCGAAGCCCGTGTTAGCGCCACCGCGACGCTTTAGCCTGCCAGCGGCACTTCCAACCACTTAAGGAAAGCGCTTCTAGGAACGACTTTGGCGTCGGCTAATTATTCGTCGCTCCGTGGCCTCAGCAGCAGATAGCTTCCGGTCGGTGTGGGGTTCCATCCGCGGACCACCCGAATGCAGCACGCAACTCTCCCCACTCCCCACTCCGCACGTTGGACACGGAACGGACCTTAGCTGATTGGATGTGAGGTCTTTCTTTTTCATTCGGACAGGGTGCGACAGCTTCCAGATGCAAATCTGTCAGCTTTTGGACACTTTTGCTAACATGTCCCCGTTCGACCCCGTCCGGCAGGGAACTGCCCGGCGATCCAGGCCATTCTCTGAGCCGCGCGCAAACATCCGGCCACCTGATTTCGTCACTTCCAAAACTCTTTCAATCGGATTCTTGCAGGAGAATCTGCAGCGCCTGAGGAGGATCTGGCAGCGGCGCTGTCAATTGAGTTGCACCTGATCTTTCCGAACGTCCTGCGTTTGACACGATGAGGTCTGCGCCTTTTTGCGCTACCTCATAGCAGCTTGCTCCGTAGATCGTCTTCGTTTCGCAGCCCGCCGAAGCCGCAAGTCGTAGCCGGAATCGATGCGGCCAAACCGCCATTCCTCTTACCAGTTCTTCGATCCGAAACAGATGTACTTCCGCACCCGCAAAGAATGTGTACCGGTGTTCCTTAAGCAACATTTGGCACGTCTCCTTGTCGCGATTGGAAGGGGGAACTAACATATATGTTAGAACGCTGCAGGTGGCAAGTCTCAATAAAGTACCATGCGTGTTAGCGCCCCGCCCCTGCTAGTGCCTCGCATCCCCATACTTCACCGAACACCCGTAGGGGCGCGTCGCCGCCGTCTCTACCCGTTTTCCGGCCATGGCCTGCTCCAGCGCCAGATTCACGTAATTCGTCGCCCCCGCTACATCGCTCAGATCTGTGGTTGGTTTGTTGTCAATCGCTCCATCGTAGATCATCACCCCTTGCGGGTTGATGACCACCATCTGCGGCGAGGTCTTCGCGTCGTAAAGATGGCCAATCTCGCCGCTGGGGTCCAGCAGTGCCGCCGTCGGCGCCGCTTGCATCTTCGCCAGGTAGTCGTTCTCTTCACCCGCGCTCACGTATCCCTGCTGGCCCGGCGCGGAAGACAGAATCGTGAACCAAACCACGCCCCGGCCCGTCCACTGCTTTTGAAGCTTCTGCATGTTCCCGCTGTTGTAGTGTTTGCCCACGTACGGGCACCCGTTGTTGTGCCACTCCAGCACCACGTACTTTCCGCGATAGTCCGAGAGTCGAAAAGTCTTGCCGTTGCTCGCCGAAGCCGTGAACTCCGGCGCCGCCTCGCCGACTTTCACCGCCGAGATCAGCAGCGGCGCGATGCACAACGCCACAGCAACGATTAATGTGTAAAGAGTTGAGCGTTTCATTTCTACTGTCCCTCCTCCAGGGTTTGTGCCGCGCGGATGCCCGCGCCATCTCTGTTTCTCGTCGCTTCCGGTCTGCCGAGCGGCGCATCAATCATGTACGCTCGGTCGCCGGAGAGCACCAGCACGCCCTTTAGCCGTTCGATCGGTCCGAGAAGCTCATCCGACTTTCGCAGTGTCAGCAGGAATCCCTCTCTCACGGACGCCAGTTTCTGTGGGGCGGCGTTATCAATCTGCGATTTCGCAAGCGGGAAGAACGTCGCCTGCGTGGTCTGCTGGCCAAGGTTTGCGGTCAGCACAAAAGAATCCTTGGCCGCCACCACACTGAATTTCCAGTTCTTCGGCGGCGTCTGCGGCAATTGCTTGCGCGCCGCCATGAACAACTCACTCGTGCGGCCATCCGCCACAAGCGGCTGCGATTTCAGGGGCAGCGTCAGCGAAACCTGCGCATTGCCGGCAACGCACACCTCCCGGCAAACCAATACTTTTACCTCAGCGCTGACCTGCACCGGCGCTTGCGCCGCCAGGCTGGCGTCCGCACTCATCGGCACAAGCAGCATCACCGCGTCCTCGTAACCATAATCCACGATTGTAGACGTCCCTAGCCGCCGTGGCGTTGGCCATTCGATGGCCCCGGCCGTGAGACCCGCCGGCAGCTGCCACCTCACTCGCGGCGGTTCCCCCGAATCGCCGGGATTGATCCAGTAGATGTGCCAGCCCTTCTCCAGTTGGAAACGCAACCCGAGATCGAACTTGTGCCCCGCGCTGATCCACTGATTCTCCGCGATAAGTTCCACCGTGCCGTGCGGGACCGGCGTGCCTGCCGCCTCCGCACCCGCAGCGCGTAGCAGCAGCGCGGCCCCCAAGGAAAGAGCCAGTGAAAAACCTGAACTTGGCCGGCATCCCCGCACTTTTCTCTTGATGCACAAACCTTTCAAAGCGATCTTTCTTATCTGACGGCACGTCTAAGTCATTGGTTTCCTGAACCCTTTGAGAAATGCTCTGGTGGCGGCTGCGTTGCGTCGAAGAAGGAGGCAGCGTACCATGCACAAGTTTGAACTCCACACCGGAAATCCTTGTTCAGTGGGGCTGCACACTTTTCGCCACCAGGAGGATGGATGAAGGCCCGCGCATGCCTTTGTTTCCTGTCGTTTCTGTTGTGCTCCGAGTTCGCAAGGGCTCAGTCCGCCGCGCCGGCCAGGGGTGACCAGCTTCCGCGCCACGGTGTGATTGGGCTGGTGCTCGCCGCGGCCGATAGCGGCAAACCCGAGGACCCGCAGAGCAATCCCCCAACGATAAAAACAGTAATTCCGGGTGGCGCGGGCGAAGCGGCAGGAATTCAACCCGGCGACTCTCCGACCGAATTGGATGGCCAGCCAGTCGCCAGTTCTGCGGACTTCGCGCTGCGGATTAGCCGTCATCTCGCCGGGGACTCCGTCCGAATCGTGCTGATTCGTGGAGGACAACGCATCGAAAAAACGGTCACGTTGAAAACGCGGCCATTCGAGACCAGTGCCGACGCCGATGTTCTCTATCACTCGGTCACAGTGGACGGCGCGCGCCGCAGAACAATCATCACGCGCCCGAAAACCGCGGGCCGCTATCCTGCCGTCCTGCTCTTCGGCGGACTGGGCTGCTATTCGCTTGACGGCGCGTTGAACGAAAACAGCGGATACGGCCCGATTCTTTCCGGCCTGGCGAAAAAAGGATTCGTAACCATGCGCGTGGAAAAAACGGGCGAAGGCGATAGCGAAGGCCCGGCGTGCACGGACTTGAAAGCCACCGTCGAACTCGAGGCCAAAGGCTATATCGCCGCCCTGGCCGCTCTCAGAAATTACGAATTCGTGGACGCCGGGAAAATCTTTGTTTTTGCCCATAGCCTGGGTCCTTTGATCGCTTCACTCGCGCTGCCTCAGCAAAGCCTCCGGGGCATTATAGCCGCCGAGACCATTGGCCGAAGCTGGTTCGAGTATGGTCTGGAAAATGTTCGGCGTCAGAGCGCGCTCGTCGGCGAGCCTCTGGACCAGGTCGACGCCGATGTGCGTGCCCACGCGCAATGCGGTTATCACTTTTTCTTGCAGCACGAGACTGCCGAGGAAGTTGCCAAGCTGGGAGAGCAGTGCAGCGAGATGATTCGCAGCTACGCGGGCCTGTCTTACCCCTATATGCAGCAGATCGGCGACATCAGCCTGGCAAAACAGTGGAAGCAGATCGATGCGCCGGTTCTGGTGATCTATGGCACGTCCGATCCGGCCACCAGCGCGGATGAAGGCCGCTACCTGGTGGATATCATCAACAGCTTTCATCCCGGGCGCGCCACCTACGCCGAAATCGCGGGGATGGGCCACGATTTCGGCCGCTATTCCTCTCAAGCAGAATTCCTGAACCGCCGCAAGGACCTGAAGCCTCATCCGTTTGACGACGAAGTACTCTCGACGATTCTCGCCTGGCTGGAACAGCGCCTGCAATCCTGAGCGGCGGCGTACGACGAGAAGCAGCGCAACGAATTTAGGCTGCTGCGATGATATCGCCCGCTGCAGGCCTCACATCTTCGGCTGGATCAGCGCTTGATACACGGGCGCGTGCGTCAAGATCTCCACATTCGGCCAGTGGGGTCCAAGCAATCGCTGCGTCATGCCGACAAACACCACATCGTTCGTCGGGTCCACCCAGAACCAGGTGTCCGCCGCGCCGACCCAGAAGAACGTCCCGCTGCCCACGACTTCGTCCGCGCGCTGCGGATCGTGGTAGACCCCGCAATCGTAGCCCCACCCCAGGCCGGGCCCCGGCCCGAGGAAAAATTGTCCCGTCTCCAAACTCGCGTCGAGATGGTTCGACGTCATCAGCTTCACCGTCTCCGGCCCCAGAATGCGCACCCCGTCCAGTTCACCGCCGTTCAGCAGCATCTGCGCGAACCGAAAATAATCCTGTGCCGTCGAGACCATGCCCCCGCCGCCCGAGGCCATCGCTGGCTGCGTTGCATAATCCGTCGGCAATCCGTCCGCCATCATTCCCGACACCAGTTCGCCATTCGCATTTTCCGAATATGAAGTCGCAAACCGATTCCGCTTCTCCTTGGGAACATAGAATCCGCTGTCCTTCATCCCCAGCGGCCCGAAAATATGCTGCTGCATGAAATCAGGCAGAGACTGCCCCGATAATTTTTCAACCAGGTAGCCTTGGATATCCATCGACACGCTGTAAACCCAGCGCGTCCCCGGCTGGTAAAGCAACGGAATCTTCGCCAGCTTGTCGATCATTTGCTGCAGCGATTGCGATTCCAGCACGTGCTCCGACAGATATATCTTGTCCACGGGCGTGTTGCCGAAAAAACCGTACGTAAATCCGGCCGTGTGCGTCATCAGTTGGCTCATCGTCGGCGGATGAACAGGGTCTTCCAGAATCATATTTCCGCTCGTATCCATGCCCTTGAAAACCTTCAGGTGCGCGAACTCCGGGATGTACTTCGACACCGCATCCGAAGGATGCCATTTGCCTTCTTCGTAGAGAATCATCATGGCCACGCCGGTGACCGGCTTGGTCATCGAGTAAATACGAAAAATCGTGTCGCGCGCCATCGCCGCGCCGCTGGCGATGTCCTTCTTTCCGAATGTCTTTTCATCAATCACTTTGCCGTGCCGCGCCAGAATGGTCACGATGCCTGGAAGCCGTTTCTCGTCCACTTCCCGCTGCATCACCGCATGCAGCCGCTCCATTCGTTCTGACGAAAACCCCAGCTCCTCCGCCGCATCCTTCTTGGCAGGCGCAAGAGCCTTCTTGCTGGCTTCCTGCGCCCGCAACTGATCCGCGCTGGCGGCAAAGAGCAGTGCGGCAAACACCAATAGCACCAATAGTGAAACTCGGATGTTTTTCATTTGCCTCAGTCCTGTTCGACTTGCGAATCGGCTGCGAAGATGCGGCGCTCATCTTAGGTCGTGGCGATGAGGCCAGTCAATCAGGACAGACTGCTCGCGGGGCAGCCTCGCGGAAACTCTTTTCCGACCCTAATCTCCATCTCTGCCTAACACACCCCCAACGCCCCGTCGCCGATCGCAACAGTTGGAGTCCACTTCTCTAAGCTTCCTCAGAGTTGGTCCATCAATTCAGTTGTCGTGACAGCACCGGCAGATTCCCCGACCGTGCTGCCCCTGTCATTTCTGTCGTCTTCCGCCAGTCCACTTCGTTGACGTTCACTCCGCCTTTGCGCCCTTGCGTGTCCACGAACATCAGCAAGTCGCCGTCTCTCCGGTACTTGGCCACTTCATAGGTCTCGCCGGACTTCACCGCCAGCACCGTAAATCGTTCAACGGATTGCCGGTCGGCGATTTGCGGTGGGCTGACTTGCACGAATCCAGCGTTCACGATCGCGCCCGTTGGCGCATTCGCCGCTATCTGGTTCGTGCTGCCTTCGGTTTTCACCACGGCCAGCTGCATCGTGTTTGCCCGAGGCGTGGGGTTAAACGAGCTTGGCCGTGCATAGGATGATGATGCGTACGGCGGACGGTCCGGATGATTTCCGAATGCCAGAGTCCGCGGTATCACGACGTCGTCCATCAACCGCAGTTCCAATGGCTCTTCGCCTTTTAGCGTCGGTCGCGGCCCGCGGAACGGCAAACTAACTACCTTCCACGGCCATAGCGGCGGAAACAGCCACTCCGCCACGTCGCGTTTCGCGTGACCCTTGCCGTCGATGTCGCCTTGTTTGTCGACTTTGTATCCGCGGGCCATGATCACCTTGGCTGGCACGGGAAGGTCCCCATACGGCAGGATTACCCGGTCAAACGAGATCTTCAGGTAGCCCTTCCCGACGAAATGCCCCGGCTCCTTGTCCGCTTCCAGGTGCCCGCCCAGCATGCTGCCCCTCGGGAACAACGGCTTGCCGAACTGCTGCATGGTTCTCAAGTGACAGAGCACCGGATCACCAATCGCCGCTGTCGCCGAAGAGAAATTCGGCTCGTCCAAGGTACATTGCAGAAGGGTACCTGCTGGCACCAGCTGGTCCTGTGCGCGGATTCCCGCCGCCAACACCAGTAGCGCCACCATACCCACCCATACACCGATGAGTCGTCTCATGTTCGTCCTCCAGATTGTCGTTTTCTGTCAACTTCGATCGGCGACTATTTGAGATAGCCGCTTCCACCGGCAGCACGCCCGAAAGCTCCCGACTGGACACACCCAAGCGTACTTACAGTTGTTCGACCCAAACCCGGAGTTCCTGGGAAAGTCGCTGGCGTATCGTGATTTTTATTATGCGGACAACGTTGGCGGGCAGAGTTCCGGGCTAAGTCCTAGTACTGGAGAGGACCTGAATTGTTTTGGTTCTTTAGGCTAGAGTCTGAATAGATCTCATTGCAACGTTCGAACGAATCCCACGCCAATCGCCGCCCGTGGATATTTGGCGTGAAACTTGAGCCGTTCCTGCTCCGCCTGCTTCCTCGTCTTGAGTGGTTTCGAGAGAAAGACAAACTCGCCTTCTTGCCGCTCGTATACCACCCACCGGCCTTTCGCTTTCTTCATACCCGCTTTATAGCACAGCGAACGCGCCGTTGCCATTTGAACGCGCTAAAAAAGCAATAGACGACTATGTAAGGCCGTCCGCCGTGTCTTAATCCGCATTCTTGACTAAGGCGTTGACCAAACTCTTTCCTCCCGAATCCCGCGCGAAAAAAATGTAACCTGCTGCCGCTCCCGCCAGTAATACCAATTAGAAGCCCGCCAGGAAACGCAACGGCGATTGGACGAAGCACGCGCCAGGTTCTAGAGAGGCCAAGCCATGAAAACACTCTTCATCGCGCTGCGCGCCGCAATCTTCGGCGCTGGATTCATTTTTCTATCGGGCTGGGTCGCGCTGGGTCTGCACCGCCGCTACGACCAAAATCTTGGCTTTGCGTTCTCCGGCTGGACACCCGCTTTGGGCATCGCCTTGATGGTTGCCGGTGGAACTCTCGCGTTCGCCTGCATTGCGACGTTCGTCATCCGCGGGGAAGGCACGCCCGCCCCCATGGACCCGCCGCGCAAGTTCGTCGCTGCCGGTCCGTACCAGTTCGTTCGCAATCCCATGTATATCGGTGGTTTCATCGTGCTCGCAGGCTTCGGCCTCTACGAACAGTCGCCCGCCATTCTGCTGTTCTCTCTGCCGTGGCTTCTGCTCGCGCATCTCTTCGTCATCCTCTACGAAGAGCCGCATCTCCGCGCCACATTTGGCGCACCGTACGAAGCCTATTGCCACTCCGTCCGCCGCTGGCTGCCCCATCGTTAGTGGTTTTTTCATTTGTCCGGCCACCGGCTAATCGTCCAACGGACCGCCGGCTCCAGGGATATTTTCAAGTTGCAGAGAACGATGAAACTGCCACTCGCGCAGAATTGGCGTATAGGCTGCGGCCTGCGCCGAAGGCCATCTTTAGGCCTGCTGCAACTTTGTGCATGCCGCGCACGTCCAAAGGGATTAGACTTGTCTGGAACGATTTGCACGATCCTCGCAACTGCATTCTTCGCGGCTGCCAGGAGGGTAACCATATGGCGGGTTTTGTCCTTCGCGGTTCCATCCTTATGCTTACAAACTTGAGCAGGATTTTGCTGGTGGCTGCCTTCATGGCGTTTTTCGCATGGGTGCTGACTCCGGTTGCGTTGGCACAACGCGCTGGCGGCCACGTTGGCGGCCATGTTGGGGGCCACGTCAGCGGTGGAGGGCGCATCGTCGCGCCGCCGGCTTCGCGCCCAGTGATTTCGCGGCCTCACGCTTCGCCGGGCCGGCCTCTGGGGACCATTGGTGCTGGAGCGGGTCCTCGCAGCTTTCGCGTTCCCATGCGCCCGGTTTTCGGTCGTCGCCGCCCGTTTCCGGTGTTCGTGGGAGTGCCGTTCTTCGGCTTTGGAAGCTTCCCGTACAATTCCTTTTGGTGGTCGCCCTGTGGTTATTTAGGCGGCTGGGACTTTGGCTGCAACTCTTCTTTGACCGTCCCTGCGACTGGTTTTGAGAACTATGTCAGTGTGCCGGCTTACGTGAATCCGCCGTACCTGTATGGCGACCTGGAACCTGAGCAAGTTTGGCTGTATCTAAAAGACGGCACGGTGTATAGCGTGGACGACTACTGGTTTGTAAACGGCCAGGTGCATTTCACGGTGGCCGACGAGCCGGGCGCCAATCCCGTCGAGCAAGTGGCCGATTTCGACGAACTGGACGTGCAGCGAACCATCGATGTGAATACCCGCCGCGGATTCCGCCTCGTGATGCGCGACGCGCCTTGGCAGAAGTATATGCACGATCATCCCGATCTTATTCCGCCGCCTTTGGCGCCTCCGCCGCCGCTTCCGCCCCCGCAAAACAAGCAATAACCAACTGTCCCTCAGGAATTCGCCGCACTCTTAGCCATGTGTCGCACTGGACGAGTAGTCCGTCGAGAGGCTGAGATCCTTCCACTTCCTGTCAGACTCCAGCTTTTGCGCGGCGCTTTTCTCGACTGCTGCGTAACTATCGCTTCCCAGCAACAGCCGCAGCGGCGGCTCGGAGAGCGAGGCGATGTGTAGCAGTGCCGCCGCAGCCTTCGCCGGATCGCCCGGCTGTTTCCCGTTGTAGCTTTTCTGGAAGCGCACGGAAGCACCCACGGTGGAGTCATACTCCGGGCGGCCTTCCTTCAGTTCGGTGGAGGAACCGGCGAAATCGGTGCGAAAGCCGCCGGGTTCGATGATCGTGACCTTGACTCCCAGCGGTCCGACCTCTTTCGATAGCGACTCCGAGAAACCCTCCACACCGAACTTCGCGGCCGCGTAGGGTGCACGCCCCGCGGGTCCGACGCGTCCCGCGATCGACGTGACTTGGACGATGTGTCCGGCACGGCGCTCACGAAAGTAGGGGAGCACGGCTTTGGTCATGATGATTACACCAAATAGGTTGGTCTCAATCTGCGCTCGAAAATCGGCCAGTGAGGTATCTTCAACCGGGCACACATACCCGTAGCCGGCGTTGTTCACCAGCACGTCCAGGCCCCCGAAGTTGGCAATTGCCGCACCGAAGGCGGCTTGGGCTTGCGCTTCGTTGGTGACGTCCAGCGGGACAGCACAAATGTTGTCGCCATGCTTGCTCTCCAGGTCCGCAAGTTGCTCTGGATTGCGGGCTCCCGCCACCACACGGTCTCCTGCCTCAAGCACCGCTTCGGTGAACGCGCGGCCCAGACCACGAGAAGCGCCGGTAATGAGCCAAACTTTTGACATAACTCCTCTTTCTGCGGCCATCGGCCAGCGGAAGCGGACGGGACCCTGAACTGTTCGATCTTTTGATTCCTCCGATCAGATGGAGGTTAGGCTCCGACTGCCGGTATTATACCCATCACGCCCGCGAGCGGGGTTTCGGTCTCCGATTCATGATCGTGTAAGCCGACGCCGTGACCGGCTCTATGTGTGATCCGACGGCAGAAAATCCCAGCCGCTGGTAGAAGCGCGGGTTGCGGCTATCGAAAGTTTCCAGATAGCAGTCGACCCCCGCTTCATCCGCCTCTGCGAGCGTAGGCTCCAGCAGCCGTGCGCCGATACCCTGGCCCTGCGCCGAAGGAGCCACGCCGACGATGGACAGGTACCACGCGGACTCCTCAATTACCGACGACGCTCGTGGCCGCATAAACTCGATGATTCGGCGATAATTGTCCGCACCCTGCGCGCCCATCACCTCCGTGAGGAATGCGGCCCTAGCCCCTGCCTCGGCGTCGGACACTGAACCCGCCGCAGGCAACAACCATACCGCCGCGCCCATGGATGGGTCCGGCCAGACCACCAGCCGTCCCCGCCGCTCACCCTCACTCATCGAATACTCGAAGTAGCGCGCCAGCGCCTCTCGCCTGCGCACTTCATCGTCGCCAAACTTCTCCGAGATCGCCACGTAAAACGCGTCGAACCGCAGTGCATCGACCAGCGCTCTCAGCGTCTCCGGCGAGTTCCCACACGTCACAACGAAATTATATTCGAACACCAGTTTTTCGGAAGGCAGCAGCGAGTTCTTCCGCGAAGCTATGCCTGCCGCGAACAGAGAAACTTCACGATCGGAGTTCAACCCTTAGATTCCATCACAGCAGGTGTTATATCATCACCACTCAGTCGCTCCGACGGGCATGGCCCTGATTATTCACAACTTGTCCTACGATGTGGTCAGCAGTGGGTACTTCCCTGTGGAAGTGCCCCCCTGTTTTTCGACAACAAGCTTCGCAGCCACGCTGTTACAGGTAGCTCCGAAGGTGGGCAGTTTCCGAACTAAATCGAGCCGGTGCGCATATCATTCGATTCCGCGGCTGCAACACCACCGCCGACTATTGGGTGTTCCTAACCCTCTGCATCAGCTGAGATTAGCACTGATCATTGAGCAGGATTGGCCGCACTTGGAACAGCATATGAACAGCTCTACGCTTTCATTGACGCGGCTTGCTCATGTCCGCGGCTCTTCCAGAGGCTTGGAAAGGGTGCATGATTTTGACGCCCTAGATAGAGAGAGGCTGATTAGGTCATCAGGCTCAAGATTTCTGTTGAAAGCTGATCTGTCGAGGTTTTATCACACACTCTATACTCACAGCATTTCCTGGGCGCTTCATACGAAGGAAGTTGCCAAAGCTCGTCAATTTGATAGAACACTTCTCGGTAACGCGCTGGACGAAGCGCTTCGGAATACTCAGGACAAACAGACTCTAGGAATCCCAGTTGGTCCTGTCACATCAGATTTGATATCGGAACTCCTCGGCGCCGCTATGGATCTCCAACTATCTGCCGAAAACCCGCGCCTCAAAGGTATGCGTTTCGTAGATGATTACTACCTTTATTTCGCGACCCGCTCTGAGGCTGAGAAGGCCTTAGCCGATCTTCATAGCGTAACCAACCACTTCGGTCTTGAAATTAATCCACTGAAGACAAAAATACTCGAGTTGCCGGAGCCAATTAGGCCGAATTGGATTGCTGAATTACGCTCGATGCCCATAAGAGGTACGTCTGAGGAAGACGACCTACTAGCCTTTTTTAGTCGAGCTTATGATTTCGCCGCGAAATATCCCGGGAGTAATGTCCTAAAGTACGCCGTTAAACACACAACTGGCTTCACGATTACCCCGGATAGCTGGGAGATTTACGAATCCTTTCTGCTCGGCAGTCTTGTAGCGGAACCGACCCTTGCACCAACCCTCGCTCCAGTCTTGCTTGACTGCCGAGACAAAGGCTACCCGCTGAGTATGCAGAGGCTAACCGATTGCCTAGCCGAAGTGATCTCCTACCACGGGAGGTCAAAGCAGGCGTTCGAGGTGGCCTGGGCGTTGTGGATTAGCAAACTCCTCGGTGTGACACTGCCAACAGAGGTATGGCCAGGAATCTCGCTTATCGATGACTCGATTGTTGCCCTGATTGCTTTGGATTTAAGAGCCAACGGGATGGCGGACGGTTTGCACCCAGACTTGTGGTTACAGCATATGCAGTCGGGTCATTTGTACTCGGAGAACTGGCTCCTAGCCTATGAGGCTTTAGTCAAGGGGTGGCTTCCCTTCACGGACCGCGCAAACTACGTCGCCAATGATGACTTCTTCGGAGAGCTCGCCCAGAAAGGTGTGGAATTCTACGATGTCGGAACGCAAAACGCGGCCACGGACGCTGATTGGCTAACGGCCTATTTGGCCTGACATAACTAGATGGGCACCTACTCCCCCAATCGCCACCGGAAGGTCAGAGAGGACGTTTCTCGCTCCAGTCCGTTACCTCGTCCTCGAAGCACCAAGCCAACGCGACCGAGACGTCTACAACGAAAACTGCCATCAGTACTTACGACCTTCGCTAATCAGGTCCTTGATTTTCAAGCCGCCGAGGGTGTTGCCTTTGCGCAATTCCTTTATGCGATCGATTGCTTCGCCGACCGCACGAAGGTCCTTCGCCGCAGACTGCCGCGACTCTCTGGCCAGCACTTCTTCGACATACGCTGCAACGGCGAGACCAAGAGCGCGCGCCTGCTCAGCCAACTCTTCAGGAACGTTCACGGTAACTTGCATGGCGGGATTTTATCATCGTCGGCGGGCCGGCGTAATGCAGCAGAGGCAATTTGGGTGGCCTACGGGAGACTGCTCATCATTCAGACGCTTTTCCACAAGCTTTTCGAATACTCCAGCTCCTCCAAGTCCCGCGTTTCACGCCACTTCCTAAAGATGCCTCCATCCATTCGAATACCTAGTCGATACCTATTGACAGTTGGTAACTACAGCGCTACCATGCCTCATGATGAGCGCGCATCAACCGCTCCTTCCTTGCAGGGGCCGCCTTCCGTTTACCCCGACCCTGTCGCGGAGGAGGGCCGCTCTTGCTGCTGCGCCTCGCCCGCGCTCGTTTCATAGCTCCATCCCCCATCACCCTCTGCCAAATCAGCCGATCCTTCTTTCCTCACCTTCAACATTTAACTGTCGGCTGACGACCCAGAATTCCTTCATCCTAACTCTTTTAGTATCAACACTTCCAGACAAGCACCGCGTTTTGCCGTGTTTTGACCGGAGTTGTCCGCCAGCAACTTATGTAGAATCAACACTTACGCGAATGCCCCGACATAACTTCTTTAGAGGCAACACTTACAAAAAAACAGGGGGAGGGGGGTGCTCCGTTAACTAGAAATTCAATAAGGGATTTCTATCCTGAGGGACTATCGGGACCGAAGGATCTCTCTTGATTCGTCACCAACGTCACCCTGTACCATTGCCGCCGTCGCCTTACGGTGCAACAATGATCAGGAACCGGGAAACATCTCCGCCCGCTCCGGTGTCTAACCTTATAGAGCGGACATCGGGTGCGGCATCAGCAACGCGCCGCCCCGAGCGCAAGTCGTGCCTGGATGTGCAGGGAAGGCCTGGGCTACCCAGCCGGGTCGGAAAGGCCGGCAGTGTCCGATTGGGTCAACGCCCTTTCTTGGGGCCACGATGAAGCCGAACTCGTCCATGAGCTGCAAGCCGGCTCGGACACGGCCTTCGACTGGCTCGTCACGCACTACCATGCCCCGGTCTATAACCTGATCCTGAGCATGCTCGGCGATGTGGCCGACGCCGCCGACGGCACTCAGGAAGTTTTCCTGAAAGCCTTCCGCGGCATTCGCAATTTTCGGCAAGGCAGCTCTTTGAAAACCTGGCTCTATCGCATCGCCATCCGCGAAGCGCTCAATCACAAGCGCTGGTTCAAGCGTCATCTGCAGAAGAACGTTTCCATTGACGCGGAGCCCGAAGATGGCCAGGCGCACATCGAAGTGGAAGATCTTGGCGCCACCCCCTTCGAGCAGCTTGCCACGCACGAAATTCAGATCGCGGTGCAGCACGCGCTCGCGGAAGTTCCCGAAGTTTTTCGCGGCGCGGTAATTCTGCGCGATCTCGAAGGCCTGAGCTACGAGGAAGTCGCCGAAGTTCTCGAATGCAGCGTTGGCACTGTGAAGTCCCGCATCCTCCGCGGCCGCCGCGCACTAAAAGAAATTCTGGAGCCCATTTTATCTGAGCGGAATCCAGCAAAAACAATGGACGAGCGAAATACAGTGAGAACAACTGACGAGTGTGAAACGCATCGCGAGCGCGCGCAAACGACTTCTCACAGCGCGGTCTCCGAGCCGCGGCCGTCGCCTTTCGCCGACGCGTTTTCCGCGTCGCGCCGTGTCCAGGTTTCTTCGGAAGGTTCGAGTACGTCCCTGCGGGCAAGTTCCGCGGGCGAGGGTCTCCGATGAAGTGCAATACGGTTCACACAAAACTCGCTGGCTATCTCGACGACGCCCTCACCGGCGCCGCCCGCGTGGAAGAGCGCGTGGAAATTCGCAACCATCTCGAAAGCTGTGCCGTTTGCCGCGAGGAGCTTCAGCGCTTCCGCAAACTGGCCGTCGTTCTCTCGCGCGTTCCCCGCACACTGCCTCCCGCGGACCTGGCTGTGCGCATCAAGGTAGCTGCCGCCCAGGCGAAAGCTTCTCACGACTGGCTTAGCCGCGTCCGCAGACTGCGCGACCGCGCGGAGATTCTTCTCGACAATGTTTTGCGCCCGCTGACCGTGCCCGCAACCGGCGGCGTCTTCTCCGCGATCTTGGTCTTCGTTGTAGTTTTCCACATGATCGCGCCCGGCATCGTCGTGCAAGCCGTGCAAAACGACGTGCCTACGAATCTCATACGTCCTGCCGAGCTCATTACTCTCTCGGAGTACCCGCAATCGGTGGCGCTCGAACAGCACGATGTCGAGCTTTCCTTGCCGCACGGTCTTCTTCTCGACGTTACTGTGGACTCGCACGGCCAGATGATCGACTACCAGATTCTTTCCGGCCCTAGCAGCCCCGAGCTTCGTCACCAGCTCGACCAGATGCTGTTTTTCTCGCGCTTTACTCCCATGCTGAGTTTCGGCCACCCCACTGCCGGCGGCCACGTGATCCTCAGCTTCAGCGCGGTGCACGTCCGCGGTTAGCCTGATGAAAATTTCGCGCTCTCTGCAAATGGCCGCTGCGCCCGCGGCCCTATTGCTCGTTCTGTTTTCTTCGATAACTTCCGCGCAGAATCGTCCTCCTTACGCTTCGCAATCTTCACCATCTTCGCAAGTCGGTGGCGCCGCCGAGCGTGCGCTCTTCGACGCCACCAACCGCGAGCGCGCTGCGCAAGGATTGCCCGCGCTGGCCTGGGACGCCGCCCTAGCCACTGCCGCGCAGCGCCACGCCGCCCGCATGGCGGAGGAGCATGCCATCTCGCACCAGTTTCCCGGCGAAGCCGCCTTGCTGGACCGCACCAGCCAGGCGGGCGCGCATTTTTCGCTGGTCGCGGAAAATGTCGCCGAAGGTCCGGACACCGAAACGATTCACGAAGGCTGGATGCATTCCCCCGGTCACCGCGCGAATATTCTCGATGCGCAACTTACGGTGATCGGCATCGCCGTGGTTTCACGGGGAAGGCAACTCTACGCCGTGCAGGATTTTGCACATCGCGTGGAAATTCTCACGCTCGAACAGCAGGAAACGAAAGTCGGCGCCCTGCTTTTCTCGCGCGGTTTGCAACTCGTGAATCAGAATGATGACGCGCGCCGCGCTTGCAGCCCGGGTCACAATCCGTCTTACAGAGGATCGATCTTCATCGTGCGCTATGAAGCGACGGACCTCGGTAAATTGCCGGATGGCTTGGAAAAAGTTGTTCGCGAACGAAAATACTCGAAAGCTTCGGTGGGAGCGTGCGATTCCGGAGGCGATTCCGGCTTCACGAAGTATCGCATCGCCGTTTTGCTCTTTTGAGAAGAACATCAGGCATAAGCAGGACCGATGCCCGCGATGAAAAGAATTGATTGTTCCGCGGGCCGGAAATGCATACACTATGCGCATGATTCGCATGGCCTACTCGTATTGGCGATTTAGCGGTCCACCCAACTTGGTGGCGAGGGGCGATTTGTAAGCAGAGCGACAAAAAGAGAGAGTCGACCCACTCGCATCGAGTGGGTTTTTTGTTTTTAGGGACGAAAAAAGTTTTCGTCCGGGCTCAAATAAGGAAAGGTCGAACGCCATGATTATTTCCATGAAGCTGCACGCCAAGCGCGAAGAGATCGACGAGGTGCGCAAGCAGGTGGAGTTCTTCGGTTACAAGGTGCACTCGATCGAAGGGGAGGAACGCGTGGTTATCGGAGTCGTGGGTGTGGGTGATGTCACGGCGTGCCTGGAATCCGTCGAGGCCATGCCGCAGGTGGAGAAGGTGGTGCGGATTTCCGCGCCGTACAAATTCGTGAGCAAGGAATTTCGCGCGGGGAAGACGCGGATAAAAGTAAACGGCACGGAAATCGGCGGCGACGAATTTGTGGTGATGGCCGGGCCGTGCTCGGTGGAATCGGAAAAGCAGATCATGCAAGCGGCGGAGGGGGTGGCGAAAGCGGGAGCGAAAATGCTGCGCGGCGGAGCGTTCAAGCCGCGGACGTCGCCGTACGATTTTCAGGGCATGGAAGAAGAAGGATTGAAATTGTTGCAGAAGGCGAAAAAGGCAACGGGGCTGGCGATCATCACGGAAGTGATGAGCGACCGCGACGTGGACTTGGTTGCGCGTTACGCCGACGTGATGCAGGTTGGCGCGCGCAACATGCAAAATTTTATTTTGTTGAAGGCGCTTGGGAAATGCGGCCGGCCGGTGCTCTTGAAGCGCGGGCTGAGCAGCACGGTGAAGGAATTATTGATGTCCGCGGAATATATCGTGGCGCACGGAAATCCTGACGTGATTTTGTGCGAGCGCGGCATCCGCACGTTTGAAACGGTGACGCGCAACACGTGCGACATCACGGCGATTCCCGCGTTGAACGAATTGACGCATTTGCCGGTGATCCTCGATCCCAGCCACGCGACAGGGAAGCGCAGCCTGGTTCCCGCGCTTTCGCGCGCCGGCGTGGCCATCGGCGCCGACGGCTTGATCGTGGAAGTCCACCCCGCCCCGGAAAAAGCCATCAGCGACGGCGCGCAATCGCTCGACCTGACACAATTCCGACAAATGATGGAGGATCTGAGGCCTTATGTTGCGTTATGGCAACAATCACGGAACCGCAACTCGCTGGCTGCGAGTTCACAGTAATGAGCCGCTAAGAGAATGAGAAGCAGGGCTGCGGCGGCGTTCTCGTCGGAATAGAAGCAAATGGAAGAACTGCCGGACACGTGAGCCGTTAACCTTGCTTGCACGACATACCAAAGCAGGCTACCTTTTACGAATCTTAATTGAAAAGGACTGAGCCCATGTCCCTCTGGAGCCGTTGCTCTTATCCGGTTATTTTACTTTGTATCGCGGCGCTGCCAGTTGCCGTGGCGGACGGTCCGAGCGGGTGGAAGATCGCGCGGTTCACGGAAGATGCGCGAGCAGTGTACCAAGCGGCGTCGAGTGTAACGCCGAAAACAGGCACGGATGTCGTCGTCCTAATCGATGAAGACAATTATGTTTTTGACGCGGATGGGAAGGCGGTGCACACGAGTTATTTCGTATACAAAGTACTGACGCAAAGAGGCGCGGAAAGCTGGGATAACATCTCCATTAACTGGGAACCCTGGCATGAAGATCGCCCCACGCTGCGGGCGCGCGTAATTACTCCGGACAGCAAAGTTCATACGCTCGACCCGAAAACGGTCACCGACGCTCCGGCGAGCGACAATGAAGAAAAGATTTACAGTGATGGCCGGGTGGTTCGCGCTCCTTTGCCGGCGATTGCTCCTGGTTCGGTGGTGGAGGAAGAGTATGTTACGAGGGAGCGGGCACCGCTTTTTGATGCGGGAGTGGTTTCGCGCGAATACCTGGGCCGCAGCGTGCCCGTGCAAGAGTCCCGGTTGACTATCGATGCTCCTGCTTCGCTGCCTTTGCAGTACAGTCTGCAATTACTTCCAGACTTGAAACCCCAGCGCAGTGAAGCGAATGGGCGCGTGCACATTACTTTCGAGCAAGGCCCCCTGAACGCGATCGAGGAAGTGGAGAGCTACTTGCCGAACGAGGTTCCGGTGCAAGCCAGAGTGGCGTTTTCGACGGGAAGTTCCTGGCAGAAGGTGGCGGAGCGATACGAAAAGACAGTCGATGAACAAATTGTTCTAAAAGACGTGCAATCGCTGGCGAACGGACTGGTCTCGGGTAAAAGCTCTCGCGAAGGGAAAGCCGCAAGTATCCTGCAGTATATCAGTCACGAAATCCGATACACGGGAATCGAGTTCGGCTCCTCGGCGATCGTTCCGCACCCGCTTGGCGAAACCTTGAAACACAAATATGGAGATTGCAAAGACAAGGCGACATTGCTGGTGGCGATGCTGAGAGCGGCGGGGATTCCTTCCTATGTGGCGCTGTTGAATGCCGGGGACCGCCAAGATGTGGACGCGGGGCTCCCCGGAATCGGGCTTTTCGATCATGCCATCGTGTTCGTGCCGGGAACTCCGGGAATTTGGATCGATGCGACGGACGAATATGCGCGCCTGGGGCAACTTCCCATCGCGGATCAGGGTAGGCTCGCACTGATCGCGCACGCGGAAACCAAAGAATTGGTGCGCATACCAGAATCTCCCTCGCAGGAAAACCGGCTCGTTGAGAAGCGAGAGTTTTATCTGGCGGAAAACGGTCCAGCGCGGGTGGTGGAGACAACGGAACCAACGGGAGTTTTCGAGCCGCAATACCGGTCGACTTATGCGGACGAAGCCAACAAAGACAACAAGAAAAATTTGACGGAGTACGTGAAGTCACAGTATCTGGCCGAGAAGTTGGGCAAGACGGAGCGGTCTGATCCCGATGACTTATCGAAGCAGTTTCGCCTTTCCGTGGAAGCCACAAAAGCGCGGCGAGGATATACGGAATTGGACAGCGCGACGGTGGCGATCCGGCTGGAATCTCTGTTCTATAAGCTGCCGGACGAACTGCAAGAGCGGGAAAAAAAGGAAGAAAAAAACGACGACGCGGCGAAAGATAACCCCAAGAAACCGCGCACAGCGGACTATCAACTGGCAGAGGCATTTGTACAGGAATGGCAATACAAAATCGTGCCGCCGGCGGGATTTCAACCAAAAGCGCTTCCGCCAAACGCTCAGATCGCGCTGGGACCTGCAAATCTGAGCGAGGAGTTTTCAGCGGACAAGGATGGGACGGTAAGCGCGGTCGTACGATTCGACACCACGAAGCGGCGGCTCTCGGTTTCCGAAGCGCATGAAATGAGAGACAAGGTAGTGCAGCTCAGCGAAGGCGAGGCCCTTCTGATCAATTTTCAACCCGTGGCGCAGGCTTTGTTGGCGCAAGGAAAAATTCGTGAATCCTTCCAGGCGTATCACGATTTGATCCATCTGCATCCGAACGAAAGCATACATCATTTGCAAATGGCCAAAGCGTTCCTGGCCGCAGGAATGGGTGAAGCGGCGCGGGAGCAGGCGAGAATGGCGGTCAATTTGGAGCCCCGGTCCGCGGTGGCACAGAAGACGCTGGCGGACATTTTAGAGTACGACCGGGTGGGTAGGAAGCTGCGGGCGGGAAGCGACTACGCGGGAGCGGCGGCGGCGTTTCGAGAGGCGAAGAAACTCGATCCGGACGACGACACAATTTCGGGGAATCTGGCGATCCTGCTGGAATACGACGACGAGGGCGCGCGCTATGGGCCGAATGCGCCTCTGAAGGAAGCCGTCGCGGAATATCGAAGCCTCACAGACGAAAAACTAGCCAAGATCGGCTTGAGAAACAATCTGGCGTTCGCGCTCTACTATGCTGGCCAATACGAAGAAGCGCGCAGGAACGCAGAAGGTTTGAATCCCCAACCCGGAGTACTGATCGTCGCGGCCGAGACCGCCATGCACGGACCGCAAGCCGGAAAAGCGGAGGCGGCGAAGCGCGCGAGCAATGAAGCGGAAAGCAAGGGCCTGATGATGGGCGCGGGCGAGCTATTGCTGCGGGCGCGGAGATACCAGGACGCAGCGGTTCTTTACGAGGCAGGGGCTTCCGGGGACAATGCCTCGAGAACACTTGGATTGGCCACGATTCTGAAGAAGATGCAGCCGCATGAAACGCTGCGGATGGATGAGACGCCGGTTGCTCCGGTGCGCCAACAATTCCTGGTGCTGTTGAGTCAGAAGCCGACCCTCGAAGACTTCCAGAAGCTGTACAGCGCGAACGCGCTGAAAACGATGCACGATTCGGAAAAAGAAGAGTTCGACAAGCTGCTGAAATCCAGCACATCTCTTCGGCGTTCCCTCTCGAGATCGGGTTTTCCCGCAGACATCATGATAGACATCAGCATGGCCGCAGTGGAATTTGCTTCCGAGGGAGATGATGCATCCGGCTATCGCGTGAAGATCAAAACGCCCGGTCAGAAAGACAAGACGCAATTCGTGGTGAAGGAGAACGGCAAATACCTAATTCTCGACGGCACAGAAAACGCGAACGCTTGTGGATACGAAATTCTCGATCGCTTGCGGGCGGGAAACGTGGCCGGTGCCAAGTTAATGCTGGACTGGGTGCGCGACGATGAACACCTGGCGGGCGGGGATGATCCGCTGGCGGGCGAGGCATTTCCGCGCATGTGGACCAAGGGTAAAGATGCGTCTCCGGAGCAGATGAAACTCGCGGCTGCGACGATTCTGGGACAAACGAAATCGACAGCGCGGGACGGAGTTTCCCTATTAGAAGAGGGCCGGAACGCTGCGAAGACCGACACCGAGAAATTGAATCTTGGCATCGCGCTGCTGACGGCGTACGGCGCATTGGACGACTACGAGAAAAGCTACGCGCTGGCGAGCGAGATCGCGAAGCAATATCCGGAGTCGAAGCGCGTATTTTTCGACGAAGAAAAGGCGCTCGTGGGATTGCGGCGGTTCGACGAGGCGGACGCGGTCGCGCAAGAGATGCTAAAGCGGTTGCCGGACGACGTGGAAGTCTTGCGAACGCTTACGCGCAATGCCGCGGCACGAGAGGACTATGCACGGGCCCATGAACTGGGGCTGAAGATGATCGCTGCCGGAAAGGCCAATGGTGGGGACCTGAATGGCGTGGCCTGGCACACGTTGTTTACCGGGACGACGACGCAGGAAGACCTGGACTACGCCGTAAAGAGCACACGGCTCGATCCGAACAATGCCGGCCACCTGCATACTCTAGGGTGCGTTTACGCGGAACTTGGAAAAACAAAAGAAGCGCGCGAAGTGTTGATTCAGGCTATGGATTTGCTGAATTTGGATGAGCCTGATGCGAATTATTGGTATGGGTTGGGAAGAATCGCAGAGCAATACGGAGAGATAGAGATTGCAGCGGCAGATTACGGCAAGGCGGAAAAGCCGAAGAGGGTCGTGGAGATTGCGAGTTCCTCTTATCGATTGGCGCAGATGCGGTTGCAGGCGATGAAGTCGCAGGGACATCAAGCGGAAAAAGCCAAGTAACAGGCGGCTGCTGAAGGAGTGGAAGCCGCGAGGGGAATCCTCGCGGCCGGCGTGGGGAACTGGCTGGGCGGTTAGGCGCGGGCGGGTTGGGGTGACGGAGCCAGGGGGCGTGACACTGAGCACAGCAGAGAACTAATTTGAACGATCCTCCGATTCGAACAACTGACTTCCGTTGCTGAATTGCTTGACATTGCGCGGGTAGGGAATAGACTCGCAACTCTATTCCTGCATTTAGGGGGAGCCCGCTGAGGTTCCTGGGCGGCTCTCAAGCTACCGAACCCAAGAAAACCCGAAGCAGTTGGAAAGTTCAAGCGAGCTGAGGAGGACCATGAAGATGCGAAGCAAGATTGGTTTGCTGTTGATGGCGGGTGTGTATCTGTGTTGCGCGACGATCGTGAAGGCGCAGGAAGTGATGCTCACACCGCCGAAGATCCTGACCATCACGCGAGAAGTGGTGAAAACGGGCAAGTCCGCGGCGCACGAAAAGTGGGAGCAGGGCTTTCCGAAGGCGTACGCGAAGGCGAAATGGCCCACGCACTATCTGGCGATGACGGCGATCACCGGCGAGAACCGTGTGCTATTTATGAGCGCGTACGACTCGATGGCCGCGTGGGAAGCAGACGCGCTGGCACAAAACAGGAACGCCGAACTATCCGCGACGAACGAGACGCTGGGCACCAAGGACGGCGAGTTTCTTACGGAGTCGAAAACGGCGGTATTTAAATTCATGCCGGAGTTGAGCTATCAGCCGGAAGTGCCGCTGGCGGGGGTCAGAGGATTTGTGCTGGAGGCGCAAGTGGTGAAGCTGGGGCATGGCAGACACTATGAAGAGATCCGCAAAATGGTCAAGGCGGCGCACGAGAAGGCCGGAGTAAATGAGCACTACTCGGTCTATCACGTATCAGCGGGCGCGCCCTCGGGACTGTATTTGATTTTCTTCCCGATGAAGGGGTTGGCGGAGATAGATCAATCCGAAGCGGCGCACGGGCAAGCGTACAAAGACGCAGTGGGGGACGAAGGACGCAACAAACTCACGGATTTCGCGAAGGAAGGGCTGGAAAGCTCGGAGACGGAATTGTTTGTCTTCAGTCCGAAGATGAGCTATGTGTCCAAGGAATGGGTGGATACCGATCCGGAGTTCTGGGCGCCGAAGCCTGCGCCGGCGGCGAAACCGGCGGCGGAGAAAAAGGAAGCGAAGCCATAAGAAAATTAGAATGAAAGAGCACGCGTCGGCCGGCATGATTGGCGCGTGTTAGATGCTCCGGCCTTTGCTCGGCGAAGGCCGGGGATTTTTTTGTCGGCGCAGTTCTTCGACTTAACGACTGTTGTTATCGGCGGGGCGTTGCGGAGTTGGCAGTGGCTGGGTCAGTAGTGGATTCGGAGAGTCTTAGTACGAGCACCTGGCCGTTGGAATGGAAGGTGCCGCCGGTGGCGGTTTTGGCTTCTTGCATCGGATGATCAGGGAGGAAGTGAGTGACTTCTGTGACCAGGCCGGTGCTCAAAAGAGTTTTCTCGACGTAGGCTCGTTCGAGGTCGATGTCAGGATCGATTTTATGGGTGAGGCCGTTGTTGCGCTGGTCGCGCTCGAAGCCGATGTCGTGAGTGGCGGCACCGACCCAGAGTGTCTGGCCGTTGACCTGGAAGGGAGCTTTCCAGATACGCAGATGGTTGCGCGAGGCGACGACGGAGATGGGTTCGGCGTGGGCCCAACCGTAGTCCTGCGCACGGCCAAAGAGATAGAGCTGGCTCATGGGCATGGTCAGATAGGATTCCTTGGAAAGGCTTTCGATGAGGCCGTGGAGGAAGGCGTCCTTGACGTCGGCGTCGACTTTGACCCAGCCGGCGGTGGTGAAAACGCGCTGCATGGCGGCTTCCGAGCCGAGGATGAGGAAGTTGACCATGTCGCCGGGGTTTCCGGCCTTGTCGGCGATGCGGCGGGGAATTTTGGAGAAGAGGGTGTTGTCGACGCCAGGAAGGGAACTCACTTCTTTGGTGACGAGGCGCACGGCGCCGGCTTCCGCCGCATAGACATCGATTCTGACTTTGTAGGTGCCATCGCCGGTATCATCGCTGGCTTGATTGATGCCGACGGAGAGGCGGCCGTCCACGGGAGAGACGGCGTCGCGTTTCGCGCCGATTAAAAAGGGTTGCGCGGTATCTTTATCGCCGATGCGGCCGATGAGCGCGCCGCGGCCGGCCTGGTTGTAAGGAAGGATGCGGATGAGGTCTTTGAATCCGCGCGCGAGGCCCTCGGGGCCATTGTCGGCGGTTTGATCGGAGAAGCGGAGTTTGCCGGTGGCGGTGATCACGACGCGCTCGCCGGCTTGAATGTCGATGCCGGTGTCGATCCAGGTGTTGTCCCCGGTGAGTTGCACTTCCTGTGAGATGCGGCGCTTGGCGGTGGGCGCAGGGGCGCTCGAGGAATCTTGAGTAGCTTCCTTATTTACCGCCTGTTGAGCCGCTGGTGCAGGATCAACGCGGACCAGCTGTGCCGCGTTCCGGGCCGGAAAAAATAGCGCCGTCCATATGAATGCAGCTGAAACCATGGAGATCCTTGCAGGAATCGCACGCATTGAAGCAGGCCATCCGTTCCGAGTTTTTGCGCATCCACACTGTAAACAGATGCTCACTCAAGACACAAGTGTTGCCGGAAAAGTCCGGGGATATTGGCATGCGATTCCTTGACGGATGCCGGGTGCGACGATAGATTGTGAAGATGCCGCGGCATCGCGATTGGACCACAAGGGCTTCAGGAAGCCAAGTTCGCGCCATCGCCCCTTTTCGTGCGACCGCAGGGAGGTCAGCGCAAGCTGGCCGGGGATGATTTGGATCTTGTGAAAAACGCGGCAGAACACTGGATGAACATGATTCGAGCGATGATGGCGGGGGTGTTGTGCGTTGCGGCGTGCCTGTGGGGCACGGCGAATGCGCAAGCGCCAGCCAAGCCGGCTGCGCCAACGGCAGCCGCTCCCGCGCAGTTGCAGCGCCCAGGCCCGCAGACCACGCAGCCGACGAGCGAGTCGGTCGAAGGCCGAGAAGCGATGTTCACGACGATGTGCGCGCTGCTGGCCTCGGGATTCGAGTCGGACGTGAGTGCGGACGACTGGAAACCGCTGCGGGCGCAGCTTCGCGAGCGGATGCAACACCAACAAGGGCCGGCGGTCGAGGCCATGCGGGAGTTTTACAAACAACATTTGCTTGCGGATCCGGGCCAGACACTCTCGCGTTACTTGTGGTTCGGGCTGGTGTCCGGACCGGCGCCGAAGTTTGTGCCGGCGTTGCGGCGGGATGAGCTGCCGCCGGAAGTCATTTCGCTGGAGGGTTTCAGCGAAATCCTCTCGAATTATTATCAGGAACAGAATATCGGGCAACTGTGGCGGCAGGTGCAGCCGGTTTACAACCGGGAGATCGAGCGGCTGCACGAAGCGGTGACGCAGATCATTTTCGTGGCCTCGGGCTACACGCGCGAGATTATCGAGCCGTCGAGCCCGCGGACGTTTACGATCGTGGTCGAGCCACTGGTGGGCCGGATCACCAACGTGCGGAATTTCGGCGATCATTACGCGATCGTGCTGAGCGGAGCGGACGACGTTCCGACGGACGTCGTGAGGCACGCTTTTCTGCATTATTTGCTGGACCCCCTGCCACTGCAGTACCCGCACGTGGTGGCGGTGAAACGCCCGCTGTTCGAAAAAGCTGCGCGCGCGCCGCGACTGGAAGCGGACTTGCGGGATGATTTTCCGTCTTACTTCGCGGAGTGCACGGTGCGCGCCGTGGAACTGAAGCTGAAGCGCATGTCGCCTGGCGAACGAGATGCGGCACTGAACACGGATGACGCGGACGGATACGTGCTGGTGCGGCCTCTGTTCGCCGCTTTGGCAAAATTCGAAAAGTCCGAACCCTCCATGAAATTTTATTTTCCTGATTTGGTGCGGTCGATTGATGTGGCCGCGGAAGCCAAACGGCTGGAAACGGTGAAGTTCGCGGAAGCGGAGAGCGCGGAGAACGCGAGCGACCCGACGAAACAGGAGGAACTGGCCAGCCGGCAGAGGATGCGGCCGACAACCGTTCCCAACGACCCTGAAGCCATCGCGGCGTTGACGGAAGGCGAGCGGCGCATCGCGGAGAAGAATCCGCGGGCGGCGGAAGCGTCGTTTCAGAAAGTGCTGGCAAGATATCCGGATCAAACGCGGGCATGGTACGGGCTGGGACTTGTGGCCATGCTGGATGAAGATGGCACGCGGGCGAAGCAGGTGTTCGCGCGGCTGACGAGCGGAGAACATGCGGCGACGCAGGATCCGATGGTGCTGGCGTGGTCGCACGTTTATCTCGGGCGTATTTACGGAAATGAAGAGGAGCCGGAGCTGGCCAAGGTGGAGTATCAAGCGGCGCTGGCGGTGGAAGGCGGGCCGGAGCAGGCCAAGCAGGCGGCGCAGAAGGGCTTGGCGGGATTGAGCGCGTCCGGAAAAGAAAAGCGGGCGGAGAGGCCGTAGGCGGAGAGGCGGGCAATCTTCCGCCGGTAACCTTTAAGGGATTTAGTGCACGGAGCTCGGAATACAAAGAAGAGGAATTGAAAAATTCCAGACTTCGCCGGGCGATGGGAAGACACGGTAGGGCCGGGGAATGCAACAACGGTAAAGACTAGAGACATTAGACTCAGAAAACGAGAAAAGAGGAGAATAAAGATGAACGGGAAGTGGAGTAAGTGGATTGCGGCGGGGACATTCGCGGCGATGTTTGTGTTTGGAGGCGGCTTGGCCACGACGCTGTACGCGCAGTACGCGCAGCCGGGCCAATCGGCCCAGCAGCCTGCGCCGCAACTGCCGGACAAGGACAAGGCAAACAACACACTGACGCTGGATAACGCGCCGCCGCCGGTGAACCCTGAAGAAGACGCCGCGTACAAGGCCTTCCAGGATTCTCCGGGCACAGAGTTGCAAAAGAAAATCCAGCTCGGCGAAGCGTTCGCGCTGAAGTATCCGAAGAGCCGGTACTTGCCGGTGATCTACTCGACGTTGACGAGCGCCTACGTGCAGACCGGGCAGGTGCAGAAGATGGAAGAAGTGGGCGACAAAGAGATCGAGCTGAAGCCGGACGACGTGCAAGTGCTGGCGGTACTGGGACAAACGATCCCGCGCGCTCTCAGTTCCAGCACTGCAAATCCCGACCAAGAGCTTGCTAAGGCGGAAAAGTATGCCAAGCGCGCCATCGAACTTACGCCCACGCTGCCGAAACCGCCGAACCTGACGGACGAAGTCTTTGCTTCGGCGAAGAACCAGACGCTGGCGATGGCCCACAGCGGGCTGGGACTTGTTTACGTGCGGCGGGGAAAGTACGCCGACGCTATTCCGGAGCTGGAAGCGTCCGTAAAGGTCGACCCGACTCCCGATCCGGTGAACTACTATTTGCTAGGCTTGTCCAACGAGAAAACTTCTCACTTCGCGGACGCGGAAGCCGCCTTTACGAAGTGCGGGACGTTGCCAGGCAGTTTGCAAGCCACATGCAAAAAAGGCGCGGAAGAATCAAAGAAACTGGGGGAAACCCAGATGAGCGCGCCGAAGTAGCGACGGGGCTCGCGCGGCGCGGTTGAGCAAAAGATGAGCAGGAGCGAAGATGAGCAACTGCAAGAGCGTCTGGGGCACAAGTTTCTCGTGCCGGCGCTCCTGGAGCGGGCGCTAACGCATAGCTCGGCGGTGCCGGAGCTGCGAAGCGGGCAAACCGACCTGCCGGAGGGCGAAGTGCCGGCGGAGGACAACGAGCAATTGGAGTTTCTGGGGGATGCGGTGCTCGAATTGCTCGCCAGCGAATACTTGCTGAAGACGTTTCCGGAATGGAGTGAAGGGCAGCTTTCAAAAAGCAGGGCGCGCATCGTGAATGCCAGTTCGCTGGAGTTTGCGGCGCGGCGGCTGGGGCTTGGCGAACACTTGCGGGTGGGACGCGGGGAAGAGAAAACCGGAGGGCGCGAGAAGCAGACGCTGCTGGCGGATGCGTTCGAAGCGGTTCTGGCGGCAGTCTATCTGGATGGCGGGCTGGATGCGGCGCGCGAAGTGCTAAGGCGAACGCTTTTCGAGCACGCACTGGAAGAACGCGGCGAGAGCATCTCGGAATCGGATCGTAAGTCAGCCCTTCAGGAGTTTCTGCAAGGGCGAGGACAGCCGCCCGCGGAATACAAGCTGGCAGGAGAAAGCGGCCCGGATCACCAAAAAGTTTTTCGCATCGAAGTGTGGGTAAACGGCGAGTGCCTGGCGAGCGGGCTAGGAAGCACGAAGAAAGAAGCGGAACAAAAGGCTGCACGCAGTGCACTGGAACGGCTGGAGCTGGCGGAAGCGAAAGGCTGAGGCAGGATGCCCCAAGAAATAGCAGAACAAGTGGAAGAGCAGGTCCAGGAAAAGCAAAGCGCGGTGCGCGCCGACCAGACGACTTTGTCGGAGTATCTGGAATCCCTGCTGGTCACCGTGATTCTGGCTTTGTTCGGAACGAGCTTCGTGGTGCAGGCATTCAAGATTCCCTCGCAATCGATGGAGAAAACTCTGCTGGTGGGGGACCACTTGCTGGTGAACAAGTTTATTTTCGGAGGGCACGAAGCCTGGTATGAAAAACTCCTGCCTTACCGGCCGCTGGAGCGCGGGGACATTATTGTTTTCAAGTATCCGTTTCTGGACCACCCGCACTATGTGAAGCGCGTGATTGGCTTGCCCGGAGATCACCTGAAGCTGGTGGATCAGCAGGTTTATATCAATGGAAAGCTGCTGAATGAACCGTACGCGGTGCACGACGCGGCCGCGGGATACGATCCCTTCAACTATTCCTTCCCCCCGCAGAAGGACGAGATGATTCCCATCAATGTGGTGCCGGAGTGGCGGCCGGAGCTTCGCAAATACGTGCAAGGCGACGAGATGGTTGTGCCGCAGGGAAAATATTTTGCCATGGGAGACAATCGCGATCGCAGCCAGGACAGCCGATACTGGGTTTTTTGGACCGCGACGCCATCATGGGGCGGCCGTTTCTAATCTATTGGTCGGTGGACGCCACGAGCGCGGATTATTCGCGTGAAAGCACTTTCTGGAGCCGGCTGACGGGTGTGTTCGACACGATCTTGCACCTTCCGGCGCGAACGCGCTGGAGCCGCATGCTGCACACGGTGCATTGAAGCCTATTTTGAGTTTTTGTTTCCCCTGCGATTACCGGACGACGCTTTGTAGTTCCTAACAAGTCTGCGAAACTTTCAGGCGACATGAGCACGCAACGCAAATGGCGGAAGCTGGCGCTGGGAATCCTGGCGCTGCTGATTGGCGTACAGGTGGCCGTGTCGATTGTTGTGCGCACCCGCCCGGTGCATGCCTACCTGATCGCGCAACTCGGGAGGGCCTTTGGCCGCCCCGTGGAGGTGCGAAGTTTTAATGTCCGCATTCTTCCGAATCCAAGCCTGATGGCGGATGGAGTGACCGTGGGAGAAGATCCCGCGTTCGGGAATGAGTATTTTTTGCGCGCAGAGAGCTTGACGGCAGGTTTGCGGTGGATGGGACTGGCACGCGGTCATTTTGAATTTGGCACTGTAGCGCTGAGCCGGCCAAGCCTGATTCTCGTGCGCAACGCGCAAGGGCGCTGGAATTTGGAGAGATGGCTGCCGCCGCCGAAAGCAAGTGCAGCAAGCGGCGCGCGGGTCTATGGACCTCCGGCGGCGGTGGCGCCCGCGAACCGGCTGCAAAGAATCGAGTTCGATGACGGGCGAATCAATTTCAAGACCGTGGATGAGAAACGGCCGTTTGCGTTCACCGGCGTTTCCGGCAGCGTGGAGCAGGTGTCGCCGGGGCGCTGGCAGTTGCAACTGGAGGCGCAGCCCTGGCGAAGCGGCGTGACGTTGCAATCGACGGGCACGATGCAGGTGCGCGGAGATTTGGCGGGAACGTCGGCGCGCTTGCAGCCGGCGCAAATTACGCTGCATTGGGGTGAAGTTTCTCTTGCCGATTTGTTCCGGCTGCTGCGTGGGCAGGATTACGGGGTACGCGGCACTTTCGCGCTGGATGGAACGGCCAAAAGCGGAGCGACCGCGGAGCAGGCGGGAGCCGCGACGCAACCGGGAGAGTGGACTTTTTCGGTGGAGGCGCATGCGGCACAGATACACCGCTGGGACCTGACGGAGCGCACAGACAACCCGCGATTGAATGCGCGGTTCAAAGGCAGGTGGAACGTCGCGGGCGGCCGCGTCGCGGCAGACGAAATGGTTCTCGATTCGCCGAGATCAAATTTGCGCGGAACGGCGAGTTTTTCCAGCGATGCGACACCTGCCATGGAAGTGCGCGTGGATTCGACGGGAATACAGGCGGTGGATTTGCTGGCGTGGTATCGCGCGTTCCATCCAGATGTGAATGAAGGAGTGACGGCGGACGAGTATTTTACCGGAGCGCTGACGTTGCGTGGCTGGCCGCTGGAAATGGGGATGGCGGCGTTTTCAAGCACTGGGGGAATCATTCGAGTGCCTGGATTGAACGATGCGCTTCGCGTCGGCGCGATGCGCGGCGGATTGGCGGGCAATCAATTCGTCGTGGAGCCGGCGCGCATGTCATGGGGTGGAAAGAGCGGCGCTGTCGCAGTAGCGAAGGTTGTGGCGCCGGATGCAAAGAAACGTGCGCCAGCGGAGATCCGAAATAGCGTCGAGATTGGATTTACGCACGATTTCGATGCGCACGCGGGAGGAATCAGCATTGGCGGACACGTGGAGCAGTTGGCGGACGTAATGAAAATGGCGGCCGCGTTCGGCAGAACGCTGAATCACGGTTGGGAATTGACCGGAGGCGCGAATGCCGCGTTGCGGTGGGAATGGAAAGACCTGCCTCCCCGTGGCCGTTGGAACGGAAAAGTTGGAGTGACGAAGGCGAAGCTGCAAGTTGCGGGCTTGAATCAGCCGCTGCAACTGGACGACGCGCAACTGGAGTGGCATGACGGAAAACGCGCGGCAGAAATTGCGAAGGCTGAGGGATTTGGCGCCACGTGGTCGGGAGAAATAGCGGAAGCCGATTTGCAACCGGCAGACAGTGAAGCGAAATGGAAGTTTCATCTGCATGCCGATCATCTGGATGCCACCGAACTCGACCGCTGGGTGGGGCCGCGGGCGCGGCCCGGATGGTTGCAGCGATTGTTGCCGACGCTATTGGGCGGCTCGGCGCCAAGTCCCGCGGCAAGCGAGCTGGTGCGGCGGGTGAACGCGGAGGGGGAGTTGCGCGTGGACGAGTTCACCATGGAGAAATTGAAGCTGGCTCAGGTACGAGCGGATGGCAGCCTCCACGATTTGCGCCTTGACGTGCGCGAAGCCGAAGCGCAGTGGGCCGGCGGGAAAGTGCGAGCGAAGTTGAACGCCGAGTTTTCTCCCAGGCCAAGATACGAAGTGACCGCGGAACTTGACCGCGTGAATCTTGCGCAGCTTCCGGGAACGGGACGCGTGGCGGAGCGATTGAGCGGTCTCGCTTCGGGCACTGTGAATCTGCAGACCGAAGGCGTGGGGCGCGAGGAATTACTTGCAAAGCTAGTGGGGCAAGGCGATATCAGGCTGAAAAACGTGGAGTTTGCCGGCTGGGATGTCGACGCCAGCGTGGCGGACGGCGCGCCGCACGCCGGGGCTTCGCGCTGGGCGGCCGGAGAAGGCGCGTTTACGCTGCGCGATCGCAGTGTTCTTCTGGATGACTTGCAGCTGGACGGCGGGAAAGAGTCGACAATAGTGAGGGGAACGGTCAGCTTTGAGCGCACCACCGAATTGTCGGTGGAGGCGGCGAGCACAGCGAAAACCAAGAATCGCAAGGCCAACGCTTCTGGCGCGGGCCACGTACTGAAAATTTCCGGGCCACTGGATGGACCGCAAGTGTCGGTGCAGAGTGCGGTCGCGCGGCTGCCGGCGGACTGAAGAAAAGTGATGCGGTGCGCGGCGCTCAACACGGAAGAACTGCAACGTGGAAAAGTTTCTACGCGCATCGCAAGATGGATTCGTCGTCTGCTTCCTTGGGCCCTGGCATTGGCGGCGGTCTCGCCCCAAGCCGGTAGCGCATCCGACCGGTTGAACCTCTTTCCAAAATTACATGCAGGCCAGTCCATCGCCTACCTCATTCGTTTTCTCAACGACAAGGAAATCAAGACCAAGAGCAGCGTTGTAGCTCCTATGGCGCCGAACGGGTTGCAGGTGGATGCGCACGGATTGCTTCTGATCGATGTGCTGAGCGTTCAGCCCGATGGCGCCCGAGCCATCATTCACGCGCGGTCGCGGTTTCAAGCGCTCGATTCCGGCGCCTGGCTTAAGCATCCCGGTCAAAAAGAACCCAACTGGAAAAGCGAACGCGTAAGCGTGGAAGACAAATCCGTGGAATTCACGATTCTTGCCGACGGGCAGTTGAAAGACGTGACCGGGCTGGACGCACTTGCACCAGACCAGCAGCAAGCGTGGCAGGAATGGGTCACCCAATTCGCAATTGCGAGCGTCTTTCCTGTGGAAGGAGTCAAGCAGGGAGAGAAGTGGAAGACAGAGGAGGCGGAGCGGGCGCCTTCGCCGATCGCCGGGCTGGAGTGGATGAAGGAAGCAGAGTACGTGAGGGATGAGCCGTGCCGGGCGAAACGCATGACCATTACTGGCGAAACGTTGCCGTCGGACCAGCCGGCGGAGACTTGCGCAGTGATCCTGACGCGAGCGTCGCTGAAACAAAAATCTTCGACGAAGGATGCCACTCCGGAAGACTACAAGCGGCATGAATTGCGCACGTCGGGAACCGCGAAGGGGACGAACGAGGTCATCACTTACATTTCGCTGAAGACGGGGTTGGTTGTGCGAGCCACGGAAGAGGCCGATCAGTTCATGGAGGTAACCGTAGGCAAGGCGGATGGATCGAACAGCGTGCATTACCATGTCGATGCAAAAAGCCACGCGGAAGTGCTGTTGGTGACGGAAACTCCGCTGACTCATCCTTGATCCGGTGAGTGGCTGTGACGAAAGCTCCTCCTTCCACCAGTCCGGAAAATTCAAAATAAACAGCCGCCGTTGCGTGTCGCCAGATTTTTCGGCTGCTCCCCCATGGCGGCTTGCGCGCTGGAGTATAATGAAGGTTTCGGCAGCCGTCGGCGGGGCTGCAGGAGACTTCCCTCATGAGTTTCAAGCTGTATAGCAACTACCAGCCGCGTGGTGATCAGCCCGCGGCGATCGACCAACTTTTTCGCGGCGTCGAGGCCGGGGAAAAGCATCAAGTGCTGCTGGGCGTGACTGGCTCGGGAAAAACGTTCACGATGGCGAAGCTGATCGAAGCGGCGGACCGGCCCGCGCTGGTGCTGGCCCACAACAAAACCCTGGCGGCGCAGCTTTATCACGAGTTCAAGAGTTTTTTCCCGGAGAACGCCGTCGAATATTTCGTCAGCTACTACGATTTTTACCAGCCGGAAGCTTACGTTCCCTCCGCCGACATTTACATCGATAAGGAGGCGACGATCAACTCGGAGCTGGACAAATTGCGCATGAGCGCGACGCGTTCGCTGTTCGAGCGCCGCGACGTCATCATCGTGGCTTCGGTCTCCTGCATTTACGGCATCGGTTCGCCGGATGCCTATTACGGGATGCTGGTGACACTCGAAAAAGGCCAACAGACTTCGCGGGAAGCGCTGCTGCGAAAGCTCGTGGATATTCAATACGACCGAGGGGAAGGTTTGGCTCGCGGAACATTTCGCGTGCGCGGGGACATGATCGAGATTTATCCGACGTATGAAGATCAAGGCTACCGGATCGAGATGTGGGGCGACCAGATCGATACGCTGCGGCAGATCGATCCGTTGACGGGCGAAGTGCGCAGTGGACAGGAAGACTTACGACGGCTGACGATTTTCCCCAAGACGCACTACGTGATGCCACAAGAGCAGCGCGACCGCGCCATCGTCACCATTCAGGAAGAATTGTGGTGGTGGAAAAAGGAACTGGAGAAGCAGGGAAAATTTGTCGAAGCTCAGCGCGTGGTGCAGCGCACCATGTTCGATATCGAAATGATGCGCACGATTGGCTATTGCCACGGCGTGGAGAACTATTCGCGGCATTTGAGCGGGCGCTTGCCGGGCGAAGCGCCGCCCACGTTGCTGGACTATGTGCCGAATGATTTCTTGATGTTCATCGACGAATCGCACCAGACCGTGGGGCAGGTGCGCGGAATGTTCAACGGGGACCGGGCGCGCAAACAGACGCTGGTGGATTATGGATTTCGCATGCCTTCGGCGCTGGATAATCGGCCTCTGACGTTTGAGGAATTCGAGCACCGCATGAATCAGGTGGTGTACGTTTCGGCGACGCCGGGGCCTTACGAACTGACAAAAGCAGGCGGCGTGGTGGTCGAACAGGTCATTCGACCGACCGGGCTGGTGGATCCGCAGGTGGAGATTCGTCCGGTGAAAGGGCAGGTGGACGATTTACTGGAAGAGATTCGCGTGCGCGCGGAGCGCAATGAACGCGTGCTCGTAACCACATTGACGAAACGCATGGCCGAGGATTTGTCGGAATATTTCACGGAGATTGGTGTGAAGTGCCGGTATCTGCATTCGGAAGTGGAGACACTGGACCGCATCAAGATTTTGCGCGATTTGCGGCGCGGCGAGTTCGACGTGCTGATTGGCATCAATTTGCTGCGCGAAGGCTTGGATTTGCCGGAAGTGTCGCTGGTGGCGATTCTCGATGCGGATAAGGAAGGATATTTGCGCAGCGCGACCGCGCTGATTCAGACTATGGGCCGCTGCGCGCGCCATGTCGAAGGCCGGGCGATTCTGTACGCCGACCGGCGTACGGGATCGATGGACCAAGCCATCAGCGAGACGAACCGCCGCAGGGACAAACAGCTCGCCTACAACAAAGAGAACAACATCACGCCGATGTCCATCATCAAGAGCGTGGATATGGACCTGGCGCGCATTGTGGAAGCGGATTACGTGACTGTGCCGCTGGATGAAGTAGGATTGGACGCCGCTGCGGCGAACGTCAAAAACGAACACCAATTGGCGGAGATGCTGCAGCAGCTCGAAACGCAAATGCGCGAGGCGGCGAAGAAATTCGAATTCGAGAAAGCCGCGCAGTTGCGCGACCGCATTCGCTCGCTGAGGCAGCGCGACCTCTCCGGCCTATTGTCGATCGAACCCGCCCCGATGCCGGCCCCCGCCGATCCAGCAGCCTAAACGACGCCGCGTTTCAGTTCGTCCAGCGGATAAAATGTATCGCGCCAGAGGATGCCGCCCTGTTTGAGAGTGATGATCGTGGAACGGACAAGCATATAGCCAAGAAGAAGGGCTCCGAGAGGATGAGTGAACGCGTAGAAAGGGGAGACGCGCATAACGATGCTGACGCCTGCGTGGAAGCACAGGGCGACGAGCACAGCGATTGCGCTGAAAATGCGGATCCAGCCGTGGGCAAAAATGACGCCAACGAAAGGGAGCACGTTGGTGGCCAGCAAGCCGGTTAGCGCGAGAGCGACGAGTGCGAGGTTATAGTTGAGCGCCGCAAAAAAGTTCTTCGTGACGCCGCGTATGATATTGCCGAGGCCGGCGTGCCAGCGGATGGTTACGAAGTTCTGCGCGACGCCCATGCCGGAGCGAAAGCCGGATTGTTTGACGATTTTTCCCAATCGCATGTCATCGACCACTTCCATGGCCAGGCGTCGGTGTGTGCCGCTCGATTCGTAGGAAGTGCGCTTTAGCATCTGGAAGGCTCCGACTCCGACGTAGGCACGGGAATTGGGATTGCTGATGCGATGCGGGTCGGCGGCAAGGTGGAAGGCCATGCCGAAAAACGTGAGAAGAACTTTTTCCCAGAAGCCGACCATTTCGATGTCGCCGAAGAGCGTGAGATGGTCCAGATTGTGGTGTTTTGCGAGAGAGACAGCGCGGCGGAGAGCTTCGGGATGGAAGCACACGTCGGCGTCGGTGAAGAGCAGCCAATCGCCGCTCGATGCCTCAAAGGCTTTCAGGAGCGCGTGAGGTTTCCCGAGCCAGCCGGGCGGGAGTTCGCTGACATGCGCGACGCGAAAACGCGGATGTGTGACGGCGAAATCGTCGAGGATGCGGCCGGTGTTGTCTTGCGAGCGATCGTTTACGCCGATGATTTCCAGATTGGGATAGTCGATGGCGGCGAGTGTGGCCAGGGCAGCAGGAAGTTTTTCTTCTTCATCGCGGGCGGCAAAGAGCAACGAGATGCGCGGACAGTCGGCATCGGCGGCAGGCGGAAAATCCTTGAGCCACGGAATCCGCATGGCGCCGTAAGCGGTGCGGAGGCCGTGCGTGAGCCAGAAAAGCGCGATGAGAGCGGAGAGAACGAGCCCGAAAATGTGCATGGAAATTGGTGTCTGCGTTAGCCTCAGGTTATGCTAACACGAGATGCAGAAGAGCCTGGCGATCATCGGAGCAGGACGTGTGGGGCGCGCGCTGGGACGGTTGCTGCGCGAGCAGGGATGGAAGATTGGCGCGGTCATCACGTGCAGCGAGGCGAGTGCACGCAGGGCGGTGCGATTCATCGGGGCGGGGGAGGCGCACGCGGCGATATCGAGGCAGATTTTGGCGTCGCGAGTGATTCTGGTGACGACGCCAGACGATAAGGTAAGGGATGTCGCAGGAGAATTGGCGCGCATCGGAGCGGAAGAGCTTCGTGGGAAAGTTGTGCTGCATACCAGCGGGGCGCTGGATGCCAGCGCTCTGGGGTTGCTGCGAGAACATGGCGCGGCGGTAGGTTCGATACATCCGATGCAGTCGTTCAGCGGCGTGGGGACGCCGCCGCTCGAAGGGAAAATGTTCGCCATGGAAGGCGACGCCGGCGCGGTGCGCTGTGCGAGGCAAATTGTGCGGGCGCTTGGCGGAGCTCCCGTGCAGATCGAGGGCGCAAAGAAACCCATTTACCATGCGGCGGGGGCGATGGCGGCGGGTCATGTGCTTGCGGTAATGGAGGCTGCGACGAGCTTGCTGACTTCGATCGGGATGACGCGAGGCATGGCCGCGCGAGCGCTGCTGCCCTTGACGCGGCAGGTGTTGGAGAATTTCGAAGCGCTGGGAGCGCGTGCGGCGTGGACGGGACCACTTTCGCGCGGGGATTACAAAGTTGTGGCGACACACGCGGCGGCATTGCAGGATTTTCCCGTGGAAATAGGCGAGGCCTATGCGGCACTGAACCGGCTGGCGGGGCGCGTTTTGGCGCAGGATGCCGAGGGCATGCTGGCGGAATTGGAAAAGACTTCTGTGAGCAAAAAAGCAAAATCGACAGGGGGAAAGGCGTGAAGAAACTGCAAGTTGCGATCGAGAGCACAACGCTGGCGAATGGCTTGAAGGTAGTGATCGCGCCGGACACGACGGCGCCGGTGGTGACGGTGGGCGTTTATTACAAGATTGGCTTCCGGCTGGAGCCGCAAGGACGCAGCGGGTTCGCGCACCTCTTCGAGCACATGATGTTTCAAGGCTCGGCGAACGCGCCGAAGATGCAACACATCAAGCTGATCAATTCGAGCGGCGGGACGCTGAACGGATCGACGCACTATGATGTAACGAACTATTACGAGGCCGTGCCTTCCAACGCGCTGGAACGCGTGCTGTGGCTCGAAGCTGACCGCATGCGCGCGCTGAAAGTCGATGACGAAAATTTGCGCAACCAGCGCGACGTGGTGAAGGAAGAAGTGCGCGTGAATGTGATGAACCAGCCTTACGGAGGATTCCCGTGGCTGGATTTGCCTCCGGTGGCCTTTCGCAATTGGGCCAATTCGCATAATTTTTACGGTGATTTCGCAGATTTGGATGCGGCGGACTTGGCGGACGTGCAAGCGTTTTTCAAGACTTACTATGTGCCGAACAATGCGGTGCTGCTCGTGCTCGGAGATGTGAAGGCGGAAGAGGGAATTGCCCTGGCGAAAAAATATTTCGGGGATATTCCTGCTGGTGCTGCCCCACCGTTTGCCGATCCTAGTGAACCGGAACAAACCACAGAACGCCGCGGCGACGTGGAAGAAAAATTCGGGACGCTTCCGGCCATGGCCATCGGATATCCCATCCCGGCGCGACGGACCAGCGAGTGGTGCGCGATGGCGCTGCTGGATCAAGCCCTGCATGGGGGCAGGGCGGGCCGAATCTATCGCGATTTGGTTTTGGAGAAGCAAGTGGCAGTGGAAGCGGACGGAGGCATCGACGATATTTTTGGGTACAACGGGCCCACGCAATTAGTGACACGGATTCTGCACAAACCGGAATTTTCGAGCGAAGCGACACTGGCGGCGTTTGACGCTGTGATTCGCGAAGTGCAGGAAAAAGGCATCAGCGAGGACGAACTCGAACAGTTGAAAGTGAAGTGGCGCTCGGACTATTACGCCACGCTCGAGGGCGGGCGCGGCGGCTCCATGCCGAAGTATGGATTGATGCATCTGTTGGCTTGCTTCACGCTGTTCGATGGTGAGCCGCAACTTGTGAATTCGATTCTTGACGGCTTTTTGGCCGTGAAACGCGAGGAGATTCAAGCAGTGGCGAAGAAATACTTACGCTCTGAAAAGCGCGCCATCGTGTTCCGGACTCCCTTGAAGGGCGTCGCGAAGGAGGCTGCATAATGGCCACGCCCGCGACGGAGATCTCAAAGTTGGTCCCTGGTTTGTCCGCGGAACGCGCGGTGACTTGGCCGAAGCAGACCAAGACGCGGCTTTCCAACGGGCTGCAAGTGATATTGGCAGAGGCGCATTCCATTCCGAAGTTTCACGGGGAGCTGTTGTTTCGTTCGGGCAACGCCGCGGCGCTGCATCGCGGGCCGGCGCTTGCGGACATGACGGCGACAGTTGTGCGCACGGGCACGGCGAAACGCGCGAGCCGGCAGATTGAAGAGGATCTGCGGCGGCTGGGCGCCGATCTCTCGACCAGCGCTGGTGCGGATACCAGCGCGATTTCGTTTGCGGGACTTTCAGAATTTGCCGAGCCGTTGCTGGGATTGGTGAACGAACTGGCGCGCGAAGCGGCGTTTCCTGAAGCGGAATTCGAGCGCGAGCGACGGCAGAAGCTGGAAGAAGTAAAACTGGAGCGAACGTCGCCGGGCTTTCTGGCCAGCGAGCGGCTGCGAAAAGTTTTGTTTGGCGCGCATCCATATGGTCAAGTGTCCGCGAGTGAAGAGCAAGTCGCGGCGTACAAGCGTGATGATTTGCAAGCCGTTTACCGAGAATTCTACACGCCGGAAAACGCACTGTTGTTGCTCGTGGGAGATTTTGACGCGCAAGAGATGCTGAAGACCGTGGAAAGAGTGTTTGGCGCCTGGACAGGAAAGAAGCCGAGTGCGAGCCATGCCGCGGCCCCGTCGAATCCACGTGGGCGGCAAGTTTACCTGGTGCACGTTCCCGGCGCGGTACAGACGCAGATTTTGGCTGGGTGCCACGCGATTACGCGCAAGCATCCGGATTGGGTGAAGCTCGGGCTGGCCAACAGTTTGTACGGAGGAGCCTTTAATTCCCGACTGGTAATGAATATCCGGGAAGATAAAGGCTACACCTACAGTCCGCGGAGCAGTGTGCACCCGCTGCGGCAACATGGATACTTTTCGGTTTCCGCAGCGGTGCGGAATGATGTAGTAGCCGCTTCGTTGACGGAAATCTTCTACGAGATGGATAAGTTGCGGTCACTGCCTGTGCCTGGGCCGGAACTGGCGGACTCGCAAAATTATCTGAGCGGGGTGTTCTCGATGGGGCTGGCGACGCAAGATGGCCTGCTGGCGCAATTCGCTACCGTGGCGTTGAATGAATTGCCGGAAGATTATCTCGAGACATATCGCCAAAAAGTGCGCGCGCTAACACCAGAAGATCTGCTCACCACCGCGCGAAAATATCTCGATTCCGCAAACATGCAAATCGTAGTCGTCGGCAACCGCTCGCAAATCGAAAACCAGGCGGCACTCTTCGGCGAAGTCGAGGTATTCGATGCGCGGGGGCAGCGGATTTAACGCGGGTAAAAACTCTTCCGAGAATCTAGCTTGTTGTTATTGATTTATGGACGTACTAGAGGCAATATAGTGCCGCTATGTTACGTCGAAGTGTACCACCGCTGGCTTGGCTCTCCCTTGCCATCTCAATGTGTATGTCTTTTGCGACGAACATCGATGCCACGAAGAAGCCGCCGCTGGCACCGATCAATATAAATACGGCTAGTTCGGAGCAATTGCAGGAGGTGCCGGGGATTGGGCCGGCGACGGCGGAGAAGATTTTGCAAATGCGGAAATCGTACGGCGCGTTTAAGAGCGTCGATGATTTACTCTCGATCAAGGGCATCGGCAAAAAGCGGCTAGACAAGATGCGCAAATACTTGACCGTCGGCAAAGCGGCTGCTGCGAAGGCTGGTTCAACGAACGCGACGCCTGCGAAAAAGACTTCTGTTCCTCCTGCCAAGAAAAACCCTCCTACTCCTCCGGCTTCTACCGATTCTGAGGATTCGGAAGAGCCACCTTTTCGCTGAACATATCGAGACAATTCGCGAACGTTTGCGATTTGGGCGACACGGGAGGGGCAAGCCCCTCCCCTACCAACCTGTCCCTACCGACCCGCCCTTAGCAAGGCGCGCCTGGCAATGCGTCCCGATCAACCCGTCGCCGCCAGCCCGTCAGCCGTTGTCGCGCATGGTTTTGTTTCTCATAAAGTTTGGTGCGTGGGGCGCGGCGGCGATTCGATGCGAAGAGGGACCTGGTCGGCGATGCGAATGCCGTAGCCTTCGAGGGCGACGACTTTTTTCGGGTGGTTGGTTAAAACGCGAATGTCCTTTAGTCCGAGGTCGATCAGGATTTGGGCACCAATACCGCTTTCGTGCTGGACCATGCGCTGGCGGGCGGGTTCGCGGTCGATCTGGCCGCGCTGGTGAAAATGGATCTGGGGAAGGCCGCCGGCGGCGGTGTCCGCCAACTCGATGCCGAAGCCGCGACCGGTGTGGTGGAGGTACAGAAAGACGCCGCGGTCTTCCTTGGCGATGGCTTCGAGAGAGCGAGAGACGAGTTCGTTGCAATCGCAAGCGGTGGAGCCGAAGACATCGCCGGTGAGGCAGTGCGAATGGACGCGGACGAGGGCGGGCGCGACGCCTTCAAGATCGCCACGAACGAGCGCGACGTGCTGGTCGTGATCGACATCGCTGGAATAAGCAATCATGCGGAAATCACCGTAGCGCGTGGGAAGAACGGCTTCGGCGACGCGGCGCACATAACGTTCGTGCTGCATGCGATAGCGGATGAGGTCGGCGACCGTGAGCATTTTGATGTCGTGCTGCTGGCAGAATTCGAGGAGCTGCGGCACGCGGGACATGGTGCCGTCTTCGTTCATGATTTCGCAGATGACGCCGCTGGCGTTGAGGCCGGCGATGCGCGAGAGGTCCACGCTGGCTTCGGTCTGGCCGGCGCGCACGAGGACGCCGCCGTTGCGGGCGCGCAGCGGGAACATATGGCCGGGACGCGCGAGATCCTGCGGCTTGGTCTTGGGATCGATGGCGGTGAGGACGGTGATGGCGCGGTCCGAAGCGCTGATGCCCGTGGTGACGCCGACGCGGGCGTCGACCGCTTCGGTGAAGGCGGTGCCGTGAACGCTAGTGTTGATGGGCGACATGAGCGGGAGGTGCAACTCGTCGCAGCGCTGCTCGGTAAGAGTGAGGCAGATGAGGCCGCGGCCGTACTTGGCCATGAAGTTGATGGCTTCGGGAGTGATTTTTTCGGCGGCCATGGTGAGGTCGCCTTCGTTTTCGCGGTCCTCGTCGTCGACGAGGACGATCATGTGGCCCTGGCGGATTTCTTCGACGGCTTCTTCGACGGTGGCGAATTTGGGAGGCATGTCGCCTATTTTACTGCTCGCTGCGGGAAGGCCGCAAGACGCCCAGTGCAAAGGGGGCCCCTCCCCCGGTTTTTCATAAGTGTTGATAATAAAGAAGTTAGCTATAGCATAAGTTAAGTAGAATCAACGCTTGGGGGATTTTTGCAAGTGTTGATTCTAAAAGACTTATCAGTTTGCGATTTATTGGTGCGCTTGGACTTTTCGTAGCCTTCCGGCGGCGGCTAGAGTCGAGCTAACAACAAAGAAAAAAACGCCAATCTGGAGATTGGCTTTCCCGGGCAAGAGTCATACTATTGCCCACTGTGTATATTACACCGGATATAACCTCTTGGCAAGGGCAATTCGCTAGTCGGTGGGCTATTTCAGAGGATCCGCGGATTGGGAGCGGCTGAGCATGTTTCGGCTGAGTTCAGCAAATTCGGAGACCAGAGGATTGGCGTTTTGTCCGGCGAGGGTGGCGGCGTCGATTTCGGCGGTTAAGAGGAGGGCGGTGGCGAGGTCGGCGCTACATTCGAGGCAGAGTTTGTCGGGGCGGCCCGGAAGTTCAAACGGCTCAGTGAGATGGCCGCATACGGAACAATGGACTAGCACGGCTTGTTCATGAGGTTCTAAGTGGGGTCCCATGGGGGTCCTTCCTGGGAATCTTGCGGGGCGGTGTGTCTGCCCCGTCAGCAAACGTACGAATTCTAAGGTGGGGAGCATGAAAAAATCCTGAGCGGTTTATTAGGAAAGTGTAAGGGTGCCACGCTGGATCAGCGATCAAAGCAGCCTGTTTAAGGAGTTGGGGAGAGGCGGGGATTTTAGAGGCGCTGAAATAGAAAGGCGCCCCGGACCTGGCGGGGCGCCTTCGGAAAAAGCATTGAGGCCGTATCTATTTGTCGTACTTGAGGCAGACGTCGAGTTGCTCGATGGCGCGGTCAATGGCGCCAATGGCTTCGACGCGGTGGCCGCCAAAGTCATGCGCCGCGTGTTCGAGGTGCGCCTTGGCGTGGCGGAGCGAATTGATGGCGGCGCGGATTTCCGGATGGGGTTCCGCAGCAGGTGGAGCAGCGGGAGCAACCGCGGGATAAGCGAGACCGAAGAAAAGTAGACTGAGCACACACAGCGAGAACATGCGTTTCTTCATAAGGACCTCCCTTTTTTTGAATTCGGCTGCCCAATGGGCTATTGAACCGATGCGAGAGATGTTAGCGCAGGCGGTGTTGCGTGGAGGAGGGCGGAGCCTAAAGGTAAAGAGTGCTGGCGCGATGATCTACGACATTCTAGACGATATTCCCAGAGCAACGCGCAAGCGAAGCGGCGTGGGAAGAAATGAGAATTGCCCTAGGCCGCTCGCTCTTTCGCGGGGCGAACGGTCTTCGAAGTCTTGACCGGGCTCTTGCGTCGAGGGGCAAGCTCGCGCTCCGCCTGCAACCAATCCTGGAGCTCGTTACCGGGAGCGCCGCAGCGACCCAAAAAAATTTCGTACGCACGCAACTGAATTTGCTCGTAAGTGGTTTTGCGTGCGGCCGACGCTCTCGGTTTGCGCGGCGCGGGTGAAGTGATCTGAATTGTTTTTGCCATGAATGGCACCTCCTTGCTGATTATGCATGATATGCGACGCCGTGCAACGGCGATGCGGAGAAATTTGAATTGGAAGAATCAAAAAGTGCACTAAAGGCCCGGGTCTCGGTGACGCGGCCCGCTGTCCCCAAACGAGGAGTAATTGAATATCTGTGGCCTACGCCTGGTGTGCCGGGATGCCGCATGGATTCATCTAATGGACTGAGTTTCAATACAGTATGCCGGTGGGAGCTAGTTGTGGATACCCGGCGCAGGAGTTTTGCATGATTCCGTTTTCCGTTCTTGATCTTGCGCCCGTCGTGGCGGGTGCGACCCCGGCGGACGCTTTCCGCAATTCGCGGGAGCTGGCGCAGCACGTGGAGCGCTGGGGATACCGGCGCTTCTGGCTGGCCGAGCACCATAACATGCCGGGCATCGCGAGCGCGGCGACGGCGGTGGTGATCGGCCACGTGGCTGGCGGAACGAGGAGCATTCGCGTGGGGGCAGGCGGGGTGATGCTGCCCAATCATGCGCCGCTGGTGATTGCGGAGCAGTTTGGCACGCTGGAATCGCTGTTTCCCGGGCGGATAGATCTGGGGCTGGGGCGCGCGCCGGGAACGAATACGGCAACGACGCTGGCGATTCGCGGCGAGATAAAATCCACCGACGAGGATTTTCCGCGCCAGGTGCGGGAATTGCAGTCGTACTTCGAACCTGCGGCGCCGGGGCAAAGGGTTCGCGCGGTTCCTGGAGCGGGGCTGCGCGTGCCGATCTGGCTGTTGGGGTCGAGCTTGTTCAGCGCGGAGCTTGCGGGGACGCTGGGGCTGCCGTATGCGTTCGCGTCGCATTTTGCTCCGGCCGACATGATGCAGGCGCTGCGGATTCATCGCGCCACGTTCCGGCCATCGAAGCAACTTGAACAGCCGCACGTCATGCTGGGAATAAACGTGGTCGCCGCTGACACCGATGTGGAGGCGCGGCGGATTTTCACTTCGCACCAGCAAGCCTTTGTGTATCTTCGGCGCGGAACGCCAGGGCAGATTCCGCCGCCTATCGACGACATCGAAGCGTTCTGGTCGCCCGCCGAGAAGGCCATGGCCAGCCATTCGCTGCTTTGCTCGGTAGTAGGCTCGCCAGAGACCGTCGAACGTGGACTGCGCAGATTTATTGAAGTGACGCAACCGGATGAGTTGATGCTCACAGGGTTGATCTACGATCAAACCGCACGCTTGCGTTCGTACGAAATCGCCGCTGAAGTGAGAGACAGGATTGGCGCAGACGAGCGAAAAGAAAAAGTAACCGCCGCCGATTAGAGAAAGTTGTTCTGCCACGAAGACCGACTACGAAAAGAAAAAAGGGCGTCCCGGTTTGCACCGTGGACGCCCTTTGGATTGAGGTTGTGGGCGAGCTGGTAAAGCTGCCCGGAGCACAGGCAAGAGTGCCTGTGCTACTGGAATTAGTACATGCCGCCCATACCGCCGGCGCCGGGTGCTCCGCCGCCTGCGGCTGCTGTCTTGGACTCTTCCTTGATCTCGGCCACGAGAGCTTCCGTGGTGAGCATCAAGCCAGCGATGGAAGCCGCGTTCTGCAGCGCAAGACGAGTGACCTTGGCTGGATCGATGACGCCCATCTTGACCATGTCGCCGTATTCGCCAGTCTCCGCGTTGAAGCCGAAGTTTTCATCCTTCGACTCGCGGATTTTGCCGATCACAACGGCGCCTTCAAAGCCGCCGTTGTGGGCGATCTGACGAGCGGGCTCTTCGAGCGCACGCCTCACGATGCCGGAGCCAACCGCTTCGTCATCATGCAGCTTGAGCTTCTCGATGGCCGTGATGCAGCGCAGTAGCGCCGTGCCGCCGCCGGGGACGATACCTTCCTCGACAGCCGCGCGAGTGGCGTGCATAGCATCCTCGACACGCGCCTTCTTTTCCTTCAGTTCGGTTTCGGTCGCTGCGCCGACCTTGATGACGGCGACGCCGCCAACGAGCTTGGCAAGGCGCTCCTGGAGCTTTTCCTTGTCGTAATCGCTGGTGGTGTTTTCGACCTGCGCGCGGATTTGTTTCACACGGCCTTCGATGTCGCCGGACTTGCCTGCGCCTTCGATGATCGTGGTGTTGTCCTTGTCGATGGTGATTTTCTTGGCGCGGCCGAGGTCCTCAAGCTTGACGTTCTCGAGCTTGATGCCGAGGTCTTCGGTAACGGCCTTGCCGCCGGTGAGGGTGGCGATGTCTTCGAGCATGGCTTTGCGACGGTCGCCAAAGCCAGGGGCCTTGACGGCAGCGCACTGCAACGTGCCGCGGAGCTTGTTCACCACGAGGGTCGCGAGCGCTTCGCCTTCGATGTCCTCAGCGATGATCAAGAGGGGCTTGCCCATCTTGGCGGTTTGCTCGAGCAGGGGCAGAAGATCCTTCATCGAGCTGATTTTCTTTTCGTGGATGAGGATGCGGACGTCTTCGAGCACGCACTCCATGCGCTCGGGGTCGGTGATGAAGTAGGGCGAGAGGTAGCCGCGGTCAAACTGCATGCCTTCGACTACTTCGAGGGTGGTCTCCATCGTCTTGGATTCCTCGACGGTGATGACGCCATCTTTGCCGACCTTCTTCATGGCCTCGGCGATGATCCCACCGATTTGCTTGTCGTTGTTGGCGGAAATGGTGCCAACCTGGGCGATCATGTCGCCCTTGACGTCCTTGTGAAGCTTCTTGATTTCTTCGACGGCGACTTCTACGGCCTTTTCGATGCCGCGCTTGAGGGCGGTGGGGCTGGCGCCTGCGGCGACAGTCTTGACGCCTTCACGGAAGATGGCTTGTGCGAGCACGGTGGCGGTGGTGGTACCATCGCCGGCGACGTCGCTGGTCTTGGAAGCGACTTCGCGAACCATCTGTGCGCCCATGTTCTCCAGAGGATCCTGGAGTTCGATTTCCTTTGCAACGGTCACGCCGTCCTTGGTGATGATCGGCGCGCCGAATTTCTTTTCGATCACCGCATTGCGGCCCTTGGGGCCGAGGGTGATCTTCACTGCGTCGGCAAGAGCATTCACGCCACGCAGAATCGCCTGACGGGATGCTTCACCTGTTACAATCTGCTTCGCCATACTGGTAATTCCTCCTGATCATTCTTGCGAACTTTTTTTCAAAACACGCCAAGTGCAACTGCAAATCCCGGAAAAACACCGGTCTAAAGACCGGCCACTACACTGGAAAGCAAATCTACTTCTTGGCCGCCTTCGCAACGCCGCCGAGCTTCGCCCAAACGGATTTCTCTTCGATGAGCGTGTACTCTACGCCGTCATAATCAATGTCCTGACCTCCGTACTTGCCTAGGAGAATTCGGTCCCCAACTTTCAAATCAACAGGGACCAATTCACCCTTTTCGCGGCGGCCAGGGCCAACGGCGATGACGTCTGCCTGGCCTGGTTTTTCCTTCGCGGAATCTGGGATAATGATTCCACTCTTAGTAACTTCTTTTTCGTCTACACGCTTCACGAGTACCCAGTCGTGGAGCGGGATGATATTGACTGACATTCTTGAAAAACCTCCGTTTGATGAGCTAACAGGTTTGAGCTGTGGCTAGGAGCGAGGAAGGGAATTAGCACTCCTCATAGCCGACTGCTAATATAGCAGAAACTCCTGCCATGTCAAGGCTTTCGCGGACACGGGGAAGGTGCGCGGCCCTCGCTAATGTTTAATTAAAGTCATTGTTTGCTTATATTTACATGGTGCAAGAAAAATGTGACACTTGGAGATTGTAGTGCTTTCTCCTCCGGCGTAGAATCCCAATCGCGGATGGCTCATGGGCTCACTTGTCTACCTACGGCTCATAGGATTTACCGCCGGAACGCTGCTGCAACTGTTCTGGATGGTGATGATTCTCGGCTACCGGCGGCAGAGGAACTTTGAGCGCGTGTTTTTCTTCTTGTGCCTCGCGCTGTTTTTTTTCTATAGCGGTTCGCTCCTTGCGCTGAACGCGCAGATTTACTATCCAGAGCCACCCGCACTGTTGACGGTCTTCGCAAAAACCATATTGTGCGCTGGTTTGTGCTTGTTGCCGCCGCTCCTGATCCACCTGCACCTCGAATATGCCGAGACTCGGGAGATGCTCCATAGCCGAGCGATTAAGCGCCTGGTTCTTTTGGCGGCTTACGCGCCCATCCTGTATTTCGCGTTGCGCGTGTATCCCCTTCTGGCGACATCTCCCGATTTTGACTTTCTGGTTCCCGGGAATTCGCTGGGGCGCGGATACGGGGTATGGCTTGGCGTAGCGATGCTGATGAGCGCGGGATGGGAAGCGCGCTTCGTCCGGATAGCGCCGGATGAGCCGCAACGAAAATTTCATAGCGTGCTTGTCGCGCTCTTTGTGGCAGGTGCGGCGCTGGTTGCTTACCTGCACGTTTTTGGCGGGCCGCTGTCGCCGGAGTTTTCCGCCGGCTTGAGCACCACGCTCGCATGGCTATCCATTCCGCCGATGGCGGCGATGATCTATCTGGTACAGCGTTTTAATTTTTTGCAGATTGGCCGGCAGAAGAATCTGGTGTACGCCGTTTCGGCGACGTTTGTGGCGTTGCTCTATTTGAGCCTGGTGCGCCGCGTGAGCGTTTGGCTGGAGCCCGCGCTACCGCCGGAGGCTTCTGCGTCGATCCTATTATTTGTGCTGGTGATTTTCATCGAACCGCTGCAGCGATTGCTGGGGCGAAGGCTGCGGGAGACGGCGCACCGCGAGATGGATCGCGTTCAACGGTTGACGGCGGAGATTCAGCAAGAAGCCCGGCAGGGCGACATGGCTCGGCTCGTTGCTTTTGTGGAACGCCGCACAAAAGAAGAGTTCGAGTTGGCGGCTGTAACTTTGAAATTTGTCGATCAGGACCGGAGGGAACTTCGTGTCCATTCCAATCTTGAAGCTGTGGCGGCAAGAAATAGCGCATTTTCCGATCAAGTCTTTCTGTTGCGCCAGGGAACTGCCCCGCTGGCCCTTCTTCGGGCCGAGCCGCACGGGGCTGCTCTCTCGGGAGAAACGCGGGCCGCGTTGGAATTTTTGTGTGAGCAGTTGCCGGGGGCGCTGGATTTGTGCCGCTTGATCGAAGAAAAATTGCGGCTGGAAAGAGAATTGGCAGAGCGCGAGCGGCTGGCGTTGCTAGGGCAGATGGCGGCGAGCATTTCGCACAACCTGAAGAATCCGCTGGGTTCCATCAAGACGATTCTTCAGGTGCAGATGGAGAATCCGGAGTTGCCGGAGACGGTTCGCGGCGAAACGAAAATCGTGCTGGATGAAATCGGACGTTTGTCAGCCAAGCTGAATCAGTTGTTGCAGTTCAGCCGGCCGGCGGTGCGCGGCGGCAGCGTTGCGGGCCATTGCGACGCTCGCACGATGGTGGAAGAAGTGGCGGGTGTGCTGCGCCACGAAGCGGAGCGCCAGGGAATTGTTCTCGTAGTGAAAACGGAAGAACAGAGCGCGAAGGTGGCGGCCAGCGCAGAGGCGGTGAATGACATCGTGTCGAATCTTTTGGTAAACGCGCTGGAAGCCACGCCCCGCGGCGGGCATGTGTTGGTGAGAGCCGCATCCGAGAACGGCATCTGTAGCTTTACGATCGAGGACAACGGACCCGGGATTCCCGCAGCGGCTCGGGAAAAAATTCTACAGCCATTTTTTACGACGAAGGCACGGGGAACGGGATTGGGATTGGCGATTGTGGCGCGGCGCGTGGTGGAATTTGGCGGGAGGCTGGAATGGAAAAGCCCGCTGGACGACGGGCATGGGACGCGATTCCGCGTGACGCTGCCGATGCAAGAAGACATAAGCAAGTAACGAAGTAAAGAAGTAAGGAAAATAAAATAATGAGAACCATACTGATCGTGGATGATGAGCCGGCGGCGAGATACGGGTTGCGGCGCGCGCTGGAAGCAAAATATCGCGTGGCGGAGGCGGATTCGGCGGAAGCGGCGCGCGAAGCTTTGCCGCGCGAACAGCCGGATTTGGTTTTGCTGGATGTGGTGTTGCCGGGGCAGGATGGGCTTTCGTTTTTGCGCTGGATGCGTGAGCAGGGAAGCGAAGTGCCGGTGCTGATGGTCTCGGCGCTGGATACGGCGAAGACGGCGGTGGAAGCGCTGCAACTTGGTGCGGCGGATTACTTGGTGAAAGGATTCGAGCTGGAAGAATTGCGGCAGCGCGTGGCGAATTTGTTGAAGCTGGCGACGTTGGAAAGAGAAAATGATTCGTTGCGGCGGCAGCTCGCAACGGAAGGGCAGTTCGGCCAGATGATCGGACGTTCGGCGGAGATGCGCAAAGCGTTCGAAACGGCGGATCGCGTGGCGCCGACGGATTCGACGGTGCTGATTCTGGGAGAGAGCGGAACGGGAAAGGATTTGCTGGCGCAAGAGATTCATGCGCGATCGTCGCGGGCGGGGAAAGCCTACGTGGCGGTGAATTGCGCGGCGCTGCCGGAGACGCTGATCGAATCGGAATTGTTTGGATACGAGCGCGGAGCGTTTACCGGCGCAGCGCAACAGAAAAAAGGAAAATTTGAGCTTGCTTCGGGAGGAACGATTTTTCTGGACGAGATTGGGGACATGAACCCCGTGACGCAGGCGAAAGTGCTGCGCGTGCTGGAAAACCGCACCATCGAACGGCTGGGGGGGACGCAGTCGATTCCTGTGGATGTGCGCGTGATCAGCGCGACGCACCGGAATCTGGCGGCGGAGATCCGCGCGGGAAAATTTCGTGAGGATTTGTTTTATCGGCTGCGCGTGGTGACGGTGGACCTGCCGCCGCTGCGCGCGCACAAGGAAGATGTTCCGGTGCTGGCGGAAGCGTTTTTGCAGATGCACAGCGCGCGGCTTGGGCGCACAGCGCGGCTGAAGAGAGAAGCGATGACGGCGATCGAACGCTACGACTGGCCCGGAAATGTGCGCGAACTGAAAAACGCGCTGGAGCGCAGCCTGGTGCTGTGCCGCGGAGAGGAGATTGGCGTGGAGGATTTGCAGGAAGAAGTGGCGCGCGGGGAAGCGGTTTCGCACCGAAGCTCCGACGGAGAAGGCAAGAACGGCTTCGAGGAAAAAGACTTTCGCGAGGCGAAGCGCAAGTTCGAGGTGGCTTATTTGATGAAGCAGTTGAGCGATCACCGCTGGAACGTTTCGCGGACAGCGGCGACGATCGGATTACACCGGCAGAGTTTGCAGGAAAAATTGCGAGAGCTGGGAATTCGGCGGCCGGGTCGCGAGCCGCTGGAGGAAGAGTGAATGGTGACTTGTGACGGGTAACTCGTGACTGGCCAGGCTGGCGATTTGCGCGCGCAAAAAATTGCTGGATACGTCCTGGCGGGAGGCGGGAGCACGCGCTTTGGACGCGACAAGGCGCTCGCGGAGATTGGCGGGAGGTCCATGGTGTTGCGAATGTGCGAACTCCTATGCGGCGTCACGGAAAAAGTAACCGTGGTGGCTGCGCCGGAAAAATATGCAGGCCTCAGCCTGCAAATTGTCGAGGATCGCTGGCCCGGAGAAGGGCCGCTGGGCGGAATCATCACCACTCTGCGCACGACCGCGGCGGAGGATACGGCATGCGAGTGGAACATTGTTTTGAGCTGCGACATGCCGTTCTTAACCGCGGATTGGGTGGAATTTCTCGCGGAACGAGCAGCGAATAGCAAATCGCAGGTCGTGGTGCCGAAGTCGGCCTACGGGCTGGAGCCGCTGTGCGCTTGCTGGAGAACGGATTCGGTGGACGTTTTACAACAAGCATTCGAGAGCGGGGTGCGAAAAGTGACTGACGCTTTGAAACGTGTGACCACGGAAGTGCTTGACGAAGCGGACTGGAAACGATTTGATAGCGCAGGGCGGCTGTTCTGGAACATGAACACGGCGTCTGATTACGAAGAAGCGCGACGCATCCTGGAAGCCGAACAAAGATGACAGATATCCTGAAAATCAATCGCGGCGGCCCCGTGAATTTGACTCCGGATGAGGAATCGGTCTTCCGGCCACAAAGTGCCGACGGCGGCACGAATGCGGAACCCCACGCTGAGAATTTCTTCGAGTTTCGCGACGTCAGCAAAGCATTTGACGGGCGAGCGGTGCTCCAGAACGTGAGCTTCACAGTGAAACGCGGCGAAACGTGCGTGATCATGGGACGCAGCGGCGTGGGCAAGTCAGTTTCTTTGAAACACATCATGGGTTTTTTGAAGGCGGATTCGGGAAGAATTTTCATCGACGGGCAAGACGTCACCGATTACAAGGAAGCGGATTTTGAAGAAGTGCGCCAGAAGGTGACGATGGTTTTTCAGTCGGGAGCACTGTTCGATTCGCTGACCGTCGCCGAGAACATCAGCTTTCCTCTGGATGGGCAGCCGGGCATCACCGGCGAAGATGTTGATGCTTACGTCGAAAAATTTGCGCACATGCTGGAGGTCGATACCGTCTTGGACAAATTGCCAGGAGAACTTTCAACAGGCATGCGGCGCGCGGTGGCCATTGCGCGGGCGCTAGCGCAGAACCCGGAAGCGATTTTGTACGACGAGCCCACCACCATGGTCGACCCGATCATGGCGGCGCACATGGGCAACTTGATTCTGCGTCTGAAGGGCGCATTTCATAAGACGTCGATCGTGGTGACGCACGATACGCACCTGGCGAAGAAACTCGCGGACAAGGTAATTTTTCTGCAGGAAGGCAAAGTCACCTTCTTCGGCCCCTGGGCCGAGTTCGAAAACTCCAAGGATCCATTTCTCCACAACTTCCGCATGCAGGATGAGCTGATTCCCGCGCTGGACGTGACTCTGTGAGCTTGCCCGCGAACGGCTCCTCCGATCCCATCAAACAATTACGCAAGGAAATGGGCTTTTGGGATGTGCTGCTCTTCAACATCGCGGCGGTGCTCGGGCCGCGCTGGATTGCCGCGGCGGCGCATAACGGAACTTCATCCATAAGCCTGTGGGTGCTCTCGGCGATTATTTTCTTTGTGCCAACTGCGTTCGTCATCACCGAACTCTCCACGCGGTTTCCGCGCGAAGGCGGGTTGTACGTGTGGTCGAAAGAAGCCTTTGGCGATTTCCACGGTTTTGTCGCGGGATGGACGTATTGGATCTATTCGTTTTTTTATTTTCCTGGGCTGCTGCTGGCGAGCGCGGCGATGGGAGCGTACATCGGCGGCAGCTCCTGGGGACATCTCGCGCAAAACCGTATGTTTTTGCTGGGCGGTTCGGTCTTCTTGTTGTTCATCGCCGTGGGCATGAACATTGTTGGGCTGAATGTAGGGAAATGGCTGCAAAACGCAGGCGGGGTGATGACTTACGTGCCGCTTCTGCTGCTGGTCGGCACAGGCGTAGTCGTCTGGATGCGCTTTGGCACTGCGACGCAGTTTACCTTGGCAAATATGCTGCCGCGATGGAATTGGGACACCGTGAATTTTTGGCCGCAAATTCTATTCGCATTCGCAGGCCTGGAGTTGGTCTCGGCGATGAGCGATGAAATCCGCGACGCGCAGCGAACGTTGGCACGCGCGATCTGGGGTTCGGGAATCCTGATCGCCATCATCTACATCATCGGAACATTTGCGGTGCTGGCCATCATGCAAGACGCGCAAGTCGATGCAAAATCCGGTGTCTACCAAGCGCTGGCAATTGGTTCGGAAGCGCTGAAAATTGGATTGGTCGGCATGATTGCGGCATTCCTCGTCACCTTCGGAAATGCTGGTGGCATTGGAACAACGGTGGCGGGACTTTCTCGCGTGCCATTCATCGTGGGCGTGGATCGCTACTTACCTGCGTTTTTTGGGAAACTTCATCCGAAATGGCGCACTCCCTATGTTGCGATTCTGATCCAAGCAGGGATTTCGCTTACCGTGCTGCTCTTAAGCAACATTAACGAGACCACCAGCGGCGCTTATCAGATTCTGGTGGATGCCGCGACCATCTTGTACTTCGTTCCGTTCCTCTATATGTATGCCGCCGTGATCAAGCTGGCGGGACGCGCCGACCGCCGAGAGAATGAACACGCAGTGCTAATTCCTGGAGGGAAGTTCGGTGTATGGATCGCCGGCGGAATGGGGTTTCTGGTGACTTTGGTTGGCATTGCTCTGTCGTTCGTTCCGCCCGGCGAAACGACCAATAAATATGTGTTCAGCGTGAAATTAATCAGCGGCACGGTGATTGCTGTGGGACTCGGACTGGTTTTGTATTACCGCGGGGTACGAGCAAAGGCGCGAGCAGCCGTGGTTGGCAACTGAATTCGCAGCACGGATGCGGAGACGAAATTCAGTAGATGGGCCACATCCCTGGCGTCGCTAACTCGACAAGATGGTTGTCGGGGTCGCGGAAGTACAAGCTGGTGCCCCCGCGTGGCCAGCGTATGCGGCTTTCAATCTCAATCTTATGCGCTGAAAGGTGCTCTTCCCAGGCGGCAAGTTCCACGGCGGCAATGGAGAACGCGAAGTGTAGCGGGCCGTGCCCGTCGTGCGGACCGAGCGTGCCGGACGGCAATCGCGTGATGCAATTCGATGCTCCGCGCTTGAAGATCAGTAAAACGCTCCGGCTGCCGACCCCGTAGGCGCGCAGGCGTTCATCTCCAAACATTTGTGTGAGGCCGCACACCTCCTCATAAAAACGAGACGAACCATCCAGGTCGTCCACATAGAGCGATGTTTCGATCACGCCGGTGAGAGCGGGCATGTTAAAACCCTTCTTCGATGAGGCGAGCAAGCGTAAGAGAGGCAGCGCGTGTTTCCTCGCGCGCTTCGAGATGGCGTTCGACATATTTTCCCAGCACATCGCCTTCGAGGTTGACGGCGTCGCCCGGTTTGCGGTCACGAAGATTGGTGTGTTCATAGGTGTAAGGAATGACGGCGACTTCGGCGATGCGATTGTGCCAGCGCGCCACGGTGAGGCTGATGCCGTCGATCGTGAGGGAGCCTTTGGGGACGATGTAGCGCGCGAATTCTTCCGGAACTTCGACGCCAAACCACCAGTTTTCGCCTTCGGGCGTGAGATTCCGCACGCGGCCGATGCCATCCACGTGGCCGAGAACGAAATGACCGCCGAATTCTTTTCCGGCAGTGAGCGGTTGTTCGAGATTCACGCGCATGCCTTCCGCTAAATTTCCGCCCTCCGCGCCGAACGAAGTTCTGCGAATCGTCTCACCCGAAAGGTCGGCGGAGAATCTTTTTTCGTCGCGAGAAACAACCGTCAGGCAGCAGCCGTTGACGGCGATGCTGTTCGAAACGGCAAGCAGCGGCGCGACCGTCGGAGCGTGAATGGTGACGTGGCCGCCGTCGCCATGCAGGTCGAGCGATTCGATTGTTCCAACGTGCTCAATGATTCCGGTAAACACTGTTTTCCTCGGCTTCCCCGTTTTGTGGGCTTTTCCCTTCGAGTTTACAGTATTTCGTTGTGAAGGCAGAAAGCACTAGACTCAAAGCTGGCGCATCAAGGAAAACTATCGAGGTCGCACCATGCTGGCCTGCTTGCTCAACGTTCCCGCGCGGATTGAAACAAATCCGCTCCACCTTACTGACGTGCCTGTGCCGAACCCAAGCAAGGGCGAGGTGATGGTCCGCGTCCACGCCTGCGGCGTTTGCCGTACGGATTTGCACGTAATCGAAGGGGAATTGCCGCCGCGAAAATCGCCGGTCATTCCCGGCCATCAGGTCGTGGGCGTGGTTGAGAAACAAGGGGAAGGCTCGCGCCGCTTCGCAGCCGGCGCGCGTGTTGGCGTCGCCTGGCTACACCACACGGATGGTGTGTGCGAGTACTGCCGCAGAGGCGAAGAAAATCTTTGCGACAACCCGTCTTTCACCGGGTACAGCGTCGACGGCGGCTACGCCGAATATGTCGTCGCGCCGGAGGATTTTGTTTATGCGATTCCGGAAGGGTTTCCCGATGAGCAAGCTGCACCGCTGCTCTGTGCGGGAATCATAGGATTCCGCTCGCTGCGGCTGTCGGGGATCAAGCCTGGTGGCAGGCTGGGGTTTTATGGTTTTGGCGCGGCGGCGCATGTCGCGATTCAGGTGGCGCGGCATTGGAACGTGACGGTCTACGCGTCCACGCGGGACGCGCGCCACAAGAAGCTCGCCCTTGAGCTGGGCGCTGCGTGGGCCGGCAGCACGCTTGATACACCGCCGGAAAAGCTCGATGCCGCGATTGTCTTTGCGCCTGCCGGAGAGATTGTTCCAGCGGCGCTGGGGGCGCTGCGCAAAGGCGGCGTGCTCGTGCTGGGCGGAATTCACATGAGCGCGATTCCGTCATTCAGTTACGACTTGCTTTATCAGGAGCGAATGATACGCAGCGTGGCGAATAATACGCGGAAGGATGGCGAGGATTTTCTTCGTGTTGCGGCCGAGATTCCGATTCACATGCATACCCAGGTCTATCCGCTCAGCGACGCGAACCGCGCATTGAATGCGCTAAAGAACGACGCCATTTCCGGCGCTGCCGTGCTTCAAGTGAGTGAATAACTGCTCGGCTGACGACGGCGATCTTGGCGATCCCGCCAACCGAGGTCGTAACTATTTGGCGCCTGTGTGTGGCAAGTAGGCTTCGATGGCGAAATCGGGGCCAAATTGCCTGGTGCGCGCGATTTGCAGCGGCTTGAGCTTGAGTTTCGGCGCGATGGCGAAGGGTACGCGATTATCGCCCGCGATTCTTGGAGCATAGAACAGAACGAGTTTGTGGACGATGCTGGCCTCAAGCGCCGTGCCATTCAGCGTAGGGCCGGCTTCGAGCAGGACGCTGAGAATCTCGCGACGGCCAAGTTCGCTGAGAACGAATTCCAGATCGATTCGCCCGCTGCGTAATTTGGTCTCGATGACTTCAACGCCCTCCTTCTGCAGAGTTCGCGCCCTTGTTGAGCCTGTGGGTTGGTTGGTGAACACCAGGAGGTCCTGCTCGGCGGATTTCACGATGCGGGAATGCTGGCCGAGCCGCAGTCCCCAATCGAGGATGATGCGCAAGAGGCGCCTGCGCCGTGGAAGGCCGCTGCGATCGGTGAGCAGCGGATCGTCAAGGCGCACCGTGCCGATGCCGGTGAGTAGCGCGTCGGAGGCGTGCCGCATGCGATGCACTTCCGCGCGGGATTCTTCCGACGAAATCCATTGCGCGGAATTTTTTCGGCGAGATTTACTCTGGAACTTTTTGTTCTCGCCGGGAAGCGCGAGCTGCCCGTCGAGTGTCATGGCCGATTTCAACGTCACAAACGGTTTTTTTGTGCGAATCCAGTAGGCGAAGGCCTCATTGAGGTGGCGCGCTTCGTCTTCCAGAATGCCGGATTGCACTTCAATACCGGCAGCGCGCAGCCGTTCGAAGCCGCGTCCCGAGGTCAACGGATTCGGGTCTTCCATCGCGGCAACGACGCGCTGAATCCCAGCAGCAAGGATGGCCTCGGTACACGGACCGGTGCGGCCGGTGTGATTGCACGGTTCAAGGTTGACGTAAAGCGTTGCGCCGCGAGCGTTCTCTCCCGCGGATTTCAAAGCTACGATCTCAGCGTGGTCGCGCAACTCATACTGATGAAATCCTTCTCCCACAATTTGTCCGTCGCGAACGATGACGCAGCCAACCATAGGATTGGGACTAGCGAGGCCGGTGCCCCTGCGGGCCAGCGCCAAGGCGTGTTCCATGAAGCGGATATCGTGTGCGTCCACGGTTCAGTCGAAGAGGGAATCAGCGTACGTTTCGGCGTCGAACGGCACCATGTCGTTGATTTGCTCGCCGGTGCCGATGAAGCGAATAGGCAGCCCCAGCTCGCGCGAAATGGCCACCACGATGCCACCTTTGGCGGTGCCGTCGAGCTTCGTCAAAATGATGCCTGTGACCCCGACGGTGGATGTGAATTCGCGGGCCTGGGCGAGGCCGTTCTGGCCCGTAGTTGCGTCAAGCACCAGAAGCACATCGTGGGGCGCGCCAGGAATGACTTTAGCGGCGGTGCGTTTCATTTTTTCGAGTTCGGCCATGAGGTTGGACTTGGTGTGCAAACGGCCGGCAGTGTCGACGATAACGACATCGGCGGAGCGCGCCTTGGCAGCGGCGACGGCGTCGTAAACCACCGCTGCGGGATCGGCGCCCGGTTTTTGCTTGATGACTTCGATGCCGTTCCGCTGCGCCCAGATTTCCAGTTGTTCGATGGCGGCCGCGCGGAACGTATCCGCCGCGCAAAGCACCACGCTGCGGCCTTCCTGGCGCAAACGGTTCGCCAGTTTCCCGATACTGGTAGTCTTGCCCGCGCCGTTGACACCGACGATGAAGATCACCCGCGTGCCGCTGCCGTTCGGAGAAGTGGAGACGGATGTTGTGGCGATAGCTTGAGCGCTGACAGAAGCGTTGAGAATCCGGACGATGTGGGACTTGATTTCGCGCTTAAGCTGAGAAGCATCGGAGAGTGCGTTGCGGTCCATCTTTTCCCGCACCGCGTCGAGGATTTCGCGCGTCGGCTTGACGCCAAGGTCGGCGGAAAGAAGCGCAGTCTCCAGATCCTTGAGTACGGAAGGATCGATCCTGCGTTCGCCGAGAAAAATATTGTCGACGGTCTCGGAGAGCGCCGCCTTGGTCTTGCTGACCGAAGCCTTAAGCCGCTCCAGCAGCGATGGCTCGGTTTTTTCTGGCTTGCCAAAAAGAGAGATCATGCTGTGACGCGCCATTTCAATGGCGCAAACAAAATTGTAACAGAAGCGCTCTTGCGGCGCGGAAAGCGCGCCCGCCCCAAGGGCTCCGGGCCCCGCAAATCGCTGAGTCTGGAGTCTTCGTTAATTTTTGTTCTTATTCTTTACAACGCACGCGCGTTGTAATAGGCTCCCGCACAAATTCCTCGCCTCGAATGGCCTTTCCACAAAGGACCAATCTCCGAGGATTTCATACCCCTTCCGGATGTCAATGGCGGCTTCCCCGGTCGCGCCGCTCTCTCCCGTGTCTCCCGGAAAGGGTATCGCTCGCAAACCTACCGAATGGAGAACACGAATGAAAAAAGAAAAGGAAACCGCAAGTGGTGTCCCAGCGACAGACGATCCTTGCACAGACAACAAACTGACTGGCCCGAACCGACGGCAGTTCCTGGGTGGTGTTAGCGGCATTGCCGCCGCGGCGGCAACTCTGGGGGCGATCGGCTTGGAACCCCTGCTCGGCGGAAAAGAATCAGTCGCCGGAGCCTCCGTCGTACCGTATCCGGTTGACGGGCGGGCCGATGCCAGCCACCACTACCGCGTGAATACGGCAAATGCCGAGGACATTGACGTTCCGGAACAAGCCGACAATGGCGACTCCCAGAGGTTTACCGACTTCAGCGGCAACTACAGCAAAGCGCTGCTGCACGATGCCCTAGGCGTGCCGAATCGGGCATCCTGGCTTAGCTTGACCCATGCCATGCAAACCGGCGAGTTCTCGGACTTCGAAAAGATCATTGTTGGCACGCCCGGTGGCGGACCCAACTCGAAGAACAACGGCCCACAGGGCGCTCTCGCGTTCGACCTGGAAGGCCTCGACTCCCACGCCACCGTTGTACCGCCAGCTCCGAGCGTTGCCAGCGCGGAGACGGCGGCCGAGGAGGTCGAGCACTACTGGGCGGCTCTCTTGCGCGATGTGCCCTTCACTCAATACGCTTCGAGCCCCCTGGCAGCTGAAGCTGCAGCCGACCTAAACAGACTGTCCTTCATCAACAGCAATCAAAATGTGGAGTATCCGACCCCGGTTACTCCGCAGAATCTGTTCCGCGGGCAGTTTGTCCCCGGCGACGGTAACGTTCAAGGACCGTACATCTCGCAGTTCATGGTCCAGCCGACATTCTTTGGTGCGCAGCCCCTCAGCCAACAATACCAAACGTTTCTTCCCGTGGGAGGTGGCGGGAGCGACTACATGACCTCGGTCGCCGAATACCAACTGGTGCAAAACGGTGGCTCCTCGGGTCGTGCGCTGGCCTTTGACCCAACGTTCCGGTACATCCGGAATGGCCGTGATCTCAGCGCCTATACCCACGTGGACGTGCTCTATCAAGCCTACTTCACCGCCTTCCTCATCATCGCCGGAATAGGCACACCACTGAACCCAGGCAACCCCTATATCGGCTCGAAGACGGAAAAGCCCTTCGGCACTCTCGGCGGGCCAGACGCGGCGGGGACGATCGGTGAAATGGCCACACGTGCTCTCAAAGGCGTCTGGTTTCACAAGTGGATCAAAGACCTGCGCATGCGGCCGGAGGAATATGGGGCCTTGGTGCAAGCGAACCGTACCAACGCTACGCCCTTTCCTCAGGCGGCGGGGGCGCTGCATTCGGATGTTCTGAACTCCGCGGTGCTTCCCATCATCCACTCAACCTATGGCAGTTACCTGCTGCCACAGGCGTTTCCGGAAGGTTCGCCGACGCACCCATGCTACCCGACCGGCCACGGAACGGTCGGCGGCGCGTGCATCACGGCGGTCAAATTCTTCTTTGACGGTACCCGGAAGATCCGGCCGCTGCTTTTGGCCGCCGGCAGTGACGTGATGGTGCCCAGCCCGGATGGCCTTTCGCTCGTGCCCTACACGGGCGCAGACCGGGACAGCCTGGACATCAACGGCGAACTGAACAAGCTGGCGCACAACGTCTCGTTTGGTCACGGGATTCACGCCGGCATCCACTTCCGCAGCTCCAGCTTCTGGTCGATTCTGCTGGGGGAACAGATTGGGCTCAGCATCTTGCAGGATCGCGCCCAGTCTTACAACGAACCGTTCAACATCACACTCACCAAGGTAGACGGAACCACGGCTACCATCTCCAACCCGGGTCACCCATAGATTGTAGGGGACTCTTTGGAGCTAAAAACGTCGATATGCAGGGCGGTCCGGCTGGCCGGGCCGCCTCCATTTTTTCCTCTCTTCTTGTTTCCGCGCGTCATTGTCACGGCATTCCGGAACAGCTTAATCCGTGGGGCAAAACAGCATCTCACGTTGTAAATCTCTGAAAAGAAATTAGCCCCGAGAATTTGGCGAACGGGTTTCAGACGTGAACTTCGACGGCGGAGAGGCGCAACTTGCCGGCGTTGATGGCGGACTCCAGCGCGGTGACGACCACGCCGTCAAATTTCGCGCCGGTGAGGCTTTTGATGCGGCCAAGCGCGTAGTCCAGATCCATCGCAGATTGATACGGACGATTGGTCGTCATGGCATCGAGCGTATCGGCCACGCCGATGATGCGCGCCATCAGCGGAATCTGTTGTCCCTGCAACCCGTAAGGATAACCTCGCCCATCCATGTGTTCGTGGTGCAACTCGATACCAGGCAACATCTCCTTAAGCTGAGACACCGGGCGCATGATGTTCGCGCCTTTTACGGTGTGCTGCTTCATTAGGTCGAATTCTTCCGGCGTAAGAGCACCGGGCTTCTTCAGCACGCGGTCTTCGACGCCGATTTTACCGACGTCATGGAGCAGAGCTGAAATGCGCAGCTTGTCCAATTCTTCGGCGGATAGCCCAAGCTCCTGGCCGATCAGCATGGAATACTTCGCCACGCGTCCAGAGTGACCGCGCGTGTACGGATCCTTTTCGTCGATGGCCGCGGCGAGCATGCGGATGGAGCCGATGAAGAGTTCGCGATTTTCTTCCGCGGCTTCCTTGAGCCGCTCGATGTACTCCTCGATATCTCCCGCCATTTTGTTGAAATTCTCGGCCAGCTCGCTGATTTCCGCGGCGCCGCGCACGGGCGAGCGCTGGTGAAATTCGCCGCGGCTGATGGCGCGCGTTGAGGCCGCCAGGCCGCGAATCGGCCGGCTGATGCCCACCGCAAAGAAATATCCGAACAGGATGGCTATCAAAATTACGGCGCTGACGAACGCCAGAGCCTGGCGGTTGAGTTCGGTCACGCCCGCGTCGGCGCGCGCTTCGTCCAGGCTGCGCTGCGCGATCACCGCCCAGTTGATTTCGGGAAACGTGCTGTATGTTCCGACCATTTCCACGGGATGCTTTTTGCCTGGCTGTGTAAAGCGAATCGTCTCCGTGTTGCGCAGCTCCTTGGGGAGCGCGATCACCTGCGCGACAAGCTGCGAGTTCCCGCTGGCATCCGCTCCGGGAACGATATTTTTTGTATCCGGGTGCGCGACAATGTGGCCGTAATGATCGACCACGAACACCGTGCGGCCGCGCACGCTGGCATCCTGTAACCTCTGCAGGATGGGATCCAGCGAAACGACCGCGGCAAGCATCCCCGTGAAGTTGTTGTTGACGTCCGTTAAAGGAACGGCAATGACAAAGGCCGGCCGGTTGTTCGGCGCCAGCGCCAGCGGATCGCTGCGGAACTCTCCCGATTGCATGGACCAGACGAAGGCACGTTGCAGGGCTTTCGCCACGAAAGGATCCTGCTCCGCGTGGAAGTTACCTTGCGAAGCGCTGGTGCCTTTCCCAGATTTGCCCACGGCCGTGAGATAGACGAAGGTATTGCGGTTGCTGTCCACGAAATTCCCAAGCAGCCGTGTCACTTTAGGTTCGGCGACCGGGTCTTCGACGTTTTCGATGAGTCCGGTGAGCGCGAGAATCTGGCGTTCGCTGATGAGCTGCTGGGTCAGGTTGGATTCAAAGAATTGAATTTCCTGCGCGAGAGACCGCGTTAGTTCGGTTTGCTGCACGCGTTCGGTATCGACCAGTTTTTCCTGGCTGAGCTCCAGCACCTGGCGGTGGTACAGGCCGATCGGCAGCGCGCTGACAAGCAGCAGCGCGCCCAGAACGAGCCAGAGAATGCGCACGCGTCCCGTGCGCAGGCGTCCCCATAAGGATGAAAGGCTGGTGCTCATCGCGTCTTGTTAATTTTAGGCGATTCCAGGGAGACTCGCGCTGCGGAATGGGATAGCGTCGCGCAAGTGCAACTGGAACGTTGGTACTAGGGCAAGAAAGCAGCCGGGAATCGCTGGTTTGTTGTCAATCAAGACACATTTCAGCGCCTAAAACCAGCGATTGATGCGGACAACTGACTCTTGATTCCCGACCCCTTCTTGCCTCTACTCGCGCTTCAAACGACGCTCCATGATGTCGCGGATGGCTTCCTTTGGCGATTTGCCGCGGTGCAGGATGGCGTCCACCTGCTCGGTAATGGGAAGCTCTATTTCCGACTCACGAGCAAGCGAAAGAAGAGGTGCAGTGGTTCCGACTCCTTCCGCAACCATACGCATGCTGCTGAGAATTTCGGCCAGCGCGCGGCCTTTGCCGAGTTCTACACCGACATGGCGATTTCGACTGAGAGATCCCGTGCAGGTCAGGACGAGGTCGCCAAGACCCGCAAGGCCGCTGAGTGTTTCCGCCTGCGCCCCGAGCGAGACACACAAGCGCGTCATTTCGGCCAGCCCGCGCGTGATTAGCGCAGCCAGGGCGTTCGAACCCAGGCCGAGTCCCTGGCAGACGCCCGCGGCAATGGCCATCACGTTTTTCATGGCGCCGGCAAGCTCCACCCCGAGGACATCCTCGTTGGTGTAAAGACGTAACGATGGACCCGCGAATTCTTCCTGAAGCGCCGAGGCCACTGCGAGATCATCCGAGGCCAGAACGACCGCAGTTGGCTCGCCGCGCGCGGCTTCCGAGGCAAAGGATGGGCCAGACAGCACTGCGATGCGCGAGACGAATTTCGCTGAGACGACTTGCCGGATCACTTCGCTCATCCGCGCGTGAGAAGACGGCTCGAGTCCTTTCGTCGCACTGACAAACACAACGCCTTTTTCAAGGTGGGGGAGCGTCAGGGAGTAAACGCTTCGAGCATGCGCCGAGGGCATCGCGCCAAGCAGGATGTCGGCTCCCGCTGCGGCTTCCTGCATATTGCTCTTGACGTGGATGCTCGCGGCGAGCTGCTGTCCCGGCAGATAGGATTTATTTTCGCGATCGCGTCCCATCGATTCCGCGAGAGAAGCATCGCGCGCCCACAAAGCAATCTCGTGCGGACGATGGCTGCGTGAAAGCACGATGGCCAGAGCCGTGCCCCAGCTTCCGCCGCCCAAAATAACGATCTTCGTCACTCCGCTTCCTTCTTCTTGCGGAAAGAAAACTTGGGCTCTTCACCCTCAACGAGGCGCTGAATGTTGGCGTCGTGTTTGTAAATCACCAGCATGGCAATTGCGAGCGAACCAAATGTGACTACATGTGGCGGTGCATGGTGCGGCGCCCACAAAAGATACATGAGCAGCGGAATCGCCGCCGCTGCCGCGACGGAGCCGAGCGAAACGTAACGCCAGAAAACAACCACTAAGATGAAGAGCGACAAAGCGCCAAGCATGGCCAGTGGGCAAAGCGCCAAAAATACGCCTGCGGCGGTGGCCACGCCTTTGCCGCCTTTGAACCGGAGCCACACCGGGAAGCAGTGGCCAATCAGCGCCAGGAAGCCCGCGACCATCATCCATATCGCGCTTTCATTGGTGAGTCGAGCGGCGAGGACGACCGCCGCGCTGCCCTTGGCCGCATCAAGAAGTAGCGTTAGGATTCCCGCCAACGGTCCGGCGACTCGTGCAACGTTAGTCGCTCCAATATTTCCGCTGCCCGCCTTTCGGACGTCCGTTCCGCCAAAAAGTTTGGCAAGTAGTAAGCCGAAGGGAATCGACCCTAAGAAATACGCGGCTACCGGAATCGTTATTTCGGTCAGCGTGATTTCGGTCATGCCTGGCTAAGCCTCCGCTGCCGCGAACGAGAAGGATTGCAATTTAGTGTACTCCGCGCCCGAGGGTTTCAGCTTGCTTTCGATGAGATGAAATTCGTGCGTCTTGAAAGCGCCGAAATCGCGCGTTGCGTTTTGCTGGATCGCCGTGCGCAATTTCTCTGGCAAGCCGGAATCTTTGAGCCGCGCAAGTGTGAGGTGTGGTGTGAACGCTCGTTCTTCGCGTGGAATGCCAATCGCCTCCAGAACGCGATCGATGTCACCGGCGAGTGTCCTTAGATTGGTTGAAGCCTCGACGCCCGCCGACAAAACACTCGGACGTTTTTCGTTAGGGAAGAAGCCAAGGCCGCGAAAGTGAACGTCCACATTTTGTTTGGACTGAACAGAAGAAAGCGCGCGGCCAATAGCTCCAAGATTCTCTGGCGGTGTCTCGCCGATGAATTTGAGCGTCACATGAAGATTTTCAGTGCGCACCCACTTAAATTGCGAAGCCAGGGGGCGCAGGTCGCGGATCATCGCGGCGAGATTGTCTCGCACCGCGGAGGGAATCTCCAGCGCGACGAAAAGACGCACGGATCAGGCTCGCTTGGGGGGACCAGCGCCGTTATATAGAAAATGGATACGCACCATGTCCAGGGCCAGTTGCGAAGCATGCCAGCGAATGGCCTCGCGGTCGCCGGGAAAACGCGCGTTCCGTTCCTTTACTCCGCCGCCACGGGAGAGTGCCACATGCACGGTGCCAACCGGTTTTTCTTCGCTGCCTCCCCCGGGGCCTGCCACTCCCGTGATGCCAACACCAAATGTGCTTCCAACGCGGCGGCGAATGCCGTCAGCCAGCGCCACGGCAACTTCGCTGCTCACCGCACCTTTGGCAAGAATCAATTCTGGCGGAACATCCGCCCACGCGGTCTTCCGTTCATTGCTGTAGCACACCACTCCGCCAAGAAAATACGACGAGCTTCCAGCTATGCTCGTAAGCCGCTGCGCCAGCAAGCCTCCGGTGCAGCTCTCCGCGGCGGAAATCGTGGCGTTATGCAGCGTAAGCTCCTGCGCGACCACTTCATCGAGCGAGGATCCATCTTTGGAAAATATCCGGTCCGTAAGCGCGATCTCGAAGCCCTGCTCGATTTCGTCCAGCATTTTTTGCGCGTGCCGCGCATCGTCGGTCCACAACCGCAGATGAAGTTGAATTTCGCCAGGCGCTGCGAGAATGGTGGTGTTCACTTCTGGATACCGCATGTAGATGGGTTTGATCCGCTGCTCGACGTGGGATTCTCCAAGGCCGGTCACGCGCAGCTCGCGGTGAATCATCCGCACCCCGGAAGCCCGGCGTTCCAGCCGCGGAACAATCTGCTCGCGGAACATGGGCTTCAATTCGCGCGGCGGCCCGGGAAGCAGCGCGATCATGCGTCCCGCATCTTCGATCCACAATCCGGGAGCCGAGCCGCGTGGATTATCGAGCGCTTCCGCGCCCTCGGGCACCATCGCCTGGCGAACGTTTACCTCGGGCATGTCGCGCCCCAGCGCCCGGAATCGTCCTTCGATGGTGCGCAGGATTTCGTCGTTGCGCCGCAGCTTGCGGCCGAGCAGCTCCGCCACGGTTTCACGCGTCAGATCGTCCTCGGTTGGGCCTAGCCCACCGCTGGCGATAACCAGTTCGACGCGTTCGAGCGCTTCCTTGAATGCCGCGCCAAGGTACTCGCGATTGTCGCCCACGACCGACTTCCGTACCACCTCGATCCCAATCCTATTCAGCTCCTCCGTCAGAAAGAGCGAATTGGTATCCAAGCGGTCCGGCGTCAACAGCTCCGAACCCACCGCGATGATTTCCGCTTTCATTGGTGCATGGAACCGGGCAGTGGCAAGCCGCGAACTTCCCAATCCAGCGTGAAGAGCGCTCCAGTAGTGGCGAGAATGGCGCGTCCGGAGGGCTGCAGCGCAAAGCCGATGAGGCCCGAGCCGCTCAGAACGATTTCGGCGTGCGCCTCCGGCGTGATGCGAACAACCCCGCGCCGGCCGCCGTACGATGCGGCGACATAAAGATTGCCTTCGCGGTCCAACGCCAAACCTTGTGGCCGTCCCAGCCCGCGGAAAAAAGTAGTGACCTCGCCGCCCTGCGTAATGCGATAGACACGGTCAAAACTGGAGGTCGTCGGCCCGGTCACGTACAGATCGCCGCTCGGATGAAACGCCAGGTGATAAGCGGCCAGCGACGGCTCCAGCGTCGCGAAAACGAATATTTCCCGGCTAGGGCTGATCTTGAAAACCGTGCCACTGCGGTCGCCAACGTAAAGATTTCCGACATGATCGAAGGCAATGCCCGTGGCCACGCCCATGCCCTCAATCCACTGCTCGCCGCGGCCATCGGGCGTGATGCGATGGATCGTTCCGTCGTTGCGGCAGGAAACAAAAAGATTGCCTCCACGATCGAGCGCCAAGCCGCTCGGATTGATCAGCGAAGTGAGGAACGGCTTCACGCTGTAGTTTGCCGTGATTTTGTAAAGAGAAACGGGAACACGCTGCCCGCGCGGTCCGCTGAACGTCACATAGATATTCCCGTTGGCATCGACCGCCGGATTTGCGACAGGGTGCAGATTGTCCGCGATCTGCAAACCGATATGCACGGGATGCGGCTGGCTTTCGTGGCCGGCGCTGGCCACGCGCACGATGCCGCCGCTCGCGCCCTCCGGGACGCGCGCGATGAGCCGGTTTTCGCTCGTCAGTGCGAGGCTGGCTTCGGCATCGCCGAAGTGCACCACCGGCCGCGACTGCGCGCGGGAGACAAAGCCGCTGCCATGAATGGTGATCTCACCGCCCGGAATGGCGGCGGCAGGCGCGACTCTCTCAATGCGGGGAATGCCGTTTTTTTCTGCCGTGGACCCGAACCCGAATTTCATAGCAGATTAAAGTGTAGCGCGAGTCGCAATACAATGGCAGCGTAGACGCCCGCCATCCAGTCGTCCGCCATGATGCCCCAGCCGCCGGGCAGTTTTTCGAGCTGCCGGACGGGGAACGGCTTCCAGATGTCGAACACCCGAAAAAGTATAAAACCCAAAAGCAGGTATTTCCAGTTCAGCAGGCTGAGTGCGGAGAAAATCGTGTACTCGGAAAAGTCCATGCGGGCGGTAAGGTGCGGCAGCGCGATGGGAATCAGTGGAAGCAGCAGGGCAATGTGCTGGCCGGCAACCTCGTCGACCACCACGTATTGCGGATCTTCCACGCCAGCGTAAGCCGCCACACGCGAAGCGCTCCACACGCCGACCGCTGCCAGAAAAACGAGCAACAGCACGGCGCAAAACACGGGGAGAACCAAAGCCGCGTTATGAATATCCGAGCCTGGAACGAGGAAATGCTCATCTTTTAGCAGGGCGTCAGCGAGTGGATGCGGCGAAAACAATTCGCCGAGGCTAGTTGGCCGGAGGAAAAACATCGCTGTGATCATCGCCGTAACTACACCGACCAGCGAGCCAAACGTCCCTGGAGCTTTCGGAGTATAACCCACGCCAAGAACGGTGCCGATGGCGAAAGCTAACCGCGGTTTCTTCCGTGGGGCGGGGATAGCGCCGGCATCAGTGTTTGGCTTCATCTGAGTCGTGGAGATCGAGGATGATCGTCTTGCGGCCGCCTTCGTCCATCTCATCTTCGCTGAAAATCGGGTCCGAGACGACGTATTTCTCGCTGGCCCAGTTTCCGAGGTCGCGCAGCCTGCACCGCTCGCTGCAAAAAGGGAAGTCCGCGTGAACTGCGGAATCGGTTTCCGTCTTACAAATGGGGCATTTGTGTTTCATCGTGCATATCTCGCGAAAGTGGGAATGAATGCAATGGCCGTAACATCCGAGAGGGAATATTACCCCAAGACGCGCAGAGGAGCACCGGTGGCGATGCGCGTGAATTGTTGCGGTACCGCGGTGGCCGGAGAAGATGCGGAGCGGAAGCCCGCGGCTACTGCTGATGAATTTCCGGGACAGGGAAGAATTTCAACCACGCGACCGATGAGGTCGTACGCGTCACTTTTCGAAACCTCCACTCGCGCAACATCGCCCGTTACTGCAACTTCGCCGCCGGGCAGTTCAATATCCGTGAGGTACAGCTTGCCGTCGATATCCGGCGCCATGCTTTCCAGGCGCGCTTCCCAGACAAGTGGATTGTCTTTTGAGGGACCTTCGATCAGAGCCGTGAAAACATTGTTCGCTGAACCGCGCGCTGCCTTGCGCAGATACTTCGCTCGTAAGTTCTCCCGCGAGATTTTTTTCTGAATGGCCATCAATCGATTGCGCCGGTCGGTGATCGCCGCCGCGTCCACCTTGTCATCCAGCACGTAACTCCCCGCATTGTCCACGTCCGAATACTCAAACACCCCCATCCAATCGAGATTCGCCGCGCGCACGAAGGAACACAGTTCCTCGAAATCCGCCTCCGTTTCGCCGGGAAAGCCCACAATGAACGAAGTCCGCAGCGAAACGCCGGGAATCGTCGCGCGAATGCGCTCCAGCAATTTCAGAAAAGCGTCCCCGTGCGAGCCGCGCTTCATGCGCGCCAGAACACTCCGGCTGGCATGCTGCAGCGGCATGTCCATGTACTTCGTCAAACGCGGGTGCTCAGCCAGCGTGTCCAGCAATTTCTGCGTCACGCGATTTGGGTAGGCGTACAGGAATCGCACCCACAGCAAGTCGTCAATTTGCGCGAGCCGCCCCAGGAGTTGGGCGAGTCCGTCGCGAAGGCCAAGGTCTTCGCCGTAAGAAGTCGTGTCCTGCCCAATCAATGTGATTTCCCTAGCCCCTGCGCTCGCCAGATTTTCCGCTTCCCTCACCACCGATTCAAATCGCCGGCTGCGGAACGCTCCCCGCAACTGCGGGATAATGCAAAACGTGCAGGGATGATCGCATCCCTCCGCGATCTTGATGTACGCCGCGTGCTTCGGCGTCGTGATGATGCGCGGACTCAAGTCGTGATAAAGAAAAGCCGGCGGCTGCGCGGGTAGCACGCGCATATCGCCCTCCACCGCCTCCAAAATCCGTTCCACCTCGCCAGTCCCGACGACCGCGTCCACTTCCGGAACTTGCTCGATGATTTGCGCGCGAAAGCGCTCCACAAGGCAGCCCGCAACAATCAGCTTTTTTGCCGCGCCGAATTTCTTGTGTTCCGCCATCTCCAGAATGGCGTCCACGGATTCCTTTTGCGCCGCTTCGATGAAGCTGCATGTATTCACTACAAGGATTTCTGCTTCGTCCGCGCGCGGCGTAAGCTCGTAGCCTTCGCGCGCAAGAATACCCATCATCACCTCGCTATCCACGAGGTTCTTCGGGCATCCCAGGCTGACAAATCCGACCTTAGTCATAGCGATGAATTTGCGCCCTCGCGCAATTCTCAATTGTAACACGCGGATGGGAATTACCGGGCGCGCGCGGCGGAGCGCACGAGGTCAAGCAGTTGACGCAGCCGGTTCGTGTCGCAAGGCGCCCCGCCGAATCGCGCATGGGCGTAAATCTGCGTGAATTCACGCACCGCGGGCGCGAGGCGCGGCTCGCCCACTGCGGCTGCAAACTCGAGCGGCGTCTGCGAATTCCGCCTGACGAATCCCTGGCGCTCCAGCATGCGCAGCAGTTCACTGTAGAGACGCGAGGCGATCTGCGGATTCGCGCGCGCGGACTCGGATGCGCTCAGATTCAAACTCAAGCGCAAGCGGCGGAACGCCCAGCCAATCAAATCAAAACGCAGCGCCACAAGAAGCAACACAAGGAGAAGCGGAAGCAGCAGCCGAAGCTGCGCGTGCTGGAACTGCCAGGATTTGATCCAGTTCTTGCTTCTCTCCTGCGAACGCTCGAACCACGCGCGCAACGATTCCGTCCACTTTTTCGAATTCTGTTGCAGGTTCTGGCCCAGCGTCACCTGGTGCGAAAAATCGTAGCTGACCACCCATTCGTTCCAATTGAGCGACATCCAATCGGCGTATTGGCTCAGGCGCGAGAAAAAACTGAAAGCCATTTCCGGAGCTGGTGGAGTCGGATCAAACGTAAGCCATCCGGTGCCCGGGAAATAGACTTCGACCCAGCTATGCGCATCGCTCGCACGCACGACGTAGTCCCCTGCGAGGTCGTTGTACTCCCCAGGCAGAAAGCCGTTGACTTCGCGCGAGGGGATGCCCTGCGTGCGCAGCAGGATCGCCAGTGCCGAAGCGAAATACTCGCAGTGGCCGGCGTGCGTCTCGAAAAGAAAATGCGCGAGTGGATCATCGCCGGGCTTTCCCAAGAGTTTCAACGTATACGTGAAGCGGCTGCGCAGGTAGCCTTCGATGGCCAAGGTTTTATCAATCGCAGTTGTGGCGTGTTCGGTGATCTGTTTTGCCAGCGCGGGAATACGCGGGTCAAGCCGCGGCGGTACCTGAAGATAGGCCGCGCGCATTTCGTCGGAGTATTCCTCGGGAACCGCGCGCAGCTTATTGATTTCCACAAAAGGCAGCCGCGAGGAGCCGGAATAACGCACCGCGGAAAAGTTGTGGAACGGATTGAAAAGCGAACCCGTAACATCGCGGTTCAGAAAACTGCGCCGCGCGGCGCTGAAGGCGTTGCCGGAGTCACCGGAAAAATTTCCACTCAAAAAAATGACGTCTGCTGGCGCGAAAATAGCGTCGGTGGCGATGGGCTCGAGAAAAATCTCGTACCGCACGCCCAAAGCGGGCGCCTTGGGATTCTGATCCGCCAGGGGAGGATGAATTGCGCCATCGGTAGGGCTCGCGTTCAATTTTTCGTTGCGATCGGCGGAAGTGGACCAGCGCTTGCCGTCGAACGTCGTAAGAGCGATGCCGCGCCACCGCAGCCGGTCGTAACCAATCGGCTTGCCGGTCTTCACGCGCATAACCAGCGCCGAGTCCTTCTTGATCTCCCCGATCTGGCCGAGTTCAACGTCCTCGCTGAATCCGCTCATCAAAGTTGGATTGAAACTCGTGCGGCCCAGATAGCCGGCGTTGATGCGCGGAAAGAGAAAGAAGAGTGCGCCACCGACCAGGATGGCGCCCACCGCCACGCTCAGCGCCGCGAGGCTCAGCGCCCGCGTGAGCCGGCGCTCGCGCTCGGGTTGCGTTGCGAAAAGCGGCGTGACCGCGCCCTTCGCGGCGCGGCGCAGTTCCATGCCCACGAAAGTGGCCACGCCGAAAACAAGGAACACGAAGAACAACACAAGAAAGGTGGTGTCCACCGTGAGCACGGCGGAAGCCAGCAGCGCGGCGAAGGCAAGCATGGCCAGAAAAAGCGCGTCGCGGTCGGTTACCGCGCTGTACAGACGCACTAGCATGATGTAAAGCAGGAAATGCACCGCGCCCAGCAGCGCAGCGAAAAGCGGTGGATTGGAAGAATTCGCAACGAACACCCGGGAGAAAAAGAGGACGTCCAGCGGAAAGATGCCCACGTACGCGAGAACCATCCAGGTCGCAGTGCGCTGGGAAAGTTCGGCGGGACGGCCGCTCCACCAGCGGAATCCTTTATAGAGCACCGCGACGGGAGCAAGCGTGGAACTCAGAAGCTCCAATTTGCCCGTCGAAACTACGGTGACAACGGAAGTCAGGATGAGCAGGAAAAGCGAAACGCGGAAGAAGCGCTCGGCGGGAAGAGCAAAAGCACTTGGGGGAGTGGTGGTGGCGGCCATAGCGAAATTTCAATCTTAACACCGGCGCGGGCTCGCGCAGCCGCACACTGCGCAAAACGATAATGTTTACTTGGCGTGAGCATCCGGCGCGGCGCCGGTTGCAGTGAGAGCCACGCGCGCGACCTTGAGCGTGAGGTTCGAAATAGGCAGAGTGGAAAAATCGTCGAGTGTGAGAGTTTTTGCGCCACGAATCGTCGGAAGTTTTTTCACCGCGATGCGAAACGCAAGCACGGTCACGGCGCGATAGGTGACTGCGTGACGGACTTTCTTGAGCGGCTCGAGATGCACAGCGCGCTGGGAAGCGGATGGCACCAGCGCCGTGAGAAATTTGCGCAGTTCAGGGAGCGCGTCTTTGACAATGGCCACGGTGGGGAAGTGCCACATCCGGGAGACGAGCGTGGGGACATCGTTGGCTTCGGCAGTTTTTTGCGATCGTCGAGGGGGAGGCAAGAGCAGTGTGCGGCCGCTCGGGTCCCGAAAAACCGCGGCAGCGAGCGTCACTTCCACGGTGGCACGTTTTTTTCGTTTTTCCGGAAGGACTTCCGTTACGCCCAGCCTTCGTGCTTCGCAGAATGGCGAGACGGGGCAGAGAAGGCATTGCGGCGATTTCGGCGTGCACAGCGTGGCGCCGAGCTCCATCATGGCCTGGTTCCAGTCGCCGGGAGAATCTAGAGAGAGCAATGCGTCCGCATTCTTCTGCAGCGTTTGCCAGCGGCTGGCTTCGCAAAGATCGCCACGAACGGCTGCCAGGCGCGCAATCACGCGCGCGACGTTTCCGTCCAACACCGCATGTCTCTCATCGAACGCGATGCTCAGAAGTGCGGCGGCGGTGTACGCGCCAATGCCGGGAAGCGCCAGCATATCCTCGGCTGTTCTTGGAAATTTGCCCCCGTGTTTCGCAACAATTTGCTGCGCAGCTTTTTGCAAGTTCCGCGCGCGGCTGTAGTAACCCAGCCCGGACCACAGACGCAGTACTTCGTCCTGCGGGGCTTCCGCAAGAGCTTGAACGTTCGGAAAACGTTCCAGAAATCTCTCATAATACGGAATAACGGCAGTCACGCGCGTCTGCTGCAACATGATCTCCGAAAGCCAGATGCGGTAAGGATCCTTCGTTCGTCGCCACGGCAAGTCGCGCTGGAATTGCCGAAACCAGTCCAGCAGTTGTTCACGAAATTTGGCAAGTTCGCGGCCCTTCAGCATGGTGCTGGCACATTCTTGCCCACGACCCACCGCCTCACAGTGTTGACTTGACCCGCATCGAATCCTACTATACTGCGGCAATGGCGGATGACCCCGCGCTGCTTGGCAAGAACATTCTCCAGTATCGCGTCCTCGAAAAACTGGGGGGCGGCGGCATGGGGATTGTCTTTAAGGCCGAAGACACCAAACTGGGCCGCCTGGTCGCCCTGAAATTTCTTCCCGATGATATCAGTCAGGATGCCCAGGCCCTCGAACGTTTCCGCCGCGAAGCGCGCGCCGCCTCGGCCCTCAATCATCCGAACATTTGCACCATTCATGACGTCCAGGAACAGGATGGCCGCACGTTCATCGTCATGGAATTCATGGAAGGCGTCACGCTCAAGCACCTGGTTCACGGCCCCGCGCTCGAAATCGATCGTTTGCTACAAATCGGAGCGGATGTTGCGGATGCGCTGGATGCCGCACACTCGAAGGGCATCTTGCATCGCGACATCAAGCCCGCCAACATTTTCGTCACGCAGCGCGGCCACGCCAAAATCCTCGACTTCGGTCTTGCCAAGCTCACCACTCCCTCGCAAAAATCCGAGACTCAGGATGGCAGCACCACCCAAGGCGCGCCAACCCAAGAGCATTTGACCAGCCCCGGCAGCGCGCTCGGCACGATCGCATACATGTCGCCGGAACAAGCGCTGGGCAAGCCGCTTGATGCGCGCAGCGATCTTTTTTCCTTTGGCGCCGTGCTCTACGAAATGTGTACGGGCGTGCTGCCTTTCAGTGGAGACACTTCCGCCGCCATCTTCGACGGCATTCTTCACAAAGCACCGGTCGCACCCGTGCGCTTCAACAAACAAATCCCCGGCGAGCTGGAGCGCATCATCAATAAAGCGCTCGAAAAAGACAAGGACTTCCGCTATCAGCACGCCGCGGATCTTCGCAGCGACATCCGGCGTCTCCAGCGCGATTCCGACTCCGGCCGTGTCGCACATTCTGTTTCCACGACCACTGCAGCGGCTCATGACAATCCAGCCACGCCTGTCGGGGAGCCGCGGAATCTATCCTCGCGTTCCGCCGCTCCGGCCAAGTCACGCACGCTAATGTTTGGTGGCATCGCTGCCGCCGTGCTGCTTGCCATTGGTGGCTATTATTTCTGGCACAATCGCGTCTCCGCCAAACTTACCGACAAGGACAGCATCGTACTCGCGGATTTCGTGAACACCACGGGTGACGCCGTGTTCGACGGCGCGCTGCGTCAGGGACTTTCCGCTCAGCTCGAGCAGTCTCCCTTCCTGAACCTGCTCTCCGACGAGCGCATCGCCCAGACCCTGGCCCTGATGGCCAAGTCGAAAGATGCTCGTCTCACTCACGACATTGCCGGCGAAGTCTGCCAGCGCACCGCCAGCGCTGCGACCATTGAAGGTTCCATCTCCAATCTTGGCAATCAATATATCTTGGGATTGCGAGCCGTCAATTGCCGCAATGGCGATTTGCTCGCCGAAGAGCAAGTCACCGCCACTGGGAAGGAGCAAGTTCTCAATTCGCTGGGACAAGCAGCCTCAAAGATTCGCGAGAAATTGGGTGAGTCCCTCGCGTCCGTGCAGAAGTACGATGCGCCTCCGGAAAGCGTCACTACTCCCTCTCTCGAAGCCCTCAAGGCTTACAGCCTCGGGTACCAGTCGCAGATCGTGAAGGCTGACTTTTCTGCCGCTGTCCCCTCTTTCCAGCGGGCCATTGGCCTGGATGCAAACTTCGCCATGGCCCATGCCCGGCTGGGCACCTGTTTCACGAATCTCGGACAAACCGCGCGGGCCGCCGAAAGCACGCGCAGAGCCTACGATCTTCGCGACCGCGTCGGAGAGCTCGAACGCTTCTATATCACTTCCCACTACGAGCACTATGTTACGGGAAATCTGGAAGCCGCACGAAAGATCTACGAGTTGTGGGCGCAGACTTACCCCCGCGACTCGACCCCTCCCACCAATCTCGGCGTTATCTATGGCTCCGAGGGCGATTTCGAGAGGGGCTTATTAGCCTCAAAGGAGGCCATGCGCATTACCCCGGCCAGCAGTTCAGGCTATGGGAATCTCATAGACGCGTACCGTGTACTGGGCCGAACCGAGGAGGCCAAAGCCACCGGTCGAGAGGCCATCGATCATCAGCTGGACTCGCCCTTTCTACACATTCCTCTCTACTTGATTGCCTTCCAACAAGGAGATTCGGCGGGGATGGCGCGTGAGGCTGCCTCGGTTTTCGGAAGACCCGGTGCCGAAGACATTATGCTCAATTACGAATCGGATAGCGCCGCTTACGCCGGGCATTTCGCCAAGGCCCGTGAACTCACCAGTCGCGCTGCGGATTCCGCGGTTCGCGCCGATGAGAAGGAAACCGGTGCTATGTACGTGGCTTCCGGGGCTCTCCGGGAAGCCCTCGTGGGTAACTATCGTTTGGCCTCGCAATTCGCGCTTTCCGCAGTGGCGTCTTCTAACGGCAAAGACGTTCAGGGCATGGCCGCCCTCGCTCTTGCCATGAGCGGCGACGGGGCCCGTTCCAAACGGCTTGCGGAAGATTTGGTTCGCCGCTATCCCGAGGACACCCTGGTGCTGACCGAATATTTGCCCATGATTCATGGCGGCGCTGCTCTCGGCGGGGGACATTCCGCCAGCGCGGCCGGCACGGCCCTCCAGGAGCTTGCGCCAGCAGCTCTCTACGAACTCGGCAGTGCGAATAGTTCCGGCACGATGAATTTCTTCCTTTATCCGGCATACCTGCGGGGGACCGCCTGCCTCGCCGCTGGCCAGGGATCCGCCGCGGTCATCGAATTTCAAAAAATTCTGGATCGGCCCAGCGTCGCCTCCAACGAAATTATCGGCGCACTGGCGCACCTGGGCGTGGCCCGGGCCTACGGGCTCTCCGGGGACAGCTCCAAAGCCCGCATCGCGTATCAGGATTTCTTAGCGTTGTGGAAGGACGCCGACCAGGATCTCCCCATCCTGCAGCAAGCGAAGGCCGAATACTCGAAGTTGCGGTAAGCGCGAACCCTCGCGTGGTGCTGCGGGGCATGGCGCTGCCATCTTCGCGTACAACTGTGCCGGTTCGTGCCACCGTGAACCACTCCCCGCAATGCGTAAGAATACGAAACGCTCACAAGGAGGCCGCATCGCGTGCCCTTGCCAATAAAGCAGCGGTGTATTTCAGCGCGTAAGGTCGTCGATGAAAATAACGTAGGAGGAATGCCAGACCACGGCGGGGATCGTGCCGCGGGGCTGGCTGGTGACGATGATTTTGAAGAGTTCGGGTTCCGCGACGAGCTCGGAGAGCAGCGAGTGATCTGGATCAGGCGGAAGAGGTTGCGCGAGTGCGAGATGACGCAGGACGTTGAAGATGATGTCCTCCGCCGGGGCCAGCGCAGTGTTGACGCCGGCCGTGCGGAATTGCAACTGGGCGTTTCGTTCATAGAAATGCCACGCAAGGCTGGCGCAGAGCGTCGCGGCACGGTCGAAACGCTCGCTTGTTTTTTCGGTCGTGGCCACGGCGGAACTTGCGGACGGGGAAGAAGCGTGTGGGTCGAGTACCAGGAGAACGCGGCAATCGTCTTCGCGCGTAAATTCGCGGACCATTAACGAGCCGAGCCGCGCAGACGCCTTCCAGTGGACGTGGCGCGCGCTGTCCGTGGGAACGTAGTCGCGAAGCGCGTAGAGATCCTGCCCTGGGCCTTTTGAAAGGCTCTCCAACGCGCCCTGCAAGCCTGGCAAAATCTCGAGAAATTCCTGCGTCGGTTCGACGGATGGATAAACGATGGCTTCGGTGGGCAGATTGAGCCGCCGCGCTTTTTGCAAAAAGCCGAATGGAAAGCGCGTGACGATACGAAACGCCTCCTGGCGGTAGATCCCACGACGCGGAAACGTCATGGGCACGTTCTGTTTCACGCGGTCATGTTTTGGTAAATACGGAAAATAAACCGGAGTTTCGAGCAGCGCGGCCGCGGGCGATTGTTTAGTGGTGACGGCTTCGACGCGCAGAGAAAAAGACGGCAACGTGAGTTTTTCGTTTTGCAGCTCGAGAGCCGCGCGAACGGGCTGGCCGGCGAAAATGTGTTCGGGTAATTCGAGGCGCATTTCGACGCCGGAGAGCGTGACGGAAGAGAGAATGCCGGACATAAGAATAATGGCGATCAAGCTGGCGAGAATCAGGAAGAGAAGATTGTTGCCGGTGTTCAGCGCAGCGAGCGCGACGAGAATAATTCCGCCGATGTAGATCCAGCCTTCGCGCGAAACTCTGTATTCCATTTTGTAGCCAATCCAGCGGAGCGGAGTGCGCTTGGCGAGAATGGGAACGAGGGTAATGCCAACCCACGCGGCCACCACCAGCGCGGCGAGCGCGGAGCTGCTGGCGAGCGCAAGATTACCGAGGTCGGCGGCGGCGCCGGAATAAATCGCAAGAAGCAGGGCTACGGTCAGTGCGGCGATGGAGAGAAAAAAGGCGCGGATCGCGGGGCGGTCGGCTTTGGCCCACAGTTGCGCGATGGTGGATTTCGCAGCGCTCATCGTGACGGCAATCCAGAGGAAAAGCAGATTCCTCGCTTCGCTCGGAATGACAATGGCTTGAATGTGAAAGGGAATTTCACACGATTGTCCGGACTACAAAGGGACGGGGACGGAGTCGACGATTTCACGGAGAACGGATTCGGTGGTCTCCGATTTTTTTTGCAGCGAGGCGTGGCGTGAACTGGCCACGACGCGATGCGAGAAAACCGAGACGGCCAACTGCTTAAAATCATCGGGAAGGCAAAAATCGCGGCCGTCGAGGAAAGCGCGGGCCTGGGCCGCGCGCTGGAGCATGAGCGTGCCTCGCGGGCTGACGCCGAGAGCGAGCTGATCGGTGTGGCGTGTGCGGTTGACAATTTCGAGCGCGTAATCGTGCAGGCTGGTGTCCACCTTCACGTGCGCGACGGTATCTTGCATGGCGAGGACGTCGTGGACATCGGCGACCGGCGCAAGGGACTCGATGGGGTCGTCGCCAACGCGCTTGCGCAGAATTTCGCGTTCGGTTTCGTGCGAAGGGTAGCCCATCTTGATGCGCATCAGGAAACGGTCGAGTTGCGATTCGGGAAGCGGATAGGTGCCGTGATGCTCGACGGGATTTTGCGTGGCGATGACGAGAAAGGGCCGCGGGAGGGGCAGCGTCTTGCCGTCGATGCTGACTTGCGATTCGTTCATGGCTTCGAGCAGCGCGGATTGCGTTCGCGGCGTGGTGCGGTTGATTTCGTCGGCCAGGACCACGTTCGCGAAGATGGGGCCAGAGCGAAACTCGAATTCGCGTGATTCGGGGTTGTAGACGCTGACGCCGAGCACGTCGCTGGGGAGCAAATCGGACGTGAACTGGATGCGCTGGAACGTGCAGTGAAACGATTTTGCGAGCGCTTGAGCCAGCGTGGTCTTGCCCACGCCGGGAACGTCTTCGATGAGCAAATGGCCGCGCGCCAGAAGGGTGATTAGCGCGAGCTGGATGGCGTCCTCCTTGCCATAGATGGCGCGGGCAATGGAGCGCTGCAGCTGCGAGACGACTTGAGATGTGGCGGTCGGCATTGGTTGAAAACCTGTGTTCTTCCTGCTACAACATAGATGACAGCCTGAGCGGCATCGGCTGTATCGCAAACGGGCGACTAGCTCAGTTGGTTAGAGCGCTCCCCTCACACGGGAGAGGTCAAAGGTTCAAGTCCTTTGTCGCCCACCATCTTTCTCATTCTTGCACTAAATTCTCCATCGATTCAAAATCCATTCGAGTCTGTGCTCAAACGGTGGTTACAATGTTTGGTGAGCATACTAAGGATCCCATTGTTTCAGTCCTCAGCGCGAGGTATACGTAGCTTTCCGATAGCGAGCGCCAAAATCGCCTTGGCACTACCCGGGCGTCTTCAAGGAGAGCTACTTGGCTACGAACATTCCGATCAACAATGTGAATACTTTGGGCAGATGTCAGCTTTGCGGCAGCATGCGGCAGACGAGCCAAGTTACGTACCAACGGAATATCGGCATGCTGCTGGCACGTCAGACGCGCACGATACGCGCGAATATGTGTAAGTCCTGCGTTCACAAGCACTACTGGGAATTCACAGGGAAAAACCTGTTGCTTGGCCCCTGGGGAACCATTTCGCTCATCGTTACGCCGATCTATTTGGTGACCAACACGGTGAGTTACGTGTCCGCTTTGCATAAGCTGCGTGGAGCGATAGAGTAAAGATTGCGGAAGTCGCGATCAAGTTTGCGCGTACCCATCCTCCCATGTCATTGATACTTCGCACGATTGAGTTTTTGGGGTTGAGCTTGTGGCTCGGGAGCGACGTGTTCCTGAGCTTTGTGGTGGCGCCGGGGGCGTTTCGCGTGCTGGCTCCGTCGCGGGACCAGGCGGGAGCGGTGGTGGGGTACTCGCTGACGCGGATGCACCTGCTGGGGATTGCGTTTGGCGTGGCGCTGCTGGTGGCACGGCTGATCCGGACACGGACGTTTGCGAGCTTTACCACGCCGGCGGCGCTGTGCGTGGTTCTCATGATCGCGCTGACGACTATTTCGCAGTACACCGTGAGCGCGAAGATGGCCGGTCTGCGGATGCAGATGGGCTCGATCCAGAGCACGGCGGCGGACAATCCTTTGCTGGCGGAGTTCATGCGGTTGCACGGCATCTCGATGTCGTTGGAAGGCGGCGTACTACTTGCGGGTCTTGTGGCGTTGTATTTGATGGTGAGAGAGCTTGCGAGCAGCTGAGGAGAGTCCCTGCGCAGATCCAACGCCTCCAGTCTAAGTTGTCAGGGATGTGCCCGGTCTGTACCCCTGGCCCCCTCCCCCGGTTTTTCGTAAGTGTTGATTCTAAAAGGCTTAGTGTTTCTGTAAGTCGTTTAGAATCAACACTTATGGGATTATTACACGTGTTGATTCCAAATAATTTACAGATCATAAATTGCTGCAAAACAGTGCATTTCTCGGAAGTGCCCCTTCCAAACGGACTTACAGCCAAATGCGACCCAGGAAGGCAAGAAACGCCAGCGAGACGGGGGGCCCACTGAAACTGCGGGAGGAACGAGCCACACGATTACCTATTAGATAGGGTATGCGGGCGCCAACTTCGCGTCAAGGGGCAAATTGGGACGAATTCTGAGGATCACCGTGAGTAGGGTCCGAGGAGGGGTGTGCGGCGGGGGTGGAGGAGAAGAATCCCTCGAGTGGCGAACCGCGGTAAGAAGATTTCAGGAGAGCTCTGGTTAGCTCTGCTTGGTGGCAATGGGGGGCGTAACAATTTGCGGGCGGTGACCTTTGGCTTCGGGGTTGCGTGGAGACCAATCGAGGGGAGGGAACGCGACACGCCAGAAGCGGGGTGATGGCTCGAGAAACTCGACACCGATCTCCCCGGCGTCCGCGGGATTGCTGGAACCGAGATCAACCACACGACAAGTCCGTTCTGCCTGGGTCTTCAGATTTCTAATAGTGAGGAATTCGCCGAGTTCGACTGTCGCACGGAGAAGGATAAGGGCGCCATGGGCGTTAACGATGAGAGTCCGGGTCTCCTCTGAGAAAGGTCTCTGACTGGCTCTCTGCAGAATAACCTCAATGTCTATACTGAGATACACCCGTTGACTGCGGCGAACTTTGCTGAATTTTCCGGGTTGTGGATCGGTTGCGCCCATGCGGACACACGCTCTTACCTCTTCTATCGGCAGAAAGGCAGAAAGGTTTAGAGGGCTTTTGCAGCAAGTTTCTCGTGCATGCGGCGGAATCAAGGTAACGCCTGTGGAACGCAGGACGGCTGGCAGCCTGCGGTTATTTGCTGGTTTTCAAATGAGGCGGGAACCGTATGGCCACGTGCAGTATGATGGCAGGCCGCGTGGAGTTGGATTTCGCGCGGAAACGGGGGGGCGCGCGGCAAAAGTGAAGCGCTAACAGGCCGGGGAGGTTTGCCAATGGTGCTCAAGGTGTTTGATGACAAGATTTCGCTGGCGAAAGCCGCTGCGGAGCAGGCTGCGACGGCGATGGCGCGCTCGATCCGAAAGCGCGGAACGGCACGCGTGGTGGCGGCGAGCGCGGCATCGCAGATCGAGTTTCTGGAGGCGCTGATTGCCACGCCAGGGATTGATTGGAAGCGTGTCGAACTGTTTCACCTCGACGAGTACATCGGATTGCCGGCGGAGCACCCGGCGAGCTTTCGCAAGTTTCTGCAGGAACGATTGATCAGCAAGACGGGGATTACAAATCATCACCTGTTGAACGCGGAAGATGGGCCAGAGGAAGTGATGCGCCGGACGAGCAAGGCGATAGCGGCTGCGCCGGTGGACGTGGCGTTTGTGGGCATCGGGGAAAACGGGCATCTGGCGTTCAACGATCCGCCCGCGGATTTCGAGACAGAGGAGCCGTATATCATCGTGAAACTCGATGAGGCCTGCCGAATGCAGCAAGTTGGCGAGGGATGGTTTGAGGATTTGATGGCGGTGCCAACGCATGCTATTTCGATGTCCGTACGACAGGTCCTCAAGGCGAAAGAAATTCTTGCTGTCGTGCCCGATACGCGAAAAGCGGCGGCGATCAAAGCTTGTTTTGACGGCCCGATCAGTCCGATGGCGCCGTCGTCGATTTTGCGGACGCATGCGAACGCGAAGATTTATTTGGATAAAAACTCCGCGGCACTGCTGAGTGCGGCGACGCTTTCGTCGCTCGCCGCGTCGGCGTAGTTTGTCCGCGTCGATACCATGGCTTCCCGCGAGTCATCTGCCTTGAGGAAGTTTTCGTGGGAGTGACCGGGCGTGCGGGTTTCGAGGTCGATCGTTCTCCTCGGCCACGGCCAATTCCTTCGCTGCGCTGGTGGATCGGCGGGCTGCTTTTTGCATCCACGGTTATCAATTACATTGACCGGCAAACACTTTCCCTTCTCGCGCCTTACCTGAAGAAGGACTATCACTGGACCAACACGGACTACGCGAACATCGGGATCGCGTTTCGTGTGGCTTACTCGATTGGGCAGACGCTGTGCGGGCGATTGATGGATCGCATTGGATCGCGGCGCGGACTGACGCTTACCGTGACGTGGTATTCGATTGTGTCGATGCTGACGTCGCTGGCGGGCGGTTTCTACAGTTTTCTGACATTTCGATTCTTGCTGGGGGCGGGCGAGTCGGCGAATTGGCCTGGGGCAACGAAAGTTGTTTCGGAGTGGTTTCCGAAACGGGAGCGCGCGCTGGCGACGGCGTTTTTTGATAGTGGGTCTTCGATTGGCGGCGCGGTCGCGCCGTTCGTCATTTTGGGGATTTATTTTCGATGGGGATGGCGTCCGGCATTCATCCTTCCGGGGCTGCTGGGATTTCTTTGGCTCATCGCGTGGCGCAAGCTCTATCACACACCAGATGTTCATGCGCGGATCAGCGATGGCGAGCGCGAGATGATTCTTTCTGACAACACGGACGCCGAGGGTAGCGGCAAAGTGCGGCCACGATGGCGCGATCTTTTGAAATTGCCGCAGACTTGGGGAACGATCATTGCGCGCACGTTCACGGATCCGGTGTTTTTTTTCATTGCGGATTGGTTTCCGATTTATCTGGTGGCCAAAGGGATTTCGCTCAAGAGCGGGCTGATCGCCGTGTGGATTCCGTTCATTGCGGCGGATCTCGGCAATTTTTTTGGCGGATGGATGTCCGGTTATTTGATCAAACGAGGTTGGCCGCTGGGTGCGGCGCGCAAGGCGATTGTGGTTTTCGGAGGCACCGGGGTGTTGTTGTTGATTCCGACGATTTTTACCGTGAAGCTGGCGTGGATTACCGTGCTCTTTGCGCTGGCGACGTTTTCCTATGCGTGTTTTACGACGATTGCGAACGTGTTGCCTTCGGACTTGTTCGCCAGCGAATCGGTTGCGTCCGTGAGCGGACTGAGCGGGACGGGAGCGGGGATTGGGACGATTATTGCGTTTGAACTGGTGGGTTATTTTTCCGATGCGCGGCAGGGGATGGCCACGCATTCGTTCGATCCGATCATGGTGGTGGCGGGGTTGATTCCGTTTATCGGGATGATGCTGGTGCTGTTGCTGGTGCGCAATACGCGGGCGACGGAGCAAGGGTTGGTGCGGAGGATTTGAACAAATGGAATTGTGACGCTTGCGCGGAGACGGAGGCGGCTAAATCAGAAGGCCCGGGCAAGCTGGGGCACAATGTATTGTGCCCCTACGGTGATGCATCGGACGGGGCGGGCGTTAATCTCGGGTTTGTTGACGTTTGCGGGCAGCGGGCTTGCGCTTGCCTGGTAGCTTGGACTTTTTGCGGCGGGTTTTGGCTGGGCGGATTTTGTTGGTGATTTTGGCGCCGGCGCGTCCGAAGGCGCGCCACATGTACCAACTGGCGACGGTGCGGTAGGGGCGCCAGCGTTCGCCGAAGGCCAGGAGTTGCTTCGGAGTGGGCATGTGCTTCTTGCCGTAGGTGACGGACCAGCCTTTTTTGACGCCAAGGTCGTGTATGGGGAGGACGTCTGGGCGGCCGAGGCGGAAGATCAAAAACATTTCGACGGTCCAGGCGCCGATGCCGCGGACGGAGACGAGGCGCTCGACGAGCTCGTCGTCGGACATTTTTTCGGCTTGTTCGAGGGTGGGGACGATGCCGTCGATGGTTTTTTGCGCGAGATCTTTCATGGCGAGGATTTTTGCGCCGGAGAGACCGGCTTTGCGCAGGGCGGGTTTTTTGAGTTTGAGCATTTCCTGGGGAGTGGGGATGCCGCCATTGGAGCTGAGAGCTTTGACGCGGGCGAAGATGGTGGCGGCGGCTTTGCCGGAAATGGATTGGTAGGCGATGGATTCGACGAGAGCGTGATAGGGAGATTCGGCGAGGATTTCGTCGAGTTTGAATGGAGAGGTGGATTGGATGAGTTCGGCGAGTTTTTCGTCGCGGGCGGAGAGGTGGCTGCAGGCGGCCGCTAAGTCGAAGGGGAGGATTGAGGTTGTCATGGAGAAGATAGATTAGGACGAGAGGAAGAAAAGAGAAAGTCCAACAAAGAGAAATCCAACGCAGAGAAACAGAGGAAGCGGAGGAACGCAGAGCGGAATGAATAGAAAAAGGAACGAAGAGCGGTCCGCCTCGGAAGGCTGACCCTACAACACCATGACGGCGCTTGGGGGTGTGTTAGGATGAGGGGTTTGTGCGGGTAGAAAATAGTGGGATGAAGGGACGCACGTGCAGACTGGAATTATTGGACTACCACAGGTTGGCAAGACGACGCTGTTCCGGATTTTGACGAAAGCGCAGGTTGAGGGGAGGGCGGGGGCGTCGGCGACGCACGTGGGCGTGGCGAAGGTGCCTGAGCCGCGACTGGTGGAGCTGGCTAAGCTCTACAACCCCAAGAAGATAACTTACGCGACAGTGCAGTACGTGGATTTGGGCGGAATGCAGAAGGAACGCAACCGCGATGCGCTGGCTCCGCTGCGCGAGGTGGATACGATCGCGCATGTGATTCGCGTGTTTGACGATCCTTCGGTGCCGCATGCGGCGGGAAGCATTGATCCGCTGCGGGATGCTACGAATCTGGAGCTGGAGTTGATCCTGGCGGATCACGACCAGATTACGCGGCGATTGGAACGGCTGGATAAGGACTTGAAGAAGAAAGCTGACCCGGTGCTGCTGCTGGAGAAAAGCGTTTTGGAGAAGTGCAAAGCGCATCTAGAGGCGGAGAAGCCGCTGCGGGAGCTGGAGTTGACGCCGGAGGAGCGGAAGCCGATTGGGGGATTCTTGTTTTTGTCGGCGCGGCCGGTGCTGTACGTGTTGAATCTGGGCGACGACGAAGCGGATAAGTTGGACACGGCGGTGGAGCGGCACAAGCTGACTTCGCTGCAAGGGCGGCCGAACGCGGCAGTGGTGGCGATCTGCGGGCGATTGGAGGCGGAACTGGCGGAGATGGACGAGAAGGAAGCGGCGGAATTGCTGGCTTCTTATGGATTGAAGGAGCCGGGGCTGAACCGGTTGATTCGCGCGACGTATGATTTGATGGGGTTGATTGCGTTTTTCACGGCGGGAGAGCCGGAAGTGCGGGCGTGGACGATTCGAAAAGGATCGACGGCGGTGAAGGCGGCGGGGGCGATTCACAGTGACATCGAGAAGGGATTCATCCGGGCGGAAGTGGTGCGGTGGAATGATTTATTGGCGGCGGGGAGTTTGGGGGCGGCGCGGGAGAAGGCGCAGGTGAGGCTGGAGGGGAAAGAATATATTGTGCAGGAAGGGGATGTGATTTTGTTTAGGCACAGCGGATAAGAAAGCTGACAGCCGACAGCTAACAGTTCACAGCTTAAGAAGGAGACCACAGCACAGACCATGCAGCACTTCACTAAATTGCTGGTATGGCAGCGGAGCCACAAGCTCGTTCTCGCTATCTATGGCGTAAGCGTTGGATTCCCACGCTCAGAGCAATTCGGGCTGACATCTCAGCTGCGCCGTGCCGCGCTTTCTGTCCCTACTAATATTGCCGAAGGATCAAAGCGACAAAGCCAGTCGGACTTCGCTCGGTTTCTGAATATTGCGGAAGGATCCCTTGCCGAGACCGAATATCTTCTGATAGTGAGTCGCGACCTGGGCTACCTCGAACCGCCAGCCGCTTCACGCTATCTGAAAGAAGTCTCTGAGATTCTTCGAATGTTGTCAGGCCTTCGGGCTAGAATCACGCAAAGTTCGTAGGCAGTGGAGATTGCTGGTCTTTTTGTCTATCTCGCTGTCGGCTGTGAGCTGTCGACTGTGAACTTCTTCCATGGGATATAATCTGGCATTTCGGACGACGTTGGCGGCGGGGCTGGGGCTCGTGGCGGCGGCGGGGAATTTGCTGGGCGGGTATTTTGTTGTTCGAAAGGATTGGCCGCGGCGGTATTTGCAGTACTTTCTGGCACTGGGCGCGGGTTACATGCTGGCCGTGGCGCTACTGGAAATTATTCCGGAGTCCATACGGCTGGCTGGTGAAGGTGCGTTGCTTTACGTCCTCATTGGATACTTCCTGATCCATCTTTTCGAACACACGATTGCGCCGCACTTTCATTTTGGAGAGGAAACCCATCACGAAGAAGTGAGCCATCAGCACGCGCGGACGACGGTGCTGGTGGGACTGGCCATTCACACTTTTTTTGACGGGGTGGCGATCGCAGCGGGGTTTTTGGTTTCGACGTGGCTGGGCGCGGTGATTTTTGTGGCGGTGTTCCTGCACAAGCTGCCGGAGGGGTTTACGGTGGCGTCGCTGGTGCTTGCGAGCGGGCAAGGGAAGCGCAACGCCATCCTGGCGGCAGGGTTGCTTGGGGTAGCAACGCTTTTGGGAGTCGTGCTTACGAGCGCTTTGGCGGGGCAGTTGAAGTATGCGCTGCCGCTTTCGGGGGGAGTGACGGTTTACGTGGCGGCGACGGACCTGCTGCCGGAGGTGAACCGGGAGCCGAACTGGCGGATGGCGCTGTTGGTGTTTGTGGGGGTGGCTAGTATGTTGATTTTGCAGCACTTATTTCATGTTTGAAGGACCCATTCACGCGGCGTGCGGGCTTTCGGGGGCAGGGTTTCGCGATGCGCTCCAGGCCGGGCTAAAGCCCGGCGCCTACAGGACTTAGTCGATTTTTGATGTACCTTCCATTTGCAACTTTCTGAGATTCCATGGGTTTGATACAGTGTGGCGGCTATGGCCAGGTCGGACGTCCAACTGATGCTGGACGTGAAGGCGGGCGACGAGCAGTCGTTCGCACTTCTCCTGCATCGCTACAGGACTCCTTTAGTCAATTTCATTTACCGGATGGTTCGGAACCGGGAGCAGGCGGAGGATTTGGCGCAGGAAGTTTTTCTGCGGGTGTACCGAGCGCGCGAAGAGTACGTGCCGAGCGCGAAGTTTACGACCTGGCTGTTCCGGATCGCGACTAATTTGGCGCTGAATTCGCTGCGAGACAACCGTTATCAGCGAATGGAAGTCTCATTAGACGCGCCGGTGAGTGCGGACGCGGAGGACGGTGACGAACGGCCCATCGATGTGGCCGAGAAGCACCCGAACATCGAGCAGCACCTGGTGGAGGAAGCGCGGCGCAAGATGATCCGGCATGCGATTGACAAGCTGCCGGAGAAGCAGCGCGCGGCTGTGCTCCTGCACAAGTATCAGGAGCTGGATTATGGCGAGATCGCCAAGATTCTCGAATGCTCGGAGAGCGCGCTGAAATCGTTGCTTTTCCGGGCGTACGAAACGCTGCGAGTGGAACTAGCCCCGCTCGTGGCGCAGCAGGCGAAGTAGGGACACCGGCCTAAAGGCCGGCCACTACAACGGCTGCGGCAGGCGAAGAGAGGAGCCGGTCTAAAGACCGGCACCTACAACGCTTGAGTGGAAGTAGACCAAGGGTAGTAGAGGGAATGCCATTATGAGCTGTGCTCGGATGGAAAACAAAGTTTTGCCGTACGTGGACGGGCGCTTGAAGCAGAGCGAAGCGCTGGAGATGGAGAAGCATCTCCTGGCGTGCCCGGCGTGCAGCTTGCGCGTGAATGAATTTCGCGCGGTGAGCGGCTTGCTGGACGAATTGCCGGTGATCGAGCCGTCGGCGGCGTTTGATGTGCGCGTACGCGCGCGTGTGGCGGCGGAGCCGGTGAAGGAGAGCTGGTGGGCGTGGTTTGCGCCGTCGCCGCGCGTGGCGTTTGCGGCGTCGCTGCTGCTGCTGGCGATAGTGTGGCTGGGCTCGCGGCCAGTGGAACGTCCGGTGATTGCGGAGCAGGACCTGCCGGTGGTGGAAAACGCCGACTACGACGTGATTTCGAATTTCGCGCCGCTGGCGGATTTGTCGCAGGCGCCCACGGATGAGGATGGCGGCGACTCGAATGCGGTTCCTCCGCAGCAGATGTAAGGAGCTATGAGAAGCAAACTGCAATTGGCGGGATGGGTGGTTGCGCTGGGAATCAGCGCGGCGATGGCGTCGCCGTGTGTCGCACAGCGGCCGCATGCAAATCCGCCGCCGAGCCATCCGCCGGGGCCGCAAAGACAGCAACAACAGGCGCCACGGCAGCAGCAAAGGCAACAGCCGCAAAGACAACAACAGCAGCAGCCGCAAAGACAACAACAACAGCAGGCGCAAAGACAACAACAACAGCAGGCGCAGCGCAATGCGAACCGGCCCCCGCAGGCGGACGTGGAGCGGGCGAATGCCCAGCCTCATGTGAACAACAATCCGAACCGGCCGCCATCGGCGTACACGCCGCCGCCGCGGAATCTGAGCCCGCAAGAACTGCGAAGAAATGAGCAACGATTCAATCAACTGTCGCCGCAACAAAAACAAGACTACCGGGAACGCGCACACGCGTGGAACCAGATGACGCCGGCGCAGAGAGACCACGTCAAGAACGATGTTTTGCCGCGGTGGAAACAGCTTCCGCCGGAACGGCAAAGGGCCATTCAGCAGCGGCTGGGAATGCTGAAGAATATGCCGGAGTCCGCGCGCAATCAGCATCTGAATGATCCGAACTTCACGCGCGGGATGAATGAAGAAGATAAAGCCATGCTGCACGACTTGAGCCACCTGCATGTGGGCGGCGCGCCTGATCCTCCGGGCGAATAAGCAACGACTCCGGTTCCATTTCCTTCTTCAACTAAGCTGACAATTGCAACAATTGACGCCCGCATGCGGAGCGGGCACGGCAGTGCCGTGCCCCTACGGGTATGACGGGATAAATTGGCTGGCGCTATTTGTGTCTTCGCGTTGACAACACAGCGCCTCTCGCGGCATGGTGATTATTCGGCTTCGTCTGCACCCAAGGAAGGGAGGAAGCCATCCCCGTCGTGTCCACGCGGTTTCGCGCATTGCAGCACCGGAATTTCCAACTTTTCTTTGGCGGCCAGCTTGCGTCGCTCATCGGCACATGGATGCAATCGACGGCGCAGCTGTGGCTGGTTTACAAGCTGACGGGATCGGCGGCGCTGCTGGGTGTCTTCGGTTTTGCGAACCAGGTTCCGATCCTTTTTCTTGCGTCGCTCGGCGGCTACGTGGGCGACCGTTACAACCGGCATCGCGGGGTGATTTGGACGCAGACAGCGTCCATGGTACTGGCGTTCCTGCTGGCGGGGCTGACGCTGGCCAGAGTTATCACCGTGTGGGAGCTCATCGTCATCGCATTCTTGGTGGGGATCGTGAATGCGTTTGACGTGCCGATCCGGCAGGCGTTTCTCGTGCAGATGGTGGGCAAGGAAGATCTACCCAACGCCATCGCGCTGAATTCTTCGATTTTCAATGGGGCGCGGGTCGTGGGACCGGCCATCGCGGGAATGACGATCGCGTGGTTTGATGCGCATCACGTAAAAAGCAGCGAGGGGTGGTGCTTTCTTCTGAATGGCGTAAGTTTTCTCGCCGTGATTGGCGCGTTGCTGGCGATGCGTATCCCCAAGACGGAACCAAAACCGCACGAAGGCTCGCCGTTTCAAAATTTTATCCAGGGATTCCGGTTCGCCATGGGGGACCAGCCGATTCGTTCGGCGCTGCTGCTTTTGAGCGTGCTTAGCATGTTCGGGCTGCAGTACGCCGTGTTCCTGCCGGTTTTTGCGAAGGACATTTTGAACAGCGGCGCGCAAGGATTTGGATTGCTGATGAGCTTTGCCGGAGTCGGCGCCGTGCTGGGCGCGCTGCACTTTGCGGCGCGAACCAGCTACAAAGGTCTCGCTCAGTGGATCGCCGCGACATCTACCACCTGTGCGGTTGCTTTGGTGATTTTCTCGCAGTCGCGGGTGTTTTCGCTTTCGGCGGCGGTGCTGCTGATCGTGGGTTTTGCGGCGACGTCGCAAATGGCGGCGACGAATACACTGATTCAAAATCGCGTGCCGGATGAATTGCGCGGACGCATCATGGCGGTGTACGCGACGATGTTCATGGGCGTACAGCCGATTGGATCGCTGATCGCCGGCGGTGTGGCGAAGCGCATCGGGGCGCCACGCACGCTGACCGTTTTTGGCGCGCTGGTGCTGGCGGCGGGTTTGTTTTTCTTATTTCGCGTGGTGATGCGGCTGCGAAGGCCGGAGCATGCGGTGGAGGCTCAGGCGGGGTTGGGGCGATAGAGCCAGTTGGAATGCTGGGAAGATGGAGATTCGGAAGATATGGTTGAAATCGTGCCTAAATGGGGCGGAGCATGCTGCGCCCCTACAAGTGGAACTGCGTTCACCGAGGCGAGAATGGCATCGACTTTGGGGCGCAGTGGAGAGAGCGAGCAAACCGGATCGGTGGCCGCGGCGTCTCCTGCGAGAAGCAGGGCTTGGCAGCGGCAACCGCCAAAGTCCTGCTCGCGGCGATCACAGCTCCTGCAAGGTTCCTGCATCCATTCTTCACCACGAAATTTTTGAAAGGCGTCGGAATTTTCCCAGATTTCGCGCAAGCTGCGAGACTTCACGTTTCCAAATTTCAAGCCGGGAATAACTTGGGCTGCGTGGCAGGGAAGCGCGTCACCGCTTGGCGTGATGAGAATAAGTTTACGGCCCCAGCCACCCATGCAGGGTTTGGGAAATTTCGCGTAGTAATCAGGAACGACCGATTCGATGCGAATTTTGCCTTTGCGTCGTTCTTGGGCTTGCTTGATGAGTTCCAGGGAGCGGTCGAGCTGTTCGCGCGTGGGCAGCAAGTTCTCGCGATTCGCGAAGGCCCAGCCGTAATACTGGACGTTGGCAAACTCGATGCGAGTGGCGCTGGAGGATTCGGCGATGGCCAGCATTTCAGGGATTTGGCCGATGTTGCGGCGGTGGATGACGAAATTGAGCGTGACGGCGACGCGAAAGTTTTTCAGCCAGCCTAGGACGCGCAATTTTTGCGCGTGCGATTTGGTGCCGGAGATTTCCTGGGCGACGTCTTCCTGAGCGCCTTGAAAGCTGAGCTGGAGGTGATCGAGGCCCGCTTCCGCCAAAGAGGCGAGTTTGGCTTCGTCGAGCGGCAGGCCGGAGGTGATGAGATTGACGTAGAGGCCGGCGGCGCGGGCGGCGCGGATGAGATCGATGATGTCGGTGCGAGCGAGCGGTTCGCCGCCGGTGAAATCGGCCTGGAGGACGCCGAGCGCGGAGGCTTCGCGGAAGACACGCGACCAGATTTCGATTGAGAGCTCCGACGAGCGATTGGCGAGTTCAAGAGGATTTGAGCAGTAGACGCAATGCAGCGGGCAACGATGGGTGAGCTCGGCGATGACCGCTAACGGGTTGGAAGGAGTGGTTGGCATAGAAAATGACAAATAAACCGGCCCGCCTCAGAAGGCGGCCCCTACAACTGCTTGCTCGATTCGAAGTCCAGCGCGCGCTGCTCGTGCAGGAGACTAAGGTAGCCGAGAATATCCGATTCCACTTTTTGGGGATCGGCTTTCGAATAAAGCTTCTGCAAGTCAGAAACAACTTCCTGTACGGTGTGCGCGCCGTCGCAGCGCTGGACGATTTCGAGGCTCGGTCCGTTCAGGCGCAGCGCGCGTTCCGGCATCAGCAAGACCTGCTGCTTGTTGTTTTCTCCGAGCCGGCAGCCGGGTGCGAGGCGAGGCACGCTGTTGAGGTCAAGCGTCATTGAAAGGCACTCACGATTCCTTCTCCGGTTGGAAGGCGCCGGGAGGCGGCCAGCCGGGATTGACGTAGGCAAAATACAACGCGTCGAGCTGCGCCCAGAGAATATCGCACTTGGCGCGCAGAGCGGCGTGAGCTTGCTCTTGCTCTTCACGCGTGCGCGCCTGTTTCGTGACCCACGCGAGGGCAAACTCGGCGTCTTCCGGAGCTTGCGTGAGCCTGCCAGTGAAATAGTCGAGGCCGCCAGAGAGCCAGGGATAGTGTTCGCGGAGGCGATCCATACGAAGAACGATCAGTTTTTGCGAGAAAAGTTCCGTGAGGGATGAGGCCACGGCTTCCAGGTGCGAGCGCGTGCTGACAAAATCGACGTACGCCTGCACGGCAAAACGCGTCGCCGGCAGAATGCCCTCGCCGCGAACCGCTTGCAGCCGCGGCAACCCCGTAGCTTCCACGAGCTTCAGCCACTTCTCGACGCCCCCGGGTTTAGTACCGTCGCCGTCATGGTCGACGAGGCGTTTCCGCCAAGCCAGACGAAAAGCATGGTCTTCGGAGCGCGCAAGAATGGCGGCGTCTTTGAGTGGAATGTGGCTCTGGTAGTAGTAGCGATTGAGAGCCCAAGCTTGCAGTTGCCCGCGCGTCAGCTTTCCCTCGTGCATCAGCAGATGAAATGGGTGCTTGTGGTGATAGCGTTCCTCTCCGATGGCGTGAAAGCCGGCGATGAATTCGGCTTCCGAGAGCGGCGGCTTTTCGGCGGAAAGGGTCACAGTACCAACTCCATTCCATCGTAGGCGATTTCAAACCCAGCATCCAGCACGGCGCGATGCTCTGCGCTTTCTTCGTCAAGGATGGGATTGGTGCTGTTGATGTGAATGAGGACTTTGCGGCCCTTGGCGTTCTTGGGATATTGCTCGAGCAGGCCTCCGGGGCCGGAGAGCGGCAGGTGGCCGATCTCTCTCGCGGTCTTCTTGCTGCGGCCGGTGTGTTTCAGCTCGTCATCGGACCAAAAGGTGCCATCGATCAGAACGAGATCGCTGGATTCCGCCCATTTTTTCCAAGCAACATCGCGGCCAGGCAATGTGGGCGCAATGAAAACGCGTTTCTCGGCGTATTCGAACGCCAACCCGATTACTGCCTCCTCGGCCGGGAGCGTCGTTCGCAGCTTTTCGCTGATGTAATCCGGATACTCGCCCCCGAGGGGCACGCTGCTTGCGACAAGTTGCGGCACTTGACCGGGGTCGCGCCTCTTCTGCCAGTCGTTTGACGAGGCGAGCGAGAGTGAGAACCATTGGACCGGTGGTGCGGCGCGGCCCAAGACGCGAAAGATGGAATTCTCTTCGGACAAGACACGGCGGATCGCGGGCATGGAGAAAATCTTGAAGGCTTGAAACTCGCGCAGGTGGAGAAGACCCATCAAGGAATCAACGTCGGCGCTGGGGAGGTAGATGCTTTGGATAGGAGTCGAGCCATTCGTGTCGCGAAAGGGTTTCAGCTCAGAGGTGGCGGCGATTTGCGAGCGCAAATCGGGAGAGGCGTTGACCAGCGTCCAGTACGTTCTGAGGGCATACTCCGGACTGCTATCGATGGCAATTTGTGTTTGCGTGCGCGCACGCCCTTTCAGGCGGCCATCGCGAAGACGGTTGCAATTACGGCAGGCGCAATTCCATTGAGGAAAGCCGCCCCCGGCTGCAGAGCCGAGGACTTTAACGCGCATTCCGGCTCAGGTCTAGAGCTCGGCGTTGGCGTACGAGCTGATTTCGCAGTTCAGGTCAATCTCTTCGTGCTGCGGGGTTACCCATTCCATGGCCGAGGCTCCTTTGGCGTGTAGCTTCCAATTTCACGGCTAGGTTAGCACGGGAGAAGGAGGATGCGGAAGAGAGAAAAAGGGACAGGTCCGTATGTGCAACTGCGTACAGGTCGGCGACGAGAGCATTTGCAATGCTGCAGGAAGCTCCCGAAAGGGTGAACCGGGCGATCGAAGAAGGCGTCACTAGAGCACCACTAAGTATAGTTGATGAGCGAAACCGCGAGCACCACCTGTTGCGGCAAAAAAGAGCGTTCCAACGCGGAACAAATTCCACAAATTTTTTTAGAAAATCGCACGTTTTCTCTTGACATGCGGAGAATCCAGCTTAAGATGTGGGCAAAAGTGGAATGAAGTGGTATCAAGTAGAACAAGGTAGAAAGAAATAGGGCTTAGTAGAACGTTCTTGAGGGCAATCTTGAACGTGGGCATTTTGGGCATCCAAAACCATCTTTTTAGCGCGCTGACCGCCAGGCGGTCCACGAGCAGGATACATGAAACTGCGGGGCAACTGTCCGGCGAAGGTCGACGAGAAGGGCCGTCTGAAGATACCCGCCGTGTTTCTGGAGGCTTTGCAGGAGTACGGGAGCCAGTTCTACATCACCAGCACGACGGGCGAATCGGCGCGCATTTATCCGATGAAGGTTTGGTCGGGCATTGAAGACAAGCTGGCCGGGGTATCGAGCCAGAACCGGGCAAAGCGGAAATTCTTGATGAGAACGAGCTACTACGGGCAAACGGTGGAAATGGATGGGCAGGGAAGAGTGCTGGTTCCGGCGGTGTTGCGGGAGTCCGCGCAGATGAAGGGTGAAGTCGACGTGTTCGGCAACCTCGATTATCTCGAGGTGATGAACCACACGCGAGTGCTGGATGACCTGAAGAATTCGCCGTACACGGAAGAAGACGACAAGGCACTGGAAGACTTAGGCATTTAGAGAAGCGATGAGGGGCGAGTGACGGGGAATGCGCCGCACACGCCGGTGCTGTTGGATGAGGTGCTGGAATGGCTGCGCATCAAGCCGGAAGGAATGTACGTCGACGCCACGCTGGGAGCGGGCGGCCATTCGGCGGCCATCGCGGAGCGGCTGAGCACCGGCAAGTTGATCAGCCTGGACCGGGACGCACAGGCGCTGGAACTGGCGCGGGAGCGGCTGAAGGGCTTCGCGGAGAAGGTGACGCTGGTGCAGTCGGCGTTCTCGAGGATTGCGGAGGTCGCGCAAGAGTTGGGGATTCCGCCGGTGGACGGGGTCTTGGCCGACTTGGGAGTTTCGAGCATGCAGCTTGATCAAGCCGCGCGCGGGTTTTCGTTTCGCGAAGCAGCCGAACTGGATATGCGCATGAATACGGCCGATGAATTGACGGCCGACGAGATTGTGAATCGCTGGTCGGAGAAAGAGATAGCCGACCTGCTCTACCGGGAAGCGGATGAGCACGATTCCAGAAGGATCGCCAAGGCGATTGTACGAGCGCGGCCCATACGAGACACCGCGCACTTGGCAACGACTGTGGCAGGGGCCCGAAAGCAATGGGGAAGGCAGAGACTGCATCCCGCAACAAAAACGTTTCTGGCGCTGCGGATAGCGGTGAATCGAGAGATGGAGGAACTCGGGC
>Ga0210384_10000146_pt1 | contig 107739 bp, 81 predicted proteins | sample IncBWH2MmetaG_FD_160574 | JGI IMG/M metagenome (GOLD analysis project Ga0210384, IMG submission 160574) | Forest soil microbial communities from Barre Woods Harvard Forest LTER site, Petersham, Massachusetts, United States - Inc-BW-H-2-M | ecosystem: Environmental > Terrestrial > Soil >... | reverse complement strand
AAGACGGCGGGGTAAACCCGCCGCTACAACGGCGTCACGGAAAGTGCCACAGAGAATAGACCGCCGGCGGAGTGAAGCGCGGTGGCATCGCACAGGGAAACCTGTGAGACGTCTTCGAAAAGCTCGCGACGTTTGGCAAGGGTGAAAAGGTGGGGTAAGAGCCCACCGCTCCGGTGGCGACACCGGAGGCACGGAAAACCCCGCGTGGTGCAAGGCCAAATAGGAGGGGAGAGCCGGCCCGGCTCGATGAGTAAGCATTCATGAAAATGAATGCGCTCCATTCGCGGTGGCGCAAGCCAACGTCGATTGAGAACCCTCGGGTAGGCTGCTGGAGCCGCGGTGCGAACCGTGGCCTAGAGGAATGATCGCCGCGCAGGCAAGACTGCTTCGCAGTTTTGCGTGCGGCACAGAATCCGGCTTACATGGCTCGCCCGCTTTATTTTCAATAACTTATCGGGCTTTGAGCGACAGCGCTCACCACTTTTTGTCAACTTTGACTGCGTCAGAAACGCTACTTCAGGACCGCATCCGCTCCCAGAAATTGTGATTGCAAAAAGCCTCATATTTGGTGGAGTTCAAAAATATCACTCGACGAACTCGTCTTGCCGCGGCAATGTGAACGCCATAGCTTCTCAAGTCATTGCAAAGGATCGTCCGCGAGAGGACCTGAATCTCCGACCCGGTGGTCCCGAACTGGATGCAGAAACACTATCTTATTGGCCTGCATGGCTTTGTTCTGCGTCGAACAAGTTGATCTTGGCCGGTATTTGGCTGTAATTGTAATTGGACTCAGATCGGACGCACTTATCATTCGATTCTGGCCGCCCAAAGGTTTGAGAGCGCCGAGGTGCAACCAACACCATGAGGAAACGTTTCTTGAATCCGCTTGCTTGCGTTTCATAGTTTTTCCGCCACACAAAGATAGTGCGTGCGTAGGAGCGGCACTTGCGAGAGAACACGGTACAGCAGCGGCGAGATGCGCACCGCCGCCCTGCCAACCGGAGGTGCAAGTGTGAGCCGCCAAAAGTCAAGCCGGCATCCCGGCAGCAGCTTTCGGATCTCGCGCCGTCCGATTCCTTTTACGTCTGGATTCTGTGGATTGTTATAAGCAAAGTCGTACCAGATGAGGCGTCCGCCACGGCGCAAGGTGCGAAGGATTTCCGCCGCGATCGTGCACTTGATGTCTGGGTCTAGGACCGAAGTGAACAGCAAAAACTGGAATACGAAGTCAAAAATGGCATCCGGAAATGGCAGTTGCGCGCCGCTAGCAAGAATAAAGTTTATGTTTGGGCGCAGATGTTTGGCAAAATGAAGCCGCTCTTCAATGATGTCCACGCCGAAGCAATTTTCCGGCTCGGCTCCATAGTCAAACAACCGGCCCAGCATCGCGCCGGCTCCACAGCCCACATCCAGAATCTTCAGCCCCGCCAGCGTGCTAAGCCCCTGCTTGCGGAAAACCCTTACCAGCAACTCTTCCCGCTCATGGATGGCGCAACGTCCGCGAAGGTCCATGGGTGTCAGGCCCGCGGAATTGCCGCCCACTTTTCGTTGTTTGTAGACTTCTCGAATTCGGCGAACTTCGTCTTGATAAAACACCTCGTCATGGTCAACTGCATATTTTAGTTCAGGCTGGTTGCTCATGGCGGTTGCTTGCGGCCAAACTCCCAAGAACCTCGAGCTTTCTTGGAACTAGTCTCAGAGGTCGCGGGCAAATACTCAATTGCCAGTCTCGCGAACATGATTGATCTCAGGCAAACTATCGAGGGGCAAGAGAGCTTACGCCCGAATTTAATCCTGTCTGTGCCCCGATCAAAACCAACTGATTAGGCCCTATCAAATAGAAGACTGCCGTCACCGGATCTAACTTGCCAAACAATGTCCCCGGCAGCGTGGCGGTACCGCGCCCGCTGTTCGCGTCCAGCACCGTGTAGGTCCCGGCAAAGTCCTGGTTGGGAGCAAGTGTGACCTTGATTGGGATCTTATTGCTGGAGGAAAACGAAAGATCCACCAGGCCCGTGAAATTGCCATTCGAAGGGGCAATCGATCCGGTCGCATTCGGAATTGCGAGCTTTGCGGATCCTCCGGAGTTGATCAGCATATTCGCGGAAAGACTCGCATCGCTAAACGCGCCGCTTCCTGTTTGCGGCAGCAGGTCGCCGACAAGCGCGCGGTTGTCAGCGCCTGCCGTGGTATCAAGGAGAAAACCATCGCCGGAATCGGCCAGATAAAAGACAAAGGAATCGGCCAGGCCATCTGTCCGTCCATTGGTGATGCCGATAGTGCCGCGGCCGGTGCGCAGAGTCGGATCGGAAAACGTCACCGTCTGATCCGCGAGGTTCATCTGCGACAGGATGGTTCCGGCATCGTTTGAATCCCAAAGCAGGCTGGCGCTCGTTTGATTTGTGATGGCAATCGTTCCGATGGACGCGAGCGGGGCGGAAACCGCTCCAATCGTGTTCAGTCCCGTCAAATGGAAGACGCTCGTGGCATTGACAGTCGCGGGCGTAAAACTTTGAATGTTTTGGAATTTCACCACGCCGGACCAGAGTGCGTTGGTGACTGTGCCGGGGTCGCTCTGGACCAGGTAAAGCAAGTTCGAGGAGACTACGTAGTACACAAAATTAAATGGCCCGAGGTTGATTGTGCCACGGCCGTTCGCATCAGGTGTTTTCAGGAGGGCGCCGAGGAATTCCGCATTGACAAGGGACGGGCCGATCCCGATTCTGCTGGTGTCGATAAAAACGTTGACCTTGGAATCCAAATCAATGCTGATTTTGCCGACGGCGTCGTAGCGATCGGGGAGATTGGATTCCAGTTTGAAAACATAGTCGTTATTGATTCCGTGAAGCGAAAATGCGGTTGCGTCCTGTTTCTGAAACGTTCCAGAAATCAAAAGATTATTCGCGCTGTTTGTATCCCATCCAATGATGGTGCCATGCGTGCCATCCGCGCTGAGAGTGTAGGCAAACGTGGGCGGCGCAAGAGTTCCACTGCCGAGGAGCGTGGTCATGCCCAGATTTCCTCGCATATTTTGATCGATGTAGTAAAACCCATTCAGAGAGTTCGGGATGGTGCTGAGCACTTGATCGTCGTTTACATCCATCGCGCCGGTGGTGATATCGCCGGCGCCATCTGCCGTAAAGCTGCCAGCAATGGCGATGGGCTGTCCGTTCGAATCAAATCCTTTCAACTGAAATGCGAACTGTCCCATCAGCGCATTGGGAGTCGTTGACTGGAAAACGGTGAAGGAATCCGTAGCCGACTTGGTGATATCCGAGTTGGCGGTCACAGTGATCGTTGGCAAATTGCCCGAGCCGCCAATCGGAAACGTCGGGGCTATATACACCGCGCTGAATGGCGTGATGTTGATGAGCGCGCCGCAGATTTGCGAAATGTTCGTGAGATTTCCGAAACAGGGGGCGCCATTAATCGTGAGCTTCCAGGCCACGCCAAGATGGTTGGTATCGTTTGTCAAATTCACGCCCAAAGTGATGCCATTGCCGCCCGTGCCAATGGTCGTGAATGGATTGGAGATTTGAACGCCAAGTACCTGGTCCGGGGTGCCCTGAATATTGAACGGATCCGAAGCGCTCTGCCGGTTATCCGCGACGGCGACGGCGGTGATCATGGGGCTGGCGAAGTTCGTCGGCTGCGTTGTGCCCGGCAACACCAGGGAGCCCGGCACGGTGGGGGGCGGAGTGTAGGTGATGCTTAGTGCCGCCTGCGCGCTCAGAGTTCCACAGGTTGGCGAGCAATCGATCGGGTTCCCTGTCGGCGTCTGGACTTGAAGTGACCACTGCACACCACGCCCTGATGGGTCGTTGTCAACTTTGGCAGTAATCGTCACGCTGGCCGAGGAGGCGTTGATCGCTGACATCGTGCCAATCAACGATACCGCGATGGGCTGCAGTGGAGGAGGGCCGCCTGAGGCTGCGCTGCCGTTACTGACGGTCGCGCATCCGCATGCGGCGTAGACAGCTCCGATGGAAATAAGTGCCAAGACAAGACGGCGCATCACGAGCTCCCCTGATGGAATAGAGGCTGAGTCCCGACGCCGGCAACTGCCGCACGCAAATCGGCGGGAGGATATGGGGTGAGATTATGGTGAGTGCGTATTTCAATCCCGTGAGCGCAGTGTTAAAGGCTCTTGGTATCGTTGAGGTGTGCGATGCGATTTATGTCGGGTAAGAGGCAGGAAGACTGCAACAGGAACGCACCCTCTGGTTCGCCTGTCATTTCTCTCAGTCTTAAAATCGTGTTACAACCTCAAAAACAAATGAACAACCCGAAGAATTGTGAATCCGATGGTCTGTGGAATTTCGCGCCATGCGCTGGAAGATTTCATCGCGCCGTCACACGCCGCTAACAAGTTCCGCATAACCATGTCCGGGCAGGAACAGGTTGCCACTTGCCTGCAACCATGAGCAGGAGTGGGTTGGTGTCCGCGTTTGTCCGGGTCGAACTTTGCCGGCTCGTGCTTCCGGCCTGGTCAGGACGATGCGCAAGGCCAGCTCTGGAGAGTTTGTAAACTGCACGGCCAACAAGAGTCAAAGAGACCCCATGACCAAGAAGGAACGCATTCTTCGATGTGTTTTGTCGGCAGTCGATGAACTGAACGAAGGACTCCCGAGAGCGAAGCAATTAGGCAAGACGCCTGAAGTGGTGCTGTTCGGGGAGCAGGGAAGCCTGGATTCATTGGGGCTAGCGACTCTTGTGGTGTTGTCCGAACAAAGAGTGGAAGAGGAATTTGGACATGCGGTTACAGTGGCGGACGAGCGAGCCATGTCGCAACACCGGAGCCCGTTTCGGACCATCGAGACGATGGCGGACTACATCACTTTGCTAGTCGAGGAGGAGCGCAATTAACGACCGACCGCTCGCACTGATCACGGGAACAAGAAAGGGTATCGGCCGTTATCTGGCGGAATACTACGTAGGCAAAGGATTTCAAGTGGTGGGGTGCAGCCGAGAGCCGTCGACATATCAGGCGACCGGTTACGAACATGTTTGCCTGGATGTGTCCGACGAAGTCAAAGTGAAACAGATGTTTGGCCAGATCCGAAAAAAACATCAGCGGCTGGAGGTGCTCATCAATAATGCCGGCATCGCGTCCATGAATCACACGCTGCTGACCCCGCTTGCGACGGTGCGCAAAATACTGGAGACAAATGTGGTGGGAAGTTTTTTATTTTGCCGGGAAGCAGCGAAATCAATGATGACGGGCGAGGGCGGGCGCATCGTGAATTTTTCGACGGTGGCGACACCGCTGAAACTCGAGGGCGAAGCGGTGTACGCGGCGTCCAAGGCGGCCATTAATACGCTGACGCAAATACTGGCGCGGGAATTCGCGTCACAGAACATCACCGTGAACGCGGTGGGACCGACGCCCATTCAGACGGATCTGATCGGGGCCGTGCCTAAGGAAAAGATCGAAGACTTGCTAAAGCGCCAGGCGATTCCACGGCTCGGAGAATTCAGCGACGTTGCAAATGTTATCGACTTTTTCATCCGGCCGGAAAGCCGATTCGTAACGGGACAGATCGTCTATTTGGGAGGCGTCTCTTGACTCTCAAGAATTTTCGGCAATTCCGATGAGCGGGGCAACATCCGCAGTTCAACAAGCGATTGCTCCCGGCAAACTCAAGACGGAAGCAGAAGCAAATGGGTGCGAGCCGATCTTGAGACTGCGCTTGGCGCGAGGGCCTCTGGTAGCGGATCAGGCGGAATCCATCCTCACCAAATACAACCAACTGACGCAATCGAAGATCCCCATGGAAGAATTCCGGCATTGGATACAGGATGGGCCGGAAGGTCCGGCGTGGCATGCGCTATTGGAGACCGAGGATGGACAGACCGCTGGGCACCTCTGCCTGATTCCTTTCCGATCGAATTGGCATGGACGGAAAAAGATCGTCGCGAAGGCTGAATATTTTTTCGTCGAGGAACAGTGCAGGTCCATGCGCGTGAAAGGGTTTGAGGACTCTTGCAAACCGGCGGCGATACTTTTGCTCGATCAGCTTTATCGTCATTGCCAGGCACAGGGATGGGGACCCTTGCTGATCTCGGCGACACCGGCGATCCAACCGCTGCATCGTATGGTTGGATGCCGTAGTGCGGATTTTCCACTTGTGGAATGTCTTTTTATCTTGAGGCCGTGGATGGCAGCAACTAGAACGCCTAACCTGTCGGCGCGGCAACGTGTCGCCACATTTCTTGCCGGCTGCGCGCAATTCAGTTTTTGGGCGGTGGTGGGGAGGCTGAGGCGCTCCAACCCGAGAATACGACGTGTTCCGATGAGTTCCAGCGGAGGCCCAGGCGACGGAGAACGGCTGGCGATGTTTGAGGATGAACAATCTGTTCGATGGCGATTCCCAGAGAAAAGCTATGCACGGTTGGCGCTAGAGGCCGCGCCCGATCAATTTGTAATTTCAAAGCGAGGGTCTGGAGCGGGATACACGCGCGTGTGCCAGTGGGGGGTTGCTGGCGATTATTCCACAAAATCATTTCTCCTGGCTCTACTACGCGAAGCGCGGGCGGAGAAAGCCCTCGGGGTCCGATGGGCAGTGTACGGGGATGGGGAGGGAGCCGCACAACTGACCGGGCAGATGAAGAGGATTGGGTTTCTTTGCGTGCGAAGGACACGCAGATTGCTGCAATATACTAAGGACAAGGAATTCCTCAGAGCGGGTAGCTGGAAAATCACGGACTCCCTATTCAGCTTCGATCCCTAAGACGATCCGGCTAACCCCCGGATGCTGGACTTCAGTGTGGGGAATCTTTGGCCGGGGGCTTCTGGGCGGCGGACTTGGGGGCCTGGGCTTCAATTTCAAACTTAAGGGCGCCCTTGACCCAGTCGAAGGTCCTTCCGCCGGACGCGGAGCGATTGAATTCAACGATACTGTCGAACTTGACGAGATCGGCTGATTTTGGCGTGACCGACTCGATTTTGTCTTGAGCCATGTTGGGGGTTTGTCCGTTGTTGGGGAAGTGGCGAATGCGGACATAAGGCGTCTTCAGGGTAGGCAGCCATTTCACGGGGTCAAGCGGCGCAAGGCTCTCCAGGGACTCGGGTTTGTTGCACATATTGCAATCCACGAAACCGAGGAGTTCTGATTTGGGCATCCAATCAGGCCAATCGCCCCAGGGATTGAGGAGGTCGATGGCGATGATGCGGGTATCCGTGGCAGCGGCGAGGATTGCGGCGGTGGCGCCGGAACCGGTGGCAAAGATGCCGATGTGGTTGAGATCGAGATTCAGATCCTTACGCGACGAGAGATAGTTGATGAGCATTTGTATGTCGTGGGTGAGACTGGCGATGGATTCGGGAAGCTGCGAGAGGTAGTTCTGATTCATGGGGCGAGGAGCATGGAGACGGGGGCCGGCGAGCGGAGGAACGAAGGCAGCGGCAGCCACGCCGCCACTGGTAATGCGACTATACCAACCTTCGTCGTTGTAACGCCTGAGATCGGTGGGAAAGCCATAGAGGTAAATGACGAGGGGTGGCTTTTCAACGTCTTTGGGAATTGCGAGGTATAGATCAATAGGGTCGGAAGGACGCCACTTCAGGCGTATGGATTCGCGGGTAAAGGAAGAGAATGTAAGGTGATCGCCAACCAATGCCTCTTTCAGTTGCAAGGTACTGGAATCGAGCTTGATGGAGGTCCAATCTTCATGAAAATCGACAAAATCTTTTTCCGCAAAACCTGCGATGGCCGCGGCTGAAGGGGCGGAGGGCAGTTGGGAGGGGTTTTGTGCGGGGGAAACAGCGGCAAAGATTGACAACAACAGAACAGACCCGATGAAGAACCTGGGGCCAACATAGTTCCTTACAAATTCAAGCATGACCATCGCCATCCTTTATCAAATTCTCATTCGCGTGCAAATGCTGAGAGCCTTGCTGGTGATGCCATGTGCAGAAGCGGCGATCCATATCAAACATTTTGCGCGGACGTGAAGAAGCAGGCGGGCTTTGGAGCCCGCCTGCTCCGTGATAGTTCCTCGTTGCGATTACTGTTTGAGTTCGTACAATTCCGTGCCGTTGTCGGCGCAGGAATCGAAGTCAGCCTGGATGGGGAAAATCGCTCCACCCATCTGGCTGCCAGTGAGAGCACCACCGGCGCCGTTCAAGCAATGACCGTTGCGCGGGGAGATCCCAGCATAGGATTGTGTCCAGTGAGCGCGGAAAACGTTCAGGGCGGAGGCCGGAATGTAGTCAGGGACCTTGTTGACAACTTCCGACTGCGAGCCGGCAAGCAAAGCCTGCGCGAGTGTCGCCTGAGGATAGGGAGGCACAAGAGTAACCATCTGGAGTTCGGCCCAGATGGGATAAGTGCCGTCGGCAATGTGCGGGAAGGGCTGCTGTCCGACAGGAACGAGCACACCGGTGCAGAAGTTCGGCGCGGTAATCGGGTTGGGGCACTGTGGCAGCGCGCCGGTACTGTAGGTCGAAGCAAGGGGGTCCACACCGTCGACAGTCAGGTACTTCAAGTTCGCAGGATTGACAGTGCCGCTGGCGGCAAAGTTGCCAAAGCTCCAGAAGGCATAGCCAAGGCTATCCGCAGTGGCGGAGAGGGCGTTGACCATGTCGCCGGTGCCGATAGCGCGCCGACGCAAGCCGCCGCCGTTGGCTCCTGCGATGTTCATGGGGTTGGTGATAGCTGCGGTACAAAGAGCCGCATTGTAGGCGGCCTTGTTGTTCGGAGGATTGAGCGGACGGCCGCCAAAGCAGTTGGCGGACGGAATGTTGCCGTTTTCTTGCGTGGAGGCATAACGGCGGGAACGGACGACGTCAAATTCCATGGTGTTATAGGTTCCGGAAATGGGTTCGCGAACCCAAGCATTAAGAGGGATGTTGGCTTGAGTGCCGGCAGCATAATTCGAGAACAGATCAGCAGTGTGCGTCAGCGTGCCGTCCAAAGTGGCAGCCAGCGTAAAGGTGCTGACGCCAGTCAAAGTGGGATCACCGAGGTGGGCAGCGCCCGATTGTGTTTTGTTGACCACAACCATGACCGGCGCAGCACCAACCTCGGAGGTGGAAAAGCGGAACAGAGGAGCGGGTATGGGCTGGCCGGAGATGGGATCGCTGTTGGAGCCGCCACCAGGGAGCGTAAACGTCGCAGCCGCCAAAGTGCCGGCGCTGAAGGCGCTCTTGAAGGCCGCAGTGCCGTTCACGGGACCTTGGATTTGCCCTAGTCCGCCAAGACTCGGATAACCCAAACAAGTGCCCGACTGGCAGGTATTGAAGAAAACACGGAGATGGGCGAAGAAGGCATCTTCGGGACGAACATCGCTCATGGCCACGTTGATGACAGTTCCCGCGGGAGTATTGGCAGCACTGTTGATGCTGTTGCAAATGCCAACAGGGAGCACCTCGTCGCTGGCGCCATTGAGGAGAACGGAAGAGATCAGGTTATCGCCAGTCTGGGTGCCAGAGCAATCGGCCGCCGGAAGGCTGATAATTCCCTGAGGAAATGCGAACAAGGCGCGAATACCAACGCCGGAGTCCACGTTGACATACATGCAGATGTTGCGGTTGGGGTCAGCGGTGTCATCCCAGACGATCCAGACGTTGCCCTTAACATCGGGTACGGTGTCGCTGGAAGAATCGACGCGGATGTCGTGAATGATGGCGCGCTTGTCGATGCCGCTGCCGCCCACGTTGTTGCCGCCGGTAAAGATATGGAAATGATCCCCCGCGGCTGGTACCCCGTTGAAACAGTTTCCCTGTGTCGTTGGAGACGGTGCAGAGTTGTTGTCGACGCGAGCGGCAAGACCGAAGTTCTGCCACATGGCCGACGAGCCCGCGGCCGCAAAGCCGATGGGCGAAGTCTGAGCGGAGGCGTTGGAGGCCAGCAGCAAACAGGCAGCTGCGAGTCCCAAAGTAATTGCTAACTTCTTGACAATTTTCATTAAGCATTCTCCTCTTTCGATATTTTTCAAGCGTTTCGAGTTTTTCTGTTTCGCAATTGTGACCGTGCCGCGCGTGAGTAGCGCTACACAAGGGGATGGACGCTTAGACTGCGGAATCCAGCCTGTTATTCAGGACTCTCTCCACGACGGTTTGAGTGACCCGAGCCAGACCGGCAAAAACACGAACGAGCCGCTACAAGACCTGAAAAATAAACGTTCCGGAGGATTGAGCAACGCCGGAGCCTTGTAGACTGGCGCGACTATCCACGGGAACTCTTACGGCTGAATGAAGCGTGATTCAAACTCGCGTGAATCTTTTTTCGCAGCTATGGAAGCGGGAAGAAATCCGCGGAAGCCGCTCCAAATGCGGCGATTCGAAAGATCCGCAAGGATTCGCCAAGGAAGAGAAAGTAAAAATAAATGGCGAGCGCATTCGAAGATGCGAATTGCGTGGACAAGACATGAACAAATGAAAAACACATTCTTCAATCCTTAACGAAAAGAGCGAGCGGAGATAAAATTTCCGCGGCTAGTTATCAGAAGCAAGAGCAATCGAGCGAAAGCGAAGGAAATGGAGCGGCGCGGGCGGCGAGAAAGTGCTCCTTCAGACCGCGTGTTCCAATAACCAGGCAAACCGAGGGGAATCGACCCTGTACTCGTTTTGACCTGAAATATATTCCTTACTCATCGCTTCGTAACACGGCAACTGGCACGATGCCGCCTACTTTCGAGAAAGGCCCGCACAAGTGAAATTCCTGCAAGCATTGTTTTCGTGCGCATTGATGCTGTTTTCCATGTATTCCGCAGCGGCGGCCCAAGAAGCGGGGTCGATCGCGGGGACAGTCGAGGACAAGACGGCCGGAGTGATCGCCGGGGCAACGGTAACGCTCACGAACGCGGCGGGGGTGAGCCAGACGACGGCCACCAACGAGCAGGGTGAGTATTTGTTTGTGAATCTGGCGCCGGGCAACTACAAGCTGAGCATCTCAGCGACAGGGTTCAAGGATTTCCAGAAGGCGGACGTTGCGGTAGCCGCGGGGCAGCCTGTGCGTGTCGATGCAACGCTAGAACCTTCCTCGGTAACGGCCTCGGTGAATGTGGAAGGCCAGACCACGAGCAAGATTGAGACGGAAAGCGCCCAGATGGTGGGGAACATTACCGATAGAGAACTGGGAAAGATCGGGCTGAACGGGAGGAACTTCACGCAGCTGATCACGCTGGCGCCGGGGGTGAGCAATCAAACGGGGCAGGACGAAGCCAAGGTAGGAGTGAAAGGAAGCGTGAAGTACAGCGTAAACGGCGGGCGGGTGGAGTACAACACGTTCGAGGTGGACGGAAGCGACGTGTTGAACGCGTCGGTGAATGGAAGCGACAGCGTGCTGATCGTGACGCCCAGCCTGGACGCGCTGAGCGACGTTCAAGTGCTGACGTCGAACTACGGCGCGCAGTACGGCCGGAGCGCTTCGGGAACGATTATCGCCACCACGAGATCCGGCAGCAGTGAATTCCATGGTGATGCGTACTACTACAACCGCAATGAGCTTTTCAACGCACGCAATTTTTTCGACCAGACCAAGTCCGCGCCGCTCTATCGCAAGAATGATATGGGTTTTACGATTGGCGGCCCTCTGTACATCCCCGGGCATTACAATGAAAAGAAAGACAAGACGTTTGTTTTCTGGTCGGAGGAGTTCCGGTCCGAGCGCGAGCCGCAGGACTTTAACCGGGCGGTTCCCTCGGTGGCAGAACGAAGTGGGAATTTCTCGGATGTGTGTCCCTTTGCGCCGGCAGGACCGGGCGTGGGAGTTCAGGTCGACTATAAACCGAGCCAATTCCCGGACTGCCCAAACACGGGGATAGCCGTCAGCGATCCAACAAAGCTGACAACGTACCCTGGAAACCAAGTGCCGGTGACGCCGGAGGCTCAAGCGCTGTTGAATTCTGGAGTAATTCCCCTGCCGAACTCGAGCACGGGATGCAACTCTTCGATAAATTCCTGCTACGACTATGCGCCATCACCGGAAACGTATTGGCGGCAGGAGCTGGGGCGTCTGGACGAAAACTTCAGCTCCAAAGTAAAAGGAACACTGCGGTACATTCATGACGAGTGGGACACCATCGTAGCTGCCCCACAGTGGGGCTACATCAACAACAGCTTTCCTACGATTCAAAACCGTTTTTATGGCCCCGGCATGAGCGTGGTGGCACGCTTGAGCGATACGATTTCCAATACGCTACTGAATGACCTCTCCTTCAGCTACACGGTGGCGCATATTTCGCTCAAGGATATTAATGGACCTGGCGCAAACTTTGCGCGATCCGCAGCGGAGCCCGGGATTTCGACGATGGGGTACATCTTTAATCAGACAGGCAGCGACTTTGGCGGGAAAATACCGGGCATCGTGATCGGGGGAACAAATGCCGCCTATGGAGGAGCCGGATTTGGAGTGGACCCGGCGTATATGCCGTGGAAATTCTCGAACCCGAATTATAGCGTTCGCGAAGAGTTAGGAAAAGTAGCGAAGAAGCACTTTTTTCAATTTGGCGTTCAGTATTTGCTGGCGCAAAAAAACGAGATTAACCCGCCCGTCGGGGCGAACACGGGAGACATTCAGGGACTTCTGTACTTCACAAATCAGTCGGCTTCAGGAAGTTTCGGAAATGCCTTCGCGAACTTCCTGACAGGCAACATTCACGCGTACTCGCAAGACAGTGCACAGGGAAAATATTACAACCGGTATCAATCGTGGGAACCCTACGTGCAAGATACCTGGCATGTCACGCCGCGATTGACGCTGAACCTCGGCGTACGCATCAGTTTGTTCGGGACGTACCACGAGAAGTATCTTAACGCCTACAACTGGGATCCGAATGCGTTCAACGCGACGCTGGCGGCAAACCTCAAAGTGTCACCGACGGGAGTTTTGATCGATACATCGAATCCAGCGGGCTGTCACATTCCGCCGTCGCCGGTCGGGCCGCTGTGCCAACCGGTCCCGCTGGATCCTAATAACCTCGATCCACGGATAACCAACGGACTAGTCCAGTGCGGGAAAAGCGGAGTGCCCGCGGCGTGCATGAGCGGACATTTATTTAATCCTGCACCGCGGGTTGGTTTTGCGTGGGACCCGATCGGAGATGGGAAGACGTCGATCCGAGCGGGATATGGAATTTTCTTCGAGCATGGCACGGCGAATGAAGCCAACACCGGATCGTTGGAAGGCAGCGCACCACTGGTGCTAAATATGACGCAGTTCGGGCCCGTAAACGGTCCTTCCGGTTACGATTGCATCGGCAATCTGCAACGGATTTGCGGACCCGGGGGAGCCTATCCGCTTAACGTAACGTCGATCCAGAAGAAAGCAGTGTGGCCGTATGCACAACAGTGGAGCTTGAGCGTGCAACGGGAGTTCGCAAAAGGCTATCTGGGCACACTCGCGTACGTGGGAAGCAAAGGAACGCATCTGGCGACCGAGCTGAACATCAATCAGCTGAGGCCAGTCAGCGCTGCGGACAACCCCTTCGGGATCCATGATCCTTTGACATCCGACATCTGTACGATACAGGGGGGCGCCTACAGCTTGCCAAATGGTGTCTTGATCGGACCCAGTGATCCACGTTTTGCAAACTTGCAGGAGGCTTGCTTTTCACTCGGAAAGAGCGGAATTCAACCGAACTTTTACAGGACGTTTGCCCCCGGACTGGGCCAGATCTACTACATCGCGAATATAGCGGACTCGCGGTACAACGGCTTGCAGGCGACGCTGCGACGCACTAAGGGCCCACTAACGGTGAGTGCGGCCTATTCTTACAGCCATTCGCTGGATGATTCCTCGGATCGGACGGATGCGACGTTCGTGAATGCGTTTGACCTGGCCGGAAACAAAGCGAGCTCGAATTTCGATCAACGACACCTGCTGAATGTAAGTTATATCTACGACTTCAGCTTCCGGGATCTGATCCGTGCTCTGAATTGGGCGGATGACGATCCCACGAATGTGTTGGTGGACCGGTCTACCCGTTCCACGGGAAGTTCAGGCAAGGGAGCCGAAGATTCGAATTGGCGTCATCATCTGCTGGATGCGTGGGAAATATCAGGACTGGTCACTTTTCAATCCGGCACACCGTTTACCATCATCAACGGAGGCAGTTCAACGGGCATCGCCTCGTTGGACAATGCCGGGGTTGCGAGTGGGGTGGGCGCGGGATCTTACCCCGATCTTCTGGGGGATCCCACATCACACCCTACGTTTGGCGTAAACACTGCCGGCAGTTTTGGTCCGCTCTTAGGCAATCCGGCGGCATATGTGGCGCCGCGCGGACTCACCTTCGGCGATGCCGGGCGCAATTCCTTCAATAATCCCAGTCGTATAAACTTTGACATGTCCATTCTCAAGAACTTCAAGATCCGAGAATCGACATCGCTGGAATTTCGAGCGGAAGCATTCAACATCTTCAATCACACGCAATTTCGAATTTATGACCCCAATATGGGGAACACTTCGAACAACACCATTACCTGCTACGGTGGACCTAATAACTCCGCGGTTGGTGGCTTAAATGCGGATGGGACCACGACAAATTGTCTTACGGGGAATGCGTTCCTGCATCCCGTTGACGCGCATCGTCCGAGAACAATTCAGCTGGGGGTGAAGCTTTTCTTCTAGTATCCGGGCTAAGCTCCACGAATTGGACAGCAAACATCGGGACATGGAGCCGGAACACGGCTTTGGTTTTTGAGGCCGGGGAATCAGGGCTCTGTGGGACCCTGAACGGGCAGGATGGGCTTGGGGTCCGCTGGAGATGGCGGAAGCTGGAAATTAGGATCTTTTGTCGGCGCTCCCGGAACGCCCGGAAGGCCGCTTAGATTAAGTTCTTTGGTTGCATCCCAGATGAATTCGAAGAGGCGGTAGTTGTGGGCCTTGTTAAAGGTGATGATGGAGTTGTGGTCGATTTTGCTGCCGACGCCAACGATGGCTCCACCCATTATCGGTGAGGTATCGGCGACGTTGCCTGGAGGAAGCTCCGCAGGTGGAACGGGTGCGGCATTGGCGGCGGCTGGAGCGGCCGCTTGGTTTTGACCAGTTGTGAAAGAAGACACCTGACCGAAAGCATTGGAGGAACTGCTGGGAGACCCGGGAGTGGTTGCCACGGGGGCGGCGGGACCGAGCGGAAAGGGGATGGTGGTTCCCCGAGAGTTGAGGCTCCCGACAAGCTGCCCACCGGGCCCCAGGTAGATAAGGCGCCACGAACCGTCTCCTTTATTGAAGGGGTCCTTGTATTGTTTGCGAAGAAAATGGACGCCGGGCAGGCCCTTGGAGAGATCCTCAAGAGAGGCCGGGAAATGGCCGGTCTTTCGGCGATAAAGTGAGATTGCGCGAACATACTGGCCTCCGCGCCAGATCATTTCGCGCTCCTGCTCGCGACGACCCTGGGTCAGGATATTGGGGGCAATGGCGAGCGCGGAAATGAGCAACACGGCGCCCAGAAAGACGACGAGTACGAGTGCGTAGCCGTCCTGATGAGTTTTACTTCGCACCTTAGTCATTCTTTGTTTTTCCGATTTACGAGTCTTCCTGTAGTCTCCGACGCGTTGCATTGACGAATCACGCCTACGGCCGCGGGAGCCTACACGGTGGTTCGGGGAACAAGTTCGGAAATGGCAGCGTCGCGCCTGCTGAGTAGAAGGACTCGAACGAAGAGAAGGAGCATATAATGCAGCTCACGCCAACGGCGGAGCCAGGTACTCAAAGACCTGACGTTTAGCGAACTCCTAATGGGAAGCAATCGATACTCGTAGAGGTCGAAGAGCTGTTCGAAAATAAAATAATCTTTAACGCGGCCCTTTTTGATTTCGACACGGAGGCGCTTGCTGGGAAAGAGCAAGGTGAACATCTTTCTTTGCAAGCAGTCACGTAGAACGGCGGGTGGAACGCGGAACCGGAGCGCATAGCCCGAGAAGCCGTCTTTTGCCTCGAAGACACGCTTCTTCTCGAAATCAATGACCCACAGCGTGCCCGGATTCTTCTCCAGTTCGAAGGCAACGACCGGCCTGAAGGCAAGCTTCGAGAACCAGGGCAGACTATTCAGGAACGGCTTGAAATAGGCTTCGAAGGTCTGAAAAGTCAATCTAACCGCGTCTTCCTTGCGGTAATACTCCTCCAAAACGGGGGCTACCTCTTTTGCATAGGCCTCGAGGTGTTGTTCTCTCGCAGTGAAAAAATCCTGTTGGTGAATTCGGAATCCTTCCCGGTCGTCCCAGGAATCTCCGGCAACCATGACGACACACTCGGTTTTCTCAGGTTTGTGCTGATCAAAGAAGGTTTTCACCTGGAGAGGGCTGACGACGGCGTGATTGAATTGAATCGAATCGCGGTGGAGAAAACAATTATTGCTGGCGAACGGGATGGCAAAGCGCGGCTCGACTAATTTGGCGGCCTCGACGAAATCGGCTACGTAATCTTCATTTTTGCGATAGCGAAGATCGTTTTCATCCTCGGCGTCAATACAATGGGGGTAAGGTTGCGCGGAAGAATGGCTGCGAAGGAGAAAGTCGGGATGGGGATGCCGTCGCAGGACTTGTTTCAACGCGCCGCCGGCCAGTTTGCAATCGTTCATGTTGACAAGAGTAGTTTGGCCATCCTCGATAACGAGGGTGCTGTCCGTATTCAATCCGAACTGATACGAAGTCACCCGAAGACCTGGCGCGAGGGTCATGGTCTTGCCGTGAGCCATCTCGATGACTGCCTTGTAGTGGAAGTCCTTGAGGTCGTCGACGATGCAAGTGGTCGGCGCCTTGGGGACCAAAAAAGTGACGGAGGGAGGAAACTTGCGAAGCGATGGCCCGTGGAAGTGGTCCCAGTGCATGTGAGTCAAATAGATGTAATCGATGCCTTCCTTGGAAAAAGAGGCCGGCTTGGGATAGTTCCACCAGCTTCGCCAGTAGCTGGAGCCCAGAATCCACGGGTCACTGACTAATTTGATGCCTTGTGCTTCCACGAGCATGCCGGCGTGACTCAGGATAGTGAATTTCATAGGCCTTCTGTCCGTGCCTTTCCAGTTGCGAGATTCATGGAGGAACACACGGGCTCGCGCATTGCATAGCCAAGAGAAGCGGGCCGGTCAATCTCCCGCGGCGGCGAGAGCCTGCTCAACCGGGCTGCGGAAATCCAGGCCCATGTGACGAAGAATTTCATAGACCTGCAGGCGGTCGTGATTTTCCGCGGTTTGCACGAGAAGGCCGATGTTCCGCAGAAAAGCGGCTTGGTCAAAGGGCTGAGGCTCGATGAAAGACAACTTTTCAAAACGGGTGCGATTCAGCGACTCCGCAGGACTGAAAAGTTCTTCGAAGATCTTTTCGCCGGGGCGGAGTCCAGTGAAGGTCGTACCGATGTCTTTTCCGGGTTGCAGGCCGGACAGAAGGATCATCTCGTGGGCGAGTTCGAGAATATTGCGAGGACAGCCCATGTCCAGAACGAAAACGCCACCATTGCGGGCAAGAGTGCCCGCGCAAAGAATCAGGTGGACAGCCTCCGCAATGGTCATGAAATAGCGCACCACATCCGGATGAGTGACGGTCACCGGACCGCCTTCGGCGATCTGCTTCTGGAAGAGCGGCAGCACGCTGCCACGGCTCCCCAGGACATTTCCAAAGCGGACGCAGGCCATGCGCGTACGATGCTGGTTGACCGAGGCTTGAACGAGCATCTCCCCGATGCGCTTGGTGGCGCCCATGACGTTGACGGGGTTCACAGCCTTGTCCGAAGAAATGAAAACAAAGCGTTCCACGCCGTATTCCTGGGTAACTTCAAGCACATTCTTCGTGCCACAGACGTTGTTGAGGACGGCTTCGCAGGGATGCAATTCCATCAGAGGCACATGCTTGTGAGCCGCGGCATGAAACACAACCTGGGGGCGAAAATCGGAAAAGATGGCGCGCAGCCTCCCCGGCTGGCGGATGTCGGCGATTTGAGGCTCCGTAAAGATGCGCGAGTTGCGCATGCGGAGTTCCTGATCCAGCTCATAGATTGAGTTTTCGTCCTTGTCCAGAATTGCGATTCGAGAGGGTTCGAGCCGCACAAGCTGGCGGACGAGCTCACTGCCGATCGTTCCGCCAGCGCCGGTGACCAGCACGCGCTTTCCGCGGTAAACGGGAGCGGCCAATTGCTGGAATTCCGGGACCTCCACGCTTTCGCGGCCCAAAAGATCTTCGGGCCTGGTTTCGCGCAACTGGCTGATGCGCGACTGGCCGGTCAAGAGCTCCTGGACGCTGGGGATAATTTTCGCCGGGACATCGGCCTTGCGGCACAGGGAAAGAATGCGGAGGAGCGTCTGCCGGCTGGCAGTGGCCATGCTGATCACGATCTCGTCCACGTGCAGGCGTACTACAAGGTCTGGGAGGTTCTCGCCGCCCCCCAGGACGCGAGTACTGCAGATTTTGGTGGCGATTTTCTTGGGATCGTCATCGATGAAGCCCACAACTTCGACGTCCGAATCGTTTTCCAGTTCTTTCCGCAGGAGCTGGCCGGCACGGCCCGCGCCATAGAGCAGGGTGCGCTTGGGCATCTTGCCGGAATGCGCGGCGTGGGACCTGCGTTGGTGTGTGAAGAGAACCCTGCGCAAGGCGCGGGCGCTAAGAGATCCCGTGAGGGACAGCAATCCCTCGAGGGCAATCACGCTGAGTGGCAGTTTGACGAGCGTACCAACGGAGATGGAACCCGGGAGGAAAAGACGAAGCACCAGCAAGGCGAGAGTTACGATAGAAATCGATTTTGCAATTTCGACAGCGTCGGGGAGAGATATGAAACGCCAGACTAGACGATAAGTGCCGCGAGCGTAGTAAACGAGCAGCCGCGCGGCTACTAAAATGGGCAGCCAGACCATGAACTGCGGCCGTTCGGGTCCGGGGGGCCAGCCTTCGAAACGGATGATGTAAGCGGCGATGAGGGCTGCCGCAAAAATGCAGCTATCGATCAAAAACTGATTGGTTCGAGAGTAAAAGTCGATCCGCTTGAACATAGCGTTAGAGCCCCATTTAGCAGTGAAAAGCTTGCTGGAAGATGAATGGAAGATGAGAAACGAAGCTCGATACAACCCTTTTTGACAGTCTACTCCTGCCGGTGAACTGGGCGATTCAATGGCCTGCGAATGTCAAAGAGCCGGACAAAAGTCTTCACGAGAAGCTTCAAGTCAGTTTGAAAACGGATGTTTTCACAATACGCGAGGTCGAGGTCGAGTTTAGCGGGCAAGAGAGTCGTTCGATAGAAAGCATCCTTGTCAATTTGCCGAGCGAGAATATCTTCTTCATTCACGAAGGCGATGGCTGCCGGTCCAGTGATTCCCGGGCGCGCCATCAGAGCTCGTTTCTGCCAGTAGCTGTAAGTGGCCGCGTACTCGGGAACTTCGGGCCGAGGACCGACGAAGCTCATCTCGCCGCGTAAAACATTCAAGAGCTGAGGGATCTCGTCGATCTTCGCGCGGCGCAGAAATCTGCCGAGAAAGGTAATACGCGGGTCGTCGTTTGCAGTAATGAGATTTCCCCGGGTGAATCCAGCCCAAGTCATGGTGCGAAATTTGAAAATGCGAAAGCGCCGGCCCATTTGTCCGATGCGTTCCTGGCGGAAGAAAACTGGCCCAGAGCTGGTGAGACGAATCAAGATGGCGGTGAAGACGAAAACAGGACTGATAACGAGAAGGCCGAGTATTGCGCAAGAGGCATCGAGCCACCGCTTGCCGATTCGATCATAGAAGGTACGATTCATGGCCAATCATCCTGCGATGGTGAATGTTTAGCACGCTACTGGAGCGATTACCGACGAAACTGCCGCGCGACGTCTTGAAGTCCTTCGATCACGCAATGGCATTCCTCATCGGTCATCGAAGGGTAGATGGGCAACGAAATTTCGCGTTCGAAGAAGCGCTCCGCGATTGGAAATTGTCCCGTGCGATAGCCGAGGTGCTTCTGGTACAGGGTGTGGAGGTGAAGAGGGATGAAATGGACGGAAGTTCCGACTCCCCGTTGTTTCAGTTCTTCGATCACTTGATCGCGGCTGATGCGCAGGGCCGAAGAGTTCAACTGGAGAGCATAGAGGTGCCAGGCGTGCTGGCCGTCGAGTGGCGTGGGTGGAGTTTCAAAAGCGTCCAGAGAGGTCAGTTCCATGGTGTAACGTTCTGCCAAGGCCGCACGGCGTGCGCGCATGGCATCACATTTAGCGAGTTGCGCGAGACCCAGAGCCGCCTGAATATCGGTAAAGTTGTATTTATAACCGGCTTCCAAAATATCGTAGCGCCACGAGCCCTCGGCGGAATAGCGTTTCCAGGCATCCTTGCTGATGCCATGCAGACTGAAGAGACGCATGCGTTCGGCGAACTCTTTGTTCTCGGTGGTTGCAAGGCCACCTTCGCCGGTGGTCAGAGTTTTCGTAGCGTAAAAAGAAAAACAGGTGATATCGCCGAGTGTTCCGATCATTTTGCCTTTATAGCGTGTGGGCAAAGCGTGGGCGGCGTCTTCGATGACGCGCAAGTTACGCCGCTTAGCGAGATCGAGGACGCGGTCCATATCGCAGGGATAACCGGCGTAGTGAACGGGAAGGATCGCGCGGGTGCGCGGAGAAATCGCGCGTTCGACTTGATCAAGGTCAAGTTGACCAGTGCTGCCGATGCAATCCACTAGAACGGGCCGCGCTTTGAAGTAAAGAACAACTTCACCGGAAGCAGCGAAGGTCAAGGTGGGGACGATCACCTCGTCGCCTTCACGGAGCCCGATGGCCGCTAGCGCAAGATGAAGAGCCGCAGTACACGAATTCACGGCGAGGGCGTGGCTTGCTCCCACATAGTTGGCGAAAGACTTCTCAAATTCATGCACCAGCGGGCCTTTTGTAAGCCATCCGCCGCGCAGAACTTCCACTACGGCCTGGATCTCTTCTTCCTCGATCAGTGCCCTGTGAAAAGGCAGAAACTTTGTGGCGGTCAACGTCATATAAACTTTCCCTTCGCCTCCAGAAATGACTAGGGTCTGACGGGATTCGCAGCCAATTCACGCCTGCGATTGGATTCCGCCAGGCGGTCCATCCATTCCCCGATGAGCTTGGACCACTGTAAATTTGCTTCCACGAACTCGCGGCCGTTTCTTCCCAAGGCGAGCGCCAATTCCGGATCGGCCATGAGGTGGAGAACAGTGTCCACCAGCGCTTGCGGATTCGCAGGTGGTACGACGATGCCGGCGTTCGCTCGTTGCACGAGAAGCGCTCCTTCGCCGCGACCGACAAAAATGAGCGGTTTGCCTGAGGCAAGGATAGGGAAAACCTTGGCGGGACGAGCGCCGTCAAAAAGCGGCAAATCTCGAAGAGACGAGAGACCGCACTCAGCGATAGAAAGGTAGGGTGGCAATTGTTCGAGCGGGATGGGGTCAATGAAGGTCATGTTGCGCAACTTTAGTTCCTTGTGAAGCTGCTCGAGACCCAGCCGTGCGGACCCATTGCCGAGAAAAAGAAAGTGAATGTCTGGCTGTTTTTCCAGAAGCTTGGCGGCATACAAGACATGCTCCAACGCGTGCGCATGACCCTGAGTGCCCGCATACAAAATAATCTTCTTGCCTGCCAAGCCGAGGCGGTCTTTCAGAGCAGTGTCCTGCGGGCGCGGGCAGTAAAGGACGGTGTCCACGCCGTTGGGGAGGAACAAGACTTTGTCCGGTGGCACGTTCTTTTCCCCTAACAAAGACTCACGCATTCCTTCGGTCATGGCATTGACGTAGGCGGCTTTTTTGTAGCTCCAGCATTCGAGCCATGCTATCAGGTCGATCAGAAAGCCCTTTTTGAGGAAACCTTTTTCGCGGACGGAGTCCGGCCAGAGGTCGGCAACGTTCAAAATGAATTGCACGCCCCAGATTCGAGAGAAGAGAAAACCAGGAAGGCTCAGAAGCAAAGAAGGAGATTCAATGAAGATGTAGTCCGGCTTCTTGGATAGAAGCAAACCGAGAATACAAGTGACCGCAAATGAGACGTAGTTCAGTATTCGTTTGAACCCGCCGCCCAGCGCAGGATAGAGCCACACGCGGCGGATAGTGATGCCATCGCGGACTTCGCGACAGTAGAAAGTCCGGGCATATCCTTTGAAAATGCGTCCCTCCGGATAGTTCGGCAAAGCTGTGACGATTTCAACCTCGTGCCCAAGCCGCTGCAATTCCTTGGACATGGCCAGGAGTCGAGTTTGAGGTGCGCCTACTTCCGGAGCGAAGTATTGGGTGAGGATCAGCAATCGCATTTTCGTCCCTTCCAGGAATGCACTTGTGTGATATTCAATCGGCTTTAGGCGATTTATTTGACTGAAATTGCCGCGGTGCGGAGCGTCTTGCAGGCAGCGGTCATCGCAATTTGCTCTACCATACGGATCAAGCGGGGCTGTTGCGGGGGAGAGAGCTGCGAACCGCAAATACGATGTATCGATTCCCTCAATTGTTCAGGATCATGCTCTCGGCCTGGGACAATTTCGCAAGCCACCAATTCTCCGACAATGGACGAACTCTTGCCGAAGACACGCACATCGGAGACGCCGGGAATTTGCCGGAGGACGCGCTCGACTTCCAAAGGATGAACTTTGCTGCCTCCGACGTTGATGATGTCGGACTTTCTTCCTATGAACTGGACGCGATCGCCTTGGATCTCGACCAGATCTCCGGTTCGGAACCAATCGCGGCTGTGAAATTGGTGAATGGAATAAGGATCATAGCTTTTCATGGAATTGTGGGAACGCACCAGGAGTTCACCATCGACGATTTTCAAACTAGTGCGTTCTCCGGTCATTTCGAGGAGATAACGCACCGGGAATCCGGCCTGGCCGTCACTTACGGAGAAACATCGCCCCAATTCTGTAGTGGCGTAAATGTGTACGAGACGCGCGTTCGGAAATCTCGCACGAAGAGTGTCTAACATCCACTGCTCTACGACCTCTCCTCCCAGGGTGATCTGTACGAGAGGAATCTTGTCGAGGAGTTTGGAGTCCATCGAAAAAAGCAGCCGCTTCCAAAACGAAGGCGTTGCCGAAACAAATTGGATTTGTTCTCCCACGAGGAGATCGATCAAGGCTGGCGGCGCCATACCATCCGCGCATATCAATGTTCCGTGATTCGCAAAACACTGGAGCATCACCTGGAGGCCTGCGTAGAGGTGTGGCCGATAAGTGAGAAGCCACCGGGGATGTTTCAATCGAGAAGCGAATCGCACAGGCCGCGAGAGGCTCTCCCATGTATGTTTTGCAGCCTTGGGCTCCCCAGTCGTGCCAGAGGTGAGGATCGTGACGGCGCTCTCTCCAGTGGAAGAGGCTCGCTCGTGGCGATGGAAGATTTCACATTTGCCTACCGGACCATCTTCGCGCGATTCAATGATTGCGCCCAAGTGGAATTTGTCCGCCAGCTCTTCCTCTTGTGATTCGAGCGGGTCAAGGAGGAAAAGATCGCACTGAAGTTTGTCAGCGGCAGCCATCACTGCGTAGCTCATCGCTGTTGGACGGAAGCGCAGCCCGATGCGACGGTTTGCCAGCCACTGCTGTTCACGGCAAATCGACTCGGACATCGCTCGCAACTCTGCCCAGCTTGTCGATCGGCGCTGCGTAACAAGGGCAGGCTGATGCGATGGCAAATTGTTTTCAAAAAGAATTTTGTAAAGCATCGGGAATTAGCTTGCAACTAAAGATCGGCTAAAAAATGGCAGTAAACCAATGCGATTCAGGAGACGTGGTGCACGCGCGCCCACTGCTCCAGGCACATAGCCCGAAATAAGGGGCCGGCGGGCAACGCACCGGATTCTTCCTGGAGAAACCGCATGCTCTCCCTAAGCAGCTTCTCCGGTGAAAGAAACCTTTCCATGTGAAGAACGGGCGAATCCCACAGATCGCGATGGCCATTTTGCATGCCGAAGCGCATCCAGGCCGCCTGTGGCGTATCAAAACCGAGTTTCGTTTTGCGCAAACGTACTTTGTCCGGGAGGGTGCCGGCAACCGCCTGGCGCAACACCCACTTGCTCCAGCCGTCCCGCATTTTCAGGTGGGGCGGACAATTGATGGCAAACTCCGCAAGCCGGTAGTCCAAAAACGGCAGGCGCGCTTCAATGGAATGCGCCATGGAATTCCGATCTTCGTAATGGAGCAGCGCCGGCAAACTCGTGTACATAACGTCTGTCTTCTGTCGGTCCCCGAGACTCTTACCTGCGCCGAGCATCAGCTGAGGTTCACGAAGCTCTTTTTTGAACTGTGAAGGGCAGAGACGCCTGATCGAGGAGAACGCTCGCCGCAGGGGAGCGGGAAAATAGTTGCTGGCGTCGGTGATGGTCCACCAGGAGCGCGTACCGTTGCGCAGCCATAGCCTTGATTCACGTAGAAAACGAGAGTCACGTGCCTGAAAAAGATGCCAAAGGTAGAAGTAACGGTATTTTTGGTATCCACACAGAAGCTCGTCCGCGCCCTGGCCTCCGAGGAGGACGGGAATTCCCTGTTTTTGCGCTTCTTGCATGACGCACCACTGCGCGTAAACGTTAGTGCTCGCGACTGGTTCATCCTGGTGATAGAGAAAGGCTTCGATGTTCCGCCAGAATCCTTCCTGCTTCGGAAAAGTCCAGTGGACTGCGCCGTTTGTGGCTTTCACCACAGCGGAGATGAAATCCCGTTCGTCGAGGGCAGGTTCTTCGAAGCAAGCTGAGAACGTGTGAAAGTGACGTTCCGGGGCGACACGCTGTGCCTCGCAAATAATCGACGAAGAATCGAGGCCACCGCTCAAGCAAGAGCCTACGGGCACGTCACTCCGCAGCCGCAGCTTCACCGCTGTTTCGAATCGCGAACGAAACTCTTCGATGGAGTCCACGTCGCTCATTTGCTCTTGCGGCTGAAGGGGTAGTTCCCAGTAGCGCTGTACGACCGGGGATAGAGACGCAGAAAGATCCAGTGTCAGCCAATGACCGCCGGGCAGTTGGCGAACATCTTCAAAGAAAGTTTCTGGAGAATGATCGAGCAGCCCACGGTCCAGGAAATGATAGACCGTTCGGGCATTGGCCACCCGGGGCATCGCGGAAGCGTGGAGAATTTGTTTGATCTCCGAACCAAAGTAAAAACAGCCGTCAAAAAGCGCGTAATAAAATGGTTTTACACCGAAGCGATCGCGAGCGCAGAAGAGCCGCTGAAGGCGCTGGTCCAACAAGGCGAAACTCCACATGCCGTTAAAGTGCTGTAGACACTCTTCGCCCCATTCCAAATAGGCTTCGAGGATGACTTCGGTGTCGGTTTCACTGTGGAAGCGATGGCCTTCTCGTTCCAATTCGACGCGGAGCTCCCTGTAATTGTAGATTTCGCCGTTGTAAGTGACGCAGCAAGAGCCATCGCTGCTTTTCATGGGCATATTTCCTTGCGGGGATAGATCTACAATCGCGAGACGCCGGCTGCCCAAGCCAATGACGGGATAGGAAAGGTTCGGCACACGATTCTCGTCGTGGATGATTTCCACCGGGGCTTGCGTGTTTCGTTCCGCATAGGCGAAGCCGAACCCGTCGGGCCCTCGATGACTCACCAAATGAGTCATGGACATGAGCGTGTGGGGATCGAACCCCTTCGGGGCAATGATGCCTGCTATTCCGCACACGGTAGTTCCAACAATTCACAATAGAGACGAATCAGTTTCTGCGCTTGCGAATCCCAGTTGTAAGCTTCCTGGACCGCTGCTTGCCCGCGGCGCCCCATCTCCGCGGCTTCCGCCGGATGGGTCAACACGTATTCAATTGCTGCTGCGATGGCCTGCGGCCGCAGAGGATCGACGAGAAGGCCGCAGCCAGCCCCCCCGATAAGCTCTCGCCAAGCCGGAAAGTCCGAAGCTATGATGGGAATTCCGGCAGCCATGTATTCGAACAGCTTCATGGGCATGGCTTCCATGTGGTTCGGCGCGGGATGAAAGAGAACCAGTCCTGCGCGAACGCTTCGGAACAGTTTGGCAATCTCCGTACGATCCAGGTACCCAAGATGATGCGTGCGATTCCAGCCGTTGAGTTTCGGAAGGTCGTCCAGATTGTCTTCATAGAGCGAAGAACCCGCGATCTTCAGCAGTGCCGGGAGCGATTCCGGAAGCAGCCCCATGGCTTGCACCATTTCGCGAATCCCGCGCAGGCCAGTGATACCGCCAACATAAGCGACGGCCATTTCGCGGCTTTCCCAGGGTACTTCCGGACCCACTGCAATCTCATCCGGAATCGGGAAATTGCGAATCATTACGGTTCGTTTGTGCAAGGATTGAAAACGCCTTTTAATCGCGGGCGTGACCACTACAAGCGCGGAGAACCGTTTGCAGGCGGCGTTTTCAATCGCTCTGGCGGCCCAAGATACCGCTTGGCGACTCCACTCCGGCAGGTAATGTTTGGAAAGAATGTCTTTCGGCACATCTTCATGGACGTCATAAATGACTCTCTTGCCGCGCGCCCGAAGCAGGAGCCCGGCGAGGATTAATTCGGGATCATGAAAGTGATAGAGATCCGCATCCTGCCGGATCGCCTCGCGGTACATACTCCAAACAGTCCGCGTCATCCGCGAAAGCCTCCCGCGTACTCTCGGCACGGTTTTAATCTCTACGTCTTCGGCGACCTCATCTCTTCCGTTGGGAGTCAGGAGCGTCACCCGCATTCCCGCGCGAGCCAAAGATCGGCATTCTTTATAGAAAATGCGGATATCCATAGCCGCATGGACGGAAGTCAGATGCACGACGCGCGAGGCTCGCGGCGATCCGTTCAAAGGAATTACCGACCGTTGCGGAGCACGTTTCCGCGAAGTGTCGAGAGCAAGGCTGTCTGCGACTGAGAATGGCAAGGTTACATTCCGTGTGAAGCGAGCAGCTCATTCACTATTTTTTGAGAGGCTTTGCCGTTCCCATAGGGCATAGAAGCGGTGTCCGCTTTGCAAGAATTAGAATGAACAACGTCCCGGATTCTTGCCGGGTCGGTTCCCGCAATATGATTTGCGCGCAGCTCAACGGTCTCCGGCCACTCCGTCCGGTCTCGAAGCGTCACGCAAGGTACCCCGAGGTAGAAGGCCTCCTTTTGTACGCCGCCCGAATCGGTCAAGATCTTGCGGGCGTGCTTTTCGGCGGCGAGCATTTCGAAATATCCAAAAGGCGGGATAGCAATCGCGTTTCCGTTCAAAGTTATTCCGGCACTATCCAGAATATTTCTCGTGCGCGGGTGCACCGGAAAGAGCACCGGGAGGTCAAGCGATTGGGCGGCATCCAGGATCTGCCGCAAGCGTTGGGGGTTGTTTGTGTTCTCCGCGCGATGAAGCGTCAGCAAATAATATTTTTGACTCTCGAGGCGGAGACGCGGAAGCAGCTCCAAAGCTTGTATTTCCGTCGCCGGAAGACTGTCCAAGAGCGCGTCAAACATCACGTCGCCAACTACCGCTGCGCGCCGATTCCTGGGATCGCCGTCTCCCGCGATGCCTTCTCGATGCAAATTATTCACCGCGAGCTGCGAGGGAGCGAGCAGCAGGCGGCTGAGGTGGTCGGCGACGATGCGGGTCTGTTCCTCGGGCATTTGCATGTCGGCGCTGCGGCAACCTGCCTCGACATGCGCCAGCGGTAAATGAAGCCTGGCAGCGATGAGGGCACCGGCGAGAGTGGAGTTCGTGTCTCCGTAGACGACCACCCAATCCACTGGCTCCGACAGCAGCACGGGTTCAAGCCGCTCCAGCATGCGGGCCAATTGTGTACCGTGCGATCCAGAGCCAACGGCGAGGTTATGGTCGGGTTCAGGAATTCTCATTTGCTGGAAAAATAGCCCGGCCACTGCGGGATCGTAGTGCTGACCGGTGTGGATAATCTTATGATCGATCCGTGGAGAGCCGCCTCGTGCGTTTTGCGCCTCGATTGCGCGGCAAATAGGCGCCAACTTCACGAATTGAGGACGCGCCCCAACGATGCTGACCCAGTGCACAGTCGAGCCGTTAGCCTTCACAGGCATATTTGTCATGATTCAAGATCACCCCGGAGATTGAAAATGAGGGCACGACTTGGCGCGCCCTCAGCAGCTATCTATCGTGCAGGATCGCTTGCTACGCGAGCTTTCGCCTTGCCGATGACGGTGTCAAAACGCGGTGCGCTTTCTGCCTTGAAGGCCAGATAGTTTCCCGCTCCTGAGGCATAAATCCAGTTGTAGCGATAGCTTTTCAAGAGAAGTTCGAGATAGGGTTGGAGCTCTTCCACAGTACCGGCATCGGAGCCCCCACAGCTTTGCCTCATCCAACCGGTTTTCCCGGCAGGCTCATTCCACAGAGTAATGGTTCCGGCAAGCTCCAGTGCACCAGCATATTTTTGGATTTGCGGCGCGAAGCCTGCCGCGCGATGGCTGATTTTCATTTTCAGCTGTTCCAAGGAGGTGCTGCAATAGGCCAGGCTCACTTCTCCCCCAGAAAGAATCTTGAGCGAGAGATGGGCCTTTTGAATCTCGTCCAACATGCCCTGAACAATGTAGGCAGGCGATGCGTAGTAGGGCTGGCCTTCGACGACTTTCCAGGATGGATTGCCTAAATCCGTGAACAGAAACCAAATGGTTGCGTTCTGAAACTCCGCTGCCGCCAAGTCAGCCATCCTGGCGCCCACCTGACGCAGTAGATCGATAGTCTGTTGCGGCGACTTGCTCAGCTCTTTTGCAAGGATTGTAGGATTATATTCAGGGTAATAATTGTAGAACTCCAGATCCGCCACAACGCCCGGGGCTTGTGTGTTCTTGGCGGCCCGAAAAGAGTTTTGCCAGTATTGAAGAAAGTCCTTCTGCGCCCCAGCTTTGTCTTCCAAGTCGGCGCCTTGGATCCTTGCAAAATAGGGATATTTTGCGATCTGTTCCTTTCGCGCCGGGTCCTGGCCCATCATGCGGTTGAAATAGACCCAGGGCCACAAATCCTTCTTTGTGGCTTTTTTCCATTCCGTGAGGCTGGCTTCCATGGAAGCGGCGGTTGGGATTGGGCCGGTGTCATAAGCATTCAGGAAGGGCACAGCAACTCCTTCGTAGGCGGAGCGATTGAACTGGGCAAGAGATTCGGGAGTGAAAGTAGAAGCATTCACGGAAGTCACGAGCAAGAGGTAGTGGTCTCCGGAGGAATATGCGGCGCCGATTTTCGAACTGACGGATTGCCGTTCGGAGGTGCTGGGTTTCTGTTCAAAACTACTTTTGCTTCGAGGGGCCTTCGCAACTGCCGCCAGCCACGGCAGGAGGTAAAAGGCGGCAAGCAATAGTAATGAAAAGAAGCATTCCCGCGTTCGAATAACACGGTGTGTCTGTTGTGCGTAGGTCATTGAGAGATTCCAGTGGAAGGTGCCGGGCCGTGGGCATCCTGCTCGCAGGCAGCGTGTTGCCCTGCGCGGAGAAGACGCGACCCATGCAGATTTAGACTGCTTGGGCTCAACGCTGATTTAGCTTTGCGTTTCGTGAAATTCCGAACTAACAGGAAAAGGACTGCCACGCAGACCAGCGCGAATGAGCCCGTGAGAGCTGGCCATCGGCGCAGCAGCCAAATGACCGCGCGCTTCAGCCAGATGCCGTCGGCACTGAGGAAAGTTCCATACGAGTTCCAATGATCGCGATACCCAAGAAGAATTTGATCACCCGTAACGGTTCCAAGGGCATTCAACAGCGTGATGTGAATTAGGTGGTAGCCAGCATCCCGATGGGCCTTGTTTGGCGGATGGGTGAGGTGGCCCAAATCATAGGAGCTGCCGTCGCCGAGATCGTACAGGGGGAGGACGGTCTTCAGTGTTTGCAAGCCCTGGCGAAAAAGGCTGCCGGCGTCTTCATTCATCAGATCGGCAAGGTCACACAATCCCACGAGAGCAAACATGAAACCATTCAGCGTGAAGGAAGGCGTGCGCTTGGTCGGATATTCTTCGTAGAACACGAGTTCGGAGGTTCCGGCAATATCGGTCGTCGGGAAAAAAGCGCGCTTGATGCCGCCAGTTTCCACATCTTTGTGAAAAGGGAGCAACGCTCGTTCCGCCACTCGCACAAATTTGGGATCCTTAGTCAGGAAGTAGGCGCGTGTCATGACGGAAATCGCAAGACCTTGTCCCATTCCGGAAATCCAGGGTTTGGAGATGGTTTCATCCAGGGTGAGATAGACAAAGTCGAAGTCGTAATACCAGCAGCCGTAGCGAACGTCCTGATGCGCGACAAGCCAGTCCGCCATTTTCAGAAAGGAATCCCGATCGCCGGGCTTCCCGCTTTTCTCGAACCGATTGTAAGCAAGCAATCCGAATGCAGCGATCGTCACCGGATTGTATGACGCGACTATGCCGTACTCGACAAAGGGCATTCCCTGAGAATCAAAACGCAGGCGCGGATCGAGCGACAGCCAGGTCGAATTCCAAAAGGGATATCGTCCGACGGAACGATAGCGCTCAAAGTTATCTTTGGGAAAGTAATCGGCCCGCGCCGTGGGTCCCGTGCATGAAATCAACAGGAGACCAATCAGTGCGAGCGAGACGATCGGCCCGCGAGAACTCAACGGCAGTGCGATAGGACGGCAGGCACTGTAGACCAAACTAATCGGACGAGCGGCAAATTTTCTTACGAACGGAGGCATGTGAACCTAGTTGGCGTTTTTGGAACTATCTAAACTTGTCCGGAATGGGCAGGCCGTGCTCTGCCGCCCGCGAGAAACGCAGCGCGGCTCGCCGCAGGAACCGGCGGTGCGAACCGGGCTGCCAAAGTGGAGACTGTGTTTGCGGAACGCACGCAAAGGCCGATCATCATCCAGAGAAAACCCATTAATGGCCAATTCAGATAGGTAAACATGCCGATGTTCATGAACAACGCCATGAGAACAATCACGATTCCTGCGCGGACCATCATAAAGTTCGCCGCATACTGTTCTTCGAAAAACGGATTTAGGCGCTTGCCGGCGCGCAACGCTTTCACCATGTAATACAGGCCCCACAGGTAATAACAGATGTAGGGAATGAAGCCGACGATTCCGAATTGCTTCAGGATGTCTAAGTATTCCGAATCCGTGAAAACTCCCGTGAAGATCTGTTTTGCGGGGCCATGACCGACCAGGGGCGAACTGGTAATGAAGTCCCCTGCTTCCAGCCATAGTCCGTCCAACCGCATGCGGAGGGAATTTACTTCGGATGGATGCCGGAGTTCTTCGAATCGCCGCTGCGTGGCCCGGGAACTCCGCTGTACGGTGATAAAGGTATAGGAGAAAGCACCAAGAAGGAGGAACAGAGCGACGAATTTCACCGCTGCCCGGCGCGCGGAAGCCGCCAGGAACAAAATCAGAATGAGTCCGAGCCCGGTGGCGAGGAGGGCGTATCGCGAGCTGGTCAGAACCATAGTTGTCATGCAAACCAAAGCAACCGAAACGTTTCGAACGCGGTTTCCCACTTGAAAGAGAAAAGCGGTTGTGTAAACAATCAGCGTCCAGCTTAGAAACTGGCCGAGCAGATTTGGATTTCCAAAGGTCGAATAAACCCGGTTATAAAGCAGCAAAGCCCGATCGACATGGTCGCCGCCGGTGTAATACGGGTTCAGGCGATAGGCAATATCCAGATCCTGGTGCTGGGCCCATGCGTACAAGCAAATCAGCGCGGTGGGAACGACGAGAAAATTCAAAAACCGTCTGAGTGCGTCCTCGGAAAGGTCCATCTCATAGGTGAGTGTGAAATAAAACGCGGGCAGCCAGACCTTGGGGATTTCGAAATAGTCGCGAAACAGCAACTCGTGATGCAGGACGTCCGTGCCATACACAATCGATACGACGACGGAAGTGCAAAATAGAAAGGCAGCCACGAACATGCCGTTGAATCGCAAGGGTCGAACGAGACCAGCAAGCAACATCCAACTATAGATGAGCATGAAAGCAGCAAGCGCGATCAGCTCGGCTCTGACGTTTAATTCCGAGGTAACCGGGACCTGGGGAACGACGAGAGCCACGAAGAACATGGCGAACACAGCAAACTCGCCCAGGCGCGCCGTCATTGTCGCGCGTGAGTTTGCCTCGATGCAGTGAATTCTTAGCGGCAGAGTGGTTGCCATGCGATTTGGATGGAGCGTGAATTCCAGGCCGTTGTTTTTTTTGACTGCGCTTTACAGCATGCGTGCGCGGATCACGCTGTGGCCAAGTTTCGGAGCTTGCGCCACGCCTGCGAATAGATGGCGAGATCCGCGGTCGAAGGAAAAAGCAGATCTGCCCAGCGCACTCTAATTTCTCGCTTGAGCGCCATGGTGATTAAGAGGGCGTCCACCAGATAGGCGACCGAAGATGCCAGCGCCGCTCCGGAGATGCCCATGCGGGGGATCAGCGCTACGTCCAGCACTACCGTCACCGCGAGGGCCACACAAGCAAAGATTGAACTGTATTCGGGTTTGCCGCGCGCGGCGAGCTCTGCGCTGACGACTTTTCCAGCGGCGAATGCGATGGTCCCCGGCAGAATCCAGAAAACCACGGTTACACTTGGGCTGAATCTGCCTCCAAAAACTACAGGAATCACAATGGGGGAAAGAAGCGCCAGCACGATTCCGCTGATGCAGGTCAGAGCGAACACTTGCCGGATGACCGCACACGTAAACGAGATATCCTGCTCGCCCAGCGTACGAGCCGTTCTCGGCAGGAGCGTGACAGCCGCGGCCTGAGGAACTTGCCACAAGGACTCTGAAACCAGGACGCCGACGGCATAAAGCCCGACCTGTGAGGGATTCAGAAAATAGTTCACGATAAAAACGTCCAAGCGATAGTTGAAAAAAGTTGCGAGATTGCCAATTTGCCCGCGCACTCCAAGGCTCAAGGCTTGTCCAAGCTTTTCCTTTGCCGCGGAGAAATCCCAATTCCCGAATATTTGCTTTCGAAGAAGACGGAGGCCAATGATTGTTCCACACAAAAGGCCGAGTAGATTTGCCAGCACTGCAGTTCTTGCATCCCTGAGGAACAGGACAAGCAGAAGCAAGAAGCTCACCAACACCGCCGCCTGATTTATCAGGAGCACGCCGGCGCGCCCACGAAATTGTTCGTGCCCAGTGACCATGGCTACGACATAGCTGTAGAGAATGTTCGAAGGAATCGAAATGAGCACGAGCATGGCCAGCGCCGGAGTAATCCCTTTCAAGAACGCTGGATGCCAGACCCAGTAGAGAAGCGACCACAACCCGCTAGAGCCGAACGCACCGATTGCACCCCAAAAAACCACCGCGGGGAGCCATTCATTAGCCTTTCTTCGCCGGTCGGCGGACCACACCATGAGGGGAATCTCGCCCCCTAGTCCACCCAGCAGGACACCGAAGGCGATGGCCATGAGCGTCAAAGAAATTGTTCCCCGGCCGGATGGCCCCAGCACTCGCGCATAAATGATTTCCAAAATGACAGACATGGCCACGCATCCCGCTTGAGTGCCCAAAACAGTGGCAAGACCTGCGAGGAAACCGGGCCGCTCGACCCGTGTTTTCCGGGCCGCATTCGACAAAGAAGACAATTCGAGTTCGGTTTCAGCCACGCTCAAGTCTCCAAGAGTTTTTCGAGACGCAGGAGAATTTGTTCCTTGAGGTTTTGCGGCAGATACTTCTCTCTGACTATCTGTAAGCCAACTTCGTTCAAGTGCAGGCGCCCGTCTGAATGCATTTGATGTAGACGGACAATCTGATCACGCGCTTCCTCGTCCGAGCCAGCATGGATGCACCCGGGAAACGCATAGCTCCAAATTACATATCGTCCGTGGGCCAGGGATTCCAGCACCATGAACGATAAGCCATCGTGTTTCACGGGACGCCAGACTACCGTTGATCGTTGGTAGAATTCAGTCATGTTCCGAACGTGTCCATGAATCCGCAGGTTCGAAGGGGGCTCGTTGATCGACCCTTTCGCAAGCCCCACTAGTTCAAACTGAACTTGAGGCAACTGTTGAGCAACTCGCAAGATAGAATCGAGGCCATAAAGAACACCCAGAGAAGCGTCGGGCAGGTAGACGAGCACTGAGAAATCCCGAGGCAGAGGTGCGGGCCGTTCCGGCAGGAGTGCGCCTGGCAGAGGAACTACGTCACACGAGGTCCCGAGCTGATTTACCTCATGACTCAGCCAGGGCGTTTCTGCCCAATGGGTCAGCTTAAGCCGAACCCATTGATCCACCTTTCCCGAAGCAAACGCGAGGCGTTCGTCTATAGTATCGGTGCCAACCCAATGGATAACGATTTTATTCTTTCTCAACCATTTCGCCGCTCGTAGGAACTTTCCAAGTGTGACTCTACCGCCGATCTGGTAGGCAACATCACAGGCCATTAGACTCGTCAACATCCTTGTCAAGTTGCCAATTCCCGAATCCGGATAAAAACGGAAATCCCATCCCTCTCCGTTCATCAAGTTCACGAAGAGTTCACCAAAATACGGAAGGCCATGGACCAGGATTTTTCGATTGGCCATTTATATCAATGTATTTCAGATTGCGCGGATCATACTAGCGCTGAAACCAGACGCGCCTAGACAAAGGAGATCAGGCTGTCATCGCGCGAGCACCGCGGGGCAGCACCGATTTGGAGTTCAGGAAGCGGTTTCTGCTGGTAGTCCATGATGCGAGCTCGCCGAGGTTCGTCACCCATAGAGTGGAATCTTCAGCAAGCATTTCCAGAAGCCGGGAATAGGCCTGGCCCCAGCGTTCGAATCCGCGAGTTTTCGGATGCGACGTATCGCTGTGCCAGTCGATTACGCCCGTTCCGCCCAACTGTTTCAACGTTGCGACTACGCTCATGATCTGTTCCAGAGCCCCGTCAATGGAACTATGGCGATAAAACAGATTGCCATCCATGCAAAAGACGGGGAGTTGTAAAACCTGGATGGGCCGATCTTCCTTTGACCACCAGGGAAAATAGGGCAAGGCGACGCTCCGCCGGAAACCAAGATCATAGTTAAATGCGATCGAGGAATCGTAAGAGAACCCAGCTTGCTCATGCATTGCCAGCGTTTCGTCCACTTCGTGGCCGAGGTGCCAGCAATGATGGCGAACACCAGCGACCTCTGCCCTTGAAAGCGACTGCAGGCACTTCCGTTCCGTTCGAAAGCGGTCTGGCCCCCGATAGGCGTTGTAACTTGCGTGTAAGCCGATCTCAAATCCCTGGCTCTGGATGTGCTCGAACAATGCGCGTACAGCTGGTTGTTCCACATCGTAGGCAACATCGTGCCGCACGCCGTAGGCGGAATAACGGTTTTCCGTTGCAAACAGAAACGTTGATGTAAAACCCAGTCTTTCTTCAAATTTGATCAGTTCGCGAATCAATTGAAAGTTGTCGTGACGGCGGATGGCGTTCAGCAGCACGGAACGCGCGGCATACAGAACGTGCTTGCCGGTGTGGAGGAGGCCGCGCACATCGGCCCACCGTTCCAGCCGATCCACGTCGTGTGACAAGCCGATTGCAGCTTTTTTCCCTCGGGGCAGCAACGACGCACCCTCATTTCCGCTGAAGCGAGTCAGTGGCCGGCGCAGCCGCTCCACAAAAATGTTTACAAGCGGCACGCGGCTGCATTGATTGCGGCCCTGGAAGCTGGAGTCAAATGTCAGCCTGTCGAACGAATCCCATTGCCCACTTGAATTTACGGAATCCGTCAGCAATCGCGTGGTAGCTCCCACTATGTCAAACGTGATCCTCGAATCGTCGTTGGCCCCTAACTCCTCCAGGTCTTTCGGGAGGACGTGGGAAGGGTTTTCGCAAATCGTTACGCGAGGCGTGCAGAACGCAGAACGATTGCCGTAGTAAAGATCGCAATCTTCACTTTCGGATTCAACTGCCGGGTAACCGAGCGTTTGCAGCAGAAATCCCAGCGCATACCGCTTCAGTGCTGTCGGCTGCTCGATCTTGAATGTCAGCACGGGCGGCACGCCTGATTGAAACGAATATGCGTAGGTCGCTTTGTCCATCGGGAGCGAGCTTTCTAATTTCCGGATTCCCGCGCGGCAATCACGCGATCCCGCTGGACGACTTTCCGGAGCGATGGCGTTTCCGGGGAAAGAATGATCTCTTCCCATCGTTTCAGAATTCCTTCGCGGATTTTCTCTCGCGTGAAGTTTTCCGCGATGACTCTGATCCCCGCCTCGTTCGCTCCCAGAGCGCCTGTAGCGTGTAGCACGTTCAAGCGCTCCAGTTCTTTGCGCGCTTCGCTGGCTCCCGCCACGTGGGAGCAGGCTGGAAACGGATAGCTCCACAACACATGCCGTCCGTGTGCCAATGCCGCGAGAACCATGAAAGACATTCCATCGTGCCGCACGGGTCTCCACAGCAGCGAAGCCTTTTCGTAAAACGGCGTCATGTCGTTTATCCAACCATGGATTTTCATGTTCGGCGGAGCGCCGTCAAGCCGGCCCTCTCGCAGTCCCACAACGGTGAATTCCATTTGTGGAAGCGCGCGCGCCACTTCCAAAATGCGGTCCGCGCCGTACAGGCTCTCTTTCTTCATGTCTGGCAGATAAACCAGCACGGAGAATTTGTACGGCAAAGGTTTCGGATGTAAGACCGTTGGCGCCCAATTCACCGGAACATATTCGCAAGGAACACCGAAAGAGTGCACCTCTTCGGCTAGCCATGGCGTGGCGGCCCAATGGATTTTGCTGGCGATCCAGGGATCCAGTTTCCCGGCGCCGCTATCTGCTTTCGCATAGAGCGTGTCGCTCCCGGCCCAGAAGATCACCAGCTTTTGCGTCCCAAGTCCGCGAGCAATCCAGAGAAACTTTCCCATGGTGATGCGGCCGCCGTAAGTAAACGCCAGGTCGCACCGACGCAAGTCCTTCACTTTGGAAGCCAACGACCCCAATCCTTGGCTCTGGTAGTTGCTTACACGCCAGCCTTCCGCTTTCAATAACTCCGGAAACTGGCTGGCAAACGTCGCATACCCGTGAACATGAACGTGAAGGGGCGGCCGTCCGGTTGAATCACTCACAAACCCTCGCGTATGCGATTGGCCGCTCTTCCTGAATGCTCTCGGGCACGGCCGGCTTCGATTCATAACGGAATTTGTCCTTCAAGCGAAGGAAGTGACTCTCAATGAGTTTCCAGGAAACTAGCGCGGCCAGGTACGAACCGCCAAAACCGATAAGGATGGCAACCAAGTGAGCGGTGCCGCTCCATTGGCCGGAATGCCTCGCAACGAAGCGCTTTGCTGCTTCGAGGACCAGGATGATGAGCGGATAGTGCAGCACATACATCCCATAGCTATATTTGCCTAGCTCGCGTAGCGGCCGCGCGCGAAACACCCTGCAAACGAAATCCGGTGACCCGCAGTTAGCAGTTGAGTACCACACTACCCAGGCAGAGGCGATCCCGAGCGCCGTGTAACCCAGGGTTACCATTGGAAGCTGAAGCTGTGAGGTTCCCGAAACAACGATCACGCCAACAACGACGGCCGCCGATAGCAGTGCGGCGTTCCGGAAGTATCGTTGCATCCGATCTGTTGGTTTGGAACCCGTCACGAGCAAAGCTACCAGTCCCCCCATCGCTAGCGTGTCTATCCGAAAGATGGTGGCACGTTGAAGAAGCTCAGGATTTGCTCCGGAGAGACCGAAGACAATGCGCAACAGGAGGCATCCAATCACAGTCGCAAAGCACAAGCTCGCCAACGACCGGCGACTCAGCAAAAACACAGCCAGCGGCCAAAATAAATAATATTGCTCCTCAACGGCAAGCGACCAGAAGTGACTCAGATAGTAGAGATTGTGTCCGAAAGCATTCCGCCAATTGGAAACGTACAACCAGAACCATATTTGATCGCGAAACGCGACGGCGTGGGCCCACCCGAACCGCTGGGCAATCGGCAACCCCAAGTAAAAAACGACAAAGAGGGCAACAAAATAGAGCGGAAATATTCGCAACACACGGCGACCATAGAAAGATCGGAAATATGCTCGGGATTCTTTTGTCGCCAACAGAATGCTGGTGATGAGAAAGCCCGAAAGCACAAAAAAAAGATCAACGCCGCACCAACCGATACTGAGTAGCGGAGTTCGAAGATGAAACAAAAGCACGAGTGAGATGGCAATTCCTCGAATGCCCTCGAGCTCGGGGACACGGGAGATCGCACTACCCCCCCCAGTTGAGTCTTCGCTTGTAGGGATTCCCATGAGAACTCTGCAATGGGCTCTGTTGGCCGTGAGCAGATTTTCGCCTAGCTATTTGAGCTAGTCATTTCCCGCTGCAGCGACTGCGATTCGATGCTTTTCGAATGGGGGTTGAATTTGTGCGATCTCCGGCGCGAATTTCAGAGTTGCAGCTTTATCAGATGGCGTTAGTTTTCCTTCATGCAACAGATAGGTGTCGCCGCAGGCGGGGCAACTGGCGGCGTCAAGCGACATCTCAAGCCGTACTCCACACTGGCACACCCATGCCGTTTGCCGAGCGGGCACGCCGACCATCAGGGCATAATCGGGCACGTCACGCGTGACCACGGCGCCGGCGCCGATAAACGCGTACCGGCCGATGGTGGTCCCGCAAACGATGGTCGAATTCGCGCCCAGGGAGGCTCCGTGCTTCACCAAGGTCCGCTGGTATTCCGACTTGCGGTTGACGTGGCTTCGCGGCGTGATGACGTTTGTAAAGACCACCGAGGGTCCGCAGAACACGTCATCCTCCAGCTCGACGCCCGTGTACAACGAAACATTGTTCTGAATTTTCACGTTGTTTCCGATGCGGATTCCCGAGGCCACGTGGACGTTTTGTCCGAGAATACAGTTTCTTCCGATTTCGCTCCCCGACATCACGTGAGAAAAGTGCCAGATCTTAGTTCCGTCGCCGATCTCGCACGGCTCATCCACAACTGCAGAGGAATGCACAAAATATTGCTGCGACGTTTTTTCCATCGAGTGAGGCTGGCCATTTTCGCGGATCGATTGTCCGCAAGCGTGAAGAATCTTCAATACGCGTAGACCGTTTTCACCGTCAGTCCGAGGCGTTCTGCGATCCCGGACGCATTCAAGGAAGTGCCTGCATTCGTTTTTGAGCGGCTCTTCTTTGGCAAGGCGCACGACTTCGCATTCCGCCTTGCGGGCCACGGGGAACCGATTCACCCAGTCGATGCGGTGGGGATAGAGAACGAGTTTGCGTTCCGTCTCAGTATCGTCAAAAACCGCCATCTGACGGTCGCCTACCACGATGAGCTTTTGTTCCTTGTAAGGATGCAACCAGCTGACAAAAATGTGTGCTTTGACTCCGCTGGCGAAACTCAAGACCGAGAGCGTTACATCTGAAATCGGGCTGTTCAGATAGCTCGCGCCCTGCGCCGCCACGCGCATTGGAGATTCATCCAGAAGATGCAGAATCGCGGAAATATCGTGGGGGGCAAAACTCCAAAGGATGTCTTCTTCTGTCCGAAGCTTTCCCAGATTCAGCCGCGACGAACTGATGTATTCCACTTTTCCAAACTCACCATCGTGAATCATGCGCCGCAGCGCGACAATGGCCGGATGGTAGTGCAGCAAATGGCCAACCATCAAAATCCGGGAGTGCTTTCGCGACAGCTGTAAGAGTTCTTCCCCCTCTTCCACTCGCAGAGCCAGGGGCTTTTCAACGAAGACGTCCTTTCCCGCGAGTATCGCCCTCTTTGCCAGGACGAAATGCTGCGCCGCGGGCGCCGCGATCGCGATGGCTCTAAGATCGGGCATGGCCAGCAGCTCATCAAAGTCCTGTGTCGTTGGGATCGAAAATTGATTGCCGAGTTCTTCCAGCCGCGCCCTGTCAACGTCGCAAATTGCGCCGAGACTTCCTAATTCGTGAAAATTGCGCACCAGGTTGCGGCCCCAGTAGCCGCATCCAACGATTCCCAGCGTGGGCAGCTCTCTCTCGACCATGACCACTCCTTCGGATTGGGTGATGCACCTATTTGCGATGCGTTGCGCATTCATCGCATTTTTGCGCGACGTGGATGTTGGCGTGGGGTGAAGTTCTCTTGAATCCTGTCTTAATCAACGGTTACAGCGCCGTGGTTCGGCCAGACTTTCAGTTCGTCGACTGGTAAAATGCAGAGATCGCTTCCACCACAGCGTCCTGCTGGACATCCGTCAGCTCGGGATATACGGGCAAGGAAAGGACTTCACGGCTTGCGGCTTCAGACTCTGGTAGCTCACCGGCTCGATAACTCAAATAGGCAAATGCGGGCTGCAGATGGAGACAGAGTGGATAGTAAATTTCTGAAGGAATGCCGCGCGTAGCCAAGAAACCGCGAAGCTCGTCGCGGTCAGAACATCGAATAGTAAATTGATTGTAAACGTGAACATATTCCGCAGATGGCGTCTGTGGGACACGTACTTTCGCGCCAAGCGAAGCCGCCTCAAACAAATCCCTGTAGCGCTGCGCGCGCTGCTGCCGTCCTGCGGTCCAGTTTGCCAGATGCTTTATCTTTACCCGGAGAATGGCGGCTTGCAACGCATCCAACCGGCTGTTCATGCCAAGTATCTCGTGGTGGTACTTCTTCTTGCTGCCGTGGACACGAAGGACACGCAGTCTTTCTGCGAGCGTCGGGTCCTCGGTCGTGATGAGTCCGCCGTCCCCAGCCCCTCCCAGGTTTTTTGAAGGGAAGAAACTAAAGCATCCGAAGTCTCCAATCGTGCCGGCCGAAGCTTGCCGATAGCGCGCCCCGATTGCCTGTGCAGCGTCTTCAATCACCGCTAACTTTTTTGATTTGGCTAACCCCACGATACGGTTCATGCCCGTCGAGAGGCCAAACAGATGGACAGGCATGATCGCCCGCGTCTGGCGCGTGATCGCAGCTTCGATCTTAGAGACATCGATATTGAATGTTTCTGGATCGATATCCACAAAAACAGGAGTTGCGCCCAGCCGGGCGATGGAGCCCGCAGTGGCAACAAATGTAAACGGAGAGGTGATGACCTCATCGCCCGGCCCGATTCCCAGGGCCATTAGAGACAGAAGAAGCGCATCTGAACCGGAAGCACACGCGACGGCATGGCGGGCTCCAAGATATGTCGCGCATTCCTGTTCGAACAACCGAACTTCGTTGCCCAGAATGAACAGCTGGCTCTCCAGTACCCTTGAAACCGCCTGCAGCGTTTCGCCGCGGATGGCCGCAAATTGCGCCCGCAGATCCAGAAAATCAAACAGAGCTCGCGTGGGCCCGGTCGAACTACTCGCTTCGTGGGCATCTGGTTCTTGTGAAGTTAAACCCTGCTTGGCCATGACAGGCGAGGACATATTTTCTGCTCCGTAGAATCAGAAATGTTTTACTTGAAGCGCAGAGGCTACTTGAGGCCGGCGATTCTATACCCGATGCCGTAAATGGCGATTCCGTTGACCGCGGCCATCGCCACATCGCCCGCCACTTTGAGCGTTTGCTTCGCTTTACTGGTGGGAACATAAAGAATATCGTTCGCCTCGAGGCGAACATCCGGACCCTTGCCCGTCAGCAATTCGGCCAAGTCGACGGGAACGGTCACCCGATTGGGGCCATCCATGGCTCTGCGGATAATGAGCCCGTGATGTGTGGACGCCAACGAATTGAATCCTTCTGCCATGGAGAGGGCCTGCAGTGCGTTCATGCCTGAGCTCTGATCCAACAAAACGAACCCGCCCGGTTTGTTAACCGCCCCTACCACATAAATAACCTGTGCGTTCGAAACGCTGATCACATCGCCATCATGAACTTCTCGGTTCAGGGATGGGTCCTTTCCCTGGATAAGCTGAGCCAGATCGATGGTCTGAGTCTTCTGTTCTGTCCACGCATTTTTTCCGTGTCCGGGCACAATCGTCAAAGTGTTTCCCGAATTCGGAGCCAATCCTCCAGCCAGCGACAAGGCATCCAGAACCGTCGTGCGCCTCTGCAGCGGATAAACCGAGGGTTTAACCACCGCACCCAGGATCGTCACATTGCGTCCATGGAATTCCTCGACAAATAGATTGACCGTGGGATTACGCAGTTGTTTCGCGTCGATGAGTCCATCCCGGATCAGGCGCGCTAGTTGCGTCGGTGTCTGCCCAGCGGTCTGGATCGGTGCGGGGAGAGCCGGCAAATTCAGGACCCCCGATTCGCTGACGCGAAACTTGCCACTAAATTCCGGTGCATCGGCGATGGTAATAGACAGGACATCGCCTGGACCAACCTCGTAATCGTCCGGGGCGCTGGCGCCACTTACGGTTTGCCGGCTCCCCCCTGGAGCTGCCGACTGCGCGAACAGCGGCATATCGGTCGCAAGGAGGATCGCCACCATTGCAGCACACATCTGTTTCTGCGCGGTTGTAAGAATCACCAGAGTCCTCATGGTGTTCACCTCTTTCTCGCATTGAAAGCGTTTTTGGCGCTATGCATGCGCGCTCTTCGATTTCACGTCGCTCTGTGAGGGTGGAGGCGAAGCCGAATTGGAGTTCCCATTGTAGCGTTCGTTCTTGTAGCCGTATCCGTGCTTGAATTCACTGCTGAATCCGTAATTGTAATAGTGATAGTCGGCAGACAGCACGTCGATGCTGTTGACCACCACTCCGATGATTGGCGCTCGCACTTCATCGAGCAGCTGCGTGCATCGCATGATGGCGCGCCGCGTCGTCAATCCGCATCGTCCTACCAGCACCACGCCATCCGTCATGGAAGAAAGTACGCGAGCGTCAGCAAAGGGAATCGTCGGAGGCGAATCGATCACCACGTGATCGAATCGTTTACGCAAAGTTGCAATTGTGGCTCGCATCTGTTCTGAGGCCACAAGGTCCGCCGGATTCGGCGGAATTACTCCCACCGGGAGAAGAAATAGATCCGGTATTTCCGGAACTTCAACCAAGGCTTTTTCCAGATCCACGGAGCCTGCAAGCACGTGACTGAGGCCCCGCGAGCTGGTCGGCAAGCCAAAGGCGTTAGCCACCATGGGCCGCCGCAGGTCTCCATCCACGATGCAGGTCTTCCCGTGTTGTGCAAAAACTATCGCCAGATTTGCCGCAATGGTGGTCTTGCCTTCGCCCGACGCTGATGACGCCACCAGGATCACCCGTGGCGGTTCTCCTGGTCTCGAAAGCATCAAAGAGGTGCGCAGCGCGCGCATAGCTTCGGCTTCCACCGTGTGCGCGCGCGCCGACGGAATCTTTAGCAGTCTCCCGGGTTTTCTGCTTTCGGAAGTCAGCGTTGCCAGCAGCAATCCACTCCCGTCGTTTTTCATGGAAATCGGAGGAACCATGGCCAGCGAAGGCAATCCCGTCCAATCCTTGATGTCATCCGGCGTTCGAACCGTGTTATTCAGGCTCTCTTTCACAAATGCCAGTGCAATGCCGAAAATCCCGCTGAATAACGCGCCAATCCCGATGATCAGGGAGCGTTGCGGTCCTGTCGGGCTTTCGAGCTTGGATGCCGGATCAACGACACGGATATTGTTGGATCGCAAGCCTGCCGTAATTCCTGCTTCTTTCAACCGCGCCGAAAGCGCGTGGTACAGCTCCGTGTTTGCAAACGCGTCATTCTTCAGCACGCGGTACTGCACCATTCGCTCGCTCACATCGCCCATCTGAATCTTTTCCCGGTCCATGGAGGCCTGCAACATCTGCTCTTTTTCCCCGGCTGCTGCAAATGCAGTTCGAATCTGGCTCACGATTCGCGCCAGGTCCGCATCGATCTGCGCCTGCAGCTCATTGACCTCGTCCTGCAGCTTTTTCACGTTGGCGTTTTCGTCGCCATAGACCGTGCGCGCTTGTGCCAGCTGCGCTCGAGCCTCCACGTACCTGGAGGTCAGGCTTTGGTGGAGCTGATTCTCGCGGATCTGCGGCAAGGAATCGGATTGGCCCGTGTCGATCATTCGCATGTACGCTTCGAGCTGGATGCGATCGGCCTTCGCCTCACTCAGGCGGTGATTGGATTCCGCAAAAGTCTGCGTGGAGGTCACATCCTTGTCATCCGATTCGATCAGCCCATACCTCCGCTGGTAATCTACGAGCGCTTGTGAAGACTGCTTCACCTTTTCGCGCAGGTCATTCAGCTGCCCTGAAAGCCACTGGGAAGTCTGCATCGTCGTCGCGTACCGCGTCCGGTAGTTCTGGTCGATGTAAGTGCTGATCAGGCTGTTTACAATTTGCTGGGAAAGACGGGGATCATGGCTTGTGTAGCTCACTTCAATCAGCCGGCTGTTCCGGACCGTATTCACACCGAGCTGTTTTTGAAAAACGCTCAGCGCCACGGACTCGAGCGGAGTGCGGTCTGGCACCTCGAATTGATCCTTGAAGAGCGCCTTTTCCGTCTGCTCGACGCTGCTCGCCGGCGGTTTCGTTCCTTCCGCATTCGCGTACCGTGTCAGGTTTTTCGTTCCGACAATAGCGGGATTCTTGTCCAGCTGCAGCGACCGGATCACGCTCATCGCTAGAGCGTCGCTCTGGAGGATTTGCGCTTGCGTCTCCTGATAGTCCTGATTGTTCTCGGCCGCGTTTTCTAGTTCGCGCAACGTGAAGATGCCGGAGCTGGGCGGATCGACCTCCAACCGCGCAATCGGCTGGTAAACATCTTTCATCATGTAAGCGGCTATTCCGACAAGGACCGTTACTAGGAATGCGAAGCTGATCGCAAATCGCTGGTTCTTGCGCAGCACCCGCATCGCCTGTTCCCAGTTGTACGTGTCCGTGGGACGGACTGGTGCCAGTTGAATAGGGGCCACCAGACTCGGAGGGGTGGTTTCCGGAGGGCCTCCGCGCGGCACAAGTCCAAAGTTCTGATCGGTATCCACAGTTCACCTTCTTATCGTTCCTGAATGGTGGGAGACTTTTGTTTCAGAGCACAAGACTGCCTAAGCAATGCATTTGGACGGAGAAGTCGCAAGGCTCGCCGGAATCTGTGCCGACGCTGTCCGCTCGATTCCCGCGAGATCGACTTCCACAGCCACGGACTGTTGTAGCAACTGAACCGAGAGCACCACCCGATACTGGTTCTTGAATCGCGTCAGAATTCCTTCAATGCCGGCGAGGGGCCCATATTTGATCTGCACGCAGTCGCCACTGTGAAGATAGGGATGAGGCTCATAACGGGCCGAGCTTTTGACCAAAGCTCGCAACGAGTCCATTTCGCATTCAGGGATCGCCGTGGGCTGCCCCGCAAATCCTACGAGCTGGCAGATTCCCGGTGTCTGCAAGACTTTCAGCCGGCTCTGCAGGCTTGCCCGGACAAACACGTAACAGGGAAACACGGGCAAACGAACCATCTGTGTCCGGTCCTTCCATCGGTGTGCCACTTGATAGAGAGGGAGAAGCGCGTCGAATCCCTTCTCTTGAAGAATCTGTGCGGCAGACTTTTCGTGTTGATGCCGCGTGTAAGCCGCATACCAGCCCAACGGCATGATGTTGCAGTCGTCCAAAGTCTTATCCACATTCGAACGCATACAGCTCCGCCCTCTGACTTACAGCCGCTGGTAAACAACGCGGGGATTAAGGGGTACCACACAGGGCTCTGATGAAGTACCACCGTTTGGTCAATATTGCGTTAATGGCCGTCAAAGATTCTGTGCAAGCCATGGGCTCAGTGCGTTGTTGCCGGATGAAGCTATTGAAATCCAACTCTTGGCGGCGGGCGAAAGGGCAGGGCGGCCTTCACTCACTTCAACGAAATCCCTTGTTTGTTGCTATCGCATGTTGATTTCGTGGGCGTTGACCGGTTCATAATGCAAGGTTCATCGAACTTTTACTTACAATTTGTTTATCTCCGATTAAGCTCTCACGCACTGCGAGCAGCTCTCGGTCGCGTCGAGGACTTCTTTTCATGAAGATAGCCCGAGTACTTCTGGCCAATCAGCCGCGCCTCCTGCGGGAACGCGTCCTTGCGGCGATTGCAAATCAGCCAGACATTGTAATTGTGGGGCAACTCGAAGATTCCAGCGACATCCAGGAAGCCGTCGCCAGGCTCCGGCCCGATTGGGTCGTTGTCACACTCGATGAATCCGGAGCTCTCTCGCCGCAGTGCTACGAATTGTTGGGAGAACATCCGCAAACGAAAATCTTGAGCATCTCTTCGCGAAGAAACAGCGCTACGTTGTGTTGGGCATCGCTGATCATGCACTCCAGCCAGATGGAACCAACGCAAAAGAATCTGCTGGGTGCCCTCCGAGGAAAGCATCAGTTCGTGCGGACATTGCCATCGCGGCCCCAATTGTTTCGATAGATTCGATCCAAGTAGTTGTTTCATCCGGCCATGATCTGCACGACACAAGCGCCCTAGCTTTCCCAATCGCAGGGATTTCAAGGTATTCAGTCCGCCATATTTCATCCATCGCATTCCAAACGCTCGGCGCAGCCGGGCGGACTTACGTCCCTCACGCCCTATAACAGTGAGGAAAGGCTGACACTTTCTTGCTGAACACGCGCTGAATAATAGACCGCAAATGAAAGATCTAGTTTTTTACGCCCGGCCTTTGCTCCGAGCGTAAATGAAATGCCTCACTATGATTGGCTTCGCCTCAAACCGATGCAGACGTTCCTCAACCTCATGGTCCGCCTGCGTGAATCGCGTGTGTTGCCGCAAGTGTTCCGCCCACGATTCGACGGTAAATGTTTCGAGGTACCGCGTCGGATGTTCGGTGTCGTAATAAACGCCCCACCGCGACGCGCCATCACGCCTGCGCACACGTGAGAATTCCTCGAGTGCTGCCAGGAACTCGTCCGAGTCCTTTGCCTCAATCTCATATTCCACCGTAACGAGCACGGGCCCTTGCTCCAGTTCGACCTCGCCCAGCAGCATCGGCTTAGGCCAATGGTCCCACGTCCCAAGGTCCGCAGCCGTGTCCGGCAGCCGCGAAACCAAGATCAGCAGCGGAGACGCCGCCGTGCCGATCGCCGCTATCACGAAAGAAAAATGTGTTCCTCTGTGCCCGGCCACATATCCCCAGAATGCACTTCCTGCCGCCCAAGAACCCATGTATACCAGCATGAAGACCGCCTGGACGCGCGCGCGCACCCAATCTGGGGCAAGGCTCTGCATCACCGTGCTCATCAGTGACATCACCGCCGTCCAAGCAGCGCCGCCAAACGCAATGGCTACACACAATGGCACAATCCACTTGAACGCCGCCGTGCCCCACAGTGCGCCAGCGAAGACCGTGGTCCCAATGGCTAGCATGGCGTCAGCGGGGAAAAATAAACGAGCTCGCTGCAGCACCATCGCTCCCAGCACCGCGCCAAAGCCGAAAACCGTCAGGAGCAACCCGTATAATGTCGCACTCCCGCGCAGGTCATGCGCCACCGTCGGGAGTAGCGCCCAAAACGCACTCGCGAAAAACATGATGACGGCGATTCGTCCGAGAACTGTCAACATTTCCGGTGTGTTTCGCGTGTACCGAATCGCCGCGCGTGTCGCACCGCTCAATGTTTCTCGAGGCAAGCTACTCTGCCGTGGAGGCCGCTTCCATCGCGCAATGACCCACAGCACGACCAGAAAAGATAACGCATTTAAGGTAAACGCTGTGGCCACGCCTGCCGCGGCAATCAGAAATCCTCCCAGCGCAGGCCCAATCGCGCGCGCCAAATTGAACTCAATGCCGTTCAGGGCAATGGCCGGTAGTAAGCCTTCTTTGGGCACAACTTCCGGCAGGACCGCGCGCCACGTCGGAGCTTCGAGCGCGTCTCCAATGGAAAGAGCCAGCGTCAAGAGCAGCAGCATCCACGGTGTAATCCAATGCAGCAGCGTCAGAGCCGCCAGTGCCGCCGCTACAAAAAACATCCACACTTCCGTGGCTACGATCAGCTTGCGTCGATCGAAAATGTCGCCCAGTGCCCCCGCAGGCAGCGCGAGTAGAAAGAACGGCAAAGCCGACGCCGTCTGAGTGAGAGCCACCAGCAGCGGCCCCGCGCCTTGCGACACCATCAGCCACGCCGCGCCTACGCCTTGCATAAATGTGCCGATGTCTGACACCAGGTCAGCGATCAACAGATTCCGGAACATTGGCACGCGCAACGGCCTCCAGGCAGTCCATCGTGCACCAGTCTCGGTACGACGTACCGGAGACGCGCCCGTAGTCTGTCCCGACGGGTACCCGCTTTGCGTCCGTTTCGCCATTGTGTTGTGACTCTATCATTGTGTCGCCAACTTTTAGCCAGCGATGACGAATCCGAGAAATGTGGCAGGGGAAAGCGTTTTCAGATCAACAGCTTGGGCGGTGTTGCAGCGAGCGGTTGAGCTGGCAGCGGTAATCAGGCATTGGTGATTGCCATTGAGAATCTGACACTAGAGTTACAGAGAAGAAGGAAATGGAAGGCAGGAGACACAGAGAATTTGAAGATTCAGAAACGGCCAACGATTTTCAGAGACTTACACTACATGGCCATTTTGCCGCTGGGAGGCATAAGGTCCCAGATACGCCAGAATGCTTGCATCTCCGCGGGGGTACCGAGAGAAACGCGGATGTACTTGGAGAGCGCAGGGTATTTAGGGCCGATGAGGATGTTGTTTTTCTTGAGATGCTCGATGACTTCATCGGGCGGACGCATGGGATTCACCATTGCGAAATTCGTTTGTGAGTCAATCGCGCGAAGCATACGAGCGTTGACCTGGTTCATAAACTCCTGGCGGTCGTCAGTGTTGCGTTTGATGGCCAGACGAACGTATTCGACGTCGTCGAGTGCGGCAGAAGCACCACGAGCGGAGACAACGCTGACGCTCCATCCGGGGAAGCCGACGGCAAGGCGCTTGGCGATCTCCGGGGTGGCCACGGCGTAGCCGATGCGCATGCCGGCCAAACCATAGACCTTCGAGAAGGTACGCGCAACGATGACGCGCGGGTCGCCGAGAGGCCGGTCAAGGAAAGACTCGTAGGAGGCCCCGGGGCTGGCAAAGTGATGATAGGCCTCGTCGATGAGCACGGTGACGTCTGCCGGCAGTCGGCCGACAAAAGCCTCGATGTCTTTGCGCGGGGTAATGCTGCCCGTGGGGTTGTTGGGGTTGACGATGTAAACCAGGCCTGCTGAGGTGCGGGCACGTTCCATCATTGCGTCAAGGTCGTGCTCGTAGCGTTTGTTGAGCGGGACGTCCGCAACTTCGATCCCCGCACCTCGCGCGAGATTTCCGAGTGCGGGAAACGTGGGCGTAGCTTGCACGAGTTTTTTGCCGGGTTTGAGAAACGCTAGCGCAGCCATGCACAGAATCTCGCCGGAACCGCAGCCCAGCACGATCTGCTCCCGCTTGACATGATGCAAGGCGGCGAGCTTGTCCGTGAGCTCCTCGTACTCGGTACGTGGGTAACGATTGCCCCCGGCAACGGAATTGCGCAGCACTTCGAGAACCTTTTCCGATGGGCCGTAAGGATTTTCATTGCGATATAGAAGGATGAGTTCCGCAGTGGAACTGACGCTGGATGCGTGGGCCGCCAAAACAGAATTTTGCCACAGTGCTTCTTCTATCGCCGGAGAAAGTGCAAGGCTACGAAGTGCGGGCGCAGCGGCTCCGGCGGCGGCGCTAACTCCGAGACGACGAAGGAGACCTCGTCGAGAGATGAACATCGGAATCCTCCTCGATGCGAATCGGATTAATGAATAAGCGCCACGGGTGAATCAACAACTCTACGTTTGTGAATCAGCCGTGTGCGGCTGGCGGTGCGCTGTGAACGTCCGACCACGCATCGAGAGATATCTTACTAATGGGCGCTGGTCTATGGTTAGAGTTAAGTCCTTTCGGATTGCTATGGATGACGCTTGAATGCCACGATCTGCATAAGCCATTGTGCTGAAGGACTGACTGGAGTTGTCGCGCTGTAACTGCCGATTGCGGTCACAACGCTATCCTCCAAGATGTCCGAGTCCGGGATGGTGATGATCCGGCTCGTGAATCCGGTTCCCGGGCCGGGCGTCCCGCTTTGCACGAGATTCGCTCCGATGAGCAGATCGTTTGCGTTGGTTGTCGTTACTGCTCCGCTGCTGCCGCTGGTGCCGATTCCGATGGCTCCCGTGCCGCCATCGAACGGGTTTACCGTGTCCAGGCCGCTGTATTCCGCAATGCGGATGTCCGGGAAAAGCGCCGCGGTAGTGAACGTTACTACCACGCTGTTCCCGCCCGCCGCTGCTGCTGCGATGTTCTTCGCGTAGTAGATCGATTGTGTTGCCACACCTGCTTGGACTGTCGGTCCTGCCGCCAAGGTGTACACGTTGTTTTTGGTGTCGGTGATCGTTTTGACCGCAGCGGTCGAGTCGCTCCAGCCCACTACCACGACGTTCAGGTCCCCGGCGCCTTGCACGCCAGTGAACGGCACTGTCACTGAGGTCTGTGGCGTCTGCGGGGTGGCTGCATTGACCTGCACAAAGGAGATGACCGGCGGGGGCGTTGTCGTGGTTGTGGCACTGGCCGTGTTGGAATACCCGCTCGTGTGACTAGCAGCATCCGTGGCCCGCACGCGGTAGCTGTAAGTCGTTCCGGCTAGCAAGCCGGTGTCATTGAACGTTGTCGTCGGCGAAGTAGCGACCTGTGAAAAGCTAGAGCAGCCTGATCCCTGGCAACGTTCGATCAGATAGCCGCTGATTGTCCCGCCGGCCTCTGTCCCTGCCGTCCACGACAGATTGATTTGGGTGGTGCCGACCGCCGTCGCTGTCAGATTTGACGGTGCCGTGAACGTCGGTGGTACCGTCGTTGTCGTGGCGACCGTTGAATATAGGCTGAGATTGCCTGCCGCATCCGTTGCCCGCACTCGATAGCTATAGCTTGTCGATCCCAGCAGGCTCGTGTCGTTGAAGGAGGTCGTTGCTGCAGGAGAAGTTCCCACCTGTGAAAAGTTACCGCAGCCGGAGCCGGAGCACCTCTCGATCAAATACTGACTGATGGCTCCGCCTGTTTCCGTCGAAGCTGTCCAAGTCAAATTGACTTGTGTCGGACCTCCTGCCGTGGCCGACAGATTCGTCGGGGCAGTCAGTGTCGGTACTGCCGTCGTCGCTGTCGCGATGTTCGAGTACGGACCTGTGGCACTTACCGTGTCCGTCGCGCGCACGCGGTAGCTGTAGCTCGTCGATCCCAGTAGTCCAGAATCGCTGTAGGAGGTCGTTGCCGCAGGCGAGGTTCCTACCTGTGCAAAATTGCTTGGCGTATTGCCACAATTGGCTCCCGCACACCGCTCGATCAGATACTGATTGATGCTTCCACCGGTCTCAGTCGAAGCGGTCCATGTGACATTGATCTGTACTGGACCAGCTGCCGCAGCGGTCAGATTTGTCGGTGCCGTGGGTGTAGCCGCCGGTGTCGAAGCAATCACCACAGTTGAATAAAGACTGAGGTTGCTGCCGGCATCGGTTGCGCGCACCCGATAACTATAACTGGTGGATGCCGTTAACCCCGTACTGCTGTAGTTTGTGGCTGCCGAAGCCCCTACCTGCGCGAAGTTGGCAGTTGTATTGGCGCAATTGACTCCTGCGCAGCGCTCGATCAGATACTGGCTGATGGTTCCGCCACTTTCCGTCGAAGCCGCCCACGATAGATTAATTTGTGAGTTGCTGATAGCTGTCGCCGTCAAATTCGAAGGAGCCGTCAGTGTCGGCGCTGCCGTAGTTGCCGTGGCTGTCGACGAATACGCGCTGAAAGTACTTGCCGCATCCGTCGCGCGCACGCGGTAGCTGTAGCTCGTCGATCCCAGTAGTCCAGAATCGCTAAAGGAGGTCGTTGCCGCAGGAGAGGCTCCTACTTGTGCAAAATTGCTTGGGGTATTGCCGCAATTGATTCCCGCGCACCGCTCAATAAGATACTGGCTGATCGTTCCACCGGTTTCCGTCGAACCTGTCCACGCGAGATTGATCTGCGCCGGGCCGGCGGCTGTGGCTGCCAAGCTGGAAGGCGCCGTGATTGTCGGTGCTGCCGTCGTCGCTGTCGCGATGTTCGAGTACGGACCTGTGGTATTTACTGTGTCCATGGCGCGCACGCGGTAGCTGTAGCTCGTCGATCCCAGTAGTCCAGAATCGCTGAAGGAAGTCGCTGCTGCAGGCGAGGTTCCTACTTGTGCAAAATTACTTGGCGTATTGCCACAATTGGCTCCCGCACACCGTTCGATCAGATACTGACTGATGGTTCCACTGGATTCCGTCGAAGCGGTCCACGTGAGATTGACTTGTACCGGACCCGCCGCCGCAGCCGTCAGATTCGACGGTGCCGTCGGGATTGGCGCCGACCCTGCGGCCTTGAATGCCACGATCTGCATAAGCCATTGTGCTGAAGGACTGACTGGAGTTGTCGCGCTGTAACTGCCGATTGCGGTCACAACGCTATCCTCCAAGATGTCCGAGTCCGGGATGGTGATGATCCGGCTCGTGAATCCGGTTCCCGGGCCGGGCGTCCCGCTTTGCACGAGATTCGCTCCGATGAGCAGATCGTTTGCGTTGGTTGTCGTTACTGCTCCGCTGCTGCCGCTGGTGCCGATTCCGATGGCTCCCGTGCCGCCATCGAACGGGTTTACCGTGTCCAGGCCGCTGTATTCCGCAATGCGGATGTCCGGGAAAAGCGCCGCGGTAGTGAACGTTACTACCACGCTGTTCCCGCCCGCCGCTGCTGCTGCGATGTTCTTCGCGTAGTAGATCGATTGTGTTGCCACACCTGCTTGGACTGTCGGTCCTGCCGCCAAGGTGTACACGTTGTTTTTGGTGTCGGTGATCGTTTTGACCGCAGCGGTCGAGTCGCTCCAGCCCACCACCACGACGTTCAGGTCCCCGGCCGCCTGTGCACCAGTGAACGGCACTGTCACTGAGGTCTGTGGCGTCTGCGGGGTGGCTGCATTGACCTGCACAAAGGAGATGGCCGGCGGCGGCGGGGCCGTACCGACATTCAGCGTGACGCCCGCGACGTGCGACAAAGTTCCGCTGGCCCCCGTAATGGTCAAGGGATAGCTGCCGACTGGAGTCGAACTCGCGGTGGCCACCGTCATTGTGGAAGATCCGGAAGAAGTGATGGACGCCGGATTGAACGAAGCAGATGCCCCCGTTGGCAAGCCAGTAACACTAAAGGAGACGCTTCCGGCAAAGCCCGTTCCTGGAGTAACTGTGACGGAGTAGCCGGCATTTCCGCCGGGTGAAACCGTTTTGGATGCAGGCGAAGCGGACAAAGAAAAGTCCGGTTGCACGGTGATCGTACGCGTCGGGGGATGAGGGTCCGTCAGGCCTGCGTTGTCCGTCACCGTAAGCGTCGTCACATAGGAGCCCGGCGTGGAATACGTCACACTTCCTGGATTGGCGAGCAGACTGGAACTAGGACTTCCACCTGGAAAGCTCCACGAATAGCCGGTGACTGTTCCGTCGGGGTCGCTGCCCGTCCCGGAGTACGAAACAGACTGGCCGGCCGCGATGGTCACGTTGGAAGCGGGATTTGTAATGATACCTGTCGGCGGAAGGTCTGCCCCCGCCGCAGATATCTGCACTATGCTGGCCACGGATGGAACGCCAGAGCTGTTCAAGATGAAAAGCATGTAGTAGCCCGGCGGCGCAATATTGCCACTGGGCGGCCCTGTTACGTTGAGTACGCCACTTCCGCTCGTGAACGAGAGGCCCACGTAGCGCTGATCCATGTCAAAAGCATGAGTTACCGCGCCATTTCGCATCAAAACGACGGAAGCGATGTTCGCGGCGTCCGGAGTCTGCACCTGAAAAGCTCTTCCATAGCCAACGTTGCCCGAAGACAGACTTGTTATCACGGGACGTGAGGCCAAGGTCCCATTCGAATTAAAAAGGTATGGTGGAGAATAAATCTCCATGTGCGATTCGTAGGTGCCGCGGGCAGGATTTCCACCGGCAACCCATACGGTTCCGTCCGGCATCAGCAGGCTCACCGAATGGTATAAGCGAGCGTATACCTCCGAACCCGCAGGACTGAATGTATTCGTACCGGGGTCATAAAGATCCGCCTTCAGGCTCGCAGTTGCCGTGTCTTCATCGTTCAGCGAACCGCCGAGTGCCAGGACTTTTCCGTTCGGCAAAATCGTCGCATCCATTTCGATGCGTGGCTGTGACATGTTGGGGCCGTTGGCCCATTTCGGTGTGGCCGCCGAGAGATCAATAATTTCAGTAGTGTTGGTGGATGGATTACCTCCACCCATGATGATCACTTTGGGAGTGTAGTTGTTGGCGGGGGTCAGTGGAAGGAGCACGGATGTGCCGTAGGTCCGCGTCCCGCTGTAGTTAGTGAAAGCAATGTTCGTAGTCCACGTGTGGGTCACTGGATTAAACAGGCTCGAGCCGGTGGTCGCCCCAGAATAAAAGACATTGCCGTTGGGGAGTTGGTGCATGCGCGGATAGAGTGGTGGGGTCCACGGAGCGGAAAATGCCGCACTCCAACCGGAGCCGGCACTGTAGAACTCGACGGAAGTGTTCGTGCTGCCGGTTTCGTCCAGTCCAGAGAAAATCATGGTGCGACCGTCGCCGAGGACAGTGCCGGTCGGGTACCAGCGGCCGTGAGACATGGATTGCTGACTGGTGAAGGTGTTGGTCGCGGGGTCGTAAGTGGAGGTGCTCAGTTCGCCGTGGAAGGGATCGTATTGCAGCGTACCGCCCATCACGAAGGGGCGGCCATCCGGGAGAACCACCATGCCGTTGCAGAACATGTCCCAGGTCACGGGTTGCGTTGTGATGGTGCCAGCCTGGGGATCCCAAAGTGCGGCCTGGAAATTCGTGTTACCGGCAACGTTGCCGGAGCCAGAGACGATGAGGACCTTGCCGTTGTATAGAAGGGCTGTGTGAACGGGATTGATGGGCATCGTATAAGGCAGCGTTTGCCACTGGCCCTGAACAGCTGACTGCGCCAGGGCAACGGGCGCGAAATGAAAAACTCCAAGCAAAAGGACGGTTGCCGACACAAACAGGCGGCCAGCTAATCTGTTCATTGGAGGTCCTTTTAGAAAGGCTTCACGGGGGACAGCTGAAGCCATTCCAGGACTATTGCAATTCGAGCTCCAGTCGGCGCTGATGGATTTCATGTAGGTTACAGAATATAAATAACTTAGAATGGCCGATGATCTGGGGTGTGAGCGCGTTTTGATAAGAAGTGACGGTCAACGGCAAAGTGAGGAAGTTTTTTGGTGTCAGTCCACTATCTCAGGGAATTGCGCTAGTTTGAGACCCGATGGGCGGGTCTACGAATCGCCGGGGTTACTCGAGCGCATTGCGCTTGCGCACCACACTGTTTTACAAGATGAAGCGGCTTGGTATTGCGCCGCCTGCGGACCATTGGCAGGAGTGAGTTCCGCTTTCCGTTGAGGAGAAATCCAAACAACTGTGCCATAACTGTGACACGAAACCTATTTTGGCTGCCAAAATTGACTTCATTGACGGATCGTTTTTGTTTGATTCCATGGAAGTTATTGAAAACACGAGACGGCCTGAAGATTCCGGCTTACAGGCTCGCCCGCTCTTTTTTCAATGAGTTGCAACATTCTTGACAGGGTCTTGAGTTCGGCTTAGCGCTCTCCTTCCACTCGCCCTCTCATAGTAGGGCTTTCAGAATTAGTTCTATGTTTTCGCAATTTGGGTTGCGAGGACCATCCTAATATGGTGGCATTTCAAAACATGTTTGGTCTGGCGAGACGAAGGTTGGGGCGTCTTGGACTGGGCAGTGACACTCCGAAAAGAACCATCGCGCTGATCGATTCTACGAAGGCGGTAGATTGCGCAGGTAAGGAATCAGGTGTACTTTGTGATTGGTCAAAAAGTGGAAAGAAAATTATGGCCGAAAGGGTGAGGCTATGAACCGTCGCGATTTTGTGCGATCAGCAAGCGGTATCTCGGCAGGCCTCGTGTTCTCGAGGATGGGGCATTTACTTGCACAGGGCGCAATGTCTGGCAGTTGGCGCACTTACGAGGTCGTCACACGCGTGGAAGTCCTGAAGCTTTCCGGGACCACGCGCCTATGGCTGCCGGCGGCGCTCATCGGTGAAACGCCCTTCCAGAAGACACTCGCCAACACCTTCATCGCCGATGGCGGTAATGCAAAGCTTGTCGAAAGCCAAGCGGACTCGCTCGGAATCATCGCCGCTGAATTTCCGGCAGGCGTGAAACCGGTGCTTACGCTAACAAGCCGGATCTCGACGAAGAATTGTACTGTTGACCTGTCAGCGCCGGGCAAGGTTCCGAAAGAGGACCGCGCGAAGCTGGAACATTTTCTGCGGCCCACCAAGCTCCTGCCTACCGACGGCGTCGTGAAAGAGACGGCCATCGAGGCCACGCGCGGGGCGAAGACAGATGTCGAGAAAGCGCGTGCAATTTACGATTGGATCGTGGACAACACTTTTCGAAATCCCAAAACGCGCGGTTGCGGCGCAGGCGACATTCGCTTCATGCTGGAGTCAAAGGATCTGGGCGGCAAGTGCGCGGATCTGAATGCGCTGTACGTTGGCCTTGCCCGCTCGGTTGGACTGCCTGCTCGCGACGTTTACGGCATCCGCGTCGCCAAGTCAGACCTGGGATACAAGAGCCTCGGCGCGTCGTCGGAGAAAGTAACGAAAGCGCAACACTGCCGCGCAGAAGTTTACCTCACCGGCTACGGCTGGGTTCCTGTTGACCCCGCCGACGTGCGCAAGGTCGTTCTCGAGGAACCCCCTGGCAACCTCCCGCTCGACAACGAGATGGTGACGAAGGCCCGTGCCAGGCTCTTCGGTTCCTGGGAGATGAACTGGATGGCGTACAACTTCGCCCACGATGTCGCTCTGCCCGGATCGAGTGGCGCCCCAGTGGGGTTCTTGATGTATCCACAAGCGGAAACAGCAGACGGTAGACTCGACTGCCTCGACCCGGACGGCTTCAAATACGAGATCAGCTCGAAGGAAACCGCGTCTCCCAGCAGTTAAGGGTGCACTTCACCCTAAAGCATGGTAGCTATCTCCTGGGCGCTCTGCTTCTCGCTTCTGCCAAGAGCATTTCGTGCGGTGCGACTAATAAATCATTGGACTGAGCCTGGCCGTAACTCAGTTATCTGGTGCGCATCCATATGGCACAGACAGGTCCGATAGTTTAAGATTGCGCCTTTAGTCGCGGGTGAAATCTACTGCGCGGAGGTTTAGAATGACGACAAACGCAACTCAAACACAAAATGCGACGGTCAGCTTCGCCGGTCAGCCCGATGCGGCAAAGGGCTTGGCATTGGTTCGCTTGATAGTCGGCGCGATGTTCGTGTCGGTCTTCTTCGAAAATCTGGGGAAGGGCGCCTACACCCCGGCGGGCTACGCAGGGGTGATCAATTACTACATCAAGAACAGCCACTCGCCGGGGGCATGGAAGTTGGTTCTGGGCTTTATGTCGAGCCACGCAGCCATGATAGCTCCCGGGCAAGCGGCGATGGAACTGTCGCTGGGGATACTGCTGGTTATCGGCCTGCTCACGCGTCCAGCCGCCTTGGTCGCATTCCTTTTCCTCGGCAGCCTTTGGGTCACGGAATTGGGCACGTCATGGATTTGGGAACTCCTGGTTCCAGTGGTCGCATCACTCGGGCTTGTTGTGGGGCGCGCAGGTCGTGCCTGGGGCATCGACGCGCTGCTGGCGCGGCGAAACCCCTCGTCTCTGTGGTGGTGACGATGGACCTGCATGCGAGTATCGGTCGTCATTCCTACCCATAACGAAGCGCAGGCCATTGGCCGTGTGCTTGCCGATCTGCCTTCCAATCTCGTCACGGAGGTCATCGTTGTCGACAGTAATTCGACTGACGGAACGCCCGATCTCGCTCGAAAGATGGGGGCACAAGTCATCCATGAGCCTCGCCGAGGATACGGGCGCGCTTGTTTGACAGGGCTTGCGAATACGCAGGATCCTGATGTGGTCGTTTTCCTTGACGGAGACTACAGTGACCGCCCTTCGGAGTTGCCGATTATCCTAGCTCCGATCATCGAGGGACGGGCTGACATTACGATCGGTTCGCGCTTCGGCGGCAAAAGCAACCCCGGTGCGCTACCGTGGCACCAATCATTCGGCAATCGCCTCGCCGCAGGCCTGATCAGGCTCTTGTACGGCGTGAAGGTCAGTGACCTCGGTCCGTTTCGCGCCGGCCGCGCAGATGTGCTGCGCGCTCTCGCCCTTGAAGAGGCTACCTACGGCTGGGCGGTGGAAATGATCGTGAAAGGGGCCATCGCGGGATTTCGCATCGTGGAAGTCTCTGTGAGCTACTACCCGCGCATTGGAGAGTCCAAAATTAGCGGTACGGTGAAGGGCACGGTGGGAGCAGCGTGGTTCATCCTGAGCCGGATCGTGTACTATTCTTTTCGACGGCGAAGGGCGGGAACGCCGCGATCGGCATAAGTCCCGATTGACCAAATTCTCATGGAGTCCTCTAGCCAGACCACTGTGTGTTTTTCTCACCCAAACCGCACATTGGTCATTATGGCGAAAGCCCCAAAGCCCGGAATGGTCAAGACTCGTCTCACGGAGAGCCTTCCTACTCCGGCAGTGACAGCGCTGTATTGCTGCCTTTTACAGGACACCCTCGCGTTGGCAGAGTCATTGACGAGCGTGGAGGTCGCGGTAATGTGCCCTGAATCGGATCAGGACGAATTGGCTCACCTGGTAGGCAAAACAGTACAGGTCGTAGCGCAAAAAGGCGAAGGTCTTGCAGCAGGACTCACCTCGGTTTTTCAACAATTCACTGCCGCCGGCCGGCAGCACGTCATCGCCTTCAATAGCGACAGTCCACACCTCGCTCCGTCGGTGCTGAACAGCGCGTTCGAAATACTCGCCACTCATGACATGGTTGTCGGGCCAACCCATGATGGAGGCTATTATCTGGTTGGCGCCAAGGCAGCTTACCCATCGCTCTTCGAAAGCGATCGTATGGGAACAAGTAGTGCGCTCGACAGATTGCTGACGCGCACGAAGGTCCTTGAACTCTCAACCGGCTTCACGGAGCCCTTCTATGACATCGACGTCGCAAACGATTTGATTCTGCTGGCTCGGGAACTGCGGCTCGCTCCCGCGAAGGCGCCAAGGACTGCGGTCTGGTTCGGCGAATGGGAGCAAGCTGTCGCGCAACTTCACCATTGAACGGGAGGCCTGTGAACCTCACACCGTCGCACAGGCTGTACGGACTCGGCGCCATCTTGCTTGTGGGGCTGACGATCTGCTCGCGCAACTTCAGCCGCACCGGTGAACCATCGTTTTTCATTCCTCTGGCTGTGGCTGGCATCGCGTACCTCCTGGCTATGCGCGAGCTCTTCTCCACGCCAGAATTTCCTAGGCGCGTCATCGTCTTCGGTCTCGCCCTGTCTGCCCTGTGGCATTTTCAATTCTTACGAATGCCACCGGGTTTAGACGACGACATTCATCGATATGTTTGGGACGGCCGGGTCCAGCGGCTCGGCTATAACCCTTATATCGTGATTCCGAGCGACCCGGCACTTGCCGGCTTGCACACATCTGAGACGCGTACGCTGAATAACCCTGAGGTGCCGAGCCCATATCCAGCGGGGGCGCAGCTATTCTTCCGCGCCGTAACATCGATTCACGAGTCTACATTCGCATTGAAAGTAGCATTTGTACTTTGCGATTTGGCGGTTGTGTTTGTGTTGCTCGATGTTTTGCGTTGTACCCGGCAGGGAGAGCACTGGGTTCTGGCTTATGCCTGGCACCCACTGCTAGCGATTGAGGTGGCGGGCAGCGGTCACGTCGATATTGTCGGCGCGCTGCTGCTCTTGGTCTCCGTCGCCGCGCTGGTGCGCCGCTGGCGTGCCGTTGCAGCCATGTCTTTTGGACTTGCTTTTGCGGTGAAATTACTCCCGATTGTACTGCTGCCACTCTACTGGAAACGGGTTCGGATGCGCGACGCCGCGCTGGGGGCAATCGCGGTCGGACTTCTATACGTACCATTTCTCGACCACGGCCGGATTCCGATCGGCTCGCTTGGCACCTACGTGCAGAGGTTCCGCTTTAATGATCCCGTTTTTGCAACGCTCGAGCGAGTGACGGCTCCACAGGTTGTGGTTGGGCTGGCAGTGCTCGTCGGCTTTCTTACCGCCATCTGGATGAGAAGAAAGTCCGCGGAAGGGTCTTTGGCCTCGTTTGCTTGGCCCATGGCAGCATCGCTTTTATGTGCCCCGGTTGTATATCCATGGTACATGCTGTGGCTGCTGCCGTTCCTAAGGTCAACCTCAACGGCGCCGATCATGGTCTGGACATTGAGCATTATTCCTACTTATTATGTCTGGCATCTGCGCGTAGTGGGACGGCCGTGGGCAGTTCCGGACTGGATTATGATTCTGGAATACGGATCCGTGGCAGTCGCTGCTGCCATGGTCGCTTTGCGCAGGACCACGTGATCGGCCGCACTCCAATGCTCAGCGGATCAGGTAGAGTGAAGCCACTCGCGGTTTGTGTATCCAGGAGCCTTTGTACGTCATCCAACTCGAGATCCGTTCGATTCGATTTCACTGAGGAGGACCTTCCATGATCAAGTTGCGCCATTTCACGACGATCCTTTGGTTATTCTTGGGGGTGCTTGTTCTTGCGACACCCTCCTGGGCACAGACACGCCCACCCGAAGTCGAACAGCTTGCCAAGACCTATGGCCTTGATTCGTATGGGCAAATTGAAGCGGTGCGCTATACGTTCAACATCGCTCTACCGGCTTTGAAATTGAATGTCTCCCGTACCTGGACTTGGGAGCCCAAAACCGGCCAAGTCACGTACGAAACAAAAGACAAGGACGGCAAGCCGGTCAAGGTTACCTACAACCGGTCACAGCTCAACAGCGCGCCGGCCAACGTGAAAGACGAAATTGAGCCCGCTTTCGTGAACGACAATTATTGGTCCTTCTTCCCTTTCCACGCGTACTGGGACACCAGCGCCACTGTGACGGTCAAGGACAAGCAAAAATTGCCGATTGGACAGGGTACAGCGAAGCTGGTGTCGGTGAAATATCCTATGGAGGTTGGCGGTTACACGCCGGGGGACACCTGGGATCTGTATGTTGGGAAGGATGGACGAATTGTGCAGTTCGTCTATCATCGGGGCGGACCCAAACCACCGAGCAACGTCACAACCACCTGGGCGGGCTACAAGAAGGCTGGCTCTCTGCTCTTCTCGACGGACCATCGCGGAACGGCGGACGGCAAGCCGGCGCGAATTTTCTTTACGAATGTGGCCGTCAAGCTAACGGGGTCGGACAAGTGGGTGGACGCGCAATAGGAAACGCGCGAGCTCGTTCCGTCAATCGATATTCACGACTCAGACTCTCGGGCAATCACGACGGTGGTGCAGGAGCTGCCGAGTTTGGGCAGATCGCGATTTGCGGCCATGCGGATGTTGAGCTGTGGGCGTTCCCCCCGAACGATCGGGCAATAAAAATCCGGCTGCCGTAGCGCTCCTTGCAGGCGCCGTCGTCCTGCGCATCCTCCATGGCATGTATCTCGAAACTCGCAAGACCGGCACGCTTCTGGAAGTATACGGGCCTGCTCAAAAGGCGCAGAGTTCAGAATCTCGGGCCCCGACAAAATCAACTCTGACAGCGGCTCTCCGGAACCGGCCCAATAAACGCAAGGCTGCGTTGTGGCGCGGGGCGTAACTCGAACAGTGCTGACGCCACATCCTCCTTCGACCGGCGGCAGGCCGGCCATCGCCCGCACCAAGGGCTCACCGATGGCGATTACATCGGTGCTCTCGAAGAGCTTACGGAACCCTTGCCAGTATTCTTCGTAGGTGAGTGCGTAGAGATCGGACCGCACTGCCTGATAAACGTTCACACGCAAGGGAGCGCCAAACGATTTCGCGACTCGTGCGACATCCGCCAGCCGCAAGTAGTTTGACTTCATCATGACCGCGATGATCGTGACGGGTACACCCAGACGCACACAACGCTCGGCCTGTTGGTGAATCAGTTCCCAGTTACCCAGGCCGCGTTGGGCATCCTGTTGCGTTTGGGTTGGGTAATCGAGGGAAAACTCGATGTCATGGAAGGCACGCAAGTCATGGTCTTCCAGAACGGCAACACTGTGACCATTGGAAGTGATGGTGAGCTTCACCGGCCGAGTTCGCAGGTAAGCCAATATAGTCTTGTAGTCAGGATGCATTCCGTTCTCGCCCGTTCCCAGATTCACGGAGCGAAGCGGAAGGCATTCGATCACCGACTTGACCTGTTCTAATGAGAGACGGTCAGCGCGGGTGGGATCGCGGTAGCAAAAGGCACACTTGAGGTTGCACTCGTTGGTGAGCCCAAGCCCGAGCGAAATGCTGGTATTCGGCTTGAGGGCCCTCGGAATGGCAGACGAAGGTGCCGGTTTGACGTTGCTCATTCATCCCCCTCCGATCCAGGCATTGCACAGCTTGCCAAAGAGTGTATGTAACGAGCAACGCCGAAGAATTCCCTCCGTTTGCCGAGCTTGCGCTCTAGAGCGAAGATTCGCTCATACTCTGCCGATCGGGAAATCTGTGCCGGCAGGTAATCCGAGATAACGCGCACTCCCCTCCGAGCGTTGATTGTGAGTGACGCGTCTTTCAGGATCGCTTCGAGAGCCTCGGACGTGAACAAACGCGCTCTTCCCCCGTATAGGGATTCTTCCCCCCACTCCGCAGTCAGGTTATGTTCCGCTTTGGCCAAATCGCCGGTTTGGAGAATCGCCTTCAGCACTTCACCCGCCTGATTGCGTACAAGGACGGACAGTATCGCCGACGAATCCCGCAAGGCGCGAGCGGCGCCGAGCAACACGGCGCCCGGGTCGTCGACATATTCCAAAAGGTTATGGCAAAGAATGATATCGAACGATCCCGTTTGAAAAATGTCCGCCAACTGGGCGGCGTCACCGCGTTTAATCGTGATCTTGTCATTTACTCCGGCTTCGACGATCGTCCGTTCCGCCAGAGCCAGCATCGTCGCAGACAGATCGAGCAAGGTGACTTCAATACCGAGACGCGCCAGACGAACAGCGGCAGCTCCTGTTCCGCACCCGAGATCGAGGGCGCGCAGCGAGTTGACTCCCGCCGATGCGGGCAGAAATTCCTGCAGGTTCGCAAAAGCCAGGTCTGCGCGTAGGCGGCCCTCGGGAGTCTCGAGATAGGCGGCATACCGGCTCGCATCGTTTTCGAAGCGACTCTCGCTTTTGACGCCTGTCTTCATGCGACCCTCAAGCGAAATCGTTCCTCAATCCAATCGCTCGTAAGAACCAGTGGGTAAATCAAAAGAGTAAGAGTACTCAAGCGAGAGTAGAAAACCAACTGCGCGTTGTTGCGAATCCCCTGTCCCAAGCCGCCCCGTCGACCAGACCCATAATGGTCGAAGCGCTCAAGTAGCTGCTCAGCAGTGGCCGAGCTTGCGGCCACGTAGCGCGGAGCAACAATTAGACGGGACGCGCACCTAGGGAGCGCAACACATCCACCGGCCGCTGCCAAAACGTCTCGATCGCTAACTATTCCAAGTTCCTGGAAACGATGGGAGTGCCCGCGTACGTCATCAAATATCTCGAAGGCGCGATGGACGACTACCAACATGGCGTGATGGCAGGAATGAACGACAACGTCGAAAGGCTTTCGGGACAAAAGCCCATGAGTGTTGGCAAGTTCGCACGGGCCCTTTTGGATCAACTGACCCCATTGGTGAGCAAGTATCAAAAACCTGCTGAACTATTGCTGAGCTATAAACTGCAAACGAGGGTCTTCCGGCGCAAGTGAGAAGACCGAAATGCAAACAAAACAAACAAAAGTTGGACGGACACGATGAAAAACTGTGCCATAACTGTGACACGAAACCTGTTCTTGCTGCCAAAACTGACTCTGTTGACAGATCATTTTTGTTGATTCTAAGCAACTTATTGAAAATAAAAATGTGCTTGAAGATTCCGGCTGACAGGCTCGCGCGCCAATTTTCAAGTCACGTTCACTTTGGCGTGTATCTCACGCGTATCTTTCTAAAACGAGTCTAAGGCGCGCCATGAACGAGGCGCGGTGTTTCTGCCTCGAAACAATTTTTGAAAATGTTAGTATTCCGTGGCAAGCTTGATTCGAATCCAAATGAAAATATTCAGCTGTGCACCGAAATGGAGGCTTCATCCTTCTTGCCACAATCGGAAGCCTCACTCTGAGCGAATATTCGCCGTGCTTTGTGGCATGCTGCTTGCAGCGAGCGCGCTGGGAGGTTTCTTTTCCTTCCCAGCGAGCGCACAACAGCAGGCCGATCCCGCTACTCCTGTTGTGGTGCAGCCGGGCGCGCCGGGTAAGCCGAGCAAGACGCTGCCGCCGTCGACGAGGGCCACGCTGCCGCCTCGGTCGCAAGCCGATATGGAGTTCATGCAGGGCATGATCATGCATCACTCCCAAGCGGTGGAGATGACCGCGCTGATTGCGTCGCATACGGAAGACAAGGATCTGCGGTTGCTAGGGGCGCGAATCAGTAGTTCGCAGTCGGACGAAATCAAGTTCATGAAGCGGTGGCTGGCAGCTCGGGGAGAACGAGTGTCCATGACTAAGCCAGGAATGCCGGAGATGGATATGTCGCGCTCGCCGATGGCGCTAATGCCCGGTATGCTTACTGCGGAGCAGATGGAAACATTGCGGAAGGCGAAAGGCGCCGGGTTCGACCGCTTGTTTTTGACGGGGATGATTCAGCACCATAACGGCGCGCTGACCATGGTGAAGGATTTGTTCGACACCGCGGGCGCGGGGCAGGATGCCGAGCTCTTCAACTTCGCGACGGATGCGGACAATTCGCAAAGGGCCGAGATCAGGATCATGCAATCCATGTTGGAGAAAAAATCGTCAGAGGAGAAAAGATGAACCGAGCAACTGGTGTTGCCTTTCGTGTAGCGGGGGCCGCGATTTTTTTGTTTTTCAGTGTGAGCCGGATGCGGGCGCAGGAGCCTCCCAAACCGCCGCCAGCGCAGCAAGCCGATAAGGACAAGGAAGATGAGGACGAGGGCGCTAATCCGTTTGCCCCGGAGCCCGCTCCGGCGTTACCGCCGGGGATGACCGGGTCGGATGCGAACGATCCGCGCGCCAAGCTGAAGCCAGGGCTATATGACGCCGGTGAAGCGTCGATGGGCATCAAGCACCTCCTGCTGCTCAAGAAGCCGGACGCGTTTCAACTGGGGACCTCTGATCCCGAAGATCCGAAGGTGCAGAAGATGATCGGCCAACTCGGCATGAGCAACACTTCGAAGATGCCGAAGCCAATACAGCTGGTGATCGCACAACTTGCTTTCGCAAACTCGGACTTTGCCTTCCAGGGTAACCACTTGTTCCAGGGAAATTTCTATGGTTTGAGTATCTATGACATCTCCCATCCGGCGAATGCCGCGTTGCTGACTACCCTGGTGTGCCCGGGCGGACAAGGGGATTTGTCGGTCTACAAAAATCTACTGTTCATGTCGGTGGAGGTGCCGAATGGACGCCTGGATTGCGGCGTGCAGGGCTTTCCACCGGCGCCTCCGCCGCCCGCAGGGGAAGAAAAGAAGAAAAAAGGCCCGCCACCAGCGCAAAAGGACCGTTTTCGCGGCGTGAGAATCTTCGACATTTCCGACATCAAAAACCCGAAACAGGTTGCAGCAGTGCAGACGTGCCGCGGATCGCATACGCATACTCTCTTGGTCGATCCCAATGACAAGGACAACGTTTACATCTACGTGTCGGGCACATCGTTTGTGCGTCAACCAGAAGAACTGGCGGGGTGCTCTGGTGAAAAGCCGGACAAGGACCCGAACACGGCGCTGTTTCGGATCGACGTGATTAAGGTTCCGGTCGCTGCGCCGCAGGACGCGAAGGTGGTGTCCAACCCTCGGATATTTATCGACCCGCGGACTGGCTCGATGAACGGCCTGAACAACGGCGGCACCCATGGCAAGAAGGGCGCGGAGAAGCCGGCGGACACGAACCAGTGCCACGACATCACGGTGTACTCGGCGATTGGCTTGGCGGCGGGCGCGTGCTCCGGAAATGGAATCTTGCTCGACATCAAGGACCCAGTAAATCCGAAGCGTGTGGATGCGGTGAACGATCCGAACTATTCGTACTGGCATTCGGCTTCGTTCTCCAACGATGGGACGAAAGTCGTGTTTACCGACGAGTGGGGCGGGGGCTTGGGAGCGCGGTGCCGTCCGAATGACCCGAACAAGTGGGGCGCGGATGCGATTTTCCGTCTGAAGGACGACAAGCTAAGTTTCGCAAGCTATTACAAGCTTCCTGCCGCGCAGGGCGACAGCGAGAACTGTGTAGCGCACAATGGCTCGCTGATTCCGGTCCCCGGCCGCGATATCGAAGCGCAAGCCTGGTATCAAGGCGGAGTCTCCGTTGTGGATTTTACCGACCCGGCGCAACCTTTCGAGATTGCCTATTTCGACCGCGGGCCGATTGATCCGAATATACTGGTGCTGGGCGGCGAATGGTCGGCGTATTGGTACAACGGCTACATTTACGGTTCGGAGATTGCGCGCGGCCTGGACGTCTTTGAACTGACGCCGACCAAGTTCCTGACGCAGAATGAAATCGACGCAGCGAAGGCGGTTCAAGTGTCTGAGCTAAATGTGCAGAACCAGCAAAGGATCGAGTGGCCTGCGCAGCTGGTAGTGGCCAAGGCGTATCTGGACCAGTTGTCACGATCGCAGGCGTTGCCGCCGGATCAAATCGAGGCTCTGAGGAAAGACATCCAAAGCGCCGAGAGCTCGAAAATGAGCAAGGGCAAGCTCGCAAAGTTGAAGCGCATGGCCCCGTCGTTGGAAAAGAGCGCCGCCACAGCGAAGAGTTCGGCGGACGCGACGCGGCTGCATGCTTTGGCAGAGATTCTGAAGCATCAACCTGTGTAAAGACTTCGCGAACTCATTGCCTTTTTTGCGGTGATGCGTTCACGGAAGTGTGAATCAAAGACAGCGGCATGTCTCTGCCACAAAACCTGCTCACGATGGCAAAGCGCCTGACAGGCGTCTCCCCCGGCGACTTTACTTGCAGGCAGCGTTAGCGTTGTGTGCGATCAATAGGAGCGCCTGCTCTCCGGCCACGCAAGCATTGACTTTTTGGGCCGAACAGTCGATTGTTGCTCCCCTGATATGGGCGGGTTCCCGAGTCTGGTCGAGGTACGGGTGTGTCACAGCTGCGGGACCGGCGAAGGAGAGTGCGATGGTTTTGCGTTCGATGCGAATGGCCACGATAGCTCTGCTGAGTATCGTGGGAATCACGGCATTGCCGGCGGTTGCGCAAAAGCCGGCCACGGGCACTAAAGTTACTCAATTTATGGGCTTGGAGGGTGTTAAGCCAAGGGCGGGTGGAACGATCACGCTTGACGGCGGCAATATGCAGTTTACCAGTTCCAAGGGAAAGGCCAGCGTGCCGCTGAAATCCGTCGAGGACGTCGTTACCGGGAATGACAGCCAGCGCGTGTTTCGAGGAACGTTTGGGACACTGACGATGCTTGCGCCGTACGGAGGCGGACGATTCTTGAGTTTGTTCCGTTCGAAGGTCGATACGCTCACGATCCAATATCGTGACGCGGACGGCTCGTTGCACGGGGCCATCTTTACGATGGGAGAGGGCAAGGCAGATGCGCTCAAGAAGGAGATGCTGGTGCAAGGAGCGCACACGACAATCCCGCAAGAAGAAGATACAAGCGGAGCGAAGCCGGATGCGGCGAAGGAGAAGAAGCCATGAAGCGCGTTCTCTACGGTGCAGCTGTCTTATTGATCTTGCTTGGAGTGCAGTTCAAGTTCACGGAAGTGCGCGCGCAGTCTGCTGCGCCGCTGGCCATGAAAGCGACGGCGATTCAAGTGCTGATGATTCAATCGGACGAGATCAAGCTGCCTGCGGAATTCCAGGTCTCACTGTACGAAAACCTGATCGAACAGCTTAAGAAACAGGGCGGGTTCCAGCACGTGTACCGCGATGGGGACCACGCAGCGGATTCGGAGACAGATCTGGTGGTGCTTCATAGCACGGTGCGGGGATTCAAGAAGGGCAGCGAGATGGCGCGCAATGTGACAACGGTGGCGGGGAAGACCTCGATCGATATTCATTGCCAGTTCAACGACAAGACGGGAAAAAATATCCTGGAGAAGGACTTGAACGGCAAAGTAAGGTTCTTCGGCGGCAACCTGCGGGCGACTCTCGATTTTGCAAAGAAAGCGGCGAAGATGGCTCATGACAACTTCGTGGCGCGCCCCACTACCTGAGCCAGAGGAGAACGCCCAGTTGAACCGGCCCAGGTTGCTTCTAAGAATGGAATTACGCAGTAATCCAGAAACACTCTGCGCGGTCCGCGGCGCAGTGGCGCAGCTCGCCGAGACGCTGGGATTTCCCGAATCGGAATGCCGCGCGGTGGTGCTTGGGGTTGACGAAGCACTGACAAATATCATTCGTCATGCCTATGGCGGGAGCGCGGAGCAGCCTATCGAAGTCGTCTTTAGCCGCATTCAGGAGGCTTGGCGCGGAGCAAACCGGGAAGCGCTCGAAATCGTTCTAGTGGATCAAGGGAAGAAAGTCGACAGCGCCAAGTTGGCGGGACGCGCGCTGGAAGATGTGCGGCCGGGCGGTCTAGGACTTCATTTCATCCGCGAGACCATGGATGCGGTAGAATTTCGCCACACGAACGGACGGAACCAGCTGCGACTTGTAAAATTTCTGAGTGTCCCGGAGCCCCACAAGGGCTCGCAAGGAGAATGAACTGTGCAGATTTCGGCCCGCAACCTGGACAAGACCACGATTTTCGATATTTCAGGGGACATCGATTTAGCAACATCGCCGGCATTGCGGAAACCGTTGCTGCGCGAACTTCGCGAGCTGCGCACACCGCGCGTGATCCTCAATTTGAAGGCGGTCCGGTACATCGACAGCTCCGGCGTGGCCTCGCTGGTTGAGGGCCTAAAAGCGTCGCGCGACGTCGGCTCTCGCTTTATTTTGTTCGGGCTGAATACGACGGTGAGGGAAGTTCTTCAGCTGTCCAAGCTGGTGAAGATCTTTGAGATCTGCGAGACCGAAGAACAGGCGACAACGGCGTAGGGCTACATCTGCGGTAAGCCACGGAATTTTTTCGAGAAGATTGTGGAATTAGCCACGCAAATCGGCGGATCGGTTACAGACGGACTTGCGTATCTGGGCTCGCTGGCGACGCTCGGAAGGCGCGCCGCGTATTTCACGTTCGTCGCGCCGTGGCAGGGGAAGCCGCTGCGAATGCAGCGCGCCATCGCGCAGGCCATGCAAGTCGGGGTCCGGGCGCTGCCGATTCTTTCGCTGATTACGTTTTTCATTGGCTTAATCCTGGCGTTGCAGAGCGCGTATGAGTTGCGCAAATTCGGTGCGATTAGTTTCGTCGCCAGCGCCGTGGCCATTTCGATGACTCGGGAACTTGGGCCACTGATCACCGCCATCGTGGTCATCGGAAGGTCGGGCTCCGCGTTCGCAGCGGAAATCGGAACGATGAAGGTGACCGAGGAAATCGATGCGCTCGAAACCATGGCCATCGATCCGATCCATTTTCTGGTGACCCCGAAATTCCTGGCCATGATCGTGATGCTGCCGTGCCTGACGATCTGGGCGAACACCATGGGGATTTTCGGCGGAGCGCTGTTCGGCGTGGCGCAGGCGGATTTTACGGTGGTACGCTACGTCCAAGCATCGGTCGATGCACTTTTCCTGCGCGACATTATCTCTGGGCTGATCAAGAGCATCATGTTTGGGATTACCATCACTGCGGTGGGATGCCACGAAGGGCTGTCTACGGGGGCCGGCGCGGAGCAAGTCGGGCGATCCACGACGCGCGCCGTGGTGGTTTCTATTTTCATGGTGATCCTCGTTGACCTTGTGTTTACGGCGCTCTTTTTCTTTTTGAGTCCGCGATAAGGCTTCGGGATAACACGATGGAACAGATTGAAACCACGGCTGAACAATCGGAGGTGATGATTTCGCTTCGGAATTTGCGCGTCAGCTATGGCGAACGCGAGATTCTCCATGGCATCAGTTTCGACGTGATGCGCGGTGAAACTCTGGTCATTCTGGGCGGTTCCGGTTCCGGGAAGAGCACGCTTCTCCGCACGCTGGTAGGTTTGGAAAAGCCCAGTTCGGGAGAAATTTGGCTGAAGGGGAAAAACATCGCCGCAATTTCGGCTGAAGAGATGGATGAGATCCGCAAACGAATCGGAATGTCTTTCCAAGGCGGAGCCTTATTTGGTTCCATGTCCGTAGGAGAAAATGTTGCCCTGCCTCTTCGCGAGCACACCAAGCTGGAAAACCCGACCATTGAAATCATTCTGAGATTGAAACTGGATCAGGTGGGCCTGTCCGGATTCGAGAACTACATGCCGTCACAACTCAGCGGCGGGATGAAGAAACGCGCCGCGGTGGCACGCGCGTTGGCTATGGATCCGGAGATTCTATTTTTCGATGAGCCATCCGCCGGGCTCGACCCCATCATCGCGGCGGGCGTGGATGAATTGATCCTGGATCTCAAGAGAGCATTTCACATGACCATCATCGTGGTGACCCACGAGCTGGCCAGCGCTTTCCTGATTGCCGACCGCATGGTGCTAATCGACAAGGGAAACGTGGTGGCCATCGGGCCCACGGCGGAAATACGCGCGAGCACGCACCCACGCGTCCGGCAATTTCTCGATCGCGTGGCCGAGCCGGCCGTTTCTCAGGAATTGGACTATCTGCAGATGTTAACGGAAGAAAACCGCGGCCCCGGCCGTTGAGCGGCGGGAAGAGAGGTCTGTTATGGAATCGAAACGCGAACAAGCCATGGTGGGATTGTTTGTCCTAATCGCCGCAGGGGTACTGATCGCCACGGTGTTTGCCCTGAGCGGGGCATTCGGCGGTTCAGCGGCATCCTACCGCGCCTACTTTCCGTTTGCCGGCGGACTGGAGCCGGGCGCCAGCGTGCGATACGCGGGCGGGCCGAAAGTGGGCCGCGTGGAGAAACTGCAGCTCGATCCCAAGGACAATTCACGGATCGAAATAACGTTCAGTGTGCGTCCCGGCTGGCCGGTGAAAACGGACAGCCACGTGAAAATCATGAGCCTGAGTCCGCTAGGAGACAATCATTTGGAACTCGTTCCCGGAACTGACAAGGCTGCGCTGGCCCAGGCGGGAGCGACTCTGCAGTCGGATCCTTACGTGGACTTCAACGCTTTGACGGCAAGACTCAACGACATCGCTCCCCGGGCCCAGCAACTTCTGATCGCCCTTAACGATCGCGCCGCGGAATTGAAGGTCACGGTGGAACGCGTCAATGACATGCTCAACGACCAGAATCGAGCCAATCTCGCGGGCGCGCTCGCCGAAACTCGCGGGATGATCGCAGAGAATCGCGCGCCGGTGAAATCCGCCGTGCAGCATCTGAATTCCGCCAGCGAAAAACTCGAGCCCTTGCTCCAGGACTTGCGGAAAACTTCGGCGCAGGCCAATGACGCGTTGGCTCACGTGGATTCCCTCATTGGTGAGAATCGCGCGGACATTCGCGAAGCGGTGGTTGAGTTGCGCAAATCACTGACGACGATCGATGACCTGACCGGCCGGTTGGATCAGACGCTCGACGTCAACTCCGATAACATCGATGAATTGCTCGAAAATCTTCGTCATGTGAGCCAGAACCTGAAAGAATTCACGAACACCATCAAGACCAGGCCCTACACGCTCATTCGCTCGAGCAATCCCCGCGAGCACAAAACGGGAGAACCGCGATGATCCAGGCACGACTTCATTGGGAAGTGGAATGGGAAGGCAGAGTGCCGAAACTATTGGCTCCTAGCGCCGGCAGACGGCTGCTTTTCGCGGCAGCCACGCTGGTCATTGCATTCCTTTGCGGCTGTGGCGCCGCGCGGCCAAGCAAGTATTATCAGCTCACCGTTCCCGCAGACGCAGGGCAGGTGGAGAAAGCGGGCGCAGTTCCTGTGACGCTGCTGCTGGGTGCGATGCAGACATCGCATCTGTATCGCGAGGACCGCATCGTTTACGGCAACAATGCCGAGCAACTGGGGACGTACGAATATGAGCGCTGGGCGGAACCCCCAGCGGACATGATCGGGGAAGTCTTGCTGCGGGAATTGCGCGCGTCGGGCCGCTACCGGGCCGTTCACTACCGGCGCAGCAACATGCAGGGAGATTTTGCGCTTCGTGGACGTCTCTACGACTTCAAAGAACTCACAGGGGGTCAGTTAACGGCGAGAGTTACGTTCGAAATGGAAATGCGCGACCTCAAGACCGGCGCGACCGTATGGACGCACTACTTCACGCACGACGAGCCGGTAGGTGGCAAAGACGTATCTGCCGTGGTCTCCGCGCTCGACCGCAATGTTCAAAAAAGCGTGAGCGAAGTGGTGGGAAGCCTGGATCAGTATTTTGCATCTCATCCCGTGAAGTAATCCCGAGCATGAAGATACTGGTTGTCGAAGACGAAAAAGGAATGGCTCAGGCGCTGCGGCGAGGCCTGGAAGAGGAGAAACACGTCGTAAGCCTGGCGCACGAAGGCGTCGCAGCGCTCTCGCTGGCACAGCAAGTGCAGTTCGATCTCGTGCTGCTGGACGTCATGCTTCCTGGGATGAATGGTATTCAGATCGCGAGCCGGCTGCGTGAAACGCGTCGGGATATCCCCATATTGATGCTTACGGCGCGCGATGCGGTCCCCGATGTAGTCAGGGGGCTGGATGCAGGGGCGGATGATTATCTGACGAAACCGTTCTCCTTTGCCGTGCTGCTGGCGCGCATCCGGGCGCTGGAGCGGCGAGCGGTTGAGCCCGGAATCCGCACGCTGCGTGTGTCGGACCTGGCACTCGATATTCAGAAACGGTGTGTCCACCGAGGCAGCCGCGAAATCCAGCTTACCCCGACAGAGTTCCGTCTGTTGGAGTTTCTGATGCGGCGCGCGGGAAGTGTCGCCACACGCCCGGCCATTCTGGAAGCGGTGTGGAAGCCGGCAGACAACGTCGAGGAGAATACCCTGGATGCCTTTGTGCGTCTGCTACGCCGGAAAATCGACGAGAATGAGCCCGTAAAACTGATTCATACCGTGCGCGGTCTTGGGTACTCTCTCGGCTCCGAGCCCCGGCCATGAAGCTACCCCTGCGCGCACGCATCACTGCTTGGTATTTCGCAGTTTTGGCGCTAGCTTTCGCATCTTTGGCATGGATCAGCGATCTGGGATTCCAACGCAGTATCGAAACCACGGTAAATGATGCCTCTCGGGCCAGTCTTGAGAGCATTCAAATTGTTCTGGTGAATAACTCTTCCAGTGGAGCCCAGAAAGTCAAAGACGAATTGAAGGAACTTGCTGGTTTGTGGGCCGCCGGCGCTTTGCTGGAAGTTTCAGACGGCGATGGAAGGATCATCTTCCAGTCCTCGCCATTTCAGAAGCCGTTCAGCCCGCTGCCAGAGGTGGAGAAGCAGGAAGTATCCTTTCTCACCACGAATCTCGACAGTCTCCAATACCGCATCGCCATGCGCAAGGTTGTTATCGGCGCACAGACGTATCGCGTCCGCGCCGCTATTCCCACGGAACCCTTTGACCAGGCGCTCGATCGCTTCCGCATCATTCTCCAGGAGACACTGCCGGTCCTGGTTATTCTTGCTTCACTGGCGGGGTATTGGCTCAGCGGACGCGCGCTAGCGCCAGTTCGCGAAATCATCAAAACATCGCAAGGAATCGGCGTTCACAACCTGGCGGGCCGGCTTGCGATTCCACGGGCGAACGATGAATTGAGGCGGCTTTCAGAGACTCTGAACGACATGCTCAGCCGTATCGAGGCTTCCGTGAAGCGCGTGACGCAATTCACTGCCGATGCGTCGCATGACCTGCGCACGCCGATTGCGCTGATCCGAACGAGCGCGGAGGTGGCGCTGCGGCGTTCTCGCACAGAAGCTGAATATCGCGAAGCACTGTCGCAAATCCTGGCGAGTTCGGAAGAAGCCACGCATTTGATCGAGAATCTGCTTACCTTGGCCCGCGCGGACGCCGGTGCCGCCGACCTTCATATTGAGAGCATCGATCTCGTTCCACACTGCAAGAAAATTGCGGAAGACGCCGGCATTCTCACGGCAGCGAAGGGGATTCAATTCACGCAACAGCTGCCCGCAAACCCGGTGCGAATTTCAGCTGATCCAGGTGAAATCGACCGGCTTCTGTTGATCGTTCTGGAAAACGCAGTGAAGTACACGCCCCCCGGCGGCCGGATCGAAATGAATTTGTCGAACGGAAGTTCGCAGGCCCGGATCGAGATTTGTGATACCGGAATTGGCATCAGCGAAAAAGACTTGCCGCATATTTTCGAACGTTTCTATAGGGCAGACCAGGCTCGCTCGCGGGAACCCGGCGGTTCAGGTCTGGGGCTGGCCATTGCCCGCTGGATCGTGCAGATGCATGGCGGCTCGATTGAGGCGCGCAGCGTAGTCCATGAGGGATCGACGTTTCGCATATCCCTTCCTGTCGCGCACGAAAACTAGGAATTCCATCGATTTGGGCGAGCAAGTTTGCGATGGTTCATTCCAGCACAATTCAAACCTGAAAATCCTTTCATTCGCATTTTAAAGATTCGTGAATCTCCATTCATCTCCCATTAGCATTCCACACCCTTAATGGAGCCAAGGACGGGCGTGTTCTTTTCTGATTGCCGAGCGTGCCGCAACGTCCTAACTGCTTGCATTTCAGAAGCTTAGTGGTTTCCTCGTGGAGGGTGTGCAGATGTCGAATTGGAAAAAAGTTTTTGTCGCGGTGGCCGCCATGGTGGTCCTTGGACTGTCGGCAGTGGCTCAGGAGCGCAAGGGCAGCATCAGCGGCCACGTCACGGATAATTCCGGCGGAGTGCTGCAAGGCGCGCAGATTGAAGTGCAGCCGCTGGGTGTTCGCGTCGTCTCTGACAGCCAAGGCGCCTTTTTTATTAGTGCCGTTGAGTCGGGCAGCTATACGGTCTCGATCACTTACGTGGGTTTCAAGGAATTCACGAAGCAGGTGAACGTCGTGGCCGGCCAAACTGCCAGCATGGAAGCCAAGCTTGAAGTCGGATCCCAGAACCTCCAAGTTCTCGTCACTGCGGAGCGTGCATCCGGCGAAGCTGAAGAGGTGAACCGCGAGCTCAGTGCCGATAACGTCGTTCAGGTGCTCAGTTCGGACGTGATTCGGAGCTTACCTAACGCCAACATGGCAGACGCCCTCGGCCGATTGCCCAGCGTCACCATTGAACGTGACGAAGGCGAGGGCAAATACGTACAAGTTCGCGGCACCGAACCGCGGCTCACTAACACCACTATCGACGGCATCAATGTTCCTTCACCGGAAAGCGGTGTCCGTCAGATAAAATTTGACGCCATCCCCGCGGATATCGTTGAGTCGGTTGAAATCAATAAGACCCTCCAGGCCAACATGGATGGGGATGGCATCGGCGGCTCCATAAATCTAGTCACCAAGACCGCTGGCGAGCGCCCCACCATCAACGTGAGTGGGATGGGCGGATACACCCCCATCGCAAATGGTCGCCAACTCGTTGAAACCACCGGTACCGTCGGACAGCGCTTCGGTGCTAACAAGCGCTTCGGAGCTCTTCTCGGCGGTTCGTTTGACTGGAATGGTCGCGGCATTGACGATACCGAGCCGGTTCCGGACACTGCAAACCTTGGCAGTCCCTCGCAAGCACGCCATTTCGATACGGCCGACATCCGCGAATATGTGTACTATCGCAGCCGCTGGGGCCTGGCGGGAAGCGCCGACTACAAGCCGTCTGACGGCTCAACCATCTACATCCGCGGCCTTTACTCGGATTTTCACAACTACGGCGACCGCTGGGTCTACTCGTTGACCGATAACACCACAGGTATTTTACTGGGAGGTTCAAACGGCTGCGCAACTGATCCAACAACCGGCTTGACGGTGCAGCCTTGCACCGGTGTGCCCTCTTCCAACGTTCAACAGCGGCGGCCGGATTACGCCATTGGGAGCGTTCTGCTGGGCGGTAAGCACGTGCTCACAACAACCTGGTATACCTGGGACCTTTCCGTTTCACGTTCCAGTCAGGTGGGCCAAGTAGGGAACAACAACGCTTCCTTCGCTGCCACCAATCTGTCAACCAGCAACTGCCAGAATACCCCCAGCACCACTAACATCTTTGTCCCCCAGTGGTCGCCCGCATGTTTTACCGAAGCCTATAACGCAGCAAATTACACCTTAAGCGACGTCAGTGTTAACAGAGGGATGACGGCGCAACTGAATCTCCAGGCCACCGGCGCCATGGCCAAGCGCTATCATATTGGTTCGCATCTCACCACTACCGAAATCGGCGGGAAGTTCCGCAACGCTCATAAGTTTGACAACGAGTTCGTTCTCGACTGGGCTCCCAACGCGGCAACAATTTCGATGACTCAGTTTCCGAATACATTTACCAACAACAATTATTATGGGGGCGCGTACAAACTGGGTCCGAACCCCTCATTTCCAGACATTTTTTCTTTCGTGCAGGGTAATCTGGGTCAATTCACAGCGACAAGCAACCAAGGCGGAAATTCTGCGAACTTTGATTTAATAGAAAAGGTTTCCGCCGGCTATGTCATGCAAACTCTGGATATTTCCTCTCGTTGGCGCTTGGTAGCCGGCGTCCGTTTCGAGGGCACTAACCTGGATACATCCAGCTTTCAAACCGTCACCTCCTGCAATATACCTCTCCCGCCGACGGGCTGCCCCTCCGGCAACACAGTTACTACGTCCGGATTCGTGAAAGCGAACGGGTCATATGTAAAGGTTCTTCCGAGCGCTTCACTGCGCTACGCTTTGACCAACAACACCAATTTGCGTGTGGCTTACAGCCGTGGGCTCTCACGTCCCAACCCGCAAGATATTGCCCAGGCTCAGACCATTGACACCACAGTGAATCCCAACATTGTTTCTCTCGGTAATCCCAATCTTAAGCCCGAGACGGCCGACAACGTGGATGTCCTGGTTGAGCATTCCATAACCCCCTTCGGGTTGATTACCGCCGGGTATTTCTATAAGAACCTCGTTAATCCCATTGTTGAACACAGGTGCGGCCCGCCCACTATTTGCCCGGCGCCTTTCGCTGGAGACATCGTGACGCAACCGCTCAACGCAGGCAGTGCCTGGATCAATGGTTTTGAAGCCGCATACCTCCAGCACTGGACTTTTCTGCCGGGCATGTTCAGTGGCCTTGGCCTTTCCGCAAATTATGGCTATACCGCATCGCGTGCATCCTTGGGGCCCGATTTCCAACGCACGGATCATCCTCGCTTGGTACGCAACGCTCCCCATACTTGGAACGTCAGTCCGACTTACGACCGTGGTCGTGTCTCCGTGCGCGTGGGCTTGTCATATAACGCCGCGAATATCGCCGGCTACGGGTTTACGGACGGCGCTTATGGCGGCATAAAGGGCCCCTTCGGAGACAACTATTTCTACGCTCACCTTCAATTCGACGCCCAAGGCAGCGTGCGCCTGGCGCGAGGGTTTCAGTTCGTCATGTACGGTCTGAATATCAATAACGAAGTCTTCGGCTTCTACAACGGCAGCCCTCAATACATGGTTCAGCGCGAATACTACCGGCCCACGATCGCTGCCGGTTTCCGCTGGTCGCCGCTACATGAGAAATAATGAGGTCAGGGCCGCAACGATGCAATGTGGCGGTCCCGTCGCCTCGGCAGATGCATCTTTTTCATGACTTAGGCCACCCCCGAAGCCGGGGCGCTAGTTATCTCTACTAGCGTCCCGGCTGTCTCTTCCAGCGACTTCGGTGAAGGGAGTTTAAGGGGCGATTTAACCTGTGTTTAGATTTCATGGGGTACTCTCACGCGCACTACAGTCACGGATCGAGAGTAAGGATTGTGATGAAGAAACAATTACTGGGTGCGGCGGGGATTTTGATTGCGTCTGCACTGATCACCAACGCGGATAGGTGCGCGAATTCCGGGATTCCTTCTCCGGCCAAGGACGACGCGGTGACTCTGGTCGGAGCGGGCGACATCGCGGATTGCAAGGACCTCTCCGGCGCGGAAGCAACGGGAAAACTGCTCGATCAAGTCTCGGGCACCGTGATGGCCGTGGGCGATCTCGCGTACCCCGATGGCAGCAAAGAGAATTTCGATTGCTACCATAAGACCTGGGGCCGCGCCAAAGCGCGCACCCGGCCTGCCCCGGGCAATCACGAATTTCATTCTTTGGGAGCGACGCCGTATTTTGATTATTTCGGCGCGGCGGCGGGAGACCCCAAGACCGGCTATTACAGCTACGAACTTGGAAAGTGGCACATCATCGTGCTGAACAGCGAATGCGTGGCTGTGGGCGGCTGCGAAGCCGGTTCACCTCAGGAAAAATGGCTGCGCGCGGACCTCGCCGCGCATCCGATCGCTTGCACGCTAGCGTACTGGCACAAGCCGCTTTTCAGTTCCGGTGGGGCGCACGGCAACGACCTGACGGTTAAGGCGCTGTTTCAGGCGCTGTATGACGCCAACGCGGACGTCGTCGTGAATGGTCACGACCATGACTATGAACGATTCGCACCGCAAGATCCGGAAGGCGCCGCTGATTCCAAGCGCGGCATTCGCGAATTTGTCGCGGGGACTGGCGGCAAGAACCATCGTCCGTTTGGTGAGCCGAAGCCCAATAGCGAGGTGCGCGATGCGACGGCGTTCGGCGTTCTGAAGCTCACGCTGAAGGAGAATAGGTACGATTGGCAATTTATTTCGGAAGCAGGGAAGGGCTTCACTGATTCCGGCAGCGGCACGTGCCATTGAGAGACCCAATATTTGTGGGGGGACTTAGCAACGCATCACACTTCTTCAGGGAGAGAAAATGAAGCGCAAATTCGTCTTGCTTGCAGCAACCTTTGGCTGGATAGCAGCGGCCGCTCTGGCGGGGCCGACGTCCAACTACCACATCATCAAGAAAGTGGTGGTGCCGGGGGCCGGTGGTTGGGACTACGTGACTGTGGATGACGCGGGGCGCCGCGTCTATATTTCGCACGCCACGCAGGTGGAAGTGCTGAACGCAGACACCTTCGAACTGGTGGGCACGATTCCGAACACCCCAGGTGTCCACGGCATCGCCATCGCTTCGGAATTCGGCCGCGGATTCATCACGGCTGGGAAATCGGACTCCGTGGTCATCTTTGACCTGAACACGCTGAAGACCATTGGTGAGGTCAAAGTCGGCAAGAAACCGGACGCCATTATTTATGATCCGGCGACAAAACACGTCTTCGCGATGAATGGCGACAGTGACAGCACCACGGTGATTAACGCGGCCGACGGAAAAGTGGTGGGCACAATCGACTTGGGTGGAGGGCCGGAATTTGCCGTTGCGGACGGAAAAGGCAATGTGTACGTCAACCTGGAGGAAAAAGCGGAGACCGTGCACATCGATTCGAAAACTATGAAGGTCTTGCACCACTGGCCCCTTGCGCCGGGCAAAGTGGCGACTTCGCTGGCATTCGATCCGCAGACCCGGCGGTTGTTTGCAGGCTGCCGCGGAGGCCAACTAATGGTAGTCGTGGACGCGGACAGCGGAAAAGTGATTACCACCGCACCCATCGGGGAACGCGTAGACGCCGCTGCTTACGATCCTGCGACAAAGCTGGTATTTCAGTCCACAGGAGGGGGTACCATCGCGGTTTTCCATCAAGATTCGGCCGATAAATACACACTTCAGGATACGGTCACTACCAACCCCGGGTCGAAGACCATGGGATACGATCCCAAGACCCACAATCTCTTCGTGCCTGCGAATTTGGGAGGCCAGTTCACCATTCTCGTTTTCGGCCAATAGGGAATTTTGGGCCGGCCTTGTGCCCGCCCGCACTTTCATTCTTTTCCGGATTATCGCGCGGGATTTCGTTTTGTGGCAAAGTGATTGGCGATGGCCGGACCCGAGAGTGCCAGAAACGACGCGCGAATTGCCTTTCAGTATCCCGGCTTCGTCCTGTTTCAGCTGGCGCGTTTCTGCATCGTGGTTTCCACGGAGATGCAGGCAGTTGCGATTGGCTGGCAGGTCTACGAGATCACCAAGCGCCCGCTGGATCTTGGGCTCGTAGGTCTGGCGCAATTCCTTCCGGGGATTCTCCTTTTTCTTGTATCGGGAAACGTCGCGGACCGTTTCGAACGCCGCAAACTCATTGTCTTGTGTTATTCCGGATTTGCCTTCTGCTCCGCGCTGCTGCTGCTCATCGCGTTGCACGGCGCGCGTTCGGTCTATCCGATATACGCTGTAAGCGTGCTGCTTGGCGTGGTGCGCTCACTGAATGGACCCGTGAGCCGGGCACTGCTCCCGCAGTTGGTTCCCCAGGAGCATTTTCCGAGCGCCATCGCCTGGGCTTCCAGCATCTTTCAATTTGCGACGATTTTAGGGCCATCGTTGGGCGGAATTGTTTACGCAGCGTTTCGCGGCCCGTCGGCAGTTTACGCTGTGACCATGGTGGCGGCGGCGTCCGCCGCGCTCACAACCCTACGAATTGAAACGCAATCGAATCAGCGCCCGCGCGAACCGGTCAATCTGAAGACTATCCTCGCCGGATTCCACTATATCTGGCGCGAAAAGGTGATTCTCGGCTCCATTTCGCTGGACCTGTTCGCGGTCCTGCTCGGTGGCTCAGTCGCACTTCTCCCCGTTTACGCCCGCGAGATACTGCAGACCGGTCCGTGGGGACTCGGGCTTCTCCGTAGCGCTCCTGGGGCGGGTGCCGCCGTCATGGCCGTCCTGCTGGCCTACAAGCCGCTAAAGCGCCGCGCAGGAATCACGATGTTATGGTGCGTCGCGGGATTTGGCGTGGCGACCATCCTTTTCGCCATCTCGCGCAGCCTGATTATTTCTCTTGCTGCTCTGTTCTTCGTCGGAGCGACGGACATGGTGAGCGTGATTGTCCGCCAGATGCTCATCCAACTGGGCACGCCGGACGAAATGCGCGGCCGCGTCAATGCCGTGGACATGGTGTTCATCGGCGCTTCGAACGAGCTGGGCCAATTCGAATCAGGTCTCACAGCCCAGTGGTTCGGCACGGTTCCTGCCGTCGTGCTGGGAGGCATCGGCACTCTTGCAGTGACGGCACTTTGGGCCTGGGCTTTTCCTGAGTTACGTAAAGTGAGCAATCTCACCGATCGCGGGAATTAATCCCGATTCGAGCGGCATTTGAGGTACTTTCCCTTGCGGTTTCGCTTTCGCCACCCTGCGCCTTAGCCGTGTCTTGTCGTATGATGCTCGCATGCGGTTGTTGCTTGTCGAAGACGATGCGCGCATTGCGCGATTTGTGGCCAAGGGCCTGCGCGAACAGGCTTACGCCGTTGATGTCGCATCAACCGGCGAAGAGGCCCTCTATCAAGCGGCCATCAACAGCTATGACATCGTGATTCTGGACGTCATGATTCCGGGCCGCGATGGATTTGAAGTCTGCCGCGAGCTGCGAAAATCCGGCCAGCGCATTCCCATCCTGATGCTTACCGCGCGCGACGCCGTTGAAGATAGGATCAAGGGCCTCGATCATGGCGCTGACGACTACCTGACAAAGCCATTCGAATTTCGCGAACTGCTGGCGCGGCTGCGCGCGCTACTCCGGCGCTCCGGTGAATTGCGTCCCCCACAGATCGTGGTTGGCGATCTCGTTCTGGATACGGCTGCCCAGTCCGCCTCCCGCGGCGGGCATGCCATTTCACTCACGACCAAGGAATACGCGTTGCTCGAATTTCTCGCGTGCAACAGCGGCAGGGTTCTTGGACGCGCGGAAATCGCAGAGCATGTATGGGATGAAACGTTTGACCCATTTTCCAACCTCATCGAGGTTTACGTGAACCGGGTGCGTCGCAAGATTGACGGGGGCACGGATCGTCCACTGCTGCATACACGCCGTGGCGCCGGCTATTTCCTCGGCGAGACCGGTGAAACACCAGCCATTGATTCAGAGGCATCGAGTCCCCCGCGTGTGTTGCGCGGCAAAGCCAACAGCTCTGCCAGGAAGAGCAATGCTTGAATCTGTCCGGCTGCGGCTCACGCTCTGGTACACCGGTGTTCTTGCGTTGGTGCTTATCACGCTGGCGGTCGCGGGTTACTTCATCTTCTGGCAAAGCACCGTCAAGCGCACCGACAGCGATCTCGCGGAACTGTCCAGCGCTTTTCTCACTACTCTGACGGCGGAGTTAAAAGATCAGCCGGGCCCCGACGCGCTAAAGAGTGCCGCTCAAGTCGCTATCGCGGAACATCGTTTTCGCGACCATATTTTTGCCGTGCTGGATCCTGTTGGAGGCTTGTACGTTAGTTCGCCAGATCCAGCTGCGGGGAGACCGGATTCCGAGCGCGTTCCCTCTGAATTCCTGTCGTCCCAGTCCTTCCGCAGATTTGCAGAAGCTTCCTCCCGTGCCGATTACCTTTATCTGAATCTCGGAGGCGGAAGTCACGGGTACCGCGGATACGCGCGCCATTTTCCTTTCAACGGCCAAACGTACACTCTGGTTGTTTTGCGATCGCTTCATCCGCAGAAAGAGATGCTGGAGGAAATCACGACGGCGTTCGCCGGCGCCATTCCCATCGCTATTCTGCTGGCCAGCGCGGGTGGATACTTTCTCGCGCGAAAGAGTCTTGCGCCGGTCGCGGCCATGAGCGCCCAAGCGGGGCGCATCGGTGCTTCGAATCTCCATGAAAGACTCACGGTAAAGAACGAGAAGGACGAGCTTGGCCATCTCGCGCAGTCCTTTAACCATCTTCTCGACCGGCTCGATCAATCGTTTGAGCGCCAGCGTTGCTTTATGGCGGACGCTTCGCACGAACTCCGTACGCCCGTGGCCATTCTCCGCGGGGAGGCGGAAGTGGCGCTCTCTCGCCCCGCTCGCTCGCCCGAGGAGTACCGCGAGTCGCTGACGATTCTTCACAACGAGGCGCAGCGCCTGACGCACATCGTTGAAGACCTTTTCACACTCACGCGCGCGGATGCCGGGCAGTATCCGCTCGCCCCGCGTATTTTCTATCTGGACGAGCTGCTTCTGGATTGCGCGCATTCCGTGCGCACGCTGGCGCTGGCAAAAAACATCACGATGGTCACGGACGCGCCGCACGATTTGTCGGTTGTTGGCGACGAACCGCTCTTGCGCCGCATGATCCTCAACCTCCTCGACAACGCCATCAAACACACGTCGAGAGGCGGCCGGGTAGCCCTGGCGTGCCAGCGCGCTGAGGGAGACTATGCCGTAAGCGTCACGGATTCCGGGACGGGAATCCCGACGGCTCTGCAGCCGCGCATTTTCGAGCGTTTTTTCCGCGCTGACAGAGCGCGTTCTCGCGGGGAAAACGACGGAGGTGGGGCGGGCCTGGGGCTGTCGATTGCACGCTGGATCGCCGAAGCACATCACGGGCGATTGGAGTTGACGCGTTCGGATTCGACCGGGAGCACCTTCACGGCTTATCTTTCCGCAACGGCATCCTCCGCTGCGTCTAGAAGTTAATCCTATGTTTATCTTCGTGGCTTTAGGCTAGATTCTTGCTCGCCGTGTAGATATTTTCGACCGGCTCAGGAGTCGAGCTTCATGAAATCGCAAGGTATTTTCGTCCTGTCAAGGACCTCGGTTGCTGCCGTCTTGCTCTGCCACGGGGGGATTATTGCTGCGCAAGAGGCTTCTCCTTCCACGAACAGTTCAACCACAAAGGAAGCGCAGCAGCCTGCCGCTGCCATGCCCGCACTCCAGCTGACGCTGCAAGATGCCCTGGCGCGAGCACGAAAAAACAGCACACAATTTCAAGCCGCGCAGACCGAAGCAGCGATCGCGCGCCAGGAGCGCTATCAGGCGGCCGCCGCACTGCTCCCCGGCGTGAACTACAACACCGAAGCGCTGTATACCAAGAGCAATGGCCCAGGGAATGGCGTGCGCTTCATTGCGAACAATGCCGTTCACGAATACTCGAGCCAGGGTAACGTGCATGAAGTTCTCGACCTTGCAAGCGTTTCCAATTTTCGCCGCGCTTCGGCTGCCGCTGCAGTCGCACGCGCGCGGGCAGAGATTGCTTCCCGCGGTCTGGTCGTAACCGTGGTACAGAATTATTTCGCGGTTGCCGCCGCGCAGCAGAAGCTGCAGTCCGCTCAGAAAACGGCCGAGGAAGGTGAACGCTTTCTGAAACTGACTCAAGATCTCGAACAGGGCGGGGAAGTGGCTCATTCGGATGTCATCAAAGCGGAATTGCAGATGCAAGAGCGCCACCGCCAATTGAAGGAGGCTCAACTCGGGCTCCTGAATGCCCGGCTCGATCTGGCTGTGCTGATCTTTCCGGATTTCAACGACAACTACGAGGCGGCCGATGATCTCCACGCTCCGGCACCGCTACCTACGTTTGCGGAAGTCCAGCAACAGGCCGCCAAGGACAATCCGGAAGTTCGAGCGGCCTTGGCGGCGGTCCGCGCAGCCGGTGCCGAGGTAACCAGTTCGCGGGCGGGTTACCTGCCTTCGCTGAGTCTCGATTATTGGTACGGCATCGATGCGACGCAGTTCGCTGCGAATGCAGTCATAAACGGTCAGAAATTCTCCAACCTTGGCTCTGCTGCCGCTGCCACGCTGAACATTCCCTTGTGGAACTGGGGCGCGACGCAAAGCCGCGTCAAACAGTCTGAGTTGCGGCGCGCTCAGGCGCAGCGCGAGCTTTCACTGGCGCAGCGCAAACTCCTGGCTGAAATTAGATCGCTTTATGCCGAATCGGAAACCGCGTTGAACGAACTCGGCGGCCTAAGCCGTTCCGCGGAACTTGCCGCGGAAAGTTTGCGCCTTACGACGCTGCGTTACACAAACGGAGAAGCCACGGTATTGGAAGTCGTCGATGCACAGACCACGTTTGCGCAGGCGAGTTCCGCGTATCAGGATGGCGCGGTGCGCTATCACGTGTCCCTTGCGAATTTGCAAACGCTGACGGGAGTGCTCACAACTCCATGAAGCCGATGATGAACCGCCGGTTTTCAGTGCTTGGCACTTGGTGGACCCTAGCTGCTGCGGTAGCTGGGCTCGCGGTCCTTGGTGGTTGCAGTAAGGCCGAGCCGGAAAAAGCGCCGGTGGTCTCCGTTCAAACTACGCCGGTTCAGCGTGCGCCGATTTCTCAAATCGTTTCCGCGGAAGCAGTTGTGTCGCCTTTGCAGCAGGCAATCATCACGCCGAAAATTACTTCGACCATCAGCAAGTTTCTCGTGCAGCGCGGCAGCCGGGTGAAGCAGGGGCAATTGCTTGCCGTCCTGGAGAACAAGGATCTTTCCGCTGCCGCCGAGCAGAGCAAAGGGGAACTCGATCAGGCGGAATCCGGTTACGTGACCACCGTCAACGCGGGTGTGCCGCAGCAAATACAGAAAGCCGAGCTGGATGCCGCTTCGGCCAAGGCCGGCTTCGAGGCGCAACAAAAAGTCTACGAAAGCCGCAAAAATCTCTTTGAGCAAGGCGCTTTGCCGCGCCGCGATCTGGATTCCGCGCAAGTCGCTCTCGCGCAAGCCCGCACTACCTACGAAGTTGCGCAGCGCCAGCTCGACGACCTGAAGCGCATGGGCGAAAAGCAATTGCTCAAGTCGGCGGGCGGGCAATTCTCCGCCGCAAAAGGAAAATATCTCGGAGCGCAAGCTCTCCTGAGCTACTCCGAGATTCGCAGCCCTATCGATGGTGTCGTTACAGACCGGCCGCAGTTTCCCGGCGAACTCGCAACCGCAAACCAGCCGCTTATCACTGTTATGAACACTTCGAAGCTGGTCGCGAAATCGCATATCGCGCAATCCGAGGCAGTCGCGATCAAAGTGGGGAGTTCCGCGGAACTAAAAGTTCCGGGTCTTGATGAAGCTTTCAAAGGCCGCGTCAGTCTGGTGAGTCCCGCGCTCGATCCGGGAAGCACCACCATTGAAGTGTGGGTGGAAACGTTGAAGCCGGAACCAGCCTTGCGGCCGGGCATGACCGTGGAAGTTGCCATTACCGCGAAATCGGTGAAGGACGCTCTCGTGGTTCCGACTTCGGCGGTCTTCAAGACTTCCGAGGGTGCGGACTATGTTTTGCTGGCCGGCTCCGATGGGCATGCCCATCTCAAGACCGTGCAGGCTGGCGTGCACAACGCCGAATTCACTCAGATTGTCAGGGGTGTCAACGCCGGTGAGGCGGTGATCGTCTCCGGCGGCTATGCTTTGCCGGACAACACGCTGATCAAAGTGGAAGCACCAGCCCTCGCCGAGAAAGATGCCCCGGACAAATCTGAAAAACCAGGAAAGTCCGGCGATGCCGCAAGACCCGCCGCCAAGGACAAGGAATAAGCGCGCATGGACTCACGGCCCGACGCTTCCATGTCCGCGCGGCATTCGAACGAGCTGCGCGCTCCCTGGTTCCAGCGCCTCTCACGCCCGATTCTGTTTTTGATAGTAAGCCTGTCGCTCGTTGGCGCATATCTCGCCTTCACCATTCCGGTCGCGGTGTTCCCAAACACTGATTTTCCGCGCATCGTCATTGGTGTGGACAACGGCGTCATGCCCATCGACCAGATGCTCGTGGTCATCACTCGTCCAATCGAAGAAGCCGTTAACAGCGTTGCCGGCCTGCAAAAAGTGCAATCCATCACCAGCCGTGGTTCCGCCGAGGTCGATCTCTTCTTCGATTGGAAGAGCGACATGATTCTCACTTTGCAGCGCGTGGACGCCGTCGTTGCGCGCCTGCAGTCAGAGTTGCCAACAACGGCGAAGATTGAGACTCACCGCCTGACCTTCGCCTCATTTCCCATTCTCGGTTACAGCCTGACGTCGGAAACGATTCCGCAGAGCAAACTCTGGGAGATTGCCACCTACGACATCAAACCGCGCGTCAATCGCCTCGACGGAGTGGCCTCTGTGCTTGTTCAGGGCGGCCGAGTGCCCGAGTTTCAAGTCATGCCCGATCCGGCGCGTCTGCTCGCTGCCGGAGTCACCGTGAGCGAGATTCTCGATTCCATCCGCAAGACAAACCTCATCGATTCACCCGGCCTCATCGAAAACAATCATCAATTGGTGCTCGGCTTGGTCAGCGGTCAGGCGCGCACACCGGAGCAGCTCGGCCAAATCGTCGTCAAGACATCTACGGCAGGCATTCCCGTTCGCATGGGTGACATCGCGAAGATCTCGCCATCGGTTGCGCCGGTCTACACTATCGTCACGGCCAACGGCAAACCGGCGGTCTTGCTCAGTGTGCATCGCCAGCCGGACAGCAACACGCTCGACGTCGCGGACGAAGTCCATGCCCAAATCGAAGAGATTCGTCCTACCCTGCCGCCCGGCGTGCACATCGAACCTTTCTACGATCAATCCACCATCGTTCACGAATCGATTTCCAGCGTCCGCGATGCGGTATTGCTCGGGCTCTTGCTCTCCTCCATCATTCTCGTACTGTTTCTCCGCGACTGGGGCACTTCCCTCGTCGCCGGCCTGGTCATTCCGGCCACACTCCTGATCACTTTCATCGTGCTGAAGCTCACGGGTCAGAGCTTCAACCTCATGACGCTAGGCGGGCTAGCCGCAGCCGTCGGCCTGGTGATTGACGATGCCATCGTCGTGCTGGAAAACATCGTCCTGCATCGCGACGCAGGCCGGGGACGTCTTGAAGCAATTCAAGATGCCCTCAAGGAAATGACGGTTCCTCTGATCGGCTCAACCGTCACTCCTATTGTCGTTTTTCTGCCGCTTATCTCCATCACCGGCGTGACGGGGAGTTTCTTCCGCGCGCTGGCTGTGACCATGACAGTTTCGCTCTTTACCTCGCTACTGCTCGCCTTGTCCTGGACGCCTGCGCTAAGCCAATATTTCGTTCGCCCCAAGAAAACCTCCGCTGCCGAACCCGCGCCTCCCGCCTCAATCGAAACGAATGTCCTATTGGACGCGGAAGAAGCCCATCTCTCCGGTCTCTTTGGCCGCATCGTCGCGTTTTACGCGCGCGCGATGCGAGCCGTGCTCAATCGTCCTATTCTTCTGACGGCGAGTTCCGGCATCATCGTCGTTCTCGCTTTCGTCTGTTACAATGCCCTTGGCTCCGACCTCCTGCCGGAAATGGATGAAGGCGGCTTCATTCTGGACTACTTCACTCCCTCGGGCAGTTCGCTCGCGGAATCCGACCGCATCCTTCAGCACATCGAAGAGATCGTGCGCTCTCAGCCCGAAGTCGAAAACACGTCGCGCCGCACCGGTCTGCAACTGGGCCTTGCCGCCGTCACGGAAGCGAATCGCGGCGACTTCACCGTCAAGCTCAAGCGCGACCGTAAGCGGGGCATTGATGAGATTATTTCCGATATCCGCGCCGAGATTGAGCACACAGAGCCGGCGACCAAAGTCGAGTTTGTCCAGGTATTGCAGGACATGATCGGCGATCTCACCAGCCAGCCAGAGCCCATCGTCATCAAGCTTTTTTCGCAGGATTCCAAGCTTCTTGCGAATACCGCCCCCCGCGTGGCCGACGCCATCCAAAAAGTGCCCGGCGTGGTCGATGTCCTCGATGGCATAGAGAACACCATCAGCGGTCCCGCGACGACGTTTCAGATCAATCCCGCCCTGGCTGCGCGCGCTGGCTTCACGCCCGAAGAAGTGGCTGTGGACGCCTCGGCCATCCTGGAGGGCGAACCTGCCGCCACGCCTGTCATCGTGAATGACCGGGCTTACACCATCCGTGTGCGTTTCCCGGCGGAGAGCCGCGCCACGCTCGAGCGCATGAGCAACACTCTCTTATCCAGCGCTATCGGACGCACCGCAACCCTCGGTTCGCTCTCCACGGTCAGCACCGATGCCGGCCAGACGGAAATTCGCCGTGAGAATCTTCAACGGCTAGTGGAAGTAACCGGACGATTCGAAGGGGTAGACCTGGGCTCGGGCATCACGGCGGTCAAAAAAGTGGTCGACGGTCTCCACCTGCCATCATCGATTCGTATCGAGTACGGCGGTACCTACGAGGAGCAGAGGAAGTCCTTCCGCGATCTTCTCATGGTTCTCTTGCTGGCACTGGTCTTGCTGTTCGTCGTGCTGTTGTTTGAGTTTCGCACCTTTTCGGCGCCAACCGCGATTCTGGCTTCCGCGCTGCTCTCCACGTTCGGTGGCTTCCTGGCGCTTCTTGTTACGCGTACGACGTTCAACGTGGCGTCCTTCATGGGCATGATTATGGTGATCGGGATTGTCGCAAAAAACGGAATCCTGCTTCTTGACGCCGAGCATCGCTACCGTGACCTCGGCTTTTCCGCCGAAGAAGCCATGATCCAGGCAGGCCGCCGCCGCCTGCGTCCCATCGCCATGACCGCGCTGGCGACCGTCGCAGGGATGTTGCCCCTGGCATTTGCCATCGGAGCCGGTTCGCAGATGCTGCAACCACTGGCGATCACGGTGGTCGGCGGCATCCTCAGCTCCATGGTACTCTCGCTGATTTTTACGCCGGCGATCCACTACTACCTGCGGCCGAAGCAGGCTGCTTGAATATTCAGCGTGGATTGGCGCGTTACCCGATCTTGGGTCAAGTAAAACTCACACTCGCCGCGATGACGTCCGTTCCGGCCAAGCTCCACTTATTTCTTTGTGGGTGCGGGGCTGCTCCCTGGCATGGCCATATCCATAGGTGTAGACGTGCCCGCTGCGAGCTCTTTTCTTACTGGTTCGGTAATCTTGTCCGCATTCTTTACGAGAACGGTTACTTGCCAGATCTGGGTTTCGGGCAATGTGCCTTTGAATCCCGGCATGCCGGTCATTCGAATCCCGTTCTCCACCTTCCAATACGATTCCCACGCCTCGTCGTCTGTTACGCCAACGCCGTGAAATAGCTGTGGCGGCGTGGGATACATTCCTTTTGCAATTGCTGGCTTTTCCTCTCCGGGCAATCCATGGCAAACGGCGCAATTCTCCTTGTAGACTTTCGCGCCGTGGAGCAAGTTTTCCTCATCGGCAGGCACTTGCGGGGCAGGGTGCGGCAACTTGTTCAGATAGGCATGCAGCCCGATTTGCGCGAATTTCTTCTCGAACGGCATGGGAGGAGCCGCCGTTGCCACCGGGGCGTTCCCCGACGAGAAATAGAAATAGACTCCGCCGGCGATCAGCAGGCCCCCCAGCAATATCCCCAAAATCAAACCCTTAAGCATCTCTCGCTTCCTCCCAACATTTGAAAATTCCTCATCCTGTCTTACGAGGTCACGCGCGTCCCCGATAGTCTACGTTTTCTCAATTATTTCTGCATCCTGCAAACGGGGGAGCTTGGTGCGGGGCTGGTTCTTCGCCCGAGCCCTGAGTGCCCTTAACCCCATGCTGGCTTTCGGTTCTGCTTCGTAACCAAATTCCTCCAAAAGCCGTCTTATCTAGGCGTAGGATATTGTTTCCTGTAGGCTGTCCAAACCACCCGGACCAGCCACAAGCGTTGATTTGCGAATGTCCTTTCTGGGACAGACTCGCTCGCATAACCGTGGTATTTGACAGGAGCGGACGGATGGGCCAACTCAACTCCATGGAACTCCCTGAACCAGGCGCGCCGGGCGCCAAGGCAGCGTCAAACTCCGCTCCCTCGAAGTCACGCTGGTGGCTCTGGGTTCTCATCATTGGTGTGATCGCTGTTGGTATCTGGTATTTCCGCAGCTCGCGGGGCGCTAGTCAAACGGCAGATGCGGCCGCGCCAGCCACAGCAGGTAAGGGCAAGGGTGGGGCGGGAGCCGGCGGCCCCGTCATCCCGGTCGTCGTTGCCACCGCCCAGCGCGGTGACCTTCCTGTTTATTTCAATGGCCTTGGCACCGTCACGGCCTTCAATACCGTTACCGTGCGCAGCCGTGTGGATGGACAGCTAATCAACGTCGCCTTCAAGGAAGGTCAGTTCGTCCACGAAGGAGATGTCCTCGCGCAGATTGACCCGCGTCCCTTCCAGGTCCAGCTCGAGCAGGCCATGGGACAGCTCGCCAAGGATCAGGCGGCGCGTAAAGACGCCGAAGTGAATCTTGAACGATTCAAGCTGCTCTTCAAGGAAGGCGTCATTCCTCAGCAGCAGCTGGACACCCAGGCTTCGCTGGTTGGCCAATCCGATGGAGCCATTGCCTCGGATCAGAGCCAGATCGATAACGCCAAGCTCCAGCTGACGTATTCCCGCATTACCGCGCCTATCAGCGGACGCATTGGCCTGCGTCTCGTGGACGCCGGGAACATCGTCCACGCCACGGACCCCGGCGGGCTGCTGGTGATTACACAGCTCCAGCCCATTTCTGTGATTTTCAGCTTGCCGCAGGATCAGCTTCCACAGGTTAATGCCAAGCTCCGCTCCGGCGTTCAGCTCGTCGTGGATGCCTTCGACCGCGACGATACCGCCAAAATCACCAGCGGCAAACTCCAGACCATCGACAATCAGATCGATATCACCACGGGAACCTACAAGCTCAAGTCCGTCTTTGCTAACACAGATAACGCGCTGTTTCCGAATCAATTCGTTAACGTCCACCTTTTGGTCGACACCAAGCACGATCTCACCATCGTTCCCGCCGCGGCCATTCAGCGTGGCCCTCAGGGCACTTACGTCTACGCCGCTGCTGACAACACCGCGAAGATTCGTACGGTAACCATCGCCCAGACTACCGGCGACAGTGTCGGCTTGAGCGCCGGCTTGAACTCCGGCGATGTGGTCGTTATTGATGGCTCGGACAAACTGCAGGACGGAACCAAAATCAATCCGAGTTTTCCCGCCGCTCCGAAAGGCGCGGCTGGAAGCGCTTCACCTCCATCTGCGCCGGCACCTGCCCCAAAAACCGGAGCCCCGTCCAAGGGCCACGCCGGAGCAGCCCCGCGATGAATCCGTCAAGGCCGTTCATTTTGCGGCCGGTCGCCACCACCCTACTGATGGTAGGCGTCCTGCTAGTTGGCTTCGTATCCTTCCGCCAATTGCCCGTCTCCGCCTTGCCGCAGGTGGACTACCCGACCATTCAGGTGCAGACCTTCTATCCCGGCGCCAGCCCCGACGTGATGGCTTCTTCGGTCACCGCGCCGCTGGAGCGTCAATTTGGCCAGATCCCCGGCCTGAACCAGATGACCTCCACGAGCTCTTTCGGTAGCTCGATTATCACTCTGCAGTTTGGTCTGGATTTGAGCATCGACGTGGCAGAGCAAGGCGTCCAGGCTGCAATCAACGGCGCTTCCAATCTGCTTCCGCAAGGGCTTCCCAATCCGCCGATCTACAGCAAAGTCAATCCCGCTGACGCGCCGATCATGACTCTCGCTCTGACTTCCACTTCTCTCCCACTTTCGAAAGTCGAAGACCTCGCGGACACCACCCTCGCCCAAAAAATTTCTCAGCTTTCAGGAGTCGGACTCGTCAGCATCAGCGGCGGCCAGCGCCCCGCCGTGCGCATTCAAGCCAATCCCACGGCCCTGGCGTCATACGGAATGAGTCTCGAAGATCTCCGCACCGCTCTCGGCCAGGCCAACGTCGACCAGGCCAAAGGTACTTTTGACGGCCTGCATCAGGCCTACACCATCGGGGCAAACGATCAACTCATTTCCAGCGACAGCTACCGCCCCATCATCGTGGCCTACCGCAACGGCGCTCCCGTGCGCCTCACCGACGTCGCCACCGTGATTGACGGCGTGGAAAACGTCCGGCAAGCTGCCTGGGCCAATCAGAATCCCGCTGTCATCTTAAACATTCAGCGCCAGCCCGGCGCCAACATTATCGCCGTCGTCGACCGCGTGGTGAAGCTTCTGCCGCAGTTGAAAGCGGCGCTCCCCGCCGCGGTGAAGGTAGACATTCTTACGGACCGCACCACCACCATTCGCGCCTCCGTCGATGATGTGCAGTTCACGCTGGTGCTCACTATCGGGCTTGTGGTGATGGTCATTTTTCTTTTTCTGCGCAGCGTGCGCGCCACCATCATTCCCAGCGTTGCTGTTCCGCTTTCTCTGATCGGCACTTTCGCGGTGATGTACGTCCTCGGCTACAGCCTCAACAATCTTTCGCTCATGGCCCTCACCATTTCCACCGGCTTCGTGGTCGACGACGCCATCGTCATGATCGAAAATATCAGCCGGTACATTGAAGAGGGTGAAACGCCCCTGCAAGCCGCGTTGAAAGGCGCCGAACAAATTGGCTTCACCATCGTTTCGCTCACCGTCTCCCTCATTGCCGTGCTTATTCCGCTTCTCTTCATGGGCGATATCGTTGGCCGGCTCTTCCGCGAATTTGCCGTCACCCTCGCCGTCACCATTCTTGTTTCCGCCTTCGTCTCGCTCACCCTCACGCCCATGATGTGCGCCAAGCTTCTCCGTCACCACAAAAAGGAAGAAGAAGGCTGGTTCTATCGCAAGTCCGAGGATGCTTTTAACTCCGTCATCGCTTTCTACGGCCGCACTTTGAAATTTGTCCTGCGCTTCCGCAGCACCACGCTCCTCGTCACCGTCGCTACTCTTGTAGGCACCATTCTTCTCTACATTTATGTCCCCAAAGGATTTTTCCCGGTGCAGGACACGGGCGTGATTTTGGGTGTTTCCGAAGGCGCGCAGAACATTTCCTTCTCGGCCATGGCCCAGCGCCAGCAAGAGCTGGCTGCCGTGATCCTCAAGGATAAGGCCGTCGAAAGCCTCTCCTCTTTTATCGGCATCGACGGCACCAACACCACGCTCAATAGCGGCCGCATCCAGATCAACCTGATTCCGCTGGCCCAGCGCAAAATCAGCGCTTCCGACGTCATCCGCCGCCTTCAGCCGGAACTCGCCAAAGTGGATGGCATCTCCCTCTTCCTCCAGCCCATTCAGGATCTCACTGTCGAAGACCGCGTCAGCCGCACACAATTTCAGTACAGCCTGGAGGATGTGGATGCCAAGGAGCTCGCTTACTGGACCGCCCAGTTCGTCGAGAAACTGAAAGCCTTGCCCGAGCTGCGCGACGTTGCCAGCGATCAGCTGAATCAAGGCCTCGTCGCGGCACTTACCATCGACCGCGACTCCGCTTCGCGCCTCGGCATTCTTCCCGCCGACATTGACAACACGCTCTACGATGCCTTCGGCCAGCGCCTGGTATCCACCATCTTCACCCAGCTAAACCAGTACCACGTGGTTCTGGAAGTGGATCCGCAGTTCCAGCAGGACCCTGATTCGCTGAAAAGCATTTACGTCAAGTCCTCGAACGGCACCCAGGTCCCTCTCAGCGCGTTCACTCGTTTTGAGCCTGATGCCGCGGCTCTCGCGCTGAACCACCAGGGCCAGTTTCCCGTCGTCACCCTTTCTTTCAATCTTGCTCCCAATGCTTCGCTCGGCGAAGCCGTCGACGCCATCAACCTCGTCAAGCAGGATTTGAACATGCCGGCCAGTATCCAAGCCACGTTTCAGGGCACGGCTGCGGCCTTTCTCAACTCGCTTTCGAACGAGCCCATTCTCATTCTGGCCGCCGTCATCACCGTCTACATTGTTCTTGGCGTTTTGTACGAAAGCTACATTCATCCCATCACCATCATTTCCACGCTTCCATCCGCCGGCGTCGGCGCCATCCTGGCTCTGCTGATCTGCCGCACCGATTTCAGCGTCATCGCTCTCATCGGAATGATCCTGCTCATCGGCATCGTCAAGAAAAACGCCATCATGATGATCGACTTCGCGCTTGAAGCCGAACGCAAGGAAGGGAAGGCGCCGCTCGACGCGATCTACGAAGCCTGCTTGCTGCGCTTCCGCCCCATCATGATGACCACCATGGCCGCTCTTCTTGGTGGGTTGCCGCTCGCCCTGGGCACTGGCGTCGGTTCGGAATTGCGTCGTCCCCTGGGCATTACCATCGTCGGCGGCCTCATCCTCAGCCAGTTGCTCACGCTTTACACCACGCCGGTGGTGTACCTCGCGTTTGACTGGCTGGCGCACCGCTTCTCCTTCCGCGTCGGCAATCCCGTGGAAGAGCCTGCGCAAGGCCGCGCGTCCGGAGATTGATTCGTGAATTCCTCTTCCAACTTTTCCGCGCCTTTCATCCGACGCCCCATTGCCACGTCGCTGATCACTCTTGCAATCCTGCTCTCGGGTGTGGTGGCCTTCCGGTTCTTGCCTGTCGCGCCGCTCCCTCAAGTCGATTTTCCAACCGTCTCCGTCGGCGCCTCCCTCCCTGGGGCAAGCCCCGAGACGATGGCTTCCGCCGTCGCCACTCCCCTCGAGCGCCAGTTCGGACGCATCGCCGGCGTCACGCAGATGACTTCTTCCAGTGGCCTCGGCTCCACCAGCATCACTCTTCAGTTCGATCTCAATCGCGATATCAACGCCGCCGCTCGCGACGTCCAGGCTTCTATCAACGCCGCGCGAAGCCAGCTGCCTGCCGATCTTCCTGGTCAGCCCACGTATCGCAAAGTCAACCCCGCTGATGCGCCCATCCTCCTGCTGGCCCTGACCTCCGACAATATCCCGCCCGCGGAGATTTACGACGCAGCGGATTCCATCCTGGCCCAGAAGCTCGCTCAGGTGGATGGCGTCGGCCAGGTATTTACCTGGGGCAGCGCTCGTCCCGCCGTGCGCGTCGAGGCAAACCCTAACCAGCTCAACAGCTACGGAATCAGCCTGGAGACGGTCCGTAAGTCCCTCCAGTCAGCTAACGCAGACCTCGCGAAGGGCGCGGTTTCCGATTCCGTCCATACTTGGGCCGTTTCTGATACCGATCAGCTCTTCAAAGCTTACGAATATCAGCCTCTGATCGTTGCCGGACACGTGGGCGCGCCAGTCCGTTTGCGGGACATTGCCGAGGTGGTCGATTCCGTCGAGGACATCCACACGCTCGGCCTCTCCGGCGGGAAACGCGCCGTCCTCCTTGCCATTTTCCGCCAGCCGGGCGCGAACATGATCGACACGGTTGACCGCATTACCGCTCTCCTGCCGCTGCTCCGCGCTTCTATTTCTCCCTCACTCCATCTGAGCGTCGCCGTCGATCGCACCACCACCATTCGCGCATCCGTCCATGACGTGGAAGTTTCGCTCATCATTTCCATCATTCTGGTCATTTTCGTCGTCTTTGCTTTCCTCCGGAATGTCTGGGCCACCATCATTCCCAGCGTCGCTGTGCCGCTCTCCCTTATCGGCACCTTCGGCGTCATGTATCTCTGCAATTACAGCTTGGACAATCTCTCTCTCATGGCCCTTACCATTTCCACCGGCTTCGTCGTGGACGACGCCATCGTAGTCATCGAGAACATCGCGCGTCACATGGAAGGGGGCATGAAACCTTTCGAGGCCGCCATGAAGGGCGCCAGCGAAATCGGTTTCACCGTTCTCTCCATGAGCACGTCCCTCGTCGCCGTCTTCATCCCCATTTTGATGATGGGTGGCATCGTAGGCCGTCTATTTCGAGAATTTGCCGTCGTCCTCAGCGTGGCCATCGGTGTTTCACTGTTCGTTTCCCTGACTACCACGCCCATGATGTGCGCCCGCTTTCTGCGGAGTGAAACGGGCAAGCACAACAAGCTCTACCGCTTTTCCGAAAACGCCTTTAACCGCCTCTTGCAGATTTACGATTCCTCTTTGGGCTGGGTTCTCCGTCATCAGTTCCTCATCTTGCTGGTCACCATCGGTACCGTTTGCTTGAATGTGTATCTCTTCTACCAGACGCCCAGCAGCTTTTTCCCGCAGCAAGATACCGGCCGCATCAACGGCAGCATTCAAGGCGATCAGGATCTCTCCTTTGCCGCAATGTCAAAGAAGATGCGCGCGCTGACAGACATTGTCGCGCAGGACCCCGCCGTGGACACCGTAACTGCTTTCACCGGCGGCGGCAGCGGCGGCAGCACCGCGCGCATGTTTGCGCAGCTCAAACCACTCGAGGAGCGCAAGCTCAGCGCCGACCAAGTTATTGCGCGCATTCGCTCCAAGACGGCTGGAACCCCCGGCGCCGCTTTGTACTTGCAAGCTGTCCAGGACCTGACTGTCGGCGGGCGCGGCAGCGCGGCGCAATACCAATACACGCTGCAGGCCGACAATCTCTCCGATCTCACCCACTGGGCTCCTATTCTCCAGGAGCGTCTAGCCAAGATTCCCGAGCTCCGCGACGTTAATTCCGACCAACAGATGCATGGTCTACAAAGTTCCATCGTGATCGATCGTGACACCGCCGGCCGTCTCGGCGTCGACGTGCTCGACATCGACAATACCTTGAGCGATGCCTTCGGACAGCGTCAAGTCTCCAACATCTACAAAGGCTTGAATCAGTATCACGTCGTCCTGGAAGTCGCGCCCGAATTCCAGCCGGGTCCTGCGGCTCTCGAGTCGGTTTACGTTCCCTCGAGCACCGGAAAGCTCGTTCCACTCAGCGCCTTCGCCCATTACGAGCACTCTAATAGCGCTCTTTCCGTCAATCATCAGGGCATTTTCCCGGCCATCACGCTTTCGTTCAATCTCGCGCCTGGCGCTTCGCTCGGCCCGGCTGTCCTGCACATTCAGGCGGCCCAGCGTGAACTCGGTGTTCCGTCCTCGGTGCACGCCACGTTTCAGGGCACCGCGCAGGCCTATCAGGATTCCCGCGCCAATCAGCCGGTTCTGATCCTGACCGCCCTTGCCGCCGTTTACATCGTTCTCGGCATCCTCTACGAGAGCTTCATTCACCCCATCACGATTCTCTCCACGATTCCTTCTGCCGGCATCGGCGCGCTGCTGGCGGTCCAGCTCATGAAGTCCGATCTAAATGTCATCGCGCTCATCGGCATCATCCTCCTCATTGGGCTGGTCAAGAAAAACGCCATTCTCATGGTCGATTTCGCCGTGCAAGTGGAAAGGGAAGAAGGGAAGTCGCCCGTCGAGGCGATCTACAAGGCGTGCTTGTTACGTTTCCGGCCCATCCTGATGACCACCATGGCTGCGCTTCTCGGCGCTTTGCCGCTCGCGCTCGGTTCCGGCGTCGGTTCCGAGCTGCGCCGCCCTCTGGGCATCACCATCGTCGGCGGCCTCATCCTTAGCCAGATGCTCACGCTCTTCACCACGCCCGTTGTTTACGTCTACATGGATCGCTTTCAATCCTGGATTCGCGGCACTCGCTCTCACGCCGCGGCTCCGGCTACAGCTCCAGCCCACTCTGACTAGCCTCTCGGCGAGTTGCGAGTTTCCAATTTCTCCTTTACGCGCTGCCGATCAAATAGCCCGTAAGAAACACCAGCACACCGCCCACGATCACCTGAAACGCAGCCTGTAAGAACGGCGTATCCATGTAACGGTGCCGGATGTAGCTGATGACCATCAACTCGACCGCCACGACAATCACCGCCACCAGCGTGGCCACATGAAAATTGCTAATGAGGAACGGCAAGGTGTGCCCGATTCCGCCAGCAGTGGTCATCAGTCCAGTAACCCCTCCGCGCAGCCACGGCGATCCCCGCCCCGTCAGCGAGCCGTCGTCGGAAAGCCCTTCCGAGAACGCCATGGAAATCCCCGCGCCGATCGAAGCCGCCAGTCCCACCAGGAACGCTTCCCAGCTTTTGTGCGAAGCAAACGCTGCCGCGAACAGCGGCGCCAGCGTCGATACCGAACCGTCCATCAAGCCCGCTAGTCCCGGCTGTACCACCTGCAGCAAGAACAGCTTGCGGTGCGATTCATCCTCCTGGGCCTTCGCGCTCGCCGTAAGATGTTTTTCTTCCAGCTCGCCCGCCGTCTGCGTGTGCTTTCTCTCTTCATCTCCCAGCTTGTTCAGCAATTCCCGCGTCGAAGCGTCCGTCGTCCGGCTCGCCGCTCGTGCGTAGAATCGGCTCGCCTCCATCTCCATCAATTCCGCTTGCTTCCGCGCCATCTTCACGCCCAGTGGCCGCACCAGCCATACGGGCCTTCTTTGCAAAAACCCTTTTACGTTTTCCCGCCGGATCAGGGGAATATGGTCGCCGAACCTTTGCCGGAACATGGCGAACAGCCGATCGCGGTGCACTACTTCTTCCTGGCGCATCTCCTCGAACATCTGCGCTGTTGACGGATATTCGTCCCGCAGGGCATCCGCAAACTCTCCGTAAATTCGCCCGTCTTCCTCTTCCGCGGCGATGGCGATCGCCAGAATCTCTTTTTCTGTCAACTCCTTGAATTTTTTCAGCATCGCGCTTTCCCTCGATGTTCCGTAGCAGGGAAGAATCGCATAAACCGCCCCGCGATGCCATTGGCGGCTCGGGAATCTCAGCTTGTGGTGCCACCGGTCGATCTGTCGTCAGCTGACAGCGCGAGCAAAATGGAATAATCACCTCCCGAAACCGAATCTCCGATCTCTGCTCCCCGATTCGCTGATTCCTGATCTCTGATCTCTCGCCTAAAATCTGAGTCTTAGATAGCCGGAGAGAACATTTTAGGTATACGATGTTCCATCTCTCAAAGGGAGGACAAAAATGGCCAAGAAGAGCAGACTTACGCGAGTTGCAGTCAGCATCGGCGCCGCCATGGGCAAAGCCGATCGTAAAGCACATCAAGTTGCGAAAGCTGGGGTGCTCGCCAAGAAAGAGCTTCAAGACATCTCAAAGCAAGTTGACGCCCTCAAGCGCCAATTGCTGAAAACCTCAAAACGCCTCAAAAATGCCTTGAGCTAGGCCGCCCCACTGGGCCCGCATTACGGCTCGCCCACGAACAGCCCTGCGCTTTCGCGAACCAAACCCGAAAGGCTAGGGCACTCAGAACGACTTGCCTTTTCAACGATGCTCCGCCGCGAGGCCGCGTCATTGCAATAGGGGCAACTCCGTCCGGTTTGTGCGGGCCTGTATAGTATTAGGGGAATGGTCCTATGCCCCTCCAACTCTCGTCAAACGAACACCTCGACTACGTTGCCGCCCTCCTGGACGACATATTCCGGATTCCTGGAACCCCGATTCGATTTGGGCTCGATGCCTTGATTGGATGGGTTCCCGGGATCGGAGATGCCATGGCGGGCATCGCATCTTTTCTAATTGTGTTCGCGGCCTGGCGTCGCGGCGTGCAGGCAGTCACTCTCGTTCGCATGATTGCTAACGTAGTGCTCGAAACTACAGTAGGAGCAATACCGGTGGCAGGCGACATCTTCCATGTGTTTTGGAAGGCGAATAGACGTAACTATCGGCTGCTAATCCGAGAGAAGGAGCAGCCCGGCGCCAATACTAGGCGAGATTGGATGTTCCTAGCAATCATCTTACTCGTAGCTATTGCTGCGGCGGGGGTTCCCATAGCCATTTTGATTTGGATTCTGCGGTCTTTTCCAAACTAGGGTCTCTGCGCCTGTAATCATATAGAATCGTGCTTCTCGGTGGCGCCAGCGAGATTCTGGCGACTCGTCGGCGACTTGTAACCATCTACCTGCTCGGTCAGTCGTTCTTCCGAATACCTTCCGAGGCGTTCTCTCAGGCCATGAAGCGAAAGGCGAGTCCCACAGAATCTCCGGGGAAGAAGGTACGGAATGCTCCGGTGGGCGTGGGCTTAGGGAGTGACTGCTGAGCGGTCGTTGCGAACGAATACCGGTGCTGAGTTTGGGCCTGGTTTACACTGAAAGTTGTTGGGCAAATAGATGACGATTGACAATGTGCCTCTTGCTAACGAACCGGCAACTCGCGGAAAACAGGAGAACTCCGGGAACTTGCGTTCCTGGGTTCTGGGGACCTTCTTGGGCACGGTTCTTACCGTTATTTTGCTGGCAGCGCTGGTGTGGCTGTCGAGTGGGCTCGGGTTATTGCACCTGATTGGCGTTTTGCGCGGAGGACGGACACTGATCGACGTGGATCAGCCCACCGTGGTTCGTCAAATTCAGCAGCTCCAGCGGCTGGAAACCGTGAGCTACACAATGGACAAGATTATTTCGGGGGAACACGCCAATGCCTACCTGCCGAAATTTCTGGCTGGTGACCGCCTGCTGCTTGTGGTGCACGGAGAAGTGGTTGCGGGGATAAATCTCGCGGGCGTGCAGCCCGGCGATGTCTTGGTACAAGGGCAGAAAGTTTCGATTCACCTGCCCGCTGCGGAACTCTTCAGCACGCGCATCGACAATGCTAGGACGAAAGTATATTCCCGTGACACCGGCCTATTCTCTTCCCCCGACCCCAACCTCGAAAGCGAAGTTCGCGTAGAAGCTGAGCGCCAACTCCAGCAAGCCGCACTGCAAGATGGCATCCTCAAGACCGCTGCCGACAACGCCCGAAGCACAATTTCGGGCATGCTAAAGGGCTTCGGCTTCCACGAAGTGGATATTCGGTAGGATCGTCGCAAAAGCCTTACTAACAGCGTCCGCGCTCGAAACGCATAAAGAAGCGGCACCTCGTAACCGGAAACCTCACACCATGAATCCTTGCGTGCGGCACACCTGCACGATGCTCAGTCGGTCGCCCGCGCCAACCTTGTGTTTCATTCGATAAAGATGATTCTTTACGGTTTGCTCCGAGAGACAGAAGCGGTTAGCAATCTCCTTGTTGGTTAGGCCTTCGGCGATTAACGGGATCAACTGCTGCTCGCGGCGTGTCAAACCCATGCGTTGGTGCACACTCGCCGAAGGGAAGGATGTCGCTTCCCGCTCGAAATAGTGGAACAATAAAGCGCAGAGCACCCCCGGGCACACCGCCTTGCCCGCTTGCACCGCTCGCACTCCCTCCACAACGTCTTCCGCCGAAGCTTCTTTCGGAAGATACCCGCGGACACCCGCGCGGACACACTGCATAAACTCCGTCCCCTCTCCTGCCATGCCGATCAGCAGAATCTGCACGTTGGGTGCACACGCTCGCACCTTTCGAATCGACGTCAAATCTTCATTCACACTCCCGCGAGAGGTCAGCAGCAAAATGTCGGCCTGTTCCTTCAAGAGCATTTCCGCTCGGAATGGCTCGACTTTGCCCATCCCAGCCACTTCGATGTCTCCATCCTTCACCAGCATCCGTGACAGCGCTTCCCGCAACAATCGATTCTCCGCCGCCACAAACACCCGTGGCTTCCCTCCCAAACGCGCTTCGCTCTCGAAGCGCAACTCTTCCTCATCGACCACCGCATTGGGCCGCCGCTCGCCATTCGAACGCGACTTCCCCTGCTCCTGGCCGGGTACTATCAGACTCTGCCTTGCACCCGTACTCATAGTGGCTGTTCCTTGTCTAGCTTGGCGTATGTATTTGGCCAAGCCTGTTTCATTGTCGCCGTGCGCGACCTCAATCTCGTCTTTCACGCTTGCAATTTCGCACCCCTCACCGCTCCGTTGCCTCTGCCCCCGCGGCGCCCGCTAACCCCACACGGGGGAAGCAGTTAGCTGGGGGCCCGGGCAGGACCCGATTCTCAAATGAGTCCCGGATTGGTACTCAGTCTCGGTTCGAAACTCGCTTCAGGACTCATCTCTCTCTATTCCCTCTCCATTCGCGCCTTTTCATATTCTTTCCTCACTTCCCGTCTTCCTTTTCTAGTACTTCCGTACTACCATTTCTTCGGAACGTCCTACTTTTTTTGGGTACGTCTCCGCTATAGGTTTGGTCGCCGCCCAGAGGCTAAACTCTCTCCTGAACTGGACTTCGTATTTCCTCGGAGAGACGGCCCATCCATGGCGACCCAGCAGGATTTGATGACCAAGAAAATCACCACGGAGGGACTCCCCAAACGGCCTTCCTCAAACACCGAGCGCCGCGGCAGCCGCCGCTGCAGAATTACCCAGCTCATGCGCATCCGGCCGTCGGATCCCAACCTCGAGCACTTTGAAGACATGCGCGGAACCACCAGTGTCTCGCGCTCCGGCGTCTATTTTCAGTCCAGCGAAGTTGGCTATGAAGTCGGCATGCGCCTTTTCGTCACCATGCCGTTCTCGCAGGATCCTGCTGCGATGAACCGCGAATATCTTGCCGAAGTGGTCCGCAGGGACATTCTTCCGACCGGCATGTATGGAATTGGCTTCAAGATCCTGATGGAGATGGGGATTCAGCACACCTATCATTTTGGCGGGGGCGCCCCGTCGCGCTAACGGCAATATCACCGCATTCGAAATCGAGAAATAAAACAAAACCGGGCGTCCCAGTAAATCGGGACGCCCGGTCTCGTGTTGGGGGTGGAGAGATCGCGCTAAGAGTCTTGTCCGAAAATCCGCAGCGTCCGGTGCCGCAAAATCCCAAACTGCCGGTTCAGCGGATGCCTCCGCGACAGGAAGGAAAACACGGGAGAGCGGCGGTGCTGCAGCTTGTTCATGGCAATCGTGAGCCGCACGTCGCGGCGCGCGAACTTCAGCCCGGATTGCAGCGCTTCCACGGCATCGTCGCGGCGCCCCGCGGTGGCATAGACTTCGGCAAGATTCAGGTATAGCTGCGCCTGATTCCTCTTCATTCGAACGGCGGAGTCGCAGAGCTTTTCAGCTTCGACCCATTTCTGTTCGGAGCGCGCCAGCACCACACCGAGGTAGGACATGTAATAAGGATTATTTTTGTCCAGATCCACGGCGCGGCGCATATGAGGGAGAGCCTTGTTGGCGTAATTGTCGCGGAGAAGTGTCAGCCCAGTCTTGAATTCACGGAAGGCTTCCGTATCCATCATATTTCACCTCGGCCAGCGCGCCGCGTTCGAATTGGAATCCGGCCGCGCGGCGGCTGCGGAAGAATGAGTTTTCCGGGAATTTGGGAAAATCCCGCGCGGCGCAAGAGAGACTCGCGCCAACCTCAGCCGTGAAGCACTACTAAGTAATGTTCCAATCATCCAAAAGATGATCAGCGTGGCAAGCAGCGGGGTTGCGAGAAAAGTTCCCATCCCAGTCAAGTACGACCGTACACGTCCCTTTGCAGGGAATCTACTGACCGGGAGGACAGTCTTGGTTCAGCGGCACTCGCGTTGCACCGCGAAGAATTAGGACAGGTGCTCTAGCAGCGTCTAGCGCGGAGCGGAGCGCTTCCAATCGCGGCGCCATTTGTCCCAATCTTTAGTGGTGGCGGCGAGCATGGCCTTCGCGGCTTTGTGGAGCCATCGGCCGCGCCGCGCGGCGAGGTCACGCCTCACTTTGGGGATCGTCTGGGGCGTGCCGAAATGCATGTTCGCAGTCTCCCATCCCATGGAATACAGCAGTCGCGCCTCGTCGCGATCCTGCGATAGGGAAGCGAGCTCAATGCGGGAGCAGTCCGGCGCAAGGCGTCGCACCACCCAACGCCCTTGGAACCGCACGCAGGGATCCGGCACGCGAATCGAGCGCTGTATGAGTTTGTCGCAATAGATTTCCATGGAAGGGGCCTTCTTGGCCCAAACCCAGGCCGAAGGCCGGATGGCCTTAGCCTCCCGAGCGATGAACGCTCCGCGCCACCGGGACAAGGCGAGGATTCTGGGATGTCCCAGGCTTCCTAGACCTGCGATTCTTCGTTTCAGCAAGTACGCTTGCCTCGCGGAGGGAAGCGACTTTTCCAGCAAGCTGCGCGCTTCCCCAGGTGGCTTCGCCGTGTACGGCGGTAAGTGCTCCAACTTATTCCAGAATTGCACCGGGTCGCGCAGCTTGCCAAGGGCGAGCAGGCGCAGCCAGCGATGATCTTCCGCAAGGATAAACGCTTTGCCACCCGCGGCCAGAGCGTCTCGGTAGCCCTCTTCAATAGCTTCGGCTGCAGTCCGCTTAGGGATGCACAGGTGTTCTTCTTCGATGGCGACATAAACACTGGTGGTCAATCGCACCAGATCCAGGGTATAGGGCGCCGGCCAGGCTTCATCCAAATCGTTGACGCCCCAGATGAGGCGGCCTTCTTCATCGCGCCATGTTCCGAAATTTTCAATGTGCAGATCGCCTACCCCCAGGACCGCCGGGGTCTTCCTCAAATCAGCACAGAATTCGGGCCAGAGTTGGAGCCAGCGGTAGAAGGTGGCGCGGAAAAAAGGAAAGGCGGCTTCGGCCATGTGTTGGTGCTTGAGGGCGAGATCCTGGCGAATGATGGGTAGTTGCCCGGCCAGCCAGTGCTCGAAGTCGGCGGTTGCTTTGAAAATGTTCATCGTGTTTCTTTTGCGGTTCTTGAGCGATTAAACGCGCGCGTGCTCGGCTTGCGCTGTACCGCGGGTCATGCGCCATTCATAGATAGGGAAGCGACCGGCGAGTTCGGCGACTTGTTTGCGGACGCGCTGCTCGACTTCGGCGTTGCCGATGTTGGTGAGGATTTCGGCGATCCAAGCCCCGATTTGATCCATTTCCGGCTCGCGCATTCCGCGCGTGGTGACGGAGGGACTGCCAAGTCGGATGCCGCCACCCTTCATGGGCGGCAGGGGATCGAAGGGAATGGAGTTTTTGTTCACGGTGATGCCGGCGCGATCGAGGGCTTTTTCGGCGTCGGTTCCAGTGATGCCGCGCGGGTGCACCTCGATCAAGAAGAGGTGGTTGTCCGTGCCGCCGGTAACGATGCGGAAGCCACGTTTTGCCACGGCTGCGGCCATGGCCTTGGTGTTAACGACCACCTGCTTCTGATAGTCCTTGAAGGAAGGCTCCATGGCTTCCTTGAGGCAGACGGCTTTGGCTGCGATGGTATTCACAAGAGGCCCGCCCTGGATACCTGGGAAAGTCAGCTTATCCAGCTCCTTGGCGAAAGCGGCTTTGCAGAGCACCAGTCCGCCGCGCGGCCCGCGCAGGGTTTTATGCGTGGTCGTTGAAACGATGTCGGCGTGCGGGATCGGGCTGGGGTGCACGCCGGCGGCGACCAGCCCGGCGATGTGCGCCATGTCCACAAAGAAGAGCGCACCAATAGATTTGGCGGCTTTCGCGATGCGCTCGAAATCGATGATGCGCGAATAGGCGCTGGCCCCTGCCACGATCATTTTGGGCTTGTGTTCAAGGGCGAGCTTTTCGATTTCATCGTAGTCGATGCGCTCGTCTTCTTTTTTCACGCCGTAGGCAACGAACTTGTACATGCGGCCGGAAAAATTCAGCGGATGGCCGTGGGTCAGGTGGCCCCCGTGGGAAAGATTCATGCCCAGGACGGTGTCTCCTGGCTGGAGCGTGGACATGTACACGGCCACGTTGGCGGAAGTGCCCGAGTGTGCCTGAACGTTGGCGTGGTCGGCGCCGAAGAGTTCTTTGGCCCGGTCGATGGCCAGTTGTTCGACCCTATCGGCGTATTCGCAGCCGCCGTAGTAGCGCTTGCCGGGATAGCCCTCGGCGTACTTGTTGGTGAAGATGGAGCCCATGGCTTCGAGGACGGCTTCGGAGACGAGGTTTTCCGAGGGGATGAGCTCGAGGCCGGTGGCTTGGCGGCGGGCTTCTTCGCGGAGCAGCTCGGCGATTTGCGGGTCGACGGCGTCGAGCGGGCGGTTCATGCGGTCATTGGCGTCGGTGGTCTTGGTCATCGTGCGGCCTCGCTTCGCAGCGTGTCAGCGTACGTTGATTGGTGGCGAGGCGATTCTATCGAATGGGTCCGAGGAATGCCACCTGCGGCGAACTGAGAGCCCTTCCTCCCCATGGAAGAGAAGTCTAGAATAGTCTAGATCAAGGACGGCATACGCGGTATACTAATGGCACGGAGGCGGTGCCATGGCCAAAGTAACAACTAGGAAGATCGGTCTGGAGATGGACGCACAGCTGTACGCGAAGCTGTCCAAGGTGGCGGAGAAGAATGGCCAATCGCGCCGTTTTCTGCTGGAGAAGGCGCTCGAACACTATCTGGAAGTGGTTGTACCTTCGCAGAATACCGTACGCCCGGAGATCATGAAGCACTTCCGCAACTCCACAGAGAAGAATCGCAAACTGCACGAGCTTCTTGCGAAGTAACCAATAAGTGGCAGCGTATTCTTATGTGATGGTCGCGGAAGCCATGGAAATGCATCGTCTGCTGATCGACGAGTTTGGCGGGATGCATGGCTTACGCGACCGCGGCCTGTTTGAGGCCGCCATTTACCGGCCTCAAAATGGCTATTACGATGATTTGATTCACGAAGCTGCTGCACTGATGGAGTCATTGGCAAACAACCACGCGTTTCTGGATGGCAACAAACGGATTAGCTTTGCCGTAACGGATACTTTCCTGCGGGCCAATGGTTACTATCTCGAAGTGGAACCGCTGACGGCCCATCAATTCATCACCAACGCCATTGGCAAGCGGGAATTTCGAATCCGGCAGATTCGAGAATGGCTTTTGGGAATCGCGCGACCACTGAGCGAATAGGGCGTTCAGTCCCATTCGATTACTTCGGACTACGCACTTGGATTACTTACGTGGCGTCGCGCTCTCGTTTTCGATTTGGGTGATTTTGTCGAGGCGGCGCTGGTGGCGGCCGCCGGCGTAGGGGGTCGTAAGGAAGGCTTGGACCATTTCGAGGGCGGCTGCGGGAGTGACGATGCGGGCGCCGAGGGCCAGGACGTTGGCGTCGTTGTGTTCGCGGGCGAGCTGGGCGGTGAGGACGTTGTGGGTCAGGGCGGCGCGGATGCCGGGAACCTTGTTGGCGGCAATGGAGATGCCGATGCCGGAGCCGCAGACAACGATTCCCAGATCATCCTGCTTTGCGGCCACGCGCTCACCTACGGCCTTGCCGAAGTCAGGATAGTCCACCGAGTCTTCCGAAGACGTTCCTTGATCGTCGACCGCATAGCCCGCAGTTTCGAGATGTTCCCGGATCGCCTCTTTAACAGGAAAGCCGGCATGATCGGAACCGATAGCGATGCGCGGCTTGTTTTGAGGTTCGGTCATGGTAGTGACGCGCGGGATTGTATAGGAGTGTTTTCTTGAGTGCAATGTAAGCCAAGGCAAATCGGGCTAAAGGCGAACCCAACAGGGGATAGGGGAATGGTATAGTTGGCGCAATTCCAGCCGCTGCATTAAAGGAGCGAGTGAAACATGCCTACCTTGGAAAGAGTCCAGAAAATTCCCCGAAGAGATCGTCGGCCCGGGCGCTGGTGCTGCGCGCTGGCGGGTTTCGCGTTGATCGCTTGCGGCACAAGTGCACCGCAGCTTTCCGCGCAGGAGAAGAATCCTTACGCGGGGGACGCGAAGGTGGCGAAGCTGGGGGAATACCAGTTTCGGTCGAACTGCGCCTTTTGCCATGGACTTGGCGCGCGGGGCGGAGGGCGCGGGCCGGACCTGACAAGGGCGCAGAAGCATCATGGGAATAAGGATGCGGAGATTTTCCGCAACATCCACGATGGGATTGCGGGGACGGCCATGCCTGCGGCGACAAACGGAGGGATTGGCGTGGGGATGTCGGATGAGGAGATCTGGCAGGTGGTGACGTATCTGCGC
>Ga0210384_10000145_pt1 | contig 108036 bp, 90 predicted proteins | sample IncBWH2MmetaG_FD_160574 | JGI IMG/M metagenome (GOLD analysis project Ga0210384, IMG submission 160574) | Forest soil microbial communities from Barre Woods Harvard Forest LTER site, Petersham, Massachusetts, United States - Inc-BW-H-2-M | ecosystem: Environmental > Terrestrial > Soil >... | reverse complement strand
GGCTTTCGACCAGGATGCCTGGGTCACTGCCGGGCACTACGCCAAGCGCGACCCGCGCAAGTGCCTGGAGCAGTTCCGCGTTTTGCGCGAGACAAATCTGGTGCTGCTCCAGTCGCTGGCGCCGGAACAGTGGAAGCATTACGGCATGCACTCCGAGCGGGGCCAGGAAACCGTGGAACACATCGTCCGCCTCATGGCCGGCCACGACCTCAACCACCTGCAACAAATCGAGCGCATCCTGACTGTGAAAAAGTGACCGACGCATCGGTCCGACATGAGGCTCATCCGCTATCAGGATGAAGATGGTCAGTCTTTGCGGACTGTGGCTTCGATCACGCCGTGGGGCTCGTCGGTGGGGAGGAAGACTTCGGCGGGATTGTCCATGCCGAGGGGCGAGAGATCTAGCAAGTTGAAATGCTTGTTGGGGAGCGAGAGGCGAATCTCGCGGATGTCGTCGAAGTTGTTGAGGACGGCTTCGCCCATGGCGTAGAGAGTGTGCTGCAACGACTGGCTCTTGTGTTCGGCGAAGGTCTCGAGCAGCATCTGGCGGACGCCGTGCCAGACCGGGCCAAATTCCACTTCTTCCTTGGAATAGAGCCAACTGGCGCGGATCGCGGTGGAAAGAATGCGATTGCGATCTTCCTGGAGCGTTGTGTAGGGATCTCGAAGGAAATCCTCGAACGCGGAATTTGCGGTCTTCAGGACAACGAGGCCGTCGACGCCGGCGCGAATCACCGTGGCCTCGCGCGTTGCATTCATCTCGGCGGTGCGCTTTTCCAGTCCCGCGCGAGTGAACGTGAATGCGTGGGGCTTTCCGCCATGGGGCAGGCGTGTCCAGAGATCTTCCGCGACGTCGATTTGCACGCGCGAGACTTGGGGGTTGTAAGTCAGGAAGTGGTCGATCAGATGCGATGCGAATTCTTCGATGGCCTCGATGGGATGTTGCCTGGCCAGCGCGTACACGGTGTTTTTCATGGTGTCCGTGGGCAGAATCTTGCGGTTGTCGCCCTTGGTGTGGGCGGACTCAAAATCGCCCTCGAAGCGGATCTGTAGAGTGAGCTCCTTGATGTCGTGGCGGCCTTCCTGGCGGGCCACGCGGAGGAGGCGGACGCGCGACTTGCCGTAGTTGTTTTCACCGAGACGAATGGGCATGGGTCAGCTCCCCCGGTAGGTGGAATATCCGAACGGACTCAAGAGCAAGGGAATGTGGTAGTGCTCGTTGGCGTCCCGCACGGTAAAGACGACGCTCACTTGCGGATATAAAGCTTCCACCTTGCGTGCGGCGAAATAGGTTTCGGTGTCGAACGTCAGGCGGTAGGTGCCTTCCACGAGCGCTCCGGGGGCGAGCAGATCGCGCAGCCGCCCGTCTTGATCGGTTTCGGCGCGCCGCAACTTCTTCCATCCAGTGCCGGCTTCTTTTGCCTCGAGAAGCACGGGGACGCCGGCAGCGGGCCGTCCGAGCGAAACGTCCAGCACGTGGGTAGTTATAGAGTTCATGAGGCGAGTAGTTTCTCCAGGCGAAGACGGGTGATCTTGCGCTGTTCCTCCGAGGCGATGCTCAATTCCATTTCGGGATCGTTGGCCAGGCGCTGCTGAAGATTTCGCAGAATTTCTCCACTGCTTTTCCCCGTGGCACAAATGAGGAAGACGTGTCCGAATGTCGAGAAATACTCCTGATTCGCAGTGGCCAGCGCGGCCAACACTCCGGGAGCGGCCTTCTCTGCTACAGATTGCTCCCCCGAGGACCAGCGACGCGCCGTTGCAGATTGGCGTTTCTTTGCGCGCTTTTCGCCGATTGCCGGGTGATGCCGGAAGGCTTCGAGCCAGTCCTTGGGTGCGAGGGCAGCGAACGCGGTGTCGGCGGCTTGCAACATATTGGGAAGATCGGCGAATGGCATTTGCCTTAGCATTTGTCCGCCCCAGCGCTGCGAGCCACAGCAGTCGAGCAGCGCCTTGCGCGCTTCCAGTTTCGAGAAGCGATTGAATCGCTCGATTCCTGTTACGCGATCTTCCGGAGCTAGCGGCCGACCGAGAACGCGGAGGCGGCTGACGCCGCCGTCCGGGTAGATGTTGAAACGCACGTGGGTGACCGGGCCTATATCTTCCAGATGATTCAAGACGTGTTTGTGATTGGCTTTGAGCTTTGTTCGCTGCAAAAGCTGCTTCCACACTTGGGATGCGCTCGGCAACGCGTCTGTCGCTGAGCCGTCGGCTTGGCAAGCATCCATGGAGCAGCTCTCCGGGAAATTTCCCTTGAAGTGTGCGGTATCCACCGCGATTCGCTGGATTACTCCAGGCATTCCGAGCTTAAGAATGACCCAATCGTGTCCAGGGCCGCGCCTGCGGCGTGTTTCCCAGCCGTCGCCCATGTTTTGCGCCTTGTACGGCATCAAGAGGTTTCGCGGTACTCCAAAAAACTGGTCGCTCGACGTGATTACGCTCCCGCCGTTCTCCACCGCTGCGAGGTCGATCTCTTTGCGTGAGGGTCGTTTGAAGTCTGGCACGGCTTCGCCGTGAACGCGGAAGCGGGCCACCCCTCCATCAGGATAAATCTTCAGCCGCACGTGGGTGAAGCTCCGGCCTTCGTGTTTCACGGAAACAAGATTTTGCGAGTCCCCTTTCAATGGCGTTTGTGGAAGGAGCTCCACCCATTGTGTTTCCGAAGTTTCCAGCCGTTTCTTTTCGTTCTTGTGGGACGGCCTGGTTCCCAGATCGCAGGCGTCGAGGGAAAAATGCTCGGGATAGTTGCCTCGGAAGAAGCTGGTATCCACGACGACTCCGCGAATGATTCCCGGCAGCCCCAATCGGATGATGCACCAATCGAATCCCGGGGTGCGGCGGCGGCGGGTTTCCCAACCATCCATCCATTTGCCGCGCGCCGTGTATTTCCCTTCGATGAAAACGGGCTTTGACTCCTTCAGCAGGTTCTCTTTGGCCGCGAAGAATTCGTCGTTGGTGGCAATCGCCCGGCCGCCCAGCCGCTCGGATGCCAGGTCCGCGAGTTGAGTGAAATCCGTCATGTCTGGCCCCGATAGAGAACGCGCCCCGCCGGCGCGCTCGGCAATTCTCCCTTATCAAAGATCTTCTGTCCTCGCAGAAATGTTGTTTCGACCACTCCCGCGAGTTCGCGCCCCGCGTAGGGCGTCAACTTGTGCCGATGATGGAGCCTCGTAGGATCGACGCGGAACGTTGCGTCTGGATTCCAAATCACCACATCGGCGTCGTAGCCCGGAGCAATGGATCCTTTTCTGGTGTCGAGCCCCGCCAGCTGTGCGGGCCCGCTGCACATCCACTTGGCGACATCCGTGAAAGCATAGCCGCGCGAGCGGGCCTGCGTCCAGACGATGGGCAAGCCCAATTGCACCGAAGCGATTCCACCCCAAGCGCGGAGGAAATCTCCCTGTTCCCGCAACTTCATGGCGGGCGGACACGGTGAGTGATCGGAGGCGATCAAGTCAATGATGCCTTCGCGCAAAGCAGCCCACAGCTTGTCGCGGTTCTCGCTCTCACGGATGGGCGGAGCACACTTGAATTCGGTGGCGCCATCGGGGATTTCCTCGGAGGTGAACGTCAGATAGTGGGGACACGATTCGACGGTCAGGCGCGCAGCCTGAGATTTGGCGGTCTGCAATTGCGCGAGGGCATCCGATGAGGACAGATGCACAATGTGGATGCGCGCGTTGAATTCGTTGGCGAGGCGCAGCAGCAACGCGATGGCCTGGTTTTCGGCTTCGCGCGGGCGCGAGGCAAGCCAAGTCGCGTACCGGTGGGTGGGCTGACCCGGGATGCTTGTCTCCGCTGCTTTCTCGATTGGCCCAGGCACTTCTGCGTGCGCCAGCAGCGGAGCGTTGAGAGCGGCCAATTCCGGCAAAGCCGCCCGAAGGTGGGACTCGGCGACCTGTGGGAATTCCTCTACACCGCTGGCGACAAGAAAACATTTGAAGCCGAAGACTCCCGCTTCCCACAGGGGGCGTAGTTCGGACGCATTCCCCGGAACGAGGCCGCCCCAGAATCCGACGTCCACATATAACTTGCCCGCGGCCGCTTCTAATTTCTCCTGATAGCCCGCGACGGTCGTTGTCGCGGGAATGCTGTTTAGCGGCATTTCGATCAGCGTTGTCACGCCGCCGGCGGCTGCGGCTTGCGTCGCGGTAAGAAATCCTTCCCATTCGGTGCGGCCAGGCTCATTGATGTGCACGTGAGTGTCGACAAGCCCCGGCATGACCACGGCAGCGCCGGCCTCGTGCACCGGAAGACCGTTGGCAGTGTCATCGAAAGCGGTGATCGCACGGATGGTTCCGCCTCGAATGTGAATGGCCGCCGGCCGCTGGCCCTCCGGTGTAATTACCCTGCGGCCGCGAATGATGAGTTCGGGAGTGGAAGGGAAACGATTGGGGGTTTGATCGGCGTTCGGCATTGCCCATTACTACGAAATTGTCTCGCAAAACTCGGCGAGAAGATTCCGGGCAATCATGCGGCGATATTGGGCCGTCGAACGCATATCATCGATCGGTGCGATTTCACGAACGAGGACGTCTTGCGCTTCGCGAAAAATCGCCGGAGTTAACTTCTCGCCGCGCAACATTTTCTCGGTTTCGCGAGCGCGCAACACAGTTGGCGCGACGCTGCCAAGGGCGATGCGTACGTCCACGATCCGGCCGGCGTCAACGTGCGCGGCGGCGGCGACACACACTTTCGAAATTGCTTGCGCGCGGCGCGTGCCTACCTTGCGGTAATACTGTTTCCAGGTGCGCTTGTTGCGCGGCAGGCGAATGCGGCGAATCAATTCGTCGGGGCGCAAGCCGGTCTGTTTATAGCCGAACCAGAAGCCGTGATAGGGAACCCATCGCGAGCCGCCGGTGGAAACGAGCTCCAGTTCCGCGTCGTAGGCAAGCAGGGCTGGCGGGGAATCCGCTGCAGGCGATGCGTTGGCGATGTTGCCGCCGAGCGTGCCGCGGTTCTGGGTCGCAACGCTTCCGGTTTCGGCGGCGGCCCGGCACAAGAGCGGAAATTCGCGTGCGAGAACTTCACGCCGGCGGATTTCCGAATACGTCGTCAGCGCTCCGAGGGTTATATAGTCTTGGTTCTCCTCGATGCCACGCAGCTCTTGCAGCTTCCAGATACTTACGAACTTGCGGTGCGGGAGTTTCCCGGCTTCGAGCAAGACCATCAAGTCGGTGCCGCCTGCGAACGGCTTCCATATTTTTGGCTCGCGAGCCATACGCCCGAGGGTCGCAGATAGATCGCGCGAAGCCTCCATTTCGTACGCGGGGACATACGACTTCATGCCCGCTGCTCCGTGCTGCGGCAGGCTTCAACGACCGATTCAAGAATCTTGGTGTAGCCGGTGCAACGGCAAAGATTTCCGGCGAGTCCCTCGCGGATTTCCGATGTGGTCGGCTGCGGGTTGCGCGCCAGAAGATTCACGGCGGCAAGAATCATGCCGGGGGTACAGATACCGCACTGCGCTCCGCCGTAGGTCAGAAATGCTCGCTGGACCGCATGCAACCGGTTGTCGCCAGCGACGCCCTCGATGGTGCGGATTTTCGTGCCTTCTGCTTGAAACACCGGGACGAGGCAACTGTTTACAAGCGCACCATCCATTTCGACCGAGCAGGCGCCGCACTCGCCTTCGCCGCAGCCTTCTTTGGTGCCTGTGAGGCCAGCCTGTTCGCGCAAGACATCAAGGAGGCGGGCCATCGGGAATGTTTCGAGGGTCATCTCACGGCCGTTTATTTCACACTTCACGCGGATCTTGGCGACCACCTCAGGCATGCACACTCTCCATGAGGGTGAGGAGAGTTTCGGGTGTGACGGGAATGCGACGGATATCTACTCCCGTTGCATTCGCGATCGCATTGGCGATTGCCGGCGCGGTGCCGTCGAGGGGGAGCTCGCCAATCCCTTTCGCTCCCGCGGGCCCGCGGTCGTAGGGGATTTCTTCGAAGAAAACGCGAATCGGCGGCACATCCATCGACGTGGGCATGATGTAGTTGGTCATCTGGCCGTTGACCATGCGCCCTTCTTGCCAGACGACGTTTTCATAGAGTGCGAAGCCAATGCCCTGGGCGACGCCGCCCTCGATTTGTCCCGCGGCGAGGACCGGATTGATCACCTTGCCGACTTCTTGCACAGCAACAAAATCCTCGACGCGAACTTCGGCAGTGCGTGTGTCTACAGATACTTCGGCAACGTAGACGGCCCATCCGTAAGCGCCGTAGGCATCGCCCTGGTACAGCTGATCGTCCCAGTGAAGATCGTGGGGATGCTCGTACTTGATCAGAGATTGCAGCGCTCCGAATTTATCGATGTATTGACGGCAGGCGTCGTCGAAATCCTGGGCGCCGTAGCCGGGCTTCAACAAATTGCTCTGCAGGAGCGACTGTTGGACCGCGTGGGCTGCGGACTCCACGAGCTTCCCAACGATCATCGTTGTACGCGAAGCTACCGTGGGCCCACTGTTTGGAACCATGGCGGTATCGGGCTGCATGATTTCGATGCGATCGCAACCGAGGCCGAGCGCGTCTGCCGCGATTTGCGTGAAGATCGTATTCGTGCCCTGGCCCATTTCGGTGCTGCCTGCGAATACGCGCACGCGGCCTTCGCGGGTGAGCTCCACGGCTGCCTCCGAGGCGAGATATTCCTCTCCCGATCCAGTGAACCCCGCGCCGTGCAAAAAGGCCGCGAAGCCCATACCTCTTTTGATTACACTTTGCGGATTCTCTTCTTGGAAACGCTGGCGCTTGGCGTGATAGCCGCTCAATTCGAAGGCGTGGTCCATCAGTTGAGCCATGTCTACCTTCTCGCGAATTACTTGACTGACGGCGAGCGTCTGGCCTTCTTGGATGAAATTCCGGCGGCGCAATTCATCGGGGGCGAGGCCGATCGCTTCTGCCACGCGGTCCAGATGGCGCTCCAGCGCGAAGACACTTTGTGGCGCGCCGAATCCACGGAAGGCGCCGTGCGGCGGCGCGTTGGTGGCCACCGCACGACTGTTGATGCGCACGTTGGGGCAATGATAGGGTCCGGCGGCGTGGATTGTGCCGCGGGAGAGGACAACCGGGGAGAGAGTTTCGTAGGCGCCGCCGTCGAGGCTGAAGTCGATCTCCATGGCGAGGAGTTTTCCGTCGCGGCTGACGGCCGTGCGGTGCCGCGTCCGCGAAGGGTGGCGTTTGGTTGTGGCCGCCATATCTTCCGCGCGGTCGTAGATCATTTTTACGGGCTTGCCGGATTTCCAGGCGAGTAACGCTGCGTGGCACGCAAGCATCGAGGGATATTCTTCCTTGCCGCCAAAGCCGCCTCCGGTTTCCGTCTGCACAACACGAATGCGCTCTTTTGGCAGGCCGAAGAGTCGGACGAGTGCTTTATGGACGTAGTACGGACATTGCAACGAGCCCCAGACGGTGACACCGTCCGCGGGGTTTGCCTGCGCGATCATTCCCTGCGGCTCGATGTAGAGTTGTTCTTGGGCGCCGGTTTCGTATTCGCCTTCCACGACGAAGTCGGCACGACTCCAGACGGCGTCCACGTTGCCCTTTTCCACGTAGAATGATTTGAAGACGTTGTCTTCGCCCCAGATCACTTCTTTGCGGGCGAGGGAATCGGGGATGGTAAAGACGGCGGGCAGCGGCTCGGTTTCGAGGCGCACGGCGCGGCGGGCTTCTTCCAGCAGGTACTTGTCGGGGTGCGCGAGCAGCACAACCGGCTCTTCCGGATGGTTGATTGTTTGTTCGGCGAGGCAAGGCTGGTCTTCGATGAGCAGGGCTACGCAGTTTTTAGAAGGGATGTCTTTCGCGGTTACGATCGTGAATTCGGTCCAGGGGATGCCGGGCTCGAAATGAATCTCGCGAATATTCCCGCGAGCCACGGAACTGCGCACCGTCGCACCAAAAAGCATGCCGGGCAACGTCAGGTCGTCCACATAGCGAGCGCTGCCAAGGACCTTTTCGCGGCCTTCCTTGCGTTGGACCGACGTTCCGATGACGGGTGCTCCCAACGTTGCCGTCCTCCCTCCCAGCTACGGCCGCGAAACGCGCGGCAAGGCGATTCTAGCGCAGGCGGTTCAAATCAGCTTGAAAATAGGCACTGGAGCAACGGAAGAGGTTTACAAGCGATCGGGGGTGAGAGCGGCGGTCATTTCGAGGACCCGGCGGTAATAGTCCTTTTGCTTCAGTTGCGAGCCAGCCTCCTGATCCACGATAAAAGTGACGTCTGGGTGCAGTTGCAGCGCGGAGGCTGTGACGGAGGCGGTTAACGGCCCTTCAATGGCGCTTGCGATGGCCGCGGCTTTCGATGAACCGCTGGCGAGAAGCAGGATTCGTTTTGCTTCGAGAATAGTCCCGATGCCCACGGTAATGGCGCACTCGGGTATCTTCTCGCCGGGGCCGAAGAACTTGCGGTTGTCATCGATAGTCTCTTGGCTGAGGACCTTCAGGCGGGTTCTGGAGCCGAGGCTGGAGGTGGGCTCGTTGAAGCCGATGTGTCCGTTACGGCCGATCCCAAGAATTTGCAGGTCGATGCCGCCGGCATCGCGAATGGCCTTTTCATAGGAACTGCAGTATCGGTCGTAGTTGCCAGCGATCGCGCCGTCGGGAATATGAATGTTGGCGGGATCGACATTGACCTGGGAAAAGAAATTCTGGTGCATGAAGTGATGGAAGCTCTGCGCGTGTTTCGGCGGGAGGCCCAGATACTCGTCCAAGTTGAAGGTGACGACCCGTGAAAAATCGAGAGCAGCCTGCTTATGCAAGCGGCCAAGCTCGCTGTACATCCCCACGGTGGTGCTCCCGGTAGCTAAACCCAGGCGGAGTGCAGGGTTCCGACGAACCGCGTTGGCAACGATTCTTGCCGCTTCGCGGCCAAGTTCTTCGTCGGTGGGTTTTAGAACCAGCAGCATGGCTTAGGCTTTCCTCTTGTTATCTTAAACCGATTTAAATATAGATATAGCATACTCGGCCTCACATCGATAAGGGGCCTGGTATTTGTCGAGGGAACCCGCCCCCGGCCCAAGGTTGCTCAGGTCTTGGCCAAGAACCGAAGAATTTGCCACTACGAAATACAGTATTGGGTCTAAACTTCACGGTCAAGATCGTTCTCGGAGAGTGAAAACTAAAGATGGCGCTCACCTCAACCGATTGGATTGTCATCGCTACATACCTGTTCCTGAATTTGCTGATCTCCTTGTACTACCGGCGCCGCTCTTCCGGAAGCACCGAGGAATTTTTTGTTTCCGGCCGAAACGTGTCGTGGTGGTTGGCGGGCACTTCCATGGTGGCGACAACGTTCGCGGCGGATACGCCGCTGCTGGTCACCGGCCTGGTGGCGAAGAACGGTATTTCGGGAAACTGGTTGTGGTGGTCGCAGTGTCTCTCCGGAATGATGACCGTGTTCTTTTTCGCGCGCTACTGGCGCCGGGCCGAAATTCTTACGGACGTGGAATTCGTTGAGTTGCGATATGAGGGGAAACCGGCGGCGTTTCTTCGCGGCTTTCGGGCCATCTATCTGGGCGCCTTGATGAATTGCCTGATCTTAGGCTGGGTCATTCGAGCGATGATCAGCATCACCACGGTTCTGTTAGGTGACGCCATCGCGCAGGGCCGGGTGCTGCAAGTGGTGCTAGGCGGGCATGTTCTGTTTCATTACACGCTAGGAGATCCCGCTCACACCGGGCTGCTGATCTGCGTCTTGCTGCTGGTGCCCTTTACCGGAATTTATACTTTTATCGGCGGGCTTTGGGGCGTGCTGGTGACGGACCTTTTTCAGTTCTGCCTGAAAATGACCATGATCATCGTGTTGGCATGGGTGGCGGTGGCAAAAATCGGCGGCATGACCCTCCTCAAGATCCAGCTTTCCCATATCGACAGCGTGGTCCGGCAGACCGGGCAGCCCACAGGTTCGATCCTCTCCTTCTTTCCTTCCTTTCACTTGGGATGGACTACCGACGCCATCTGGACGCTGCCGGTGATCACCTTCGCGCTGTACCTCGCCATGCAGTGGTGGGCGAGTTGGTATCCAGGAGCAGAACCGGGCGGCGGCGGCTATGTCGCGCAGCGCATGTTCAGCGCGAAGGATGAGAAAAATTCGCTCGGGGCGACGCTATGGTTCAACATCGCGCACTATGCGATGCGCTCGTGGCCCTGGATCATCACAGGACTAGTCGCTGTGGCGGTGTATTCCCCTCACGGAGGATTGCATCCGAGTGCAGAGTTTGCCGCGGAGCCCGAGAAGGGCTACGTGATGGTGCTGCGAGATTTTCTGCCGCCGGCGCTGCGCGGGCTAATGGTCGCGGCATTCCTGGCGGCTTTCATGTCTACAGTCGGGACCCAATTGAATTGGGGCACCTCCTATCTCATCAACGACTTTTACAGGCGCTTCGTGGTGCGCCGGGGCAGCGACAAGCACTATGTCCTGGCCAGCAAGCTGTTCATCGTGTTGTTGGTGATCCTGAGCGGGTACACGGCCGCGCATATCACTTCCATTCAATCCGCCTGGCAGCTGCTGCTCGGAATGGGCGCGGGCACCGGAGGAGTATTGATGCTGCGGTGGTATTGGTGGCGCATCAACGCGTGGAGCGAAATCTCCGGGATGGTTGCGGCGTTTATCGTATCGATGTCGCTGCAGCGAGTAGAGTTCGCCGGAAACAGCTCGGTCGTGTTTGCCAAGAGCGCGATGATCACCACTGCCTCGACCACGATCGTGTGGCTCGTCACGACATTGCTTACCCAGCCGGAATCAGACGAGAGATTGCTTAAATTTTACAGGCGCGTTCAGCCTACGATCCATGGATGGAAGCGAATTGCGCTTCAGGCGCCGGAAATAAAGCCGGTTCGGGACTTCGCGGCCAACGCATTCGATTGGGTCATGGGCTGCACGCTGGTGTATTGCTGCATGTTCGGAATTGGAGAGCTGGTGCTGCAGGCATGGCTGGCGGGTTTCTTCTTGCTCGGCGGCGCCGCGATCTCGGGATACCTCATTTATTGGAGCCTTTCCCGGCGTGGGTGGGCAACTTTATCGGGAGCCGGCTCCACCGATGCGTCCTCATCCACAATAAGACCGGGCGATTAAAGCGAAAAAAGGGCGGAGATTTCTCTCCGCCCTTCGTGTTGTTCTATAGTGCGCCCTTACGGCTTCAGTTGCGGCGAAGCTTTCTGTAATCGCGAAATCAGTGCATGCGCAGATTCGGGGGCATGCACTTTCGATTCGGCAATGATCTCCGGCGCGGCATTATCCTTGCCGTAGAGCCGGTGGTTGGCATCGTTATCGGGACGAAGGGTTGAGCCCTCCAGCGAAACTCCCGCGAATACCCCACGCGAACGTGAGTAGCTCAACATTTCGGCTCGCATAGTAACGTCCGTGTCGGCCTGTGCGTCCCGGCCTTTCGGACCGGCGGAGATCGCCGCGTCAGCACCTAGTTTGACCTTGCTGTGCAGCAGGCTGTCCACGCCTCGATTGTTCATAACCAGGATGACGAAATCCGTCGCTTCGCCGCCGATCTGGAGGCCGAAGCTTCCGCCCTCTAGCGCCATCATCGCCGGCGCGCCCCACGGACCGGTAAAGTCCTTATGGGTCCGGCACACCATCACTCCGCGGCCGTAGCTTCCACCCACGATAAACGCCGCCTTCAGTACCGAAGGAAATACGATCACGCAGCGGGCTTTGTCGAGGAGATCCTGCGGAATATCGTCCGGCACATCGAGAATTTCCTTAACCACCGTGCCCGCATTGGTGATGCGGTCGGTTTCTTTTTGTTCCTCGTCTTTGGCTTTTGCCGAGGCGTTCGGCGCCCACGAGAGACCGATCACCGCAAGCGCACTCCCTAGAATCACCGCACAAATCTTCTTGCTCGTACGACTCATCTGAAATCCTCCTTTTTTTCCGTCACGTTTTGGCCCATTTAAGAACAAATTCGGCTAACGCCGGTTTAGCCCCGGCGATCAGAGACAAGCACAACCACTCCACCAATCAGGGCCAACGCACCCAGGATCGGTGGCAGGGGGACAGTGTGATGCTCTTCCTTGGTCGCCTGAATCGGCCCGATATCCACGACTTTCTTTTGCGTTGTGTATGTGAAGCCCTGATAGGCCAGGGACAGTACACCGATGACCAACAACACGATCCCGATTGCTTTCATAGCATCTCCTCAATTCTAGGTGCCCGCTCTCGATCAGGTCCTACGGAGCAAATGCCCAACGAGAGTTACTAGGAAAAGAATCAAGAAAAGGTAAAACAGAATCTTGGCGATGCCAGCTGCTGCCAATGCGACGCCAGCAAAGCCCAGGAACCCAGCAATCAACGCGACCACGAAAAATGCCAAAGCCCAGCGCAACATGTACCCTCCTGTCGTGAGTGCCTCGATTTGAATTGCTGTGCAGTCGGAACCCGGCCTTGAGTTTTCTGGCCGGGGTCACGATTCTGATTATTTTTTTACAGGGTTCAAACGGCGAGCTCCATACGGCATACACCCTATCGCCGGGTAATGCATCGTGTATCGCCGAATGGCGCTCGCGCTTAGTTCAAAGATGAAACGCGCGTGAACAGCTGCGGCCTAGCGTTCCTAACATTGAAGTAAAGACTTCACACAGCGCTGGGAACATGGTGTAAAAAACTCCGGCCACACCTGGCCGCGACTGGAAGTACTAGCACCGACCGCGCTGGTAAATCTATGAGTAGCAGGGATTTGAGAAAATAGATTTCGGGACCTGCGAGTGGCTCGCCGAATGCTCCTTTGAGGAGTGCGCTTGAACGGTATTGCTACGAGGTAACCGCGGTCGGGCGGCGAGTGGAACGGAAGGGTCCTACCATCCACGAAAGCCTTGCATAATCCAAATTCGAAATGGGGGTGCGCGATGGAAGCTTTGCGCTTGCTAGTTGCAGACGACCACGAAATCGTTCGGACGGGGCTGCGTTCGCTGCTTGAGGCGCAGCCGGGATGGCAAGTTACGGCGGAAGCAAGTGATGGGCGGGAGGCGGTCGAAAAGGCCAAAGAAGTGAAACCCGACGTAGCTGTCCTCGATATCTCCATGCCATCGCTAAACGGACTGGAGGCCGCGCGGCAAATGCTGAAGAACGATGCGCGCGCGAAAATCGTAATTTTCACGGCTCTCGATTCCGACGCGATGATTCGAGAAGTGCTGGACTTGGGGGCGCGCGGCTACGTGCTGAAAACGGACGCGAGCCGCGATTTGGTTACCGCGGTGAACGCGGTGCGCAGCAATAAGACCTTTTTCACGGCCAAAGTAGCCCAGATGGTTCTCGACGGGTACCTGGATAAGAAACCTAGAAAGCAAGATGTCAACGCTCCCAGGAGCCGCCTGACCCCACGCCAGCGGGAAATCGTGCAACTCCTCGCCGAGGGCAAAAGCAGCAAGGAAGTTGCCGTCGCACTTGGACTCAGCGTGAAAACCGCGGAAACGCATCGCGCCAACATCATGAGGCGGCTCGATTGCCATTCGGTGAGCGAGTTGGTGCGTTACGCCGTCCGCAACAACATTATCGATCCCTGAGCGGCACCGCGACAAAGTGCGTCGTGGAAGGTCCACAAGCTCTCTGAGTGGATTTTGCGGTTGTGTTGACAGCTACACTTACGCCCGTCCTGGCCGTCGGTAGTCCACTGTATTTTCTTTGATTGCAGCAGCATGTTTAGATCACGAGGAAGCGAAGTTCCGATGAAGGCCCGAGCGCTCGGTTTGCAACGACCAGCTGCGGGCTTACGTAAACAAGGAGGTCCGATGAACTGGGATCAAGTCGAAGGCAAATGGAAACAGGTTTCTGGCCACGTGAAAGAAAAGTGGGGCAAGCTCACGGATGACGATTTGCAGGTGATTCGCGGGAAACGCGATCAACTGGTCGGGAAGATCCAGGAGCGCTACGGAATCGCCAAGGAGGACGCTGAACGCCAAGTGGAGGAGTTTTCTCGCACCTACGGCGCCGACGAGACCGCGACCACCACGCGTGAAAAAACTCGCGGTGCTGGCGGGCACTAAAAGCAAGCTGGCTCCGAACTCGGACACGGATGCTTGACGATTTAAGAAAAAGGCCGGGACGCCGCCAAAGGAGTGGCGTTTCGGCCTTACTTGCGTGCTTCTAAGAGAATCTGCTTCTATCCCCGTCACCTCGCAATTTCAAACGGTTGTTCATAGCCGGTCATTTCGAGGTAACCAGTTCCGCGCATGGGGGAGTAATCTCTGCGTCCCGTGACGGTGACGGCGCCTTCCCAATAGCTGGGCGTGAGTTTTGAGTTTCCCGTAAACTCCTGTGACGACAGCGGAGTTTTTACCTCTAGTTCGATACCCAACCTCAGAACCTCGATTTTCCAGCGAATGGGATAAGCCGCATGGGTGATCGGGCTCGTCCATTTGTCCTCAACTGGGCGCAGCGAGAATTCGTTTGCCCGCAAATGCGCAATTTTCCCCGCTGCGTCGACAAACGTGCCCGCTGAATGCGGATCGATAGAGCCGTCTTTGCGGCGAATGTTAAATAGCATGAGCTCGGTTCTATCTTCGAGCTGCAGACTCAGCCAGTCCCAACCTCTCTGTTCAGGTTCGAGTTGGTCAGTGAAAAATTCGTGATCCATCCAGGCCAGTCCGGCGACATCGAGATTTCGGCCCGCAAGACCAAGCCTGCCGTCGACTGCGAGTCGCGTCAGAGAAATATAATGTGACCCCCGGCCCAGCCCTTCCGCTTTTTGGCTGACGCCATTTTCTCCATTAGCCACAGGTGGTTTTTCGGGCCGCAAAGTAAAGTGCAATTCAAAACCATCGCTTATCGCTCGCAGTGATTGCTCGTTGTCTTGCCATTGCACCTGCCAATTGCCATTCCAGATGCGGCCCTGCGCTCCATCAATTCCGGCGATGCCCGGGCCTGCCCGGTTGGTGCGTTCCGCGTGGTAGAAGCGTTTCCCGTCCAGATCGCTCAGAGCCAAGTGCGCTAGATACAGGTCACGGACATCCCAAGTGGCTGTCTTTGTCGGGTCGCGATCGATACCTTGCCGAAAAAATGTCAGCTCGAATCCGAAGCGATGCCCGTCCGCCGCTTTCAGATTGCCGGTGTAATACCACCACTCGGTCTGATAGTCCGGATGATTGAAATAGTCGCGAGGAAACTCGTAGCGATAACCAGGGAGAGCCGTCCTGTACTGCGCAGCCAGTTGCGGTAGAGCGAGCAACACAGCTAAGAGACAAGCCAAGCTACTCTTCATGGACAACCTCAATCGGATTGAGGCGCACCGCGACGCTCGCGGGATACAAACCGGCCAGTACCGTGGCCACGTATACGACCATCAAGGCGCCGAGAAGCACGGCAACGGGCCAGTGAAAGCGTATGGTCCAGCCGAAGGATTGTTTGTTGATGACAAATATCAGGATGAGCGAGAGCGCGACGCCCAGCGCGACGCCCGCCAATGTGGAAAGCAAGCCGAGTATTCCGGCCTCGACCACGATCATATTGCGGATTTGCCGAGTCGCTGCGCCTAGAAAGCGAAGCAATCCAAGCTCGCGGCGGCGATCGATGACCAGAGCCAACAGCGCGCCGGCGACACCCATCACGGCAACGATCACGGCGATCGCTTCCAACGCGTAGGTAATGGCGAAGGTGCGATCGAAGATACGCAAAGCTTCTCCGCGCAGATCGCGATTGGAGAAGACGAGGATGCGATGTCCTGCGGCAACACCTTCGATCTCCGCTCGGACGGTGTCGATGCGCGCGTCCGGCGCAACATAAATCGCTAGATTGGAGGCGGCCGGATCGGGCAGGTACCGCAACATCGTATTGCGGTCCATCAAAATGCTGCCGCGCTCGCTGGAGTAGTCGTAGAAGACATCCACGACGCGAAACGACGGACGGGCGCCGCCAAGTGACAGGTTGATGGAGTCTCCTGCACGGATGTGATGCTTATTGGCAAAGGGCTCGCTGATGATCACAGTATTGGAATTCTGGAGATCACCGAGAACTTCACCCGGGGGATGGCCTGAAAGGAAGTCGGCCTTGTGATAAGAGCGCAGCAGGCGCAGTTCGACGGAGGCCAGCCCAGCCGGCATGCCGTCGAAACTGATTTCGTATTCGCGAAGGCGGTCAACAGCCACGATGCCCGGCAGTTTTGCGATTGCCTCCGTCAAATCGGGAGAGATCGTTGGGTGCCGGTCGGCGGCGGCAGTTCCCGCAGGGCGCAGATAGAGATCGGCTGGCAATTGGTCGTTCATCCAGAGCAGAACGGTTTGCCGAAAGCTTCCAACCATGATGCCGACCGAGGTCATCATGGCAATGGCGGTGGAGAGCGCTCCCACGAGCACGGAAGTGCGGCGTAGGGAACCCGAGAGACTGCGCGAGGCGAGCAATCCTTCCACGCCGAGTATTCTTCCCAGCGCGCGGGAAGAAAGACGAATGACCGCGTCAATCAAGGCCGGGATCGCCAGAGCGGAAGCGGCGATCAAAAGGATTGTCGCGAGATAACCAAACAGGGGCTTGCCGGCAACGGCCGGGGCGCGGGAGGCTGCTGCCGCGCTCAGACCCAGAACGAGGGCGAAAGCGAGGTCGCGCGTTTTGCGAACGCGCGCACCGTATTCCCTTTGGCCACGGGCCATGGCCTCGACGGGTGACACAAGAGAAGCTTCGCGCGCCGGCGAATAGGCCGAGATAACTGCGACACCAACACCCACGATCATCGCCAACAACACGGACGCCGCATCCAATTCGATCGGGCCAGGCCGGCTGCTGACGTACAGTGAATTCACCGTAGCGGCCATCAATTTCACGGCGCCGCTCGCCATCACACGGCCCAAAGGAAGTCCGATTAAGGCGCCGAGGAAACCGAAGCACGCAGCTTCGCCTACGAACGCCGCGAGAACCGAACTGCGGCTGGCGCCGAGCGCTCGCAGGATTCCAATCTCTGTTCGCCGGCGCACCACGGAGACGGAGATCGTGTTGTAAATCAGGAATGCGCCGACCACCAGAGCGATATAGCTGAGTAATCGAAGATTCCAGCGGAATGCCGCCAACATGCGGCGATTTTCGTTTGTGCCTGTACCAGCGGGACGTACTTCCACGCCTGCGGGGAGTTTTTCTTTGAAGCGCCGCTGCCACTCTTCAAGGTCAGGGGTTTGAGGAACTCTTACGAGGATTCGGTCGACGCGGCCAAATCTGTTTAGTGCGGCCTGTGCGGCCGCAAGATCCATTACGATGGCAGAGGCGTTGCCATGAGAGTCTGGATACACGCCTCGAACGGTGTACCCTCGCATGTGATCATTGATAAGCAACGAGATTCGATCGCCTGGCCTCCGACCAAGGCTCTCTCCAACCCAAACGCTGTCGTAGTCGCCGAGATACTTCAACGCATTCTCTGGCCCATCGATACCGAGAACAGGAGGCACGTCCGCGCCATTGCCGGCCTCTGCGACTAAATCCATGCCCAAAAGAGGAAGGGTCTGTTTAGTGTCTGCGATGACGGCGTAGTCTTCGATGCGCGGAGAAATGCGCAGTGGATACGGCAGTGCTGCGAGTGTTCCCACCTCACTTTCGGGCACACCGCCCGAAGCGATGATCTCGAGCTCGTTGTCACCTGTCAACGTTTCCATCGACGAATGGAAAGAACCTGTTGCAGCAGTGCCGGCGATATCGATCGCCAACACCAAGGCGACGCCCAATGCGATCGCGAACACAGTTAAGGCTGTGCGCACCGGCTCGTGAAACAACGGGCGAACGATCAAGCGGTAGAAAAGTAGAAGGCGTGGCATTTCTCAGCGCCGAGTAGTGTCCTGAATCCTACCGTCTCGCAACCTCACGACAGCATGCGCCATTGCTGCGGCTTCCACGCTATGCGTCGCGATGATAGTTGCGGTCGCTTGCTCGCGCGCGAGCCGCTGCAGTAATTCCAGAATGACATTCCCGGTGGATGTATCGAGGTTGCCGGTAGGCTCGTCGGCGAGCAAGACGCTGGGCCGGTGGACCAGCGCGCGCGCGATGGCCACGCGCTGCATTTGACCGCCGGACAGTTGATGCGGATAGCGTTCGCCGAGGCCTTCTAGCTCCACCCATCCAAGACTTTCCCGAGCGGCTGCTCGCGCGCTCTGCCGTCCTGCAAGGAGCAAAGGCATCTCGATATTTTCGAATATGGTCAACGTGTGCAGCAATTGAAACGACTGAAAAATAAAGCCGATTTTCTCTCGCCGGAGCTGCGTAAGGCCGTCGTCCTTCAAAGAAGAAGTTAGAACGCCATCGACCAAGACCTGTCCCGAGGTCGGGAAGTCCATGGCGCCGGCCAGATTTAGCAGTGTGGACTTTCCGCAGCCGCTTCGCCCCACGAGGGCCACAAACTCGCCCCGCGACACTTCCAAGGAAAGGTTGTCGAGCGCCCGCACGCGTTGGCCGTCCGTTAAATAATCCTTGGTTACGTTCTGGACGGAAAGGATAGGCATTTGGCGACGCGGATGACGTTAAAGTGCAGTGGTGGCGCAGCGACTCCTTGTCAAGTCGCGCCACATTGCAACCGGATGGAGCTCCTAATGCTTCAGTGCAGCGAGCGCCCTTTCGATCGCGGCAGCGACTTCGGGTGAATCCGGGGTGACCGCGGGCTCAAAGCGCGTGATGATCTGTCCGTCGGGTCCCACCAGGAATTTCGTGAAATTCCACTGAATCTCGCCGCCTGTTTTTGGACTGGCTGCCTTGTCCGTGAGGAATTGGTACAGCGGCGTTTTGTCGTCGCCCTTCACGGAAACCTTGGACATCATCGGGAAAGTCACACTGTATTTGCTTTGGCAAAAGGTCTTAATCTCTTGATTCGTCCCGGGTTCTTGAGCGCCAAAGTTGTTCGCCGGGATGCCAAGGATGACGAAGCCGCGGTCCTTATATTTTTCGTAGATCGACTCCAGCGCGGTGTATTGAGTGGTATAGCCACACCGGCTGGCAACATTGACGAGCATCACGACCTTGCCCTTATAGGCCGCCAAGGGTGCCGGCTGTCCGTCGATGGTCTTCAGCGTAAAATCAAAAACGCTCTTTTCGCCAGCCATGAGCGCGGCCATGCCGAACAGCAGGCAAAACATCCACGCAACAATCACCTTGGTCATAATTCCTCCATTGTCTTTGTACCTTGATTTGTCGCCACTGGCAAAGCTGAAATTGCCGTCAACGCAGCTTCAAGCCCCTCTTGCTACGTCACCAGGAGCGTGGGGCCGCCAAACACCATTGAGCGTTCTCTGCCGCTGTTATAGACTTCGCCAGCACAATTTGCGCGCAAATCGTGGCACGTCGTCATCGGCACAAAAACCGCCTCACGTGCCGACAGAAGTTCCCGCGCGCGATAACGCGCAGGCAGCGGTATGCAAAGCGCGACGCCCGGTGCCATCTGTCGCCGGCAGGCGCCAAGGAGGACGTGATGCTGTTTGCGTCAGGGATGGCGGTCACCCATCGCACGCTCGCAGCCGTGGATCTAGCCATTATCGGCATCTACTTCGCCATTGTGTTCGGCATCGGTTTCTATTTCTCGAGAAGGGAGCGCACCTCCGAAGACTACTTCCTGGCCAGTCGCAACATCGGCTGGTTTGCCATTGGTGCATCGCTTTTTGTTTCGAACATTTCGACCGAGCATTTCATAGGGCTGGCGGGTTCGGGCGCGACGTCGGGTTTGGCGGCGGGGAACTTCGAATGGGAGGCCTCACTGATCCTGTTGCTGCTCGGCTGGGTGTTCGTCCCGTTTTATCTGCGTTCGAATGTCTTCACCATGCCCGAGTTCCTCGAGCGGCGCTTCAACCGCAACTGCGCGACCTACCTGGCATCGATCTCCATCATCGCTTATATCTTCACCAAGATCTCCGTTCACTTGTACGCCGCTGCCATCGTGCTGGAACGCGTGGTCGGCTGGAATCAGTGGACCGCGGCGATCATTCTTGTAATCGCGACAGGGATATATACGGTAGCGGGCGGCTTGGCCGCCGTGATCTACACCGACCTCGTGCAAACGCTAATTTTGCTGGCCGGCGCGATCGCCTTGACCTTGATCGGTCTTGATAAAGTAGGCGGTTTTGCCGGCTTGCGCGCCGCGGTTCCTGCCAGCTATCTGCACATGGTGAAGCCGGTCACCGACCCCGATTTTCCGTGGACCGGCATCTTCTTCGGCGCGCCAATTCTCGGCATCTGGTATTGGTGCACCGACCAGGTAATCGTCCAGCGTGTCCTTTCTGCAAGAGACGAGGGTCACGCCAAAGCGGGCACCATCTTTGCCGGTTTCCTGAAGATTCTTCCCGTGTTCCTACTGGTCATTCCCGGCTTGATCGCCTTCGCGCTCTATCCGCAGCTTTTCACCGTCGTCAACGGCAGAGTGACCGACGGCGACATCGCCTTCCCCACCATCGTCGTGAACTTGCTTCCCACCGGCTTTGTCGGACTGATGATCGCCGCGCTGCTCGCCGCTTTGATGGGCGCGATGAGCTCGGTCTTCAATTCCGCCTCCACGATGGTGACCCTCGATTTCTACAAAAAGCTTCGCCCTGGGGCCAGCGAAATGCAGCTGGTAACCTTCGGCCGAATCGCGACCGGAGTCATGGTCCTCCTCGGTTTGCTCTGGGTCCCGTTCATCCACCTTCTCAGTGCCCAACTGTGGATCTATCTGCAAAGCGTGCAGGCCTACATCAGCCCGCCCATCGCGGTGTGCTTCATCTTCGGCATTCTCTGGCCGCGGCTGAATGGTCAGGGAGCCATCACCTCGCTTCTCGTCGGATTTGTCCTCGGCACGGTCCGCTTCGTCTTCGAAGTGCTGGACAAGACGCAACACTACCAGTCAACCGCGATTCGCCGGCTTGTGGACATGAACTTCCTGCACTACGCGATCGTAATGTTTGTAGCCTGCTCCGCGGTGCTGATCGGTGTCAGCATGTTCTATCCCGCTCCAGAGCGGTCAAGAATCGCCGGCCTGACGTTCGCCACCATCGACGAAAAACTCGATGCCCTCAACGTGAAATCTACGCATCTCCAAAGAGAGACGCGCCCGGAACGCGTCATCAACGTCGCCTTTACTTGCGTACTGCTTGCAACGGTGTTCTCCCTATGGATCTACTTCCGATAACCACGAGCTTGACGATGGAATCGATCTACAGCCTGAAGCCCAACGTGTCGCAAGAGGAAGCCGTGCGCAGATTTACTTCTGCCGGACTTGGCGCCGTCTACTGGCGCATGCGTAGCGGCCCGCTGCGCCGGATCGCAGACGTATACGTTCCCTTTCTTCTCTACCGCGTGCAATATAAAATCGGCAGAGCGACTCCCACGCGTTTTTTCGCGGTCGACGCGGTGGGTGGCTCCCTGGATCTTTTCGAATTCCCTGGCGTCCCCGCCGGATCCGAGCTGGTCGCCCTCGAGACGAAAAACCGTGTGCCATCCGCGCTAACGAACACAACTGCGGAAAATTTGCTCCGCGACAAAGTTCTGCGTGTAATCTTTCAGCAGGGCTTCTTCAAAGTGCGCGAACCGAAGCTCGAAGTCACGCGAGAGACTCTCAATTTGCACCTTCCCTATTGGCTGGCGTTCTACGGAAAAGAGGCTGCACGATGCCGTGTAATGGACGCCGTCCGCCGCCGCATCGAGGGGGCCAAGGCCTCCGCCTTCTTTGAAGAGTGGCTGGCCACGTGAGTCCGCAGCGCCAAATCCGAGGCGCGATTCGGGAAAACATATGAAGTACAGACAGAAAGTTTGTTTCTCACGCAAGAACCCAAGAGCTGCCCTTCTGCAAAGTATCGGTGTGATCCTGCTCGCCGGTGCCGGCTGTTGCACCTCCGCATCCGCGCAAGGCTGGCAGCACGCAGGCGCGGTGCAGCGTATCGAAAAACTCAAAGATGGCGTAGAACTGTCTGCCGGACGCGCGAAAGTACGCATCACCACCTTCCGCGACGGCATAATTCGCGTACGTGTCGCCCCTCAGGGTACTTTCCCCAAAGATTCCTCGTGGGCCGTGGTGGAGGCTCCGGAACCCCCGTCCGTAAAGATCGAAGACACAAAGAATGAGCTTCGGCTTAAGGCCGGGCGCGTCGTCGTCATCGTGCAGAAGTCGCCTCTGCTCGTGAACTTTGCCGATGCGGAAGGCCACGTGCTCCTCGCCGACGAGCCCACCCTGCCCATGGCCTGGGATGGCCAGCGAATCCGCATCTGGAAGAAAATGCCCGCGGATGAAAACTACTATGGCCTCGGCGACAAACCCGGCCCGATGAACCGCCGCAACCGGGCCTTCACGATGTGGAACACGGATGCCTACGGTTGGGACGAATCGACGGACCCTCTCTACAAGGCCATCCCATTTTTCCTCGGATTGCGCAATGGCACGGCCTACGGCATATTTTTTGACAACACCTATCGCACCAGCTTTGATTTCGGCAAAGAATCACCGGATTACTATTCCTTTGGCTCCGAAGGTGGCGAGCTGAACTATTACTTCTTCGCCGGCCCTCAACCCCAAAAAATAGTTGAAGAATACACCGCGCTCGTGGGCCGCTCGCCACTGCCCCCGCTCTGGAGCCTCGGCTACCAGCAGTGCCGTTACAGCTATTACCCGGAAGCTCGTGTCCGAGAGGTGGCGCACCTGCTTCGAGAAAAGAAGATCCCTGCTGACGTAATCTACCTGGACATCGACTACCAGGATAGCTACGCGCCCTTCACGATCAACCGCGAATACTTCCCGCATTTCGAGCAGATGATTGCCGATCTTCGGGCGCAGGGGTTCCGCACTGTTTTGATCACCGATCTGCACATCAAGAAGAACCCCGGCCAAGGCTATGCCCCCTACGATTCCGGAATAAAGAACGATGTCTTCGTCAAGAACCCCGATGGTTCGGTCTTTGTAGGCGCGGTCTGGCCCGGTGATTCCGTCTTTCCGGATTTCACGCTTTCCCGCGTGCGCGATTGGTGGGGCGGCCTGTACAAGGATTTCGTGGGCGTGGGCGTGGCTGGCTTTTGGAACGACATGAACGAGCCGTCTGTCTTCAAGCGCGCCGATCAAACCATGCCTCTCGATATCGTTCACCGCCTCGACGACGGCACCGCTCTCGATCACCGCGCCATTCACAACGCCTACGGTATGCAAAACGCTCGCGGCACCTACGAAGGCCTTCGCAAGCTCCAAGCGGACGAGCGGCCGTTCGTGTTGACCCGCGCCGCATATTCCGGCTCGCAGCGCTACGCTGCCACGTGGACTGGCGACAACAGCGCCACCTGGAATCACATTTGGATGAGCACTCCCATGTTGCTCAGCCTGGGAATTTCCGGTTACGCCCTCGCTGGCGATGACATCGGTGGTTTCGCAACATCGCCTCCGCCAGACTTGCTGACGCGATGGTACGAACTCGGCGTTTTCAACCCCATCTATCGCGATCACGCCGCCATGGGCACCGCGGACCACGAGCCCTGGGCCAGCGGGCCGGAACAAGAAGCCATTCGCCGCCGTTACATCGAGCTGCGCTACCGACTCCTGCCGTATATCTACACCGGCACGGAAGAGATGACGCGCACCGGGGTGCCGCTGATGCGGCCGGTCTGGCTCGATTATCCGCAGGCAAACGAGTTTTACGCCGACAACCGCGAATTTCTTTTTGGCCACGATCTTTTTGTGGCTCCCGTCACCACGGAGACGGTCGATCCGGAAGAGGTACATCTGCCGCCGGGCGAATGGTATGACTATTGGACGGCGCAGAAGCACGCCAGCACCGACAAAATCTCTCTGCACCCGGCGCTCGACGAAGTGCCGCTGTATGTCCGCTCCGGTGCGATTATCCCCACGCAGCCCGTTGTGCAAAACACCGGCGAAAAACCGGCCGGTCCGCTCGAATTGCGGGTCTACTCGGGTAAAGACTGCGCTGGATCGCTATACGACGACGACGGCCACACCTTCGCCTATCAAAAGGGCGAGTTCCTGCGCGTGAGCTATTCGTGCGAGGTCTCATCCGCTTCCATCACGGTGGCTGGCAAAACGGAGAAGGGCGCATTCCAACCGTGGTGGAACACCACTCAAGTGACCATCTTCGGCGCCGCCGCGGAACCCAAAGAAGTCCGCGTCAGAGACAGAATCATCCGCGATTGGCGCTATGACGGCGGTTCGCACGCCGTCATCCTCACGGTGCCGGACGCCCTTGAAAACTGGAACATTCACCTGGCGTTCTGAGATTTCAATTCAATTCGAAGATCGAGAGCGACTGAGCTGGAGCGTCGAGGAGGAGTTCTCTTCCAGACAAGTTTGCTCGAGCTCCGCCAAAGAGCAGCGAAGCGCCCGAGGTATTCTGCGCGGGCGTGTCCTGTAGCGTAAGGCGAAGCTCGCGAGCCTGCGCCGAATTGTTGAACACGATGATGAGCCGCTCCTCGTCCGATTCCCGGATGAAAACGTAGGACGATTCGTCCGACGCCATGTGCCACAGTCGCCCGCCGCTCAGGGCCGGATGTTCGCGGCGCAGGCGCAGCAGCGTCCGCACGTGTGCAAATATCTCCTGCTGTTCTGGCGTGCGCCCTGTCTGGGTGAAGGCATTCCGAGCATCTTCCGACCAGCCGCCTGGGAAGTCATGCCGGTTCTCCGGGTCGCCGCCGCCGGTCAAGCCGATCTCATCACCATAGTAAAGTTCGGGAATCCCGCGCAGCGTCAGCGTCAGGCCGAACGCTAATTTCAACTTCGCGACAGAACTACCTTCCGCGCTGGCAAGGCGCGGCACGTCATGATTTGCAAAAAATGTCACCAGTTCGTCGGGGCGGGCGTATAGGGAATCGTGCCGCAGCGTATCGGCGATGCGCCCTACGGGCGCGCCATGCAACAGCACATCGCGCAACGCGAAATACATCGGATAGTCGAAAACCGTGGTCACACCCGAGTCGATACCGTCGAAGCGTTTCTGCCCGCCGGCGAAAAAGGACGTTACGCTCGGATCGGGGTGAAATACTTCTCCGATCGTCGTCAGTCGCGGATAAATCCTTCGCAGACTTGCGTGCCAGCGAGACCAGAATTGCCGCGCAACATAGGGAAACGTATCGATCCGGTAGCCGTCCAGGCCTGACGACTCCGCCCACCAAATACTGTTCTGTAACAAATATTGCGCCACCAGCGGGTTCTCCGTGTTCATGTCCGGCAGGACCCCGAAAAACCAGCCTTCGGTCAGGTTGCGCGAGAACCGTGGCGGAGCGTGTGGGTCCGCGAGGATTTCGAAGGGATCGTGTGCGATAGCCGGCTTTTCAGCCGTTCCGTAAGACGAGCCATCCATCGGAGTCGAGGAATTCGTGTGGTGCTGCAGCGTCCCATGGAACCAGTCCGGCAACGGCGGGTTGGTTACCCATGGATGCCGTGGACCGACGTGGTTGGGCACGATATCAAAGAGGATTTTCATGTGCTGCTTGTGCGCTGCGGTGACCAGTTCCTGATAATCCTGCAGCGTTCCAAGGTGCGGGTCCACCGCGTAGAGATCTACGGCGCCATAACCGTGGTAGTCCTCTGTGGCCCCATTCTTGACAATGGGTGTCAGCCAAAGTGTTGTAACCCCGAGATCTTTCAGATACGAAAGATGATCGCGAACACCGAGCAGGTCGCCCCCGTGATAAGCGCGGGCCTTCGCGCGATCGTGAGACCCTGGTGCTTCCGCCGGCTCGTCATTGGTGGGATCTCCGTTCGCAAAACGATCGGGCATGATTAGGTAAATCACGTCCTCCGGCGCAATCCCCTGAAACTTGTGAATGGTCTCGCCGCGGGCCGCGAGTGGCAATTCGAACGACGCCACGCCCGTCGGGGTTGTTACCCGGCAGACGGCCGTGCCTGATTTTGCGTCCGAGCCGAACTTCAGCCACACGAACAAATACTTGCCGCCAGCGGTAGCCTGCGTGCGCTCCACCAGCAGGCTCGAAAGATTGCACTCCACGTTCGTGGCTTCCAGGCCGCGCCCAGAGAGCAGCACCATCACTTCCGGTGTCAGCCCGAGCCACCAGTTGGGCGGCTCAACTTTCACAACGGCGGGAGAATTTTCTGCGGCCGATGCCTGCGGCGCCGGGTCAGCGCGCAGCACTTGGGGGCGCAAATCCAACCCGGCCAGGTAAATCAGCGCAAGGAATGCTCGAACAATACAATGGAGGCTTGATTTCACGGTTGTCCGGAGCCGACCCTATGCTCTTTCGCAAAGACGAGCCGCCCAAATGCTTCCGGCACATGGAAATTCGGCTCCGCCGTATTTGTCGGCCGCCAAGCGGAGTAAAAGCGCGGCTCCTGCTCGCCTTCTACGCGATAGAAATTGACCCGCCACACACCGGAGGGATCAAAGCGCTGCACCAGGCTCTTCATGGGCAGCGCCAACACCGCCCGCCACCGTTTATTTTCTTTATCAACATCCACGCGTCGGCGGAGCCCGCTTCGCAAATCATGTTTTTCGCCTGGCGCGATATCCAGATCGATCCAAGACCCATTTGGGGCAATCTCGAATTCTTTGTATCGCCGAGGTTCGGATGGCTCGGGTTGCAGAAACACCTCGCAAACATCGCGATCCCACAACTGATCTCGCCTGCCATTGGATTCCGCGTCGGGAAATACCGTGATGCTCCGATAGCGCGCCTCGAATCGCAGATACAAAGTCTCGGGTGTCCACAGCAGCCGGACCTCCGTTTCGCGTAAGCCGTCGGCGTTCTGGCCCTGCCAGTCGGTGTTGAAACGCTGCGGTGGCGCCGTTTTCCATGTTAAGTCAAGCGGCAATCCCTCCGCATCGACGTCAGCGGTTAAGCGGACAGCGGTGGCAGTGTCGCTGGTCACGCCATACTCCAAGAAAGGAAAAAACACGGCTGCAGAGCACGCCAAACCCACCGCCAACCATTTGCGCACGCGACGCCCTTCTCGCTCCAGGCCCATACAATCCCTGTGCTAGCATGAATTCTGGCCCGATTTGCACACCCACACCGCACGTCTTGCGGATGAATCTCCAGGAGGCCCCAGGTGATTGAGCGCGCCAACGCCGAAGATTTCACAACACAGGTAACCCGGCGAAGCCCCGAGCAATTCGAATCCGTAAAATTCCACATCGACAGAGGCGTCGCGCGCATCACCCTCAACCGTCCCGAGCACAATCTGCTCAACGAAGCCATGCTGCGCGAAATCGCCGACGGCATCGTGTTCGCCGGCAATCAGCCCGACGTGAAGCTCATCGTTCTCGACTCCGCCTGCAAAGTCTTCTGCGGCGGCACCGACATCGGCGAGTATACCTCGCAGCGCGTCTTCCAGATGCTCGATGCCTTCAACGCCGCCTTCGCCGCCATGCTGGACGTCGGCAAGCCGGTCATCAGCGTGGTCAACGGCCCAGCCATCGGCGGAGGCGCGGAACTCGCCATCTTCGGCGACTTGGTAATCGCCACGCCAAAAGCCCGCTTCGCGCAGCCGGAAATAACCATCGGCGTTTTTCCTCCGCTGGCGTCCACCATCCTGCCCTATCTGGTCGGACCAAAGGTCGCGCTCGAAATCATCTTGACCGGAGAAGCGGTCACCGCCGAGCGCGCTCTCGAACTCGGCCTGGTCAATCGCCTGGTCCCCGAAGCGCAACTCGAAAAAAGTGTCGACGAACTCCTCTCCCGCATGTCCGCGCATTCCGGCCCAGTTCTGACCATGGCCAAGAAAGCCATTCTGGGTGGAATGGGCCTCTCTCTCCGCGAAGGCCTGAAGCAATCGATGGCCATTTTTCTCAACGAACTCTACCGCCTCGAGGATTCTCAAGAAGGCCTGCGTGCTCTAGTCGAAAAACGCAAGCCAAACTGGAAAAATCGCTAAAGCCGCGCAATGAAAAATGTCGCCGATGTCGCACCTGGATTGACACCCTCGAATACGCGACATACACTCGTACTTCAATTTGCAGGCAAGGGGAGCGGGGAAGGCCGTGCGAATCGGCCGCGGTCCCGCCACTGTGATCGGCTGAAAAGCCGTAAGCCAGGCCACCCTCCCCTGTCGCAGAGGATTGCGCTTTTCGCGAGAAAGAGCGCCATCGGCAGCCCCATCGTTACTCGCGTGGGGCTTTTTCGTTGGTAGCCGTGCAACTTAGGGGAAATTCGTGCGGAAGTTTGCTTTATCCAGGATGCTGAAGGCTGCATGTTCCGCGGCGGCGATCGTCTTGTTTTGCTCCACATTCTTGCCCGCCCAGACACCCCCACCTTCCGCCCCTGCGGTAGCTGCTCCCGTGTCCCCGCCGGCGTATCGCGAAGTTACCGACGAGATGGCCCGCTCCATCCGCATCCCGCAAACCGTACACCGCGTCGTTTCCCTCGCGCCAAGCCTGACGGAAACCATCTACGCGCTGGGCTTGCAGGATCTCTTGGTCGGCGACACCAACTATTGCGACTTTCCCCCAGAGGCCCGCAACAAAACCAAAGTCGGCGGCTCCATCAATCCCAGTTTGGAAGCCATCGCCGCGTTGCACCCCGACCTGGTGCTCGTCACCAAGAGTCTCAATCGCCTCGACACCGTAAATTCCCTGGCCGATCTCGGCATCCCTTCCTATTCCACCGATCCCCACACCATCGACGACATTATTTCCTCAGCCCAACGCCTGGCCGATGTGTTGGGCGCTCCGGAAGCTGGCAACGCCCTCGCCAAAGATCTTGAGCGCCGTCTCTCCGACACGCAGCAACGCGTCGGCTCGCTGGCCCCGAGCCGCGTTGTCTTCGTCGTGTGGCCCGAGCCTCTAATATCCATCGGCAAAGACACTTTCATCGCTGACGCCCTGCAACATGCCGGCGCCGTCTCCGTTGTAGATTCCTCGCAAAGTTGGCCGCAGATCAATCTCGAAGAAGTCGTTCGCCTGCAGCCGGACTTTCTTGTTTTCGCCGATTCGCATTCAGAGACCGCTCCCGCTAGCACCGCCCAATTTGCGGAACTCCCCGGATGGCGCATCCTCCAAGCCGTGAAAAATCACCGTTATGCCGTGACTAGCGATGCGATCAACCGCCCAGCTCCTCGCATCGTTTCCGCGATCGAAGACTTGGCAAAGCAGTTTCATCCCGAAGCCTTCGTCGAGAAACCGGAAACCGACAAAGCCAGCCCGGATAAGTCGAATCCCGCCGCGCCCACCACCCCTCCAGACTCCAATCCGCCCTCCTCCCTTGCAGAGGCAGATTCTTTCGCCGCGCAGGAATACACATGCGTCCGTTGACGCTCTGGCGTCTCCTCGCCCCTTGCGGCATTCTCGCCGCTGTTTTGTTCGTAGTTGTAGTAGTCGCACTGAAATTCGGCGCCGTCCCGGTCTCTCTCTACGGACTAGGCCGCGACCTGATCCAGGTGATCTTGGGCCACACCAGTGCGGTTTCCAGCGACTACGGCCTCATCGTCATCGACATCCGCCTGCCGCGCATTCTCCTGGCCATTGTCGTCGGCGCCTCGCTCTCTGTCGCCGGAACGAGCTTTCAGGCGCTTCTTCGAAATCCGCTCGCCGACCCGTACGTTTTGGGAGTGTCAAGTGGCGCCTCGCTCGGCGCCATCCTCGCTCAGATCCTCGAGCCGCGTCTCGCGCTGCCCATTTCCCTGGCCGTGCTCTTCACGCCTCTCGGCGCATTCCTGGGCGCCGCCGCCACGATTAGTGCGGTCTACTTTCTCGGCCGCCGCCAGGGCCAGATCGACAGCGCCACCCTGCTTCTCGCCGGCATTATTTCAGCATCCTTTCTCTCCGCCATCATCATGTTCCTGATCACCACGCTTACCGGGCGCGGCGATCTGCGCGGTATGTCCTTCTGGCTGATGGGCGATCTTTCCGGTTCTTTGCAGCAAAGTCTGCGCTGGGTGCTCGGCGTAGGCTTCGTGGTCGCGTCGGGAGCGATCTATACCACCGCCGGAGATCTGAACCTGCTTCTAGCCGGGGAAAAAGAAGCAATGCACCTCGGTGTCGATGTACCCCGAGTGCGCCTGGTCGTGTACATAGCCGCCTCCCTGCTGACCGCCCTCGCGGTCTCTGTCAGTGGATCGATCGGTTACGTCGGCCTCCTCGTGCCCCACGTGATGCGCATCATCTTCGGTTCGGACCATCGCCTGCTCCTGCCCACGGCCGCATTCGGCGGAGCCATTGCCATGGTCATCGCGGATACTCTCGCCCGTACCGTCGTCGCCCCGGCGGAACTCCCCGTTGGCGCCATGACCGCCCTGGCCGGAGCCCCGCTCTTTATCTATTTGCTGCGCCGGGGTCTGGCATGAGCGGCGCCGCGCCAATTTCAGCTGCTGCGACGTACAACGCTGGCGATTCCGCCCGGGTCAGCGGCGAAGTTCGCTTGAGCGTTGAGCAAGTCAGCTACGCCTACTCCGCCAATCCTTCGCAGGCCCCGCTCTTCACTCTGGAAGCCAGCAGCTTCCAAGCCCGCCCCGGCGAGATCGTTGCCATCCTGGGCCCCAACGCCAGCGGCAAATCCACTCTCCTGAAGCTCATCGCTGGCACCCTGGAGCCGCTCTCTGGCCGCGTCCTTCTCAACGGTTTCGCCACGCACTCGCTCACTCCACGAATTCGCGCCCAGCGCATCGCCATGGTTCAGCAGGAAAGCCCTCTGCTCTTCCCCTCGCGCGCTTGGGAGTTTGTCCTGCAAGGCCGCCACGCCTACGGCCGCGCCTTGCGCTTCGAAACCGACGATGACGTCGTCATCGCCAAAAACGCCCTCGCCCAAGTCGGCGCCGAACATCTAAGCGATCGCTGGATGGATCAAATCTCCGGCGGCGAAAAGCAGCGCGTCATCCTCGCCCGCGCCCTCGCGCAGCAGCCTCTGCTCCTGCTCCTTGACGAGCCCACGCTGCACCTCGACATCGGCTCGCAAGTCGATCTGCTCGACGCTCTGCGCCGCCTCGCCGCCGCCAATCGCTACACCGTCGTGGTCGTCACCCACGAGCTGAATCTGGCCGCCGAGTACGCCGATCAGGTCGTCCTGCTCCAGCGCGGCAAAAGCCTTCGCGTCGGTCCGCCGGCCAGCGTCTACCAGCGCGAGTTGCTCGAACAAGTTTTTCAAACGCCGCTCTCCGTGGAACGCACGTCGTCAGGGCGCCCACGCGTAAGTGTGCTGCCTGGAACGTAGCAGGCGTCTCTTCTCGTTCACCCCACCTCCGCCGCTTCTTCATTAGCGTGCGGAAAAAATTCTCCTGAGGGGATTCAGGGGTCGGAGCTTTAGCTCCGACATAAACCTGGCTCGCAACGGACTTTAGCCCCTGAGGAAACACTCTTAGCTTTTTCCGCGGACCTCGTTCGACGCGGCACATCGTCACTCCTAGCGGGCGCCAACGCGCCCCTCACAACCACCGCGAACTTCGTGCTCGGGAAGACGGTGCAAAGCCGTAGCCGACGCGCGACTGTAAGGCGGAATTAACACGGCGCAGGCCACTGCGGCGAATCGCTGGGTTTTAAGACCCGGCGCCGTCGCGGGAAGGCCCCGCATCTTCGGTCCTCCGCTCCACCAGGACCGGAATTCCCGCCAAGCCAGGAGACCGGCGAAGTTCGCAGCCCGCGCGATTTTTTCCCATCGCCAGGCCAGCCTTCAAGCTCCCACGCGTGAGGGAGTGGAGGAAAAATGAAAACCATCTCTCTACGTACGGCTCTGCTCGTTCTTTTTGTCTTCGCAGTTTGCTTCTCATCGCAAGCGCAATCCAATTCGCAAGACGCACATCTTTCCGGCACGTTACTCGATCCCAGCGGAGCCGCCATCGCGGCAGTCCGCGTAACCGCCCAACTCGACGGTGTCGCCAACTCCCAGTCGTGGACCGCTACTTCCAAGTCCGACGGCGCCTACGAACTCGCCCTTCCCCCAGGCCGCTACCACCTGCAATTCCTGCATCCATCTTTCGTCTCTCGCGACTTCACCCTGGAATTCGCCCCAGGCCAATCCCGCAAGCTCGATCTGCGCCTCGACCTCCAGCCTCTTTCCTCCAGTGTTCTAGTCACCGCGCAGGGCGAACCCGCGCTCATCGAAGACACTCCTGCCGCGGTCACCATCTTCACCCGCGACGAAATCGATCGCCGCCAAGCGGTCCCCATCGCCGATCTTCTCCTCTACGCTCCAGGTCTGGCGATCGGCAAGACTGGCCCTGAAGGCGGCTCGACTTCCGCCTTCGTGAACGGCGGCAATTCCTACCAAACGAAAGTGCTGATCGACGGCACGCCGGTAAATCTGCCGGGGGGCTTCATTGACTTCTCCAACATCACGCTCGACAACGTCGATAAAGTCGAAGTCGTTCGCGCCGCGGAAAGCGCTCTCTACGGCACCGACGCCGTCGCCTCCGTCATCCAGCTCTTCACCCACCGCGGCGAAACTCGCGTCCCGGCTTTCGATGCCTTCGCCGAAGGCGGCAGCTTCTCCTCCGGCCGCGGTGGCGCTCAGCTCAGCGGCCTCATCGGCGCTTTCGACTACTCCGGCGCAGCTTCCTATTTCGAAACCGACGGCCAAGGCCCCAACGATTCTTTTCGCAACCGCACCGTGTCCGGCAATTTCGGTTACGCCTTCAACCGCAACAACCAGCTTCGTCTCTCCCTTCGCAACACCACCAGCGAAGCCGGCATTCCCGGACAAACGCTGTTGGAGCCCCCGAGCCTTCATGCCATCAACGATCTCCACGACTTCGCCGCCAATGCCCGCTGGGATCTGAATACCGGCGAGCACTGGCATCATGAAATCAGCGGCGCCGAGTCTTTTAATCGTCTGTTCTCCGCAAATCCAGTCCAAAGCTTTTTCGCCACCGACCCGTTCGCCGGCTGCCCGCAAGCCAATCCCTCATCCGTTCCCACGGCGGAGTTCTGCGATTTTACTGACCCCGGCAGCACCAGCAAATACAATCGCGCCAGCTTCAACGCCCGGTCCAGTTACGTCTCATCCAAATTCATCGGCACTGCGGGCTATCAATACGAGATCGAAAATGCCGATATCTCTTTCCTCGGCATCGGCCATCTGCGCCGCAACAATCAAGGCGGGTACCTGGACTTCCGATATCTACCGATTCAACGCGTGTCCTTGAGTTTTGGCGCTCGCGCCGAGGCCAACGGTAACTTCGGCACCCGCGTGGTCCCCCGCGTCGGCACCTCCGTCGCTCTTCGATACGGCAAGGGCTTCTGGGGAGACACCCGGTACCGCATCTTCTGGGGCGAGGGCATAGTCGAACCGCGCTTCGATCAGACCGCAGGCAGCAGCCCGTGCTCTCCGGGAAATCCCGAGCTCAAGCCGGAAGAAAGCAAAACCTGGAACACCGGCATCGAACAAAAGCTCGCCAACGATCGCGTCAAAATCACCGCCGACTATTTCTCGAATCGCTTCTACGATGTCATCAGCTTCACATCCTGCTTTCCCGGAAGCGGCTGCACCATTCCTCAGCCTCCGGGCTGCCCCGCATTTTGGGGCAATTTCTTCAACACTGATCGCGCGCGCTCTCGCGGCGTCAACCTCGCCGCCGAAACGCACCTCCGCCACTGGCTCACCGTCGCTGGCAACTATTCCTACGACGACAGCCGCGTCCTGGTCTCCCCCAACGCCTTCGACCCCTCGCAAATCCCCGGCAACCGCCTGATCCGCCGCCCCCCGCAGTCAGGTTCGCTAACCGCCAGCGCCGCCTGGCGCCGCTTCAACCTGACCTTCGCAGGCTATTTCACCGGCCCCCGCACCGACAGCGACTTCCTCGGCCTGGGTCTCACCCGCAACCCAGGCTACGCCCGCTTCGACATCTCCAGCGGCTACACGGTAGGCCGTTCCGTAACGGTCTACGCCCGCGCCACCAACCTCTTCGACAAACAATACCAAGACGTCCTAGGCTACCCAGCCCTAGGCCGCGACGTCCGCGTAGGCGTCAAATACCAATTCTCCGGCAAAAACTAATGCGCCCCGCCAGCCAAAATGTAGGGGCGCGCTTTAGCGCGTCCCAGTCAGCCACCTACGCCTCCGTAGTCACGCTCCAATTCGTAGCGAGCCACCGTTTCCCATGTAGGGGCGGGGCTCGCCCCGCCCGGCGTCCACTTCAAGCACAAATGTCGCAACAACCGCCTGTAGCGGCCGCCGACCGTGGCGGGCGCCTTTCGCCAAGGCAACCACTCTCGAACCTGCAACGATCGCCGATCCCGGTAGGGGCCCAGGTTTGTCCTGACAGCATTCGAAGGAGTACTGCGCCCCTTCCCCGCAAGATCATTCGTACTTGGACTCCCCTTGCTCTAAACATCTTTGACTGGAACCCTCCCGATGCCTGAACCCATCCTCTTCTGCTGGTCCGGCGGCAAAGACAGCGCCATGGCGTTGCACGCCTTACTGCAACAACCCGATCTCCAGGTCATCTCCCTCCTGACCACGGTAACCGACGAATACAACCGCATCAGCATGCACGGCGTCCGCCGCGAACTCCTCGAAAGACAAGCACAATCTATAGGCCTGCCTCTCCACGAAGTCCGCATCCCCCCGCAATGCATCAATTCCATCTACGAAGCGCGAATGGAAGAAGCTCTACGCGTTCATTACGCGAATGGAGTCCGCACGGTGGCCTTCGGCGACATCTTCCTCGAAGACCTCCGCACCTGGCGCGAAAAAAACCTCGCCCGCATCGGCATGACCGCCCTATTCCCCATCTGGAAGCGCGACACCCGCGAACTCATTCGCCACTTTCATGCCTCCCGCTTTCGCGCGATCGCCGTCTGCGTAGACGCCAAAGTCCTCAACCCCAGCTTCGCCGGACGCGAACTCGACGAATCCTTCTTCCGCGATCTGCCGCCGGGAATCGATCCCTGCGGCGAAAACGGTGAATTCCACACCTTCGTCTTCGACGGCCCCATTTTTCGCCAACCCATCGCGGTCCGCACCGGAGAAATCATCCAACGCGATTCGTTTGTCTTCTGTGATTTGTTACCGGATGTGCTGGCAAAGGAGGAAGTTCTGTCATGAACCTGCAAAACTCGGAGAAAGAAATCGCCGTGGCCCGCACCGTCATCGTTCTAGCGATGGTGGTACTCGCCGCAGTCCTACGGATCGTCCCGCACCCGTGGAACCTCACTCCCATAGGCGCCATGGCTCTCTTTTCCGGGGCCATGGTCAAGGATCGCCGTCTCGCCGTTCTGTTTCCCCTCCTGGCCCTGTTTGTCGGCGACCTGTTCATCGGTTTCAACAAATTGATCCCCATCGTCTACGCCAGTTTCCTCCTCAACGTCCTCATCGGTCGCTTTCTGGCCGACAACCGCACCGTCGCCCGCCTGGGCGGCGCCACGTTTCTCGCCGCTCTCCAGTTCTTCCTCATCACCAATTTCGCCGTCTGGGCCCTCCTCGGCAGCTATCCGCTCACGCCAGCGGGCCTCGTAGCCTGCTACGTAACTGGCCTGCCGCTGTTCGGCAACACCCTCGCTGGCGATGCGTTGTACGTAATCCTGCTCTTCGGCGGTCTTGCCCTCGCCGAGCGCACCTTTCCGGCCCTTCGTCGGCATACCGCCGAACCGGCACGGTGACTCGTGGGCGCAACGCAAATGGCGGAATCGCATCATCCCAGGGTCGGAGTAGGTGTCCTCCTAGTCGATGAATGTGGCCGCGTGCTCCTCACCCTGCGCGAACACCCTCCCGAAGTCGGCCACTGGAGCATCGTCGGAGGCAAACTGGATTTCCTCGAGACCCTCGAGCAGTGCGCCGTCCGCGAAACCCTCGAGGAGGTCGGCGTCAACATAGCCATCGACTCCCTACTCTGCGTCACAGACCACTGCTTACCCGCAGAAGGCCAACATTGGGTCTCCCCGGCCTATCTCGCCCGCATCCTCAGCGGCGAAGCCAAAAACTGCGAACCCCACAAAACCCGCGAAGTCCGCTGGTTCCCGCCAGACGACCTCCCGCCAAACCTGACCATGACCGCCAAAAACGCCATAACAGCCTACAAAGCCCTGTGGAGTGCGGCGCTTAGGCGCCGCTTTTGACCCCGCAGCCAGCCACCCAAAGTAGCGGTGGGGCAGGGGCGAAGCAGAAAGGCCCGCACACCGTCCGCAGGCAAGACCACTGCCTAGCCAGCTTAATCCCTTCCCATTCTTCTACTTACACGGTATCCATTCGAACGTATCTCGAATCTAAGACTAGTATGTAAATAACTGATATAATACACTTTTTATGCTACCGTGGGCTGTGATATTCGGCGCGCAGCTTCGCTTAATCCTTTCCACCCCCAAATCTTTGCCACCATACCCTGCTTTGCTTTCTTCTGTATTTTAATATACTTACAACATACCGTTTTGTAAGCCTTTTCCTTTGATATCGATACGCACTACCCTGGGGTAGGGGGCAGAAAACGAAGCTCAGGCGAAACCGAATCTCTCTGGCGCTATCTCCTTCGGAATGATAATGTTGCATAACATGACGAGGTAAGTATCATGGAATCACAATGTTGCACAAAACATACGGGGGTGGGAGGGTACCTACCCAGCAGGTACCGACCGGGTCTAAGCTGATGCTATAATCCGGGTTCCCTTTATGGTGAAATCGGCTCCAGAAATGTCCATCGCCCCCGAAGTGCTCGCCAAGTACGAGCCCGTCATCGGTCTGGAAGTCCACGTCCAGCTGCTAACCAACACCAAGATTTTCTGCGCCTGCGCCAACTGCTTCGGCGACGCGCCGAATAGCAACGTCTGTCCCGTCTGCCTAGGTCTGCCCGGAACCCTGCCGGTCCTGAACAAGCGCGTCATCGAGATGGCCGCCCGCGCTTCGCTCGCGCTGAATTGCACGGTCCACGAGCATTCCTGCTTCGCCCGGAAAAACTATTTCTATCCCGACCTGCCCAAAGGCTACCAAATCTCTCAATTCGAGTTGCCGCTGGCCACCGGCGGCTGGGTCGAGATCGACCACGACGGCACCAGGAAGCGCATCGGCATCACGCGCCTCCACGTCGAAGAAGACGCCGCCAAGAATCTTCACGAAGGTTTCGCGCAATCCGCCGACAAGGCCTACATCGACTACAACCGCTGCGGCACTCCGCTCTGCGAAATTGTCTCCGAGCCGGATATCCGCCTGCCGGAAGAGGCCTACGCCTACCTGACCACCCTGCGCCAGACCCTGCTCTACACCGGTGTCAGCGACTGCAACATGGAAGAAGGCTCGCTCCGCTGCGATGCCAACGTCAGCGTGCGTTTGCGCGGAGCCGCGAAATTCGGCACCAAGGTGGAAGTAAAAAACCTCAACTCTTTCCGCTACCTGCAAAAGGCCCTCGAGTACGAAATCGAGCGTCACATCGGCGTCCTAGAAAGCGGCGGCCGCATTTCGCAGGAAACGCGCCTCTGGAACCAGGCCGAAGGCCACACGGTATCGATGCGCTCGAAGGAAAAAGCCCACGACTACCGCTACTTCCCGGAGCCAGACCTGCTCCCCGTGCACGTCAGCGCCGCTTGGCGCGAGGAAATCCGCCGCACGCTGCCAGAGCTGCCCGAAGCGAAGCGAGCGCGCTTCGTAAGCGCCTACGGCGTCACGCCCTACGACGCCGAATTGCTAACCGGCACACAAGCGCTCGCTGACTATTTCGAGGCAGTCGCGAAAGCGGGCGCAGCCGGCAAGGCAGCGGCAAACTGGATGCAAACAGAACTGTTGCGCCGCTTGAATGATTCGGGCAAAGAAATCGACGCCAGCCCGGTCTCTCCAGCCGCCCTCGCCGAACTGGTAAAGCTCGTGGAATCAGGCCAAATCAGCGGGTCAATTGGAAAGAAAGTGTTTGCCACCATGTTCGAGTCCGGCCGCAACGCTACGGAAATCGTGGCCGCCGAAGGCCTGGCGCAAATCAACGACACCTCTGCGATCGAACAAGCCGCCCGCGAGGTCATTGCGAAAAATCCTGACAACGTGGCCAAGTTCAAGGGCGGCAATGAAGGCGTCTTCAAGTTTTTCGTGGGCCAAGTGATGCGCGCCACGCGCGGCCAGGCCAATCCGCAGGCCGTCAACGACATCCTGCGCAAACTGCTCGCTTCCTGAGGTGATTTCGTGCTGAAGATCGGTGACAAAGCTCCAGACTTTCACTTAAGAACCGACGACAACAGCGAGCTGGCGCTTGCGGATTTTCGCGGCAAGCGCGTGCTGCTCTTTTTCTTTCCCAAAGCCAACACCCCCGGTTGAACGACCGAAGCGTCCGAGTTTCGCGACGCAAAAAAGCAGTTCGACAAACTGGGCGTGACCATCCTGGGCGCCAGCTCTGACCCGGAAAACGCCCTAGCCAGTTTCAAGGTAAAACAGAAACTGAATTTTCCGCTGCTCAGCGACCCCACGCACAAAATGCTGCAAGCCTACGGCGTCTGGCGCATGAAAAAATTCATGGGCCGCTCCTTCGAGGGCATCGTCCGCAGCACTTTCCTGATCGGCGCAGACGGCAAGCTGCAAGCCGTCTGGGACGCGGTAAAAGTCAAAGGCCACGTCGCAGAAGTTCTAGCGGCAGCGAGCGTTATGTAGGCGCTGGGTTTCAGCCCGGCGAGCGATGCTGTTGTAGACGCCCTCTTAAGAGGGCGGGGTTTAGATGACCCTTTGGCAAGACTCACAAGGCCGGAGCGCCAAGTTTTTGCCAATGATGACGCTCGTCGCATCTGGGAAACGTGGTGCTTCCAGTCGGCTCTAAACCCCGCGGTCTGAAAGACCGCGGCTACAGGTGAAAGGCCAATTCGTCGCTGCCCGGCGATGCGGGCTCGATGAAAAGATTGTCGATCAACCGGTTTTTGCCGACGAAGACGGCGAGGAGCGCGTAGCAAGGACGTGCAACCCGCGTGACCGGCTCGAAATTCTCCGCGTCCACAATCTCGGCGTAATCCACGGCGGCGAGAGACTCGGCTTCCAGCACGCGCCGCAGGACGGTCTGCAGTTGCAGCGCGTCGCGAACGCCCGCGGCAAGTTCTATGCGGGCGGCTTCCAACGCGCGGTGCAGAACCGTAGCCGCGCGGCGTTCGTCCGCGCTGAGGTAGACGTTGCGCGAAGAAAGCGCCAGACCATCCGGTTCGCGAACGATCGGGCAAACCACGATCTCCGTATCCAGGTTCAGGTCGCGAGCCATTTGCGAAATGATGCGCACTTGCTGCGCGTCTTTTCTTCCGAAGTGCGCAAAGTTTGGCTGCACGATTTCCAGCAGCTTCATCACCACGGTGGAGACGCCGCGAAAATGCCCCGGCCGCGAGCGGCCTTCCAGCCGTTCGCTCAGTCCTTCGACGCTGACGTAGGTGCGGAAACCGCTCGGATACATCTCCGCTGCTTCCGGCATAAAAATGGAATCGACACCCGCGGCAGCTAGTTTCTGCGAATCGGCTTCAAAAGTGCGCGGATATTTCGTGAAGTCTTCCTTCGGTCCAAACTGTTTGGGATTTACAAAAATAGAAGTAATCACCGGCGAACAATTTTCTTTGGCGCGCTGGACCAAGGCGAGATGCCCACGGTGCAGCGCACCCATCGTCGGTACCAGGCCAACGATGCGGCTTTCAGCGCGCGCTTGCCGCGCCTGCTCTTTCATCCAGGCAATGGTTCGGATTGTGTCCACAGAAAAAGGGCGCCGCAGCTATGCGGCGCCGGCCGCGGTGGCGCGCTCGCGATAGAAGTGCATCAGGTCCGTCGCAATGGGTTGCGCTCCCAGTTGCCGCAGCATAGTTGTTACCTGGCCGCGATGGTAGGTGCCATGATTCACCACGTGCTGCATGGATTCCCACAACGGATTGCGGTAGACGCCGAATTTCAACGTCTTGTATTCCAGGACGCGGTCGAGATCGCTCTGCTTCAACCCGCGGACAAAGGTCAGTAGCCGTGTTTCGTGTTCTGCCCAGCGCTCTTGCAGGCCGGCGACGTCGGCAAACTGCGTGGTATCCGGCAGCGAAGACGGCGAGCGGCCCTGAAAGCGCTCCAGCCACACCCATTCGGCGCCATAAATGTGCGCCAAAGTATCACGCACGGAAGAGAAACTATTTCCGAGGGACTTGGTGAATTGTTCGGCGGTCAGCGCGGAAGCGGCCTCCAGCGAGCGGTGATTGGCCCAGGCGTTGTAGTCGTACAGCGAACGGATTTCGTCGGGAGTCATCTTGCACCTTGGTGAAAGAGATTTGTGCTTCGCAAGCGGTTTAGCACGCGACGTGGATGGGCTTCCTGTCCCTCGCCGTTTGTCCGGAATGATAAGACTCGGCGTCGGATGGAAACTCGCCGCCGCGCACGTCTGTGCAATATTGACGCACAGCGTTGGAGATGGTTTCGCCAACGTTGGCATACTGGCGCGTGAATTTCGGCGTCGGCGTGAACGTGAGGCCCAGCAAATCGTGGATCACGAGAATCTGTCCGTCGCAATCGGGACCCGCGCCGATGCCGATGGTAGGAATACGCAGCTCGCGCGTCACTTGCGCCGCCAGCTCGCGCGGCACGGCTTCCAATACAACCGAGAACGCTCCGGCGGCTTCCACCGCGCGCGCGTCGCGCAACAATTGCTCTGCGGCGTCCGCGGTTTTGCCCTGTACGCGGTAGCCTCCCAGGGCGTTCACGGATTGCGGCGTCAAGCCGATGTGGCCCATTACCGGAATCTCGGCTTCAGTGAGCCGCGAGATAAGTTCCAGCCGCCGCTCGCCGCCCTCGACCTTCACGGCTTCGGCGCCCGCTTCCTTCACGAAGCGCACCGCATTGCGCAGCGATTCCGCGGTATCGGTGTGGTAGCTGCCGAAGGGCATGTCCGCAACAAGCAGGGCACGATGCGTACCGCGGCGCACCGCTCGAGTGTGATGCAGCATGTCCTCGAGGGTCACGGGCAACGTGCTGTCGTAGCCCAACACGACCATGCCCAGCGAATCGCCAACGAGGATGACGTCAACGCCAGCCTCATCGACCAAACGCGCAGTCGGATAGTCGTATGCTGTCAAACAGATGATTTTTTGTGAAGGAGAATCCGCAGACGAGGTTTTGCGCTGCAGCAATTCGGGTACGGTAATCTTGCCGTTGCCCGCGTTCGGAACAACACTCATGGTGGCCTCCGGTGCCATTCCCTAATCAGGGATACAGCCCTGTACCAAGCTCCCTAAGCATATCAAATTTCGATGCGGCCGACCAGGATTTTGCGTTCGACCTAGTTGCACCTGTCCGCCGAGATCTTTGGTAGAAGGTTGTTTTCACAGCCGGCCACAAAGGAGATCACGGTCCGCGATTCTAGCAGCTCTCCGCAGTGTCGCGCTGGTCCCTAAGAAAAGAAATGACCGTTCACATCGGTCGGTGAGCTTGTGCGCGGCCTTTCCATTGACCGCCACGGCCGAGCCAGTAGCGGACAGCGGAGAGCCACGTCGCATACGAATAGAACAACGCTGTAAGCGGGAGCAGCGGTGCCCAGAGCGGCGAGACGCGGTAGAAGCGCACGGTCGGTAGGAATGATGCTGACATCAGGAGCCAGGTGGCTAGGCCGAGGATTCGTGGCGCAGGATTCTGCACAAAGAGAAGCGCGACTGGCGCGAGGTAGGTGAAGAACATGCCTGCCAAAGTGCCAGCGAGCAGCAGGGCCGAGTAGCGGAGTTGCGTGAAGGCGGTGCGGGCGATCATGTCGCGGATTTCGCTGAAGCTGCTATAGGCGCGCAGGCTGACGCTGGCGCGGGTTAGGCCCATCCATATTTTTCCGCCGCTGCGCTTTACGGCGCGGGCCAGGGCGCAATCGTCGATTACTTCGTTGCGGATTGCCGGGAAACCGCCGATGCGCTCCAGGGATTTGCGGCGTAGCAGGATACAGCCACCTGCGGCTCCGGCCGTCCTTGCGTTTGGATTAGCTGTCCAGCTCGGGGGATCGAGTTTCAGGAAGAAGAAAAGGAAGGCGGGAATGAGGGCGCGTTCCGGCTGGGTTTTGGCTTGAAGCAGGACCATCAGGGAGGCGAGGTCGAGTTTGTTTTGCTCGGCGCGAGAGACTAGGCGCCCGAGCGTGTTGGGTGCGTGCACGATGTCTGCGTCGGTGAACCAGTAGAAAGCGGGGAGTGCTTCATCGACAAGCGAGCCCGACAAGACCCTGCCCTCGGGGGCTAAAGCCCACGATTTGGAGCCATTTTCCGGCACGGCTGAAGCCGTGCCCTCCCGCAATTCGTCCGAAAGAGCGCGCTTCGCTGCGCCCGCCGCGGCTCTGGTCACGGCTTCGTTGAGCGCCCACAATTTGCCGGTCCAGCCTGCGGGGAGGGTGGAGGCGGGATGAATTTCTACTCGTGATTCGGCGTTTTTCTGTTGCGCTATGCGCTGGGCGATTTGTGATGTCGCGTCTTCGCTGTGATCGTCTACGACGATAACGGAAAGCTCGCCCGCATAATCCTGCTGAAGAAGAGCTGCTAGCGTTTGCCCGATGGTTTCGGCTTCGTTGCGGGCCGGGACGATGGCGACGACGCTTGGCCATTTGTTTGGGGCAGCATGTTGCGCCAAGTCATCGTCGAATGGGCGCAGGCGCCAGAATGCGCCTCGCGCGAAAACGAGATAGAGCCAGATGGCGAGAGATAGGACTCCGATCGAGAGCTGCAGGGAGGGCACAGGTTATTTTGCAACGACCGGGAGTATTGGGGCCAGCGTGGGTTCGGAGCGGGGGCAGGAGCGCGGGGGTGTCGGTGGTTGCACGGTAGGGAGTTTCGAGGTTTGGAGTTGGTCGTGAAGGCGGCGCCAAGCCGCCGCACTCCAAACGGGGGCGCCGGGCTGAAGCCCAGCGCCTACATGACCGGGCCGGAGTGCGGCAAAGCACCAATCGGTCAGGCTAAGTCTTCGGGGCGGATTGGGAGGCGGCGGATGGGTTTGCCGGTGACGGCGAAGATGGCGTTGCAGACGGCGGGGGCGATGGGCGGAGTGCCGGGTTCGCCTACGCCGCCGGGTGGGTCGTTGCTTGGAACGATGTGGACTTCGATTTTGGGCATTTCGTTCATGCGCAACATTTCGTAGTCGTGGAAATTACTTTGTTGGACGCGGCCCTTTTCGATGGTGATGTTGCCTTTCAATGCGGCGGTCAGGCCGTAGGCTATGGCGCCTTCCATTTGGGCGGCGATGGTGTCCGGGTTGACGTGGCGGCCGCAGTCGACGGCGCAAACTACCCGGTGGACTTTCATTTCCTTGGAGCTGCGATTGACGCTGACTTCAGCGACTTCCGCGACGTAGCTGCCGAAGGATTCCACGACGGCTATGCCGCGCGTGCGCCCCGCCGGAAGCGGCGTGCCCCAGCCGGCTTTTGATGCGGCGAGTTCGAGCACACCCAGATGCCGCGGAGCTTTCGCCAGGAGCTTGCGGCGGAATTCAAAGGGATCTTTGCCGCCGGCCTTAGCCAACTCCTCGACGAAGCATTCCGTGATGTAGCCGTTGTGCGAGCAGCCAACCGATCGCCAGAAACCCACCGGCACGCCTACTTCCGTGAGCAGGTAATCGACGAATAGATTGGGAATCCCGTAGGCCAGATTTGCCGCGCCTTCCACGGAGCTGCTGTCGAGGCCGTTCTTGACCGAGCCGGGGAAAAAGCGATTCATGATAGACGGGCTGACGATGCGGTTCTTCCAGGCGACCGGCCAGCCGTCGGCAGCGATGCCGGCCTCGAGCTTGTTGTAGGCCGCCGGGCGATAGTAGTCGTGCTGCACGTCGTCTTCGCGAGACCAGGTCACCTGCACCGGCGCGCCTGCCGCCTTCGAGGCTTCGACGGCGTCGGTGATGAAGTCCTGCTCCGCGCGGCGGCCGAAGCCGCCACCGAGATAGGTGGTGTGGACGCGGACCTGCTCCGGTTTCAGGCCGGAAATTCTGGCGCCGGTATTTTGCACGAAGGTTTGAAATTGCGTCGGCGCGTAAATGTCGCAGCCGTCGGCGCGTACGTCCGCGGTGCAGTTCATCGGCTCCATGGTGGCGTGCGCGAGGAACGGGACTTCGTAGACGGCTTCGACTTTTTTGGACGCGCCGGAGAGGCCGGCTTCGATGTCGCCTTCTTTGCGCGCGATAGCGCCGGGTTGCTGTGCGCGTTCGGCAAAAAGCTTGCGAATGGAGTCGGTGGAGTTCGCGGCGTTGGCGCCTTCGTCCCAAGTGACTTCCAGCGCGCGGCGGCCCTCCATCGCGGACCAGGTATTCGTGGCCACGACGGCGACGCCGGTGGAAACCTGAATCACTTGTTGGACGCCGGGGATGGCTTTGGCCTTGGTGGCGTCAAACGTTTTCACTTTGCCACCGAAGACCGGGCAGCGGGCTACCGACGCGTGCAGCATATTGGGCAGACGCACGTCGATGCCGAAGCCTGCGCTGCCATTCACTTTGGAAGGCGTGTCGAGGCGCTTAATGGGTTTGCCAATGAATTTGTAATCCTTGGGATCCTTGAGCGCAGGCTTTTCCGGTACGGGGAGCTTGGCGGCGTCGGCAGCTAACGCGCCGTAGCCCAGGCGGCGCTTGCTGGCGGTATGCACCACTTCGCCGTTTTCGGCGCGGCATGTGGAAGCATCCACGCTCCAACGTTGCGCGGCGGCCGCGATCAGCATCTCGCGCGCGGAGGCTCCGGCCTTGGTCAAGGGGCCCCAGGAGGCACGAATGCTGGTGCTGCCTCCGGTGCCTTGCAAACCGAAAACCGGGTTGAAATATTGCGGGGCGGCGGGAGCGAATTCTGTTCTGATTTTTTTCCAGTCGAGTTCCAGTTCTTCCGCGAGCAACTGGGCGAGCGAAGTGAGGATGCCCTGCCCCATCTCTGACTTGTCGATGAGGATGGTGACGATATCGTCCGGCGCGATGTGTACCCAAGCGTTTACAGCCGCCGCGGGGCTAGCGTCGGGTTTGGCCGCTGCCAACGCCTCGAATTTTTTAGGTAGGTAGAAGCCGATCACCAAACCGGCGCCGGTGACAGCGCTCTTCTTGAGAAACTCGCGGCGATGCAGCGTTGCTGTGGATGACAAGAAATCCTCCCTCTTGGGCGATGCGTTGATCCGTCTTCGGTTGGCTGCCACTTGGGCGGCCGGGGTCGTCGCAGCACAAGCTGAAGGCCTGTGCCACTTTCGCCTAAGCCAAATCTTCCGGGCGAATCGGGAGGCGGCGCAGGCGCTTGCCGGTGGCCGCGAAGACGGCGTTACAAACCGCGGGCGCGATGACCGGCAAGCCTGGTTCGCCGATTCCCGTCGGATCTTCTTTGCTCGGGACTACGTGCACTTCAATCTTTGGTGTCTCGTTGATGCGCGGCATCTGGTAGTCGTTAAAGTTGGATTGCTGGACGCGGCCGCGATCGATGGTGATGGCGTCGTGCAGCGCGGCGGACAAGCCGTAGATGGCTGCGCCTTCGACCTGAGCGGCGATGCCGTTTGGGTTGATGGGGCGGCCGCAATCGACGGCGTAAACCATGCTATGCACGCGGACCTGGCCGTCGTTGATGCTGACCTCGGCGACCGCCGCGGTGTAGGACTCGAAGGAATAATATCCGGCGATGCCGCGAGCGATGCCTTTCGGTAGCGGCTTGCCCCAGTCCGCTTTTTCAGCAGCCAACCGCAGAACATTCTTGAGCCGGGCAGTGTCGAGGGGCTTGTTTTCTTTCGGGTTGGTGAAGTCGGGAATTTTTCGATCGTCGCCGATCAAGCGCAAGCGGAAGGCCAGCGGATCCGCGCCTGCGGCCGCCGCGAGTTCGTCCACGAAAGTCTCCACCACGAAACCGCTGCTGGAATGTTCGACGGAGCGCCACCACGCGCGGGGAACGCCGGACTTGGCTAAGGCGTATTCGACGCGGAAGTTCGGCGTTACGTAGGGGATAAACGCCGCCGTGGCAAACTCGCTGGCCTCGGGTTTTTCCTGACCGTCCTTGTCCCAAACCGCGGCGATGGAAGTGGAACTCTGAAAATGTTTCCAGGCCGCCAGATGTCCCTGCGCATCCACCGTTCCCTGCATGTGGTGATAGGAGGCCGGGCGGTAGAAACCATGCTGCATGTCGTCTTCGCGAGTCCACAACACCATGACCGGCTTGCCGGTGGCTTTCGCGACTTGCGCCGCTTCCATGACAAAGTCCGCGTGATACCGGCGGCCGAATGCTCCGCCCATGAGCGTGGTGTGCACCACGACGGATTCCTTGGGAAGTTTGGAAACGCCAGCGATGATTTCTTGCGTCCATTGCGGGGCCTGGGTCGGAGCCCAGGCTTCCGCGCCGTCGGGCCGGATGTGCACGGTGCAATTCATAGGCTCCATGCAGGCATGGGCTGCGAACGGGAGCTCGTAGACGGCTTCCACTTTTTTCGAGGCGGAGATCAGCGCGGCGTCGGCATCGCCATCGTTGCGGACGATTTTTCCCGGCTTCGCGACGTTTTCGATGAAGTGCTGGCGCAAAGACTCGGACGATTCGGCGGCGTTGGGGCCTTCGTTCCACGTGATGTCCAGAGCCTTGCGTCCTTGGATGGCGGCCCAGGAATTGTCGGCCAGCACGGCGACACCGCCGGCGGTGAACGCTCCGGGACCGACAGGATCGATCGAGACGACATCGCGCACGCCGGGCACAGCCTTGGCCTTGGTGGCGTCGAATTTGGCGAACGTCCCGCCGAAAACCGGGCAGCGGGCGATGACGGCGTAAAGCATGCCTGCGGGACGCGAGTCGATGCCAAACTTTGCGGCGCCGGTGGATTTGTCGCGGGCCTCGAAGCGATGGTGATCGTGGCCCACAATCGTGAAGTCATCGGAGTTTTTCAGGGGCACGGTGTTGAGGTCAGGCACCGGAAGCTTGGCGGCGTCCCCGGCGAGTTGGCCGTAGGTCAAGAATTGCTTGCGCGCTCCGTGGAGCACGCCGCCGTCTTGCGGCTTGCAGGTGTCGCGGCTGACGTTCCAGTGCTGCGCGGCGGTGGTCACCAGCATTTCGCGGGCAGCCGCGCCCACGCGCCGCAGCGGTAGCCAGGAGCCGGCAACGCTGCCGCTGCCGCCGGTACCGTGATCGTAAATCGCGGGGTTCGTGGGGGCCTGCTCGATGCGCACCTGCTTCCAATCCAGGCAGAGTTCTTCGGCAAGGATCATCGGCAGGGACGTCATCACGCCCTGGCCCATCTCGGACTTGCCCAGGATCAACGTGACTTGATTGTCGGGGGTGATGCGCACCCAGCCACTAAAGGGATTGACGGGTTTTTTTTCCTGGTCTTCCGCGGCGTCGGCGGAGGCGGAGGAGGGAAGATAAAATCCAATGACCAGTGCGGCGCCGGCCGTGGCGCCGGACTTCAAAAAGTCACGACGATTCACAACGGATGCGGTGGCCATGACCTACCTCTCTTGATTTTGGAAAAAACAGCGGCTAGGCGGACTTCGCTTTGCCGGACTCCGCGGCGGCGCGATGGATGGCCTTGCGGATGCGCTGGTAGGTTCCGCAGCGGCAAATGTTGCCGCTCATGAAGTCATCGATATCGGCGTCGGTCGGGTTGGGCTTCTTGGAGAGCAGCGCCACGGCGGACATGATTTGCCCGGATTGGCAGTAGCCGCATTGCGGGACATCTTCTTCGATCCAGGCTTGCTGCACCGGGTGGCTCCCGTCGGCAGACAAGCCTTCTATGGTGGTGATTTTTTTGCCGGAGACGCTGGAGATCGGGGTGATGCAGGAGCGGGTGGCTTCCCCGTTGATGTGCACGGTGCACGCGCCGCATAGGGCCATGCCACAGCCGAACTTCGTGCCGGTCATGTTCAGAGTGTCGCGAAGCACCCACAGCAGCGGCATTTCGGGGCTGACGTCAACGGTTTGCGGCTTGCCGTTCAGGGTGAAGGTGATAGCCATGGAGGCCTCCTTGAGGTAGGACGATATCCTACAACAATTTGCAGGTAAGCGAAAATGGGCGAAAAGTCGTTATACCGGTTGTGAACCGCCCGCTGGCATGGGCCAACGTTGGATGCGCGTTGGCGCCTCACCGTAAGCTCTAGGCCGGCGCCATGGTTCGCGGGGCTTCCTTCTCGACGCCGCGCCAGCCTACTGGGCGTCCGCTGACGGCTTCCTTCACCGAGCGGAACAGCACCACGTACATCAATTGGCGGTAATAAAAACGTTGGAGCAGTACCGGAATCAGCAGGGTCCAGTCTTCTTTTCGTTCCAGCGCAAATGCCACCATGCAGGTGAACACGTCGATCAGCAAAAACCCCAGGAAAAACAACACCGAGCGCTCCACGTCTGCGGTGGTCCAAAACTGCGGCAAATGCGCGACTTTTTGCCCCAGCGCCCACAGCAACAGGGAACCGAAGAACATCAGATCGATGACCGGCGAGATCAGCGGCAGCACCAATTGGAACACGAAAATATTCGGCAGGGCGATCCAGCCAAGCGTGCCGTACTTCGGGCGGAACAGCGTATTGCTGTGCTTCCAGAATGCTTGCAGAGTGCCAAACGTCCAGCGAAACCTCTGGCGAATCAGCACCCCTGGAGTTTCTGGCGCTTCCGTCCACGCGATGGCCTCTTCGTCATAGCCGATGCGCCATCCGAGGCGCCGGATGGCGATCGTGAGGTCGGCGTCTTCTGCCACGGTGTCTGCGGTGATGCCGCCTGCTGCTTCGATGGCTTTCTTTCGCCACGCACCCAGGGCTCCGGGGACGACCGTAATGCAATTCAGCAGGTCGAAGGCGCGCTTTTCCATGTTCTGGCTGGTGATGTATTCCAGGGCCTGCCAGCGCGTGAGCCAACGCGAGCGGTTGCCAACCTTCACGTTTCCGGCCATCGCCCCGACAGTGGGATCCGAGAAATGGCGAACCAGCTTGCCGATGGCGTCCGGCTCGATTTCGGTGTCGGCGTCGATGGTTACGACGATTTCCGTGTTTGCCTCGGCTAGCGCCCGGCTCAGCGCCACGGACTTGCCGCGGTTTACCTGGTGCAGGATGCGCACGCGCGCGTCCTGGCCAAAGTGCGAATCCAGCAGCTCTCCGGTACGATCGGTCGATCCGTCATCTACGACGATCACGCCGAGCGGCTTAAAATCCGAAGCCAGCACCGAGGTCACCGTCTGCACGATGTCAGTTTCCTCGTTGTGCGCGGGAATGAGCACCGTAACGCTCGGCGGCGGATCGGACATGACTGCACGATCGGGCCTCAGTTTCTCAATCAGTGCAAGGACCCCGATGATCAGCGCGCGCCCGCTGACCAGCACGATGCCGGCGATGAAGATCGTCGCGATGCCCAGCCGGAACCAATGATAAATCCCAAAAATGAAGCCGTCCGCGCGAGCTTCGAACCGCTCTTCCGTAGACAATGGCATCATCACTTCGGCGCGCGTCTTGCCGATCAAGTCCGGCACGGAAACCAACTGGTATCCCCGCTCGCGCAACGCGTCAATGATTAGCGGCAAAGCTGCGACGGTCTGGCTGCGATCGCCTCCTCCGTCGTGAAGCAGCACAATGTTGCCCTGATCGGCTTGCTGCAGCAGGCCGTCCACGATTTCCCGCGCCGGTATAGGTTGCCCATCCCGCAATTGCCAGTCGTGCGGGTCAATTTTTTGTCCCACGATCAAGTAGCCCATGTCTTGCGCGATCGGCAGCTGCGCCACTTCCTCCGCGTATTCCGGCTGGTGGTCGATTCCGAAGGGTGGACGGAACAAGATGGTCTTCACCCCGATGGCGCTCTCGATCAGGCGTTGCGTCAGGTTCAGCTCCCAGCGGATTTGCGTCTTGGTCGTCTTCGTAGGGTCCTCGAAGTTCGGGTGAGTATAGGTGTGATTGCCAATTTCGTGGCCTTCCGCATATTCACGTTTGAGGAGCTCCGGCGAAAGGCTGGCGTACTCACCGATCACGAAAAAAGTCGCGGGGACGTTCTTCTCTTTCAGGATGTCCAGTATTTTGGGCGTCCACAGCGGGTCGGGGCCGTCGTCAAAGGTAATGGCAATTTTCTTTTTTGCCGCGCCTATCTGGTCGATATCGTAAGAAAGGGGATAAGCGTCGTAATTCTCATCGGTGAAGAGATCGGTGGACGGTTCGTAGGAAAAAGTGCGATGCCCATGTTTCGGGGTGTCCTCGAAGTGCCACACATCGCCGTCGCCTTCCAGGATCAAATCGGGTCCGGGAGGAATATCCACGAGTTTTTCACGGATCGCGTTGTCCGGCCGCGACGCATCCCAAATGGGCCAGAGCGAGCTATCCGACGAACCCAGCCGCCAAAGCGCCGTGCCTTGCACGCCCATTCGTTCGCTGGCTCGCAGTTGGTTGTAGGCGGTTATCGCGTCAAGCATCCACACCTGGTGCACGCGGTTTTGGTCGTCTTCGTAGGAATAGTGCGGGTTCAGCGAGGCATCGTCGAACTCGACGTCGGTCTCGGACTCGTAGGCGTGCAGCAGCGCTTCCTGGACGCTGGGCTCCGTGGCCAGCCACTTGTTCTTGCCGGTTTCGGCCCAGTCGTAGGTGTAATTCGCAATCCCAACAATGATCTTCTGCGCCGGCACCACTTCCATGACCTGCCGAAGATTGGTTACAAACCAGTCTTGCGCGGCAATCGGCCCCGGCGGGGACGTCTGCCAGTGCTGGTCGTAGTTCATCAGCACGATGGCGTCGCATTGCTTACCCAAGAATCTGTAGTCGTATTCATCGTCGCGGGCGGGCAGCGCCAGCATCAACTTCAAACCTACGGAGTGCAAAGCCGGAGCCAGCTCGGCGGCAAATTCGCTGAAGTGCGGCTGAGTTTCGGTGGGAATGTCCTCAAAGTCGACCACGATCCCAGCTTCATGCGCCTGGACCGCATATTCGGCCACGTCGCGCGCCAGGTTGTGCCGTGCGGTTGCGCTTCCGAGAAGCTGGGCCATTTCCTTGGTGCGCCACACGAAGCCGTCATAGTTGTTCAGCATGCCCATGATCGGCAGTTCGACCTTTTCCGACTTCATCCACCGATGGAGCTTGTCTTCCTTGAGACGCGCGACCACCTCGATCGGCGCAGCTTTGACCGTCTCGGGATGGCCCACGGAAAGATATCGTTCATAGTCGACAACCGTCAGCGCGCCGTCGGGCGTCACCGCGTGCAATTCTTCGGGTATCAGCAGGTCCAGGTCTTTGTAGTGCTTCTTTAGGGATGCCAGGCTGTTGGGGTCCCAGCTCACAAAAAACGCTGCCCGCAGGGGGTCGTAACTCGCGGGCACGGTGCCCAAGTTTGCGATGCGCCGGCGCCGGCCCTCGCGCAATGCAACGCCCTTTGCCTTGGCCCGCAGTTTCAACCCGCGATACACTGGCCGGCTATCCGGCAGCAACCCCGCCGGGAGCTCCACGCTCGCTGCGATGCTCACAAAAAAATACGCCAGCAACAGGGTCAGCAGCGCGCCGAAAACTTCCAGTACCCGGCGCGTGCGGCGCCAGCGAACGCGCTCCGCGTCGTAGAATATGGGTCTACGTTCCTTCATGAAACCTTTCGACCTGGCGGTACGGCAGGGACCTGAATGCCAGGGCGGGCTGACTCCGTCTGCCTGATTCCGTCTGCTCTATTGTAAGATGCGTTCCGTTCATGAAGCGAATTTTCTCGACTCCCAGTGTCGCGCTCGTTGCCGGATTCTGCCTCCGGCTCTTCTTCGTACTCCGGTACCCGGCCAATTCCGGCGACGCCGTTCTGTACGAGCAGATGGCCACAAACTGGCTCAAGCACCACGTCTACGCCATGAACGTGTATGGGCAGATTACTCCCGTGGACCTGCGCATGCCCGGCTATCCCGCGTTCCTGGCCGTTGTCTATGCCCTCACCGGCCGCACAGGTCCGGACGCGCGGCTGTGGGTCATGGTCGCTCAGGCCGCGGTCGATCTTCTTACTTGCCTGCTCATCGCCGGTCTCGCCGCGCTGTTTTTTCTCATGGTGAACGAACGGAATCGCCCGCAGCGCGTTTTTATGGTGGCGCTTTGGCTGGCCGCGCTGTGTCCCTTTACCGCGAACTATGCCGCGGTTCCGTTGACGGAAGTTTTCGCCATGCTTTTCACCACGGCAGCGCTCTTGCCCCTTTGTCTGCTGGCGGGCCGGGCGCGAAATAACGGCTGGCTCTTTGTCAAAAAGACCTGGCCTCTCGGCAACGACTATTGGTATTTAGCGGCCTGCGCGGCATTCTTGATAGGCGTCGGCACATTGTTCCGCCCGGAGACGCCGCTTCTTCTTGCAGCTTCTTGGATGGTCCTCGGCGTCATTCTCATTTCGCAGCACGAAGCCAAGCGCTGGATTCGAACCATGATTGCGATGGGACTAGCCGCCGCGATACCTCTCGTGCCCTGGGCCATCCGCAACGCAGTGACGCTCCACGAACTTCAGTTTCTCGCGCCCAAAAACTCAAATCTTCCCGGGGAGCTGGTGCCCTACGGGCTCATGAGCTGGGAGAAAACGTGGCTCTATCGTTTCCGCGATGTCTATTTGGTCCCGTGGAAGCTCAACGATGAAGCTATCAATATCGAAGACATCCCCGCCCGCGCGTTCGACACCCCGGAAGAAAAGGCCCGCGTCGCTTCCATACTCGAGCCCTACAACGACGACCTTACACTGACGCCCGAAGAAGACGCCGCCTTCGCCGAACTGGCCCGCGAACGCACCGCCCGCCACCCGCTGCGCACCTACGTTTGGCTGCCTGCGGCGCGAGCCGCCACCTTGTGGTTCACTCCACGCATCGAACTGCTTCCGGTGTCCGGCGCGGTTTTCCCGCTCGCGCAGGCTTGGGAAGACGATCGCATCGACCAATCCGTCACCGTGGCTTTTTTTCTGCTCAACATCGCGTACATCGCGCACGCCGTGTGGGGTGCCGCTCGCCTCTGGCGGCGAAGTTCTGCAGCTCGGCCCGCCATCGCGCTACTAGCCGTCTTTATTCTTTCGCGCACCGCATTCCTCACTACTCTGGAAACTCCAGAGCCTCGCTACGTTCTAGTTTGTTTTCCCGCGCTCATCGCCCTGGCCGCCCAAGTCTTCGCGGGCCCCGGCGAATCCACGTAGAGAATGAAGTCTATTTGATGATTCCCAGCGTCTTGCGCGGCAGCCGCGCGACCTCGTCCTTGGTGATCAAGAAATTGTCGGCAATCAGCGAAGCCGGATTTCCAGCAAGCCATTTCGAAATGGAGATCTCTTCAAAGACCGGACTGTTGAAGAGCGCGAAGAACTGCGTGGGCTCGCTGCCCACTTGCTCGACGTAATGTCCAAAACCTTGCTGGATGAAGGCAATCTGCCCGGGACCAAATTCTTCCGTCTTGGCCCGTCCATGCGCGCCAAAGACCGTAACCCGAGAGCGCCCGCTAATGTAGTACTGCCATTCGTCCGCATTCGGATGCCAGTGCAGTTCGCGCAGCGCCCCAGGCTCCAGGTACTGCATCACCGAACTCAGAGTATTGTTGATCGGAAATTCTTTCACCGTGACGATGCGCTCCCACCCGCCCGGAAACGTCAAAGGCGGCATCTTGGACAGCCGAAACTTGTGCGCCGATTGCGCCGTTTCCAAATCGTCCGCCAAGTTGGGCTCCACCGCGATCGCGGGAATCTTCCCCGGCGTTATATAGAGTTCTTTTTTAGGCAGATTGCTGACCGTCGCGGGATCAAGATTGAGGTTGCGCGCGACCAGATGCGCCGGCGTGCGCGCCATCCAGTCGGTGATGCTGAAGGTTCCGAATTCCGAAAAGTGCCCATCGTCGAAACCCAGGACAAAGTGCGCTTCTTCGTTGCTGATATTTTGCAGCGCATGGCCGTGACCCTTGGGGAAATACCATATGTCACCGGGTTCAAAAACATCCGTGGCACCTTGGCCGTTTGGAGAAATGACCGTAGTGCGAACCGTTCCCGTCAGCATCAGCGCCCATTCCGCGGCAATCGCGTGCCAGTGCAATTCCCGGATGCCGCCCGGCTTCAGCCGCATCGACACGCCGGCGATGTTCTGGGAAGGAGGGAACTCCGTGATGGTAGCTTCTTTCGCGGAACCCGCTTCTCCCACCCACCCGGTTGTCGCTTCAATATCGAATTTGAAGCCAGGGATAGGCTCGTGCTTGCCCGGGTCTTTGCCGACTTGATAGCTCTGCTTCGGTTCCTGCGCCGCGGCCCGCGCCGAGGACGGCATCATCGCCGCACCCACGGTCGCCGCGGACGCCGCTCCGATCATCTCCCGCCGGCTCAATTTCCCTTTCAAGCTGGGTTTCATTGCATTGCCCCTTGTCTCGACCGCGAATTTTCGTTTGAATTCAAGATTCGCGGGCTAACGTACACCCGGCCCCGCACGTTTGCAACGGCGTCGGTTCGAGAGCTTGCTCAGGGGGTACTCTTTCCAGCCGTCACTTCTCCTCAACCGGCTCCGGATGAATGGTCACCCGGTGGATCTGCGGAAACCGTTCCTTGACGCGATCCTCCAGCGCCGCCGTCACGTCGTGAACCTGTGTAATTGGCAAGGCCCCCTTCATGGTGCAGTGGCACGAGGCTAAAATGCGGTGCGCCACCTGCCGCACATGCACGTCGTGGCAATTTACGAGCTCGTCGTACTCCGCCGTCAATCCATTCAAAAACTCCTCGATGGCCCGCGAGAGCTGCTTCATTTCGCCCCCGCCCGCATCCGGAGTCGCGATGTGCCGCCCCAGCGGCTCGATATGGATATTCACTTCAATCGGCCCGTCGCGCAGTTCGCGAATGCCCTCTTCGAGTTCCGTAGCTTGCCGGTGCGCGTCGCGCAGGCTCAGGTTTTCGTCCACCTCGAGATGCAACTCCACAAAAAGCTGTCCCTGTTGCTGCAACGCGCTCAGGTCGTGAATTGCCAAACCCATGCGCTGTGCCACTGCCCGGATGGCCTCGAACAAATGCTCGCCCTGCGGCGCCCGCGGCTCCGCGTGCACCATCACGTCCGACGGAACAATCTCCCCGATGCGCTTCTCGATGGCGTCGCTCAACACGTGTACTTGCTCCAGGCTCGCGGTCCGCGCCACGCTCACGGTCGCGTCGACAAAGTGGCGATTCCCCGCCCGACGCACGCGCACGCGGTCCACATCCAGCACCCCTTCGATGCGCGCCACGGCTCGCGCAATCTCCTGCTGCAACCCTTCCGGCGCAACATCCAGCAGCGCGTCCAGCGTGCGCCGCCCCAGCTGCGAACCCACCCACAAAATCACCGCCGCCACGGCCAAGCCCGCCAGAGCGTCCGCATAGACCAGCCACGGCACGTTCCACATCTCGCCGGCCCACACCAGCCCGATTCCCACAATCACGACGATCGTGCTCCACACGTCTGTCGAAAAATGCAGGGCGTCCGCTTCCAGCGCGTCGCTCGGGTATTTCTTGACCACCCGCGAGAGCGCTCGGGCCCGCGTCACGTCGATCGCCAGCGCACCCAGCAAGATCAAGATAGCCGTAATGCTGGGCGCAATATGGACGCTGCGAAAAAAGAGCCTGTGGAATGCTTCATAGATGATGTACAGCGCGGTCAGCAGCAACAGCCCGGTCTCTACGAACGCCGAGAAATTCTCAAACTTGCCATGTCCGTAAGGATGCCGCTCGTCCGCTGGCTCATCGGAGACCCGCACCGACAGAAACGTAATGATCGCCGCCACCAGATCCAGCCCGGAGTGCAGCGCCTCGGACAACACGCCCAAGCTGCCCGTGCGCAGCACGAGAAACGCCTTCAGCGACACCAACACCAGCGCCGAGCCCACGCTGAGCAGCGCCGCCCGCTTCTTTTCTCGCACTTCGCCAACTAGCTGCGCAGCAATCACGTCGCCTAGACTACCTCAACTGTGGGCGCTTGCGCCCCGCCAGCAGCTCACCTCGATTGATCTCCGCGATTGACAATTACCTTCCAGCTACATTGTGCACCAAGCGCCACTTGCCGCAGGTGCTACGACTCGGTAATTTCGGGACACGGCTGTGGGGAGCCTCTCTTATGATTCGCAATTCTTTCGTTCTGGTGGTGCTATCCCTTTGCATTGCCTCCGGCCTGGCCGCGCAAACGCCGGCCGCGGCTCCAGCAGCCGCAGTATGGAGCGCATTGTTGGCGGGCGCGGTGGACCCCGCGAAGTCAGCGCACGTGGAAAACCTGGCCATCACGCGCGACCTCGTCCACATCACGCTCGTGGACGGCGTCATCGAGTTCACCCAGCCGGCAAATGGCGTCGTCTTTGGCGCGGTCTTTCATGGCAGTGGCCGGCTCCAGGTAGACTCGCCGAATTCCGTGGAGTCTCAGCAGTTGTATCTGTTCACCAAGCATCCCAAGTTGGATTTGGCTTTCAGCGACGCCACCTTCAGTTTCACCGACACTCTTCTCGACGAAGTGGCCAAGCAAGTCAAATGGCAAAACAACGGCCCCGCGAGTGACGACCTCTACGCCAAACGCCAGGCCGAACGCGAAGAGCTCGGTGCCGGCTATCTTCCGCGCCTGTTCAAAAGCATCCTTTCTCCCGACCATCAGCGCACTGCGTACTTCCTCGCCGACTTCCGGACCAAGGAAAAAGGCTGGGTGGAGGTGCGAGACGACGCTACGCAGCTCGAGGAGATTCGTGTGGGCCACTGGGGCGAGTCCGGCCCGGTCCGGATTCTCGATTTCTGGATGAATTTCCCTGCCGGCGGCCGCGATCCGCACCACGCTTACGACGATCCTTCGGCCCGTCAGGATTTTCTGATTCCGCGTTATCAGATCAGCGCCAGCGTCGGCGATAACGCCGACGTGAACGTCACCGCTCGTACGACACTGCACTCCCGCTACTCCGGAGAGCGCGTGGTGCTCTTTTCCCTGGATTCCAACTTGCGTCTCAGCTCAATAAAAGACGCTCAGGGCCGCGACCTGGAGTTTTTTCAGTCCAAGGAGCGCAAGGATCGGTACCAGTCCTACGGAGACTATGTGGCCGTTGTGCTGAAGACGCCCACCGAAACAGGTCGCGACGAGGTTCTCGAATTCCAATATGGCGGCAAGCGGGTGGTGTTCAAGGTGGGCAATGGCAACTATTTTTGCAAAAGCTTCGGTTGGTACCCCTCCATGTTCGATAACGAACTTGGAGTCGCTTTGTTTGCGTTCCGATCGGACTTCGAACTGACGTTCCGCAATCCCAAGAAATACGCCCTGGTGGCCACCGGCGACAAGATCAGCGATACCACGGACGAAAGGAACAGATCACCACGTGGAAAAGCGGAATACCGCTGGCCGCGGCCGGTTTCGTTTACGGCGATTACAAGATTACCACCGACAAGGTCGGCGACGTCGAAGTTCAGGTTTATGCCAATCGCCAGCCCGACGACTTGCTGCAATCTATCCAGCGTCACTTTGACGATCCGACGCGCGACCTGCAAGCAGGTCTCGGTGGCCGGAATCCTCACCCCCGCCGCCCTAGGAAAGACCATCAACAGCGAATCCGGAAATACTTTGCGACTCTTCCAAAACTACTTCGGGCCCTATCCCTACAAACAGCTGGTGGTCACCAATATTATGGGCAGCTACGGGCAAGGCTGGCCCGGACTTCTCTACCTAAGCTGGGTCACCTTTCTTGATTCTACTCAGCGCCATGCCCTGGGCATTGACGACCAAGTTGGATTAACCGATTTTTTTCGCGGCCACGAAAGCTCCCACCAATGGTGGGGCCACCGGGTGGGCTGGAAGAGTTACCACGATCAATGGCTCTCGGAGGGATTTGCAGAATTCTCTGGGAAGCTCTATGTGGAGTTTCGCCGCGATCGTAAGGAATTTCTCGCTCAATTTCGCAAGGATAAGGAATTGCTCCGCAGTGGAGATATCGAGGGCCATCAAGTAGATTCCCTGGGTCCAATCTGGTTGGGTCAGCGGATTCGCTCTTCCGAAACCAACCCGAGTTCTTACCAGAATCTCATCTACTCCAAAGGCGGCTACGTCTTACAGATGTTGCGCGAGCAGTTGGCCGATCCCCGCAATCCCGATCCCGACCAGCCGTTCAAAGAGATGATGCAGGACTATTGCAAGACCTTCGACAACCAAGCCGCCTCTACGGAAGACTTCAAGTCCATCGTCGAAAAGCACATGACCCGCGCCATGGACCTGGACGGCAACCACAAGATGGACTGGTTCTTTAATCAATACGTCTACGGCACGGGTATCCCGGCATATGCGTTTCGCGCCTCTGCGGAGCCCACTGCCGACGGTAAAACCCACCTCAAGGGCCAAATCACCCGCACCGGGGTTCCTGAAAATTGGAAAGACGTCATTCCGCTGTACGCACACACAGGAGAGAAAACTTTTCGCCTCGGTGCCATCTCGGTCACGCACTCCACCGAACTTCTGGACGCTGTCGTCAACGCCAAGATCGATCGCGTCTCTATCAACGAAAACGAAGACCTCTTGGCCGATATAAAACAGTAGCTAAGGAGTTTTCGCAGGGACGCGTTTTTTCAGGCTCGTCCCACGGATTCCCCATCTGGGACGTACTCCAGAACTTCGCGGAGCTTGGCTGTTAGCGTGGACGGGGTGAAGGGCTTTTGTAGAAAGAGAGTTGCTGCGTTCAACTCCGCGAATTCTTCCGTGTAGCCGGACATATAGAGAACTTTGGTCGTTTTTCTCGATGCGGTTATGCGCTTGGCGAGTTCCTGTCCGTTCATACTTGGCATGACCACATCCGTCAGCAGGAGATCGATCTTGCCGGGATGCTGCGCGGAAAGAGTTTCCGCTTCCCTGGGATGCCCGGCGATCAACACGGAGTAGCCGCAGCCTTTTAGGATGTCCGCCACCAGTTCCCGCAACATGCTGTCGTCTTCGACTAACAGGATGGTTTCGCTGCCACGCTTGGTTTGCCGCGGCTGCCGTTCGCGCTCCGTGGGTTCCGCGGGCGCATCCACTCGGGGCAGATACACCTTGATGCGAGTGCCTTTTCCCGGCTCGCTGTCGACCCAAATCGAACCTTCGCTCTGTTTCACAATGCCGTAGACCATCGAGAGCCCCAGCCCCGTGCCCTTGCCGACTTCCTTGGTGGTGAAAAAGGGCTCGAAGATGTGCGCTTGGATCTCAGGCTCCATGCCGATCCCGGAGTCGGAGATGGCCAGCATGACGTAGCGCCCAGGGATTACTCCGTCGTGCTGGCCCGCGTACTCTTGATCCAACTGCACGTTCGCCGTTTCGATGAGGAGTTCCCCGCCGCGAGGCATAGCGTCGCGGGCGTTGACCACCAGATTCATGATGATCTGTTCGACTTGCGAAGGATCCGCCTTGACCGATCCCAGGCCTCTATCCATCCGCGTAACCATGTGAATGTCTTCGCCGATCAGCCGCCGCAGCATTTTCTCCGTGTCGGCCACGGTGCTATTTAGATTGATGATTCTGGGCTGCAGCACCTGCTGGCGGCTGAAGGCCAGCATTTGCCGCGTCAGAGCTGCAGCTCGATTCGCCGCTTCGTCAATTCTTTCCACGCTGTTCTGGTCATATGCAGCGCGATCCAGCAGGTTGCCGCTGTGCCCTTTGATCACCGTAAGCAAATTGTTGAAGTCATGAGCGATGCCGCCCGCCAGCTTGCCAATGGCTTCCATGCGCTGCGATTTGCGCAGCCGTTCCTCGATTTTCTTGCGCTGGCTGATATCGTGGCAGATCCACACCAGTCCCCCGTCGGGCAGCGACGCCAGGGCTAATTCCACGGGAAGAGCGGCTCCGCTGAAAGTTCTGGCGGTAGCTTCGCCTTGCCATTGCTGTTGCGTGGCCACCCGCGAGAGAATGCCTTGCTCAAAGCGAATTACTTCGTCTGCAGGCAGCAGCATTCTCCAGTCCTGACCGGCCAGGTTCTTGGGACTCGCATATCCGAAGATCGTGGCCAGCGCACGATTCACGTAAGTGAACTTGCCCTTGTCGTTCAGAATGGCCATTCCGTCTGGAGAAGTCTCCATGGCCACGGTTTGCCGCAGCAGCGCGCGGTTGCTCTGTTGCTGTCTGGCCTGAGTCAGTAAAAGCCGTGTACTGGAGCATAGGAAAGAGATCAGCACCACGCTGGAAGCCAGCGCCACGTTTTCTCGCGCAATTCGAGCCGACATCGCCAAGACAAACAGCGGATACACCAACGGGAACAATTGCGTGACGACCGGACTCTGGTGGCGCGCCGGGAGTGTGTTGGCGACACTCGATGCGCCATTTCTGTTCCAGCTGGCCGCCAATCCGAAGTACATCAGCAAAGTACAAATCCACACCACGTCAAACCACGAACCTGCGGGCACTCCTTTTCCAGGGCCGAAATAAAACAGATAGTCGGCCACGCCGGTGGCCAGCAGGTAGATCGCCAGCCGCAGGAACAACGCCCGGGCAACTTGGGAACGAGAGAGAGCGGAACGCAAGAAGAACGCGGCGGTGAGGACGCCGTTGTAAAGAAAGTACGGGCCCCAAACGGCGTGAGACAGCTCGGTTCCGGCCTGCTCCGGTGCCGGCAAGTAGAAGAAGTACAGATAAGCGGCGACGCCAAAAAGGATGGCCTGCGTGAAATCGAGTATGACCAACAAGTCGAAGCCGCGCGCTTCGGACTCCGGGTCCAGAAATAGCGCCATGCCCATCGGCGTGAACCAGAAGAAGAAAATCAGGTTCACCAGCCATTCGACAAAATGAGGGGCGTGGTAGGCCTCGTCGTAGGTTCCCAGACCCTGCGCTACGACAAACAGCGAAAACGCAGTCGCCGCCAGCCACCAGAACTTTCGGCCAAAGTCATTGGAGCGCCCTGCCGCCTGGATAGACGCCCCGACGCAAAGCATCCCAAATGCCAGTTGGATCAATTCGGAAACGACAGGTCCTGGACGGGTGGTGCCCAGGATGACCAGCACTAGCAATTGCAACGCAAACAGGACACCTGCCGCGACCACGATTTTTCGCGAAGAAAGCATATCGAAAGCTCTGAGAACCCCTGGCTGCACCAATAACCCCAGTTTTTCCTATCCTCCATCAATACCCCCGCCATGCGTGGGAGGTCAACGAGGGGTTTGCCCAGGTGTCGTGCAAAGGCTATGTATCTTCAACGCACGCTTAGGTTTATTCCGTGGGAACCTGGAAGCTCTAGGGTTATGCGGGAAAGTTCAGCAGGCCAGTACCGCTGCGGGTGGGCTACTTTCCGGAAGGCGGTCCGATCTTGGGAAGGAATCGAAGTGCCGCCGAATTCATGCAATACCGCAAGCCGGTCGGCTCAGGTCCGTCGGGGAACACATGCCCGAGGTGCGCATCACACAGCTTGCACTTCACTTCGCGCCGGACCTCGCCGAAGCTGGCGTCCCTCTTCTCGTACACATTCTCCTCTGCGATCGGCTTCCAAAAGCTGGGCCAGCCGGTCCCCGAATCGAATTTCGTGGCGGAGTCAAACAACGCGTTGCCGCAGTCGATGCAGCGGTACAGTCCAGGAGCGTGCTCCTTATCGAGCGCCCCGCTGAACGCCCATTCCGTGCCGGCTCGCCGCGTCACGTCGTATTGCAGCGGGCTCAGCTGCTTCTTCCACTCGTCCTTCGTCTTCCTGACCTTGGCAAGGCGTACTGCGCCCAGCAGCGTGCCGTCGTCCGCGAACTTCAACACCGTCACCGGTCCCGAGTCCGTGCTCGCCGGGTCGTCGTCCGCAAACGCCGCAAGGCAAACCCGCTGCACACCCACCAGCAGGCCATACGACGCCAGGGTCGCCGTCCCAAAGATGAATCCACGTCGCGTCAGATCGTTCATAAACAGCGTTCGTCCGGAAGGCAGCGTCCGCGAGGGTCGCTCACTCTATTAGATCGCAGACAAGAGAATATGTTACATGGCCGTTCGAATCGGCGTCCAGAGACCCAGGGGCAAGACCGGGCGGGCATCGGAGCAGGTTGGAATGCGTTCACGGACGGTGCTCGCTTGAGGGGAAGATCACCGGACACTACCGGTACTTTGGACCGGACGCCGATGAGACCTCCAGTTCCTGCAGCAAGCTTGTATGGTAGTATGGCACTATGGCTACACGCAAAATGACCTTCACCCTTCCTGAAGATTTAGTGCTGCAATTTGTCCGCCACGTTCCTGCACGGGAACGTTCCAAGTATCTTGCTGCAGCGCTTAATGAAAAACTTTCCGCGCGCGAGCGGCTTTTGGTGGAAGCTTGCCGAACTGCGAACAACGATCCGGAGGTCCGCGCCATTGAAAAAGAATTCGATGCGATCACCGACGAAGCCGGTGAACCCTGGACCGGTTCCTCGCCGCGGCGAAGTTTGGTTGGTAAGACTCGATCCCACGCTCGGCGCCGAGATTCGTAAAACTCGGCCGTGCCTGGTCCTGACAACAAATATTCTGAATCATTACCGCCGCACCGTGGTTGTGGTCCCTATTTCGAGTTTTCCAGCAAGCTGTCCTCCGCTTCTGGTACCACTGACATGTGCGGGCCGAGAGGGTGTGGCCGTCACGGATCAGATCCGCGCAGTGACCAAGGAGCGGTTCCTCAGACGAATTGAGAGTATCAGTGCGCTGCAACTGAGGTCCGTCGAGGATGGACTCCGTGCCGTCTTAGAATTGTAACCACCACCCGCGTCGCCAAGCAGCTGTCTCGGCTCTGGAGCCACAAAATTGGAGTGATCTTCCTTCCTCACTGGCCGAGGGCGGCTTTGCCTTTGAAGCGCGCGGCGGAGCCTAGCTCTTCTTCGATGCGGAGGAGTTGGTTGTACTTGGCGATGCGGTCGGTGCGGGAGGCCGAGCCGGTCTTGATTTGGCCGGCGGCGGTGGCGACCGCGAGGTCGGCGATGAAGGTGTCTTCGGTTTCGCCGGAACGGTGCGAAATGATGGAGTTGTAGCCGGCCTTGCGGGCCAGTTCGATGGCGTCCACGGTTTCCGTCACGGTGCCGATCTGATTCAGCTTGATGAGGATGGCGTTGGCGATGCCTTCGTTGATGCCTCGCGAGAGGCGCTCGGTGTTGGTGACGAAGAGGTCGTCGCCTACTAACTGAATTTTCTTCTTCGAGGATTTGCTGCCCACGCTTTGCGTGAGCTGTTTCCAGCCGGACCAGTCGTCCTCGGCCATGCCGTCTTCGATGGAGACGATGGGATATTTTTCCGTCCAGGTGGTCCAATAGGCGGCCATCTCGGCGGAAGAGTGTTGCGACTTGTCGGATTTCTTGAAGACGTACTTGCCGCCGGCCTTGTCATAAAATTCGCTGGAAGCGGGATCGAGCGCGATGCTCACCTGCTCGTCGGGCTTGTAGCCCGCGGCGGAAATCGCCTCGACTACGATCTGGATGGCCTCTTCGTTGGATTTGCAACTGGGCGCGAAGCCGCCTTCGTCGCCCACGGCGGTGGAGTAGCCGTGCTTTTTGAGCGCAGCCTTGAGGGCGTGAAAGATTTCGACGCCCCAGCGCAGCGCTTCGGCAAAACTGGGCGCTCCGGTGGGCATGACCATGAATTCTTGAAAATCCACGGAGCTGTCGGCGTGCGCGCCGCCATTGAGGATATTCATCATCGGAACGGGAAGCAGGTTGGCGGAAGTGTCCGTGGAGTAACGCGCCAGGTATTTGTACAGAGGCAAGTTCTGCTGCGCCGCCGCGCCGCGTGCAGCAGCCATTGAGACAGCCAGGATGGCGTTCGCGCCGAGACGTGACTTGGTCGGTGTACCGTCCAGCTCGATCATGCGCTTGTCGAGCGCGCGTTGGTCGCTGGCGTCCAGGCCTACAACCTCCTTGGAGATTTCGCCGTTGACGTGGGCCACCGCCTTGAGAACGCCCTTGCCGAGATATTTCGATTTGTCGGCGTCGCGCAGCTCGAGCGCCTCATGCTCGCCGGTAGATGCGCCGGAAGGAACGGCCGCGCGGCCCTTGACGCCGACTCCGACGTACACGTCGGCTTCGACGGTGGGATTGCCGCGCGAGTCGATGATCTGGCGGGCGTGGACGCGAGTGATCTTCGTGGACATTTCGAGTGTTCTCCTGATCTAGACGCGAATTGATTTTACAGAAGATCGGCCATGGAGTCACAAGGAGTGCAGAAGAAGGCGCGGTTCAGTTTCGGATTAGACAGCGGCTGGAGGCACCGGTAACGGATCGGGGATTTCGATGTAACAGGTTTTGTCACACAACCTGAAACCTACGTTGAATCGATCAAAGAATCCGATTTGACCCAGCAAGCCGCGGCCCACATGGTCGAGCCCGCTTGTGAATCCTGCGTACAAAGGAAATTCAACGGCGTTCTGCATGTTTACGACGATGTCGGCAAAGTATGTGGGCAGTCCCCTCCTCCCCACGCCTGCAGTCAGTTCGATAGGCGCAATGAGAGGGTCTAGGCCCAACGATTGCATGAAGGAAAGCGGGAATACGCAATAGTCCGCACCGGAATCGATGATGGCATAGCATGACACGCGCTTAGGTCCCTTCGCGAGGCTCAAGCTAAGAACCGGCCTAGGCGCGATTCGACCATTTGGGAAGGCGGAGCTAGCAGGTATCTGGAAGTAAGTGTATCGGAGCGGATGGACGGCCACTGCCACCTACAACAAGAGAGCTGAATTATCGTCTTCCGGAACCCGAGTGACTATAGGGTCTGTTTCTCCAACTGCCTTGGATTTCGCTAAAACTTCCTGGAGTTCCGCAGCATAGGCGATCACACGATCTTCGTTAGGAGAGAGCGCCACCCATACTCCCTTTGGCACGTTAACCAGCAACTTTGAGATATCCTTGGGGGCGGCCAACGTCATGACAATACCTCTGGATAACGGCTGACAACAGGGCCGGATCTGTGCAGTAAACAACTCAAATACTAAGCTAGCGCCGTCTATATAGCAATTACTATGCTATATGAGTAGCTAACACCGCAGGCCGGTCAGGCAAACGTCCCTCAGGCCGGCTCGGGTTCTTCGATGAGGGATTCCTGACGGACTACGATGACGATGCCGGAATCGGTGACGTGGAAGCGGCGGCGGTCGGCTTCGAGGTCGTAGCCGATTTCGGTGCGCTCTGGAAGGGTGACGTGGCGGTCGATGATGGCGCGGCGGATGCGCGAGTGGCGCCCGACGTTCACGTGGTTGTAGACGATGGAGTCGGCGACTTCGCAGTAGCTGTTGACGCGCACGTCGTAGCCGACCACCGAACGCTGTACGCGTCCGCCGGAGATGATCGAGCCGCCGGCGACGATGGAATCGAGCGCGACACCCATGCGCTCCGGGTCGGCGAAGACGAATTTGGCGGGCGGATACTGGTGCTGCCAGCCGCGCAGAGGCCAGTCTTTATCGTAGAGATTGAAGATGGGCGAAACCGAAACCAGGTCCATATTGGCTTCGTAGTAGGCGTCCAGAGTACCCACGTCGCGCCAGTACAGGGCGTCCTTGCGATTTTCGTCCACGAAATTGAATGCGAAGACGCGGTGCTTGGAAATGATGCGCGGCAGAATGTCTTTGCCGAAGTCGTGCGCGGACTTGGGATCTTCGGAATCGGCCAGCAAGATAGGAATCATCAGGTGCGTGTTGAAAATGTAGATGCCCATCGAGGCGTTGCAGTAGCCGGCGTGGTGCGGAGAATGCTTCGGTTCCGCCGGCTTTTCTTCAAAACCGACGATGCGGTAGTCCTTGTCGACTTCGATTACGCCAAATTGCCGCGCGGCATCCGGAGCGGGGATTTCAATCACCGCCACGGTGACGTCGGCGCCGGAATCGACATGCTGCTGCAGCATGCGGCTGTAATTCATCTTGTAAATGTGGTCGCCGGAAAGAATGAAGATGTATTTGGAACGCTCGCTGCCGATGGAGTAGATGTTCTGATACACGGCGTCGGCCGTGCCCTGATACCACTGATTGGAAACGCGCATCTGCGGCGGCAGGACTTCGATGTAGTCGCCAAGGCCGGCGAGCGGAGACCATCCCGCCCGGATATGCCGGTTCAGGCTAAGAGCCTTGTACTGGGTGAGCACGAAAACGCGGCGCAGATCGGAATTGATGCAATTGGAGAGGGTGATGTCGATGATGCGATAGAGCGCGCCAAACGGAACGGCGGGTTTGGCGCGGTCGCGGGTCAGCGGCCACAGCCGTTCGCCCTGGCCTCCGGCAAGGAGTACTCCGATGGCGTCACGCATATCGGACATGGTGAACCCCCAAGCCGCAAGTTCGGGAACGCGGCACATTCTAACAGCAGAAGCGGAGTAAAAGGCAATACGGCGATTGCCGGGGTGTGGGCCATTTTCCGAGTATCTGACTTACCAGGCACTCGGGAGCGACCAAGCACTTTAGCTATTGAGGATGTTCTTCCGATTGCTGCGACAGTTTGTGAACGTTGCCGGTGAGGTCGACGCGGTAACGAAGAGTAAAACCTCCCAGCGGGGGATCGTCGAAGTGACCAAAAAGAACTATGAGTAGCTCATGAGAATCGATCCAGCGTTTTGCTTGCAGATATGAGTGTCCAGCATCCAGGAATCTTCTTACCCCCGCATCCCGAGCAACAAGAAGTTCTGCCATGTCGATGGTCTTTAGCGTCGCGGTATCGTACGCCGAGCAAAGACCCCCGTTACTTCCGTACAGATCATTTACAAAGAAGTGCCGACTATCCGGAGCCCACGAAATGCTCAAGCTTCGTTCGTAGTCTCTTACGAGTCTCCGTTCGTGGGCACCATTGTCTTCAATCCACAGCTTCCTCTCCGTGCATTCATGTAGGCACTCAAATATCAGGGTCCACTCTCCATCAGGCGACTGAATACGACTCACTTCTCCCTTCGGAAGAGTGACGACGGCTGGTCGAGCCGATTTGCCTTGACCGCTCGAGCCTACAAACCACCCACTTAAGAGAAAAATGAGAGTTAGGAGCACGCGCATATCCTTCACAACTTAACACCGATATCGAGGCTGGACGCCGTCAAAGATGCAAATCCAAGAGAAGTCGACATGCGTGGTAAACGCGCAAGTCGGAAAGGTGACTCGCTACCAGACTCGCTGCCCCTTGGCCCCCCGCCCCAAACCCCTACCTCCCAGAAAGATTGCTTGACTTCCATAGGCTGAATTGATTAGAAGTTCCCCAGCAACCTGTCCATGTGCACTCGAAGCACCTAACATGCGATAATCTCCAGGGGCGGTGTGAGTAGCTCCGCAGCTTGACACCACCGCAAGAAACCAATCCGAACCGGATTGGGGGTGAAATCAACGTGGCTGAAGTCATCATCCAGGAAAGTGAATCTCTGGAGAATGCTTTGCGCCGTTTTAAGCGCAAGGTGCAACAGGAAGACATCATCAAGGAAATCAAGAAGCATAGCTTCTATATGAAACCCGGCGAAAAACGCCGGGCAAAAGAAGCGCTTTCGCGGAAGCGACTGCGCAAAAAGCAGCGCCGGGAAGCGGACTGAAGTCCCTCCTCGACGCGGCTCAGCGCCGCACTTCCGTGATTCAGGCCCCGTAAGGCAGAGACGTTGGGTTTCTGTTGCAGCTTCGTGCCCGCAGGCCCAAGGGATCCGCGCCCGGTTTCCCCGGATCACGGTGTCCTCATCTCTATAGGCCCAATGGTGCAAGGTGCGCCCATCCCCCTGCCTCACACGGGTCAGGGGGAGAGCGGCTCATGGAATACCACGATAAGGTCCTGAAGTGTTCGGAGTGTGGCGCTGAGTTTGTATTTACCGCCGGCGAACAGATGTTTTTCGCCGACAAAGGCTTCAAAAACGAACCCAAGCGTTGTAAAGGCTGCAAGGCGAAACGCGCCGAAGGCGGTGGGGGAGGCGGAGGCGGCCCGCAGATGCGGTCGGAAACGAAGACGAATTGCTCGCAGTGCGGAAAGGAAACCACGGTGCCTTTCCGTCCCACGCAAGGGCGACCGGTGTTCTGCCGGGAGTGCTTCCAGCAGCGGCGAGCCATGGGTGCGGGGTAGGGCGCGCATTCCAACATTTCACGACGACAGAAAGACTGGTGAGGCGGACCTGGGTGTCTGTCTCACCTTTTTCATTTTTACGGGGAAGAGAGTGGCTGTCCGACTAAGGATGTCTAATTCCTGGTTCGCTTCGACGCTGCTTCAATAGCTTTCCACAAGCACGCGGCTGCCCGATTCGAACACAATGTTGGAGCCAGAAACCGCTCCAATTCCCGCCGATGGGTTGGGACTCGTCCATACGGCAGCCCCCGTCGTGAGGGAGTAAATAGTATTTTGTTGGGCAGAGTAGATCCAATCAGACGTGGCAACTTGAAACTCTCGCAACTCGGGGAGAGGAGGTGTAGCGACCTTGGCACCAGTTGGGTCATAGATCGTCGATCCGGCATAAACGAGTTGTCTCCCGGAAGTATAGCTGTTGACCAGAAGCTGACTATTGTCGATCCAGCCGACAGCCCAACCTGGAACTGCGGCAACCAACACACCGTTTTTGTAGATGTTTGTCGCGGAATTCGCATCCGGCGGGCCACCCGATACTGCAACTAGCGTCCCGTCAGGCGAAAGTTGGATAGGCGCCTGGTTTGGCGGCATATCCGACCAGATGGTGGAGCCGCCCGTCGTCGCCGTAGCCTGGCGGGAGTAAGCCGATCCGTTGTTAACTAGGTTTAGCAGCACCTGTCCAAGAATCGTGCCTGAACGAGACAGAGAGAAGGCGACCAGAAATGGAGTTTGATACTGGAACGAGTAACTCCAGGCGTGGGTGAGCGTTTGTGTGGGTAGTGAGAAGATCTTCTGCGTTCGATCCGTCTCGTACTGAGCGTCGGTGTCGTTGGCTGCAGCGGCTAGCACCGCTCCATCGGACGAGAGTTCCACGTTCGAACTCGAGAAGCCAATCGTCCCTTGCAGGGTTGGCCCGGAGGGATCGAAGTATAGAATGCTCCCTGTCGCAGTGGCTACTGCCGCGCGGCTCGCACTGCCAGCGATGCTCCAAGCCTTACCGAGCCCGAAGTAACGCGGCGTCCCAGACACAGTCTTGCCATCAAGGAGCACGCCATGAGTGTTCGCGGCAAGCCACTGGGAACCTGAGACTGCCGCGTATGCAGTCGTGTAGGCGATCGGTAGATTGTAGTCGGCCTTTGCCGGGCTCGGACCTGATAGATCGATAACACTCATCGACGGAGAGCCAAAAGTGAGTGCGCCAATCGTCATCCCGGAAGGAATAACCTTCTCGTCGACGGTCAGGTTGTAGGTCGCAGCGGGAGAGGAGCTACCGATCGCATAGATATTTAGGGGGTACCCTGGGAACAAGCTAGCGTTAAAAGTCCAAACCCAGTTTCCTTGTCCCGTGAGGTTCTCCGTCGTCGGTAAACTGACAAGGGCCTCTTGTACGCTGGTCTTGGAGTAGACCCACACGGTGTTTGAAACGTTGGTCAGGAAGCGCTCACCGTCCACAAACCAAGAATTGAACTGCCCCGAGAACGTTGAGCCCACCGATGAATTACCAGTCGCGGTTGAAATTGTTTCGATAACGTTCTGGCCTGCCGGCCCCAGGGCAACACGCACCTCGCCTGGTGCTGCAAAGCTCATCGCAGCGGAGTAGTCGCCTGATTTCGAGACCAGCACTTGTCCCGTGGGCGCCCAGACCAACAACCCATGTTTCGATCCAGCGCAAATGAAGCTGCCATCGGAAGCTAGCTTCCACCAGGAACTCGAGGAGGCAATCGTGGACAGTACATGTCCGTCCAAAGCGGAACGCACCTCCAACCCGTTGGGCATGTCAATCACAACGGTATTGCCTTCAATATCCACCGGAAGCCTTGTTATTAGGCCACCGACAGAGATCGTGCCTTGATCGCCCTGCGCGACGATCGCGGCCGAAGTGTAATCCCACAATACCCAATGCGTAGTAAAGGATGACCCCACATCGTCCTGGCTGAGTACCCGAGAATTACCAAATTGAAGGAATTGGACTGCGCTGGCGTGACCCAGCTCGAGAAGGACCGTCGAGGCTTTGTTGACCGCAATCGTTACCTGTGCCGTCGTGCTTCCCCCAGAGTTTTTTGCCGTGACCACGTAGATGGCCGATGCCGCAACGGCCGTAGGTGTTCCGGAAATCGCCCCCGTCGAACTGCTCAGGCTCAGCCCGGAAGGAAGCGTTGGGCTCACCGTGTAGGAATCAACCGTTCCCGTAGTGCTTGGAATGTCCGTAGTAATCGCCGTTCCGACAGTCGCCGCAATGGTTGTCTGGGGATAGACCAGATTCGACGGTGCCGCAACGGCGGCATTGACCGCGATCTGGACGGTCGCCGTGGTCGGTCCTCCTGAGTTCTTCGCAGTCACCGTATAGGTGGCTTGCGCCGCAACGGCCGTAGGTGTTCCGGAAATCGCCCCCGTCGAACTGCTCAGGCTCAGCCCGGAAGGAAACGTTGGGCTCACCGTGTAGGAATCAACCGTTCCTGTGACAGTCGGCGTGTCAGCCGAGAGCGCCGCGCCCACCGTGGCCGTGATGGTTGACAGGGGATAGGTCAGATTGGACGGTGGTTGAATGGTGTTGCCCCCTCCACCTCCATTACTACCGCCACCACCACATCCTTGGACCAATCCCAACGACACAATAAGGATGGCAGAGATAGGAGTCCTCGAACGGGTTTTGCTCTTGGAGTAAGTGATCCACATACGCTGAGATACCCAAGTTGTAAATTCATCTAGGACAGCATGTAGAGTGTAAGATACTCGCCCGAACTAAAACAGAGCCACCCACTGGTACTTTAGTACCAGCCTTTGTCCGCCTCCAAACTAGCCGTCACAAGACAAATCGGTGCATAACTAGAGGGTAGTCTTCCTTCGCTGTTACGCCGTCCCGTCAACGCCCCCCCGAGGTGTAATTTTCAGAGATAGCAGCGTATGATACGGCTTCGCAGTTCTGGCCGTGTGCCTGCGACGCACCGAGAGGGCCGAACGATGGCTCACCGCTTTACCATCGGCGTAGAAGAAGAATTCCAAATCATCGATCCGGCAACGTGTGAGTTGCGGTCGCACGTGATGCAGCTGCTTTCCGCGGCTTCGCCCGACATCGTCGAGCAGGTCAAAGGCGAGATGCACCAGTCGATCGTCGAGACCGGCACGAAGATCTGCGAGAACGTCAGCGAACTGCGCATCGAGATGCACCGCACGCGCGGCGAACTGGTGGCCGCAGCGGAAAGAGTTGGGTTGCAAGTCGCGGCAGCCGGCACGCACCCTTTTTCCAGCTGGATCGATCAAGTCATCTCCCCCGGCGAGCGCTACCAAAACATCGTCGAAGAGCTGCAGCAATTGGCCCGATCGCTGTTGATTTTCGGCATGCACGTGCACGTCGCCATGCCCGACAAGCAGACCACCATCGACATGATGAACATGGTGCGCTACTTTTTGCCGCACCTGCTGGCTCTTTCGACTAGTTCACCCTTCTGGATGGGCCGCAATACCGGGTTGAAGTCCTTCCGCACCACGGTGTTCCGGCGCTTCCCGCGCACCGGCGTGCCGGAGCAGTTTGAATCCTGGAGCGCGTACGAGAATTTCATCAATCTGCTGGTCAAGCTGAATTGCATCGACAACGGGAAAAAAATCTGGTGGGACGTGCGGCCTCATCCGACGTTTGGCACGCTGGAGTTCCGCATGTGCGACGTGACCACCAAAGTCGAAGAGGCCGTGGCCATCGCCGCCCTGACGCAAGCCATTATCGTCAAGCTGCACCGGCTATATACCGGAAACATGAGTTTCCGGCTGTACCGGCGCGCCCTGATCGAGGAAAACAAGTGGCGCGCCGCCCGCTACGGAATCGAAGGCAAGCTGATCGACTTCGGCAAAGAGGCGGAGGTGCCCATGCGCGAGCTGGCCACCGAGCTGCTCGAATTTGTAGACGATGTTGTGGACGAGTTGGGAAGCCGCAGCGCGGTTGAATACGTACACACCATCTTGAACGAAGGCACCAGCGCGGAGCGGCAACTGCGGGTCTATCAAGAGACAGGCGACTTGAAAGCGGTCGTGAAGCACCTGGTGGAAGAGACGCGCGGCGGCGTGACCCAAGCGCGCGCTTCCTCCGTGCATGCGATCAACTAATTTGGAGTGCGCCGCTTAGACTGCGCCTTTTCGGTCATGACGCAGGCATTGTCTCATCCGTAGCGCGAAGAACGTTGCATCTCGGTCTTCGAATATTTAGTGGGAGCACACCATGAAGAAGGTTGGCCTTCTCTGCGGTCGTGAATACAGCTTTCCACCGGCGTTTCTGGCCCGAGTGAACCAGTTGGGCAAAGCGGACGGCGTGGCCGCCGAATTCGTGAAGCTCGGCGGCACGCGCTTGAACGAGCCTGCGGAATATCGCGTAATCGTCGACCGCATTTCGCACGAGGTAGACTACTACCGGGGCTATTTAAAGCACGCGGTGCTGCAAGGAACCTACGTTATCAACAATCCCTTCTGGTGGACGGCGGACGACAAGTATTTCAACTATTCGGTGGCCGACAACCTGGGCGTCGCCATCCCTAAAACAGTGCTGCTGCCGCAAAAGGGCTATCCGCCAAGCGTAGACATCACCTCGGAATCTCTGCACAACCTGAAATATCCAGTCGAGTGGGATCAATTGCTCGACTACGTAGGCCGGCCGGCGATCCTGAAGCCGTTTTCTGGCGGCGGCTGGAAGCATGTATATAAAGTCCACAATCGCGAGGAACTTCTCGAGGCTTACGACAAAACCGCGCCGTACTGCATGACGCTCCAGGAATTCATCGACTTCACCGGCTACGTGCGGTGTTTCACGTTCGGCAAGACCGATATTTTGCCCGTCCGCTATGACCCCAAAGAACGCCGGTACCTGGTAGAGCACGAATATCTCTCCAGCGAGCTGGGCGGGCGGATCGTCAACGACGCGCGCACCATCAACCAAGCGCTCGGCTATGAGATGAACACCATCGAGTTCGCAATTAAGGACGACATTCCCTACGCCATCGACTTCCTCAACCCCGCGCCCGATTTCGAGCGCGACCGCATTACCGAATTTTATTTCGATCATGTCGTCGAGCAAATGGCGCACTTGGTCATCGACCGCGCGCTGAACGGCGAAGTCTCCAATACCTGGCCACGCTGGGAAGAGATGCTCGGCGGTGCCGCGCCCGCGGGCTTCATTGGCGCCGCGAAAAAATCGGCCACCAAACAAGCCGCCTCCGCGCCAGCCGCCGCTGCGGCAAAAACCGCGGGGGCATCCACGGCTACAGGGCCGGCCGGGGCCAAAGCAAAATGACCAGCGCCCCGGCGCCCACGGCAATGGCTGCGAACCCTGCGGAGTATTGGCACGAACTGCTGCGGCCGGTACTGCAAGAGTGTCCAGATTTTGCGGAAGACTTTGTTGCGCAGCTACGCGCGGCCAAGCTCACCTTTGGCGACCGGGTGCATTGCCCTTTCCTGCGGCCCTTTTTTCTTTCTCCGGAAGACGAGCAGCGCGTCCGCGTGGTAGCGGAAACGATTGCCGACCTAGGCGAGCGAGTAGTGGCCGCCGCGCTGGAAGACGCCGATCTTTTTGCGCAACTTCATCTGCGCCCAGAAGAAGAGCGCCTGGCACGCTTGCCCGCTGGTTATGGACGCGCCAGCACCGCTTCACGGCTGGATGCCTTTCTGCTCCCTGAGTCCCTGAAATTTGCCGAATACAACGGCGAATCGCCGGCGGGCGCGGGCTATGCAGAAACGCTGGCGGAAATTTTCCGCGAATTGCCGGTGATGTCCACGTTCGCGAAACACTACGAGGTACACAGCTATCCACTTAGTGCGAAATTGCTGGACGCGTTGGTCATGAGCTATCTCGATTGGGGCGGCACGTCGAAGCGCCCGCAGATCGCCATCGTGGACTGGCGCGAAGTTCCCACCTGGAGCGAATTCGAAATTTTGCAGGCCCGCTTCGAGAATATGGGCGTGCCGGTGGTGCTGGCCGACCCGCGGGACCTGGTCTTCGACGGCAAGGCGCTCGAGGCCCACGGCAAGAAGATCGACCTGGTCTACCGCCGGGTGCTGATCAACGATATCGTTGCACGACCCACGGAATGCGAAGCGCTGGTCAAAGCGTACGCGGCCAACGCCGCGTGCGTGGCCAATACCTTCCGCTGCAAAATTCCCCACGTAAAGGCATTCTTTGCCGTGCTGACCGAAGACCGCAACGCTACGCTGTTTTCTCATGACGAAAGAGCGCTGATTCGCCGCCACGTGCCGTGGACTCGGGTGGTTGCCGATGTCAAGACCATGCACTATGGCGACCCAGTTGAGCTCCTGGCTTTCATCCACAAAGAGCGCGAAAACCTAGTTCTCAAACCCAGCGACGAATACGGTGGTACGGGAGTAACTTTGGGCTGGGAAACCAGCGAAAAAGACTGGGATGCTACGATCGAAAAGGCCGTGGCCGCAGCGGAAGCCGGCGGAGACGCGGGCTGCTGGATCGTCCAGGAACGTATCCCCATACGCCGCGAAGTTTTTCCCTACATCACCAAAACCGGCGGGGTAGAATTCAAAGATATGCTGGTTGATTTCGCTCCGTACCTCTTTCGCGGAAAATTATGCGGCTTCCTCACCCGCCTCAGCGCCACCGGCCTAGCCAACGTCACCAGCGGCGGCGGCCAAGTCCCGGCCTTCCGCGTAAGCCCCAAATCCGCAACATGACCGGCCCTGCGCGCCGTTGCTGGCGCCGTTATGTAGGCGCTGGGCTTTAGCCCGGCGTTTTCTTCCGACCTGTCCTAGCCTCCTGTAGCCGCCCTCTTCAAGAGGGCGGGGTTTAGATTCAACCCCGGCGCACCCAACCGAGCGAAGCACGACGGCAGCCCTCGCTGCGCATAGATCCTCCCAAACACGCTAGAATGAAGCGCTAACGCCTTTTGCCCCGCTGGCTGGGGTTTACCCGATGACCGACTCCTCGTACTCCATCACCATCGAAACGGAAGGCAAGCAGTATTACGCCTATAGCGATGATTTGCCCGGCGTGTATGGTCCCTCAACCGAACACGCTCGGACCAGTGTTCTAGAGGCAATCCGCCTCTATATTCTCGCGTGTAAGGAAACTGGATGCCCTATCCCTGCCAGACCCGTTACGTAAGACCGGCACACCGGGCGTTCCAGTACGAACGTCCTGACGCAAAAGGCACTCCAATACAGTAAAATAATCGGATGGGATTTGGTGCCGTACAACCAGACCTGATGCCCGGCGCACGAAACGCCGTGGAAACGTGTCTCGCGGTCCAGCCCGGCGAGCAGGTAGCGCTAATCGCCGACAAACCCAGCTCCGCAGTGGCCGCAAGCATCGCTTTGGCGTTGGAAGAGCGGCGCGCGCAGCTTACCGGGCTACTGCTGGAAGACTTCGGCCCCCGCCCGGTCAAAGAAGCCCCACCTGACATCCTCGACGCTCTTGAGAAAGCCGATGTCGGCGTGTTGTGCATGAACCCCCAGCCAGGTGAGCTCGGCGCGCGCATGGCCATTGTGAAAGTCGTCGAGCGCCGCCAAATCCGCTACGCCCACATGGTCGGCGTGACCCCAGAGATCATGCGCCAGGGGATGCGCTCGGATTACCGCTTGATCGACCGCCTAAGCGACAAGCTGCGCGACCGCATGCTGCGTGCAGAAACCCTCACCGTCAAATCCGGCGCTGGCACCCGGATCGCTGCCCATTTCGATCGCGGCCTGGACTGGGTAAAGACCAGCGGCCTGATCAGCCGAAGATACTGGTCCAATCTCCCCGCAGGGGAGGTCTTTACCACCCCCGCCACGGTCGACGGCACCTTCGTCTGCGACGCCACCGCCGGCGACCACTTCAACGGCAAGTACGGCGACCTCCAGGCGACGCCTATGACCCTGGAGATCAGGAACGCGCGCCTCGTCCGGGTGCACTGCGACCGCAAGGACCTGGAGCGCGAATTCTGGGACTACTGCCATACTGATGAAAATAGCGACCGCGTCGGCGAACTGGCTTTCGGCACTAACCTCGGCCTCTCCGAGATGATCGGTATCTTATTGCAAGATGAGAAGTTCCCCGGCGTGCACCTAGCGTTCGGCGACCCCTACGGCAGCCAAACCCACGCCGACTGGAAGTCCAAGACCCACGTCGATGTCTTGACCCGCCAATGCGACGTCTGGATCGACGACGACCAGGTCATCGCCAAAGGCAAATACCAGCTCGACCACCTCGGCCTGTAAAAGGTCTCTACGGCAACTCCTGTCTTCGTCCACCTGTGTAGGGGCCGGGGCTCGCCCCGCCCGGCGCAAACTCGCCCAAAATGGAACGCTGCCGAAACAGCTAAGTCGCTCACGAAATTAGAAGAGCCGGCCGATATACTCCCTCATCTGGTGCTTCCAGTACGGCCAGTCGTGTCCGCCTTCGGGTCCCCAATTGTCCAGCGAGTGCCGGATGCCCTTGCTCGACAAAACCTCCGAGAGCCGGTACGAGGGGCCGCTGTTCTCCCATTGACCGGTCCCGGTGCTGATGTGGATGTCGCAGGTGGCCAATTGCTCATAGAACCAAGGGTCACTCAGGTTGGCGAGGTAATCGACGGGGTTGTTGAAGTAAAAGTTGTCGTCATACATCCCGTCCATGAAATTGCGCAGGTCGTACACGCCGGACATGGCAAAGCAACGCTTGATGACGTCGGGATGCTTAAAAAGCGAGTTAGCCGCGTGGTAGGCGCCGAAGGAAGCGCCCATGGTAGAGATGGCGATGCCGGGAGACTGGCAGTGGTCCCAAATAAAAGGAACGACTTCTTCGCGCAGGTAGGAATCGAAGACCGACTGCACCCAGCTGCGATGAAAGGGATGCGAAGCTTTGTTGTAAAAGCTCAGGCCGTTGATGGAATTGACGCTGAAGAATTTGATTTTGCCGCCGTCGATGAAATCGGCCAGCGCGCCGATCATGCTCTGGCCCTCGAGCTCGAATTCGTCGCCGGCGCTGGTGGGAAATCCGATGATCGGCGAACCCCAGTGTCCGTGAACGACGACGCCCAGCTCGATGCCGAGTCGCGGCGAATGCCAGCGGTGATATTCACGTTTCATGGTTTGCGCCTCGTGCCTGAACAGGGTGAGGAAGTATGCCAGCGCCGACAGGTTCGCGGCAATAGCCTGACCCAAAATCCGCGCTTTCTCCGCGTGTATAATGACAGGCTCCAGCAGCGTTTCAAGGAGAGCAAGACACCCATGGCAAGCGGATCTCCCGGCACAAAGCCGACACCCGAGCGAATTTTCAATACCCTGAGTGCATTTCAACAGACGGCAGCACTAAAAACAGCCATCGAGCTCGACGTTTTCACCAAGATCGGTGAAGGAGCAAGCGAAGTGAGCTCCCTGGCGAAACGCATCGCTGCATCGGAGCGCGGCACACGAATTCTCTGCGACTACCTGACCATCTTCGGTTTCCTTGGCAAGGAAAATGGGCGGTACGCACTCACTCAGGAGTCCGCCGTATTTCTGGACCGGCGCTCCCCCGCATGCCTGGCATCGTTGACCGGGTTTCTCGGGTCCGAACTCCACCAAAGAAACTTCGGTGTTTTGACCCAGGCGGTGCGGAAAGGGGGAACCGCGGCCGCGCAGGGCGATAACACCAAGCCCAACGATGAGATGTGGGTGGCCTTTGCTAAATCGATGGCACCGCTGACGATTCCTTCGGCCATGTTCATCGCGCAATTGACCGACGCGGCCGAGAAGAAGCCGTGCAAGGTGCTGGATATCGCCGCGGGTCACGGGATGTACGGGATTACCATCGCGAAACAGAATCCAAACGCGCAAGTTGTGGCCCTGGATTGGCCGGCGGTGTTGGAAGTAGCCAAGCAGAATGCGCAAGCGGCGGGCGTGGCCGACCGTTTTACGACACGGACGGGAAGCGCGTTCGAGGCTGATTTCGGCCAAGGATATGACTACGTATTGCTGACGAATATTTTCCATCACTTTGATCCTCCTACATGCGAAGTGCTGATGCGCCGGGTGCACGCCGCGCTCAAGCCGGGAGGACGGGCGATTACGCTGGAGTTTGTGCCCAATGAAGACCGTGTGTCGCCTGCCACAGCGGCGGGGTTCGCCATGGTGATGCTGGCCGGGACCGACTGCGGCGACGCTTATACCTTCTCGGAGTATGAGAAAATGTTTGGCCACGCGGGATTTGCGAAAACGACGCTGCATCCCATTCCAGAAATGCCGCAGCGCGTGCTGGTGTCGGAGAAATAGGCCCTTGAAGAAAAAGAAGAAAGAAAAGACAAAGAAGACTAAGGCAAAGATCACAAAGCGCGCCAACGACAAGAACGGCGAAGCCACCCTCCGCGAACGAGACCGAGCCTTGCGCGAACAGCTCGCCAACCTGCTGAAGGGCGGAGGAGCGCACATTCAGGTCATGGATGCGCTCGAAGGCTTTCCTCCCCAGCAACGCGGGACCTATGCGAATGGCCTGCCGCACACGGGATGGCAACTTCTCGAACACCTGCGGATCGCGCAGTGGGACATCCTGGAGTTCAGCCGCAACCCCAAGCACGTTTCGCCGGAGTTTCCGGAGGGCTACTGGCCCAAAACACCAGCGCCGCGAACCGAAGAAGAGTGGACCGACAGCGTGTGGGCCTTTCGCCGCGACCTGCGGGACATGGTTCGCTTGGTCGAGAATGCCCGCGTCGATTTATACGCCCCGATTCCCAACGGGCAGGGGAAAACGCTTCTGCGCGAGGCGCTGATTCTGGCGGACCACAACTCCTATCACCTGGGGCAACTTGTGGATCTGCGGCGGGCCCTCGGAGCCTGGCCGGGGTCCTAGCCCGATCCGCGAAGCGCCTAGCCTTCGATCAATAAGGCGTTTTGTTTTCCTGCTGTTTCCATGCCGAGAAAATGGCCAGGGATTCGTCGCGAAGAAGCTGCGTCATGGAGACGCGCCGCGCGGCCGGCGGATGTTGCAGCTCCTCGTAGATGAAAGCGTCATCGAAGCCCGCCGCCGCCGCATCGGCAGCGGTGCCGGCGTAAAAAATGCGAGTGGGGCGCGCCCAATAGATTGCGCCAAGGCACATGGGGCACGGCTCGCAGGTGGTGTAAAGGTCGCAGGCCGTAAGCTGGAAATCTCCGAGCACGCGGCAGGCTTCGCGAATAGCGATCACTTCGGCGTGCGCGGTGGGATCGTTGGTGGAAGTGACGCGGTTGGTGCCTTCGGCGATGATGCGCCCGTCCTTTACGATGACGGCGGCGAAAGGTCCGCCGCGGCCTGAACGGATATTTTCCAGGGCCAAAGAGATGGCGCGGCGCATGAAATCGGTTGACATGGCTGGCGGTCGCTTGCGGTATTCAGCTTGCCCTGCTCCGCGGAAAATCGCAATGCGGACCGCCGCGGGGCGCGCAGAAAGGCTTACTATTGCGCGCACTTCCTCCCGAAAAGAGCTGCCAGCGCACAGATGGCTTGCGGAACTTGCAAGAAATGAGATTGGCGGTAGGATGTAGCTGTGTGGGCGGGCAACGGATTCGGCGAAATTTTGGGGGACCTATGATCTGTATCGAAAACGCGAGCCGTCGTGGATTCTTGAAGGGCATGGTTGGAGCGGGAGCGTTTGTCCTGAGCGTTCGCTTGATGGCGGAGAAACTGAGCGCGGAAACCACCGAGGCTGCCGCGCTCGATCCCACGGGGACGATGGCCAAGGCGGCGCTGCAGGCCGGTGTGTACCTGGCAATCGATACGGATGGAACGGCGTACATCATCGCGCACCGCTCGGAAATGGGGAACGGGGTGCGAACGGCGCTGCCCCGCATCGTGGCGGATGAGCTGGATGCAGATTGGGCGCGGGTGAAAGTGGTGCAGGCGATCGGCGACGAAAAGTATGGCGATCAGGATACCGACGGTTCGCACTCGGTGGTGAGTTTCTTTGTTCCGCTGCGCGAGGCAGGAGCGACAGCGCGGCTGATGCTGGTGCGCGCGGCGGCGCAGCAGTGGGGCGTGCCGGCGAACCAGTGCGTGACGGATTCGCACACTGTGGTGCACAAGCCTTCCGGGAAAAAGCTGGGCTACGGCGAACTGGCGACGGCAGCTTCCAAACAGGACGTGCCCAAGAAAGAAGAGCTGAAACTGAAGCCCCGGAGCGAGTGGAAATACATCGGGAAAGACGCCGCGGGTTACGATCTGAAAGATATGTGCACCGGGAAAGGCTGCTACGGGCAGGACGCGCGAATGGATGGAATGCTGTACGCCAGCGTGATGCATCCGCCGGTGATGGGTAGCAAGGTGAAATCGATTGACGACAAGGCGGCGCTGGGGGTGAGCGGCGTGAAACAGACCGCTACGATCGATACCTACACACCGCCGGTTCTTTTCCAGGCGCTGGGCGGCGTGGCAGTGCTGGCGGACAACACCTGGGCGGCCATGCAGGGTAGAAAGAAATTGCACGTGGAGTGGGAAGTCAGCCAGCACGGCGCCTACAATTCAGGTCCCTACCGCAAAGAATTGGAAGAGACGGCGCGCAAGCCGGGGAAAGTGGTGCGTGAAGTCGGGAACGTGGATGCGGCGTTTGCGAAGGGCGGGAAGGTCGTCGAGGCGGAGTACTACGCGCCGCTGCTGGCGCATGCGTCGATGGAGCCGCCTGCGGCCCTGGCTATGTATCGCGACGGAAAAGTAGAGGTTTGGGCGCCGTCACAGAATCCGCAGGGAGCGCGGGATGCGGTTGCCGCTGCGGTTGGTGCGAAGAAGGAAGACGTTACGGTCCACGTCACGTTGCTGGGCGGGGCGTTCGGGCGGAAATCTTTTCCAGATTTTGCGGTGGAGGCCGCGGTACTTTCCAAGAAAACGGGAAAGCCGGTGAAAGTGATTTGGAGCCGCGAGGACGACATCCGGTTCGACACTTATCACTCGGTTTCCGCAATGTACATGAAGGCGGCGCTCGGCGCCGATGGGAAACCAACGGCGTGGTTGCAGCGGACGGTGTTTCCTCCCATCGGGTCGACGTTCGACGCCAACGAGACGTACTCAAATGCGGACGAGTTGGGGCTGGGCTTCAGCGATTTGCCCTACAATCTGCCGAATCATCGCTCGGAGAACGGTCCGGCGGTGGCGCACGTGCGCATCGGGTGGCTGAGGTCAGTGGCCAACATTTATCATGCGTTCGGGATTCAGTCGTTTGCGGATGAGTTGGCGTATGCGGCGGGCAAGGATCCGCTGGAGTATACGCTGCAGCTTCTGGGACCCGACCGCATCGTGCCGAAAACCGAATTGCCGAAGGACTACACCAACTATGGCGGCGACTACGAGCAGTATCCCATCGATACGGCGCGCTTCCGGAAAGTGGTGCAGCTCGCGGCGGAGAAGTCGGGGTGGGGCAAGAAAAAGCAAGGCAACGGATTTGGGATGGGAATCGCTATGCACCGCAGTTTTCTGACCTACGTGGCATCGGTGGTGCAAGTGCAGATCAACGACGCCGGGCGAGTGCAAGTCCAGCGGGTGGATACGGCGCTGGATGCCGGAACGGTGGTTAATCCGGAGATGGTGCGCAATCAGTTTGAGGGCGCAGCGGTGATGGGTACGAGCATCGCGCTTTATGGAGAAATTACGGCGACCAACGGTGCGATCGATCAATCCAACTTCGATACCTTCCAGGTGGCGCGCATGAATACCGCGCCGCGCGAAACGCACGTGCACATCGTGGAGAGCGACGCGCCTCCGGGCGGCGTGGGTGAGCCGGGATTGCCGGCATTTGCGCCGGCGTTATGCAATGCGATTTTTGCGGCGACGGGTAAACGGATTCGGGAGTTGCCGCTGTCGAAGGCGGGTTTGGCTTAGGAGTTTGATCCGCAGCGATTCTTAAATCTTGCCGAGATAGGGCGCAGCAATGCTTGAGCCCCTACCAGAACGGGCGGGCTGGCAGGTTTACTGAAAAAGTTGACCGGAAAAGAAACAAAAAAGAGCACCGCGGCCGTGGCCGCGGTGCTCTTGTCGTCGGGGGCAGAGAAACTTCGGTTAGCGAACGACTTCGATGGCTTCTTCGACGTGGCGGTGGGCCTTGTCGATGTGCTCGAGGGCGCGCTGCTGGAGACCCTGCGCGAAGGCGTTGTCTTCTTCCCGCGCGATATCGTTGTGTGCTTTGTTGAGCAATTCGACTGCGCGGTGCAAACGACCGGGCCAGTCCATGCGGGCATCGACGGGCACGTGATCGTTGATGTCTTTGCCGTCATCGATGGCGGCTTTCTTGATTTCGGCGATGGCGTCGTTGATTTCGTGGATGGCTTTCTTTTCCTGCTCGCGCAGTTCGCCGTGATCGGGGCGCTCCAGATGAGCGCGGGCGTCGCGCAGATCGGTGAGCGCGTGGAGATAAGCCGGGTGTTCACGCGGAGCCGCGGGCTTGGCCGAGACGTACGCGGGAATAAACAGCAGCGCGGCGAGAGTAGCAAAGGCAAGTTTGCTCAGGATTTTCATCGTTTGTAGAGCTCCTGTCGAGTCAAGATAGTTTCCCACAGCTTGGGCTTTTCTCACCGTAACGCGCGTTGCTCCGCCGGGCAAGGGGGTGCCCCTTGGCGGGCGCCGGTTGATAACCTGTACCGCGGTACAGGGTTAGGACCCTGGTGGTAAGCATTTTGCCGGGTATGGGCGGAAACGAGGAACGGAAATTTCGATTTGGCGCAGCAAATCGTTGGGGAGCCGGCGGGCAATGGTTTGAGGGTTATTTTTTTCGCAAGCTGCTAGACTGACCCGCGCGGGTTGGGTGGCGCGAAAAAACGGAAGGAAAAACGACATGCTGGAACGGGATTTGGCAAGGGCGTTTCGCGTTGGGATTGCGGGGCCGGTCGGCTCCGGTAAGACTGCGCTGGTGGATCGATTGAGCCGGCGGCTGTGGCCCAAGCGCAACCTGGCGGTGGTTACCAACGATATTTATACCAAGGAAGACGCGGAGTTCTTGCTGCGGCAGGGCGTACTGCCGGCAGAAAGGGTGCGCGGAGTCGAGACCGGGGCTTGTCCGCATTCGGCGATCCGGGAAGATGCTTCGATGAATTTGCAGGCCATCGCGGAACTGGAGGATAGCCTCCCGGGGCTGGAATTGATTTTCGTGGAAAGCGGGGGCGACAACCTGGGGGCAGCGTTCAGTCCGGAACTGGTGGATGTGTGGATCTTCGTGATCGACGTGGCGGAAGGGGACAAGATACCGCGCAAGGGTGGGCCGGGGATTATGCGGTCGGACTTGTTGCTGATCAACAAGATCGATTTGGCGCCTTACGTCGGGGCTTCCTTGGAAGTGATGGAGCGAGATTCACGGAAGATGCGCGGCGAGCGGCCATTTTTGTTTACGAATTTGCGAGAAGATGCGGGGCTCGATAAGGTAATCGAATGGCTGGAAGAGAAATTGCGGTTGCCCGGGGATTCGCGGCGTGCGCTGATTGATGCGCATGCGCCTTACGTGGGACATCGCCATTCGCATGGAGATGAACACGGACACGAGCATCACCACTAGGGATTGAATGTTATGGATTCCGACGCGGACTTTCTGAATTTCGAGCGGGGCCTGGCCGATCTGCGGCTTTTGCATTTGGCCGATAGCGCCCTGCCGATTGGGGGGTTGGCGCATTCGTTTGGGTTGGAATCGCTAGTGTCGCAGGAGTTGCTTCGAGTGAGCGATTTGCCGGAGTTTCTGCGCGGTTTTTTGGAAGAAGCTGGAATGGTGGAGGCGGTGTTTTGCAGGGAGGCGTTTCGGCTGGCGCAGATAGACCACGGGAAACTCTGCGCGGACCGTTGGGTGGAGTTGAACGACAGGTTGGGTGCGTTGAAACCGGCAAGGGAGAGCCGCGCAGGAAGCGCGTCGCTGGGGAAAAACTTTTTGACTGCGGCGGCTGCGCTTGGCGACTTTGCAGTTCTAAGAGAAGCGCTGGAGGCTTCAAAGCATGCCGGGAGCGCCGTTCACCACAGTTTGGCGTTTGGCTTTGTTAGCGGCGTCCTAGGGTTTGGGGAGGACCGCGCTGTGCTTGCTTACCTGCATCAATCGATCGCGGGCTTGGTATCGGCGTGCCAGCGGCTCTTGCCGTTGGGACAGAACGCGGCGACGAAGATTCTATGGACCATCAAGCCCGCGATTTTAGAGACCGCCAACCGTAGTGCGACGTGCGCGGTTGACGATGCTTGCTGCTTCATGCCGCTGTTGGACCGGGGCGCTATGGAGCATCCGGCGCTTCAGACACGCCTGTTCATCAGTTGAGGTTGCCCGATGGAGACGGTGGCCGGCATCGCGGAAACCGAACTCACTACGAAAGCAGCTGTCCCCTCGCCAGGCCATGTTCGGGCCTCGCTACGGCTCGATTTCGCACGCGATGAATCGACTGGGCGCACGATGCTGGCTGTGAGCCACCAAGAACCTCCGCTTCGAGTGGTGCGCGCCTTTGCGATGGAAGACGGCGGGGCGATGGTTCATCTTCACAATGTTTCGGGCGGGTTGCTGGGCGGAGATTCGCTGGGACTGACGGTGAACGTTGGCGCGGGAGCTTGCGCGCAGGTCACTACCACCGGCGCCACGCGGGTTTATCGGCCAAGGGCAGAATCCCTGTTTACAACGCAGTCGACTGAAGTTGCGGTTGGCGAAAATGCGCTGCTCGAATATCTACCTGACGCGCTAATTCCCTTCGCGGGGGCGCGCTTCTCTCAGAGGACTTGCATTCGACTATCCCCGGGCGCGGGGCTGTTCTGGTGGGAAATCTTGGCGCCAGGGCGGGAGGCGCACGGAGAAATATTCGAATATGCCAGCGTCGAGCTGAAGACGGACTTGTTGGCTGTCGGTCGGCCGATTGCAATTGAGCGTGTGCGCATCGAGCCTATGAAGCACAGAGTCGCGTCGCTCGCGCGGCTCGGACTCTGCCGGACTTGGGCGACCTTTTATATTTGCCGCGTCGGATTAAAAGCTGACGCTTGGCTGGAGTTGGAGCAGCATTTGCGCGAGGCTACGGAAGGATTTAGCGCGCGTGGCGAGTCGCTTTGGGGAATCAGCACGCTCTCCGCGCATGGATTGGTAGTGCGTTGCGTGGCTAGGCAGGGCCGCGACGTTTTGACTGGATTGCAGGCATTGTGGCGGGCGGCCAAGCTGCGATTATATGGGCGGGATGCCGTGCCGCCGAGAAAAGTGAATTGACGCTGGTCCGGCCGAGCCGCCACAACGAGATCTGGAGATTTCGAGCAGAGGGCTGCCTTGCATCTGACACCGCGTGAACAGGAAAAATTAATGATCGCGTTTGCTGCGGACCTGGCGCGGCGCCGACAGGCTCGCGGACTGAAACTTAACTACGTGGAAGCGATGGCGATCTTGTCCGCGGAAGTGATGGAGGCTGCGCGCGATGGAAAGAGCGTTGCCGAGATCATGAGTTCCGGGGGGAGGATTCTTACGCGGGAGCAGGTGATGGAAGGCGTCGCGGAAATGATTCACGAGGTGCAAGTGGAGGCTACGTTTCCGGATGGGACGAAGCTGGTGACCATTCATGACCCGATCCGGTAAACGTGACGGCCGTAGGCTCGGCGCGTGACAACGAGGGCGTCCTCCGCGGCGGCTAAAGGCGGCCGCAGTCAGTCCTTGGGGGCGCCACTAAAGAGGCTGCGGTGAAAAGATCGGAGGGACGCGCTAAAGCGCGCCCCTACACTTTCAGACTGCGGCTGAAAGCCGTGCCATCACGAAGACAGGTCCTGAGGAATATGATCGGCGCGACCCCGAATCGAGTTTGCGAGTCGGCGACAAGGAAACAATGTGAAGCCTGGTGAATATTTTCTGGACGAAAGTGCTGGGCCGATTCAGGCCAATGCGGGGCGGCGCACTGCGCGAGTGCTGGTGAAGAACACCGGAGACCGGCCGATTCAGGTCGGGAGCCACTATCATTTCTTTGAAGCCAATCGATCTTTGGGATTCGATCGCGCCGCGGCCTACGGCATGCGGCTGAACGTTCCGGCGGGGACCGCTGTTCGTTTCGAGCCTGGGGAAGAGAAAGAAGTGGAGATCACGGAATTTGGCGGAGGGCACGTGATCCAGGGTTGTAACGGATTGGTGGATGGTGGGCTGGCCGCTCCGGGAATGCAGGAGCGGGCGCTGGAGCGGGCCAAGACCGCGGGTTTTGCGTTTAGCGGAGAGGAGCAGAACCGTTGAGCCTGAGTATTCCGCGGCGGACCTATGCGGATCTGTACGGCCCGACCAAGGGCGATAGGATCCGCTTGGCCGACACCGATTTGGTGATTGAAGTCGAGAAAGACTTCACGCACTACGGCGATGAGATCACTTTCGGCGGCGGGAAAGTGATTCGCGACGGGATGGGACAGAGCAGCAGCGCGTTGCGGGAAGGCCAACGTGGCGCGCTCGATCTGGTCATTACCAACGCCGTGATTGTGGATCATTGGGGGATCGTCAAGGCGGACATCGGGATCAAGAACGGGCGCGTGGTGAAAATCGGCAAGGCTGGAAACCCGGACACGATGGATGGAGTTGATCCGGAGCTTGTCGTCGGCGCCGGAACAGAAGTGATCGCCGGGGAAAATTTAATCGTTACGGCCGGCGGTCTGGACAGCCATATTCACTTCATCTCGCCGCAGCAGGTGTACGAGGCAATTTCCAGCGGCATCACCACCATGATCGGCGGGGGAACAGGGCCAGCCACGGGCACGGCTGCTACTACGTGCACACCCGGAGCTTGGAATTTGGCGCGAATGCTCCAAGCGGCCGAGGCTTGGCCGATGAACTTCGGATTTCTCGGCAAGGGCAATGCAGCGACGGGCGCGCCACTGGCCGAGCAAATCGAAGCAGGCGCTTGCGGACTGAAGTTGCACGAAGATTGGGGAACGACGCCGGCGGCAATCGACGCTTGCCTGAAAGTTGCCGACGAGTTCGACGTCCAGGCCGCGATTCACACCGATACCATCAACGAAGCGGGTTTCCTGGAAGCTACGGTGGCGGCGATCAACGGCCGGGCCATTCATACGTATCACACCGAGGGAGCGGGAGGAGGCCACGCTCCGGACATCATTGCGATCGCTTCGCATCCGAATATTCTTCCCTCGTCGACGAATCCCACGCGGCCTTACACAGTGAACACCATCGCGGAGCATCTGGACATGCTGATGGTGTGCCACCATTTGAACTCGCAGGTGCCTGAAGATGTGGCGTTTGCGGAAAGCCGGATTCGGCCGGAAACCATCGCAGCGGAAGATATTTTGCACGACCTGGGAGTGCTCAGCATGTTGTCGAGCGATTCGCAGGCGATGGGGCGGGTCGGCGAAGTCATTATCCGAACGTGGCAAACGGCGCACAAGATGAAGTCGCAGCGCGGACCACTGCCGGAGGATTCGAGCCGCAACGACAACCAGCGCGCGAAACGCTACGTCGCCAAGTACACGATCAATCCGGCGATCACCCACGGCATGGCGGCGGAGATCGGCTCGATCGAGCCGGGGAAATTGGCGGATATGGTGTTGTGGAAGCCGGCGTTTTTTGGGGTGAAGCCGGAGATGGTGATCAAAGGAGGATTCATCGCCTGGAGCGTGATGGGCGATGCAAATGCTTCGATTCCGACACCGCAGCCGGTGATGTACCGGCCGATGTTCGGGAGTTTTGGCGGAGCCACGGCGGCGACCAGCATCAGCTTTATTTCGCAAGCGGCTCTTTCGGCGGGCTTGCCACAAAGGATTGGACTGAGAAAGATGGTCGCCGCGGTACGAAATTGCCGGCGCATCGGAAAGAAGGACATGATCCACAACAGCGCTACGCCGAAGATCGATGTCGACCCCGAGACGTACGAGGTGCGCGTGGATGGGGAGTTGATCACCTGCGAACCGGCGCGGGTGCTGCCGCTGGCGCAGCGGTATTTTTTGTTTTGATCCGCGGGTTCCTTTCGCTTGTTCCGTGATAAAGCTTGTTCACTCGTTGACGGTTTAGGATCGCGGGCATAGGATGGCGTCGGTGTTTCTGGGGGATGGATATGGCAAAAAAGAGCAGGCTTACGCAAGTCGCGATGAAAATAGGGTCGGCCATGGGTAAAGCCGATCGCACAGCTCACAAAGTTGCCAAGGCAGGAGTGCTTGCCAAGAAAGAGCTTGAGGACATATCGAAACAGGTTGATGGCCTCAAGAAGCAATTGCTTAAGACAACCAAGCGCTTGCAAAAGGCCCTTCGATAGTTCGGTACACGGCGAATCTTGGGCCGTGTAACGTTTTCATTCACCCGAGAGTCGCCACTTTTGGATATTCTGGCAGCGTCGCACCTGAGGATCCCCGATGACGCGGCCTAACCTTCTAACTGTTCTGTCTCTGCACTGCGTTGCGTTTGTTGTTGTCGCGGGGTTCGTACCTTTTCCGGCCGACGGTCCTCGACCCAATCAGGGTCAACAGCCCCGTCCCGCCGTCATCCTCATCTCTATCGACGGCCTCAAACCCGAGTACGTCCTCGAAGCGGATGGCCACGGCCTCAAGATTCCCAATTTTCGCCACTTGGTCCGCGATGGTACCTACTCTACCGGCGTCCACGGCATCGTTCCCACCGTTACCTATCCGAGCCACACTACACTGCTCACCGGCGTGTCTCCCGCGAAGCACGGCATCTACGCCAACAACACCTTCGACCCGCTGCGCAAGAATTTTGGCGGATGGTATTGGTATGCAGAGGACATCAAGGTTCCCACGCTGTGGGACGCCGCCGCCGAGGCCGGCCTGACCACCGCAAACGTCCATTGGCCCGTCAGCGTCGCCGCGCGCATCACCTGGAATCTCCCGCAATACTGGCGCGCAGGCACGCCGGACGACCGGAAGTTGCTCCGCGTCTTGGCCACGGCGGGCCTTCTTGATGTTCTCGAAAAAGATCTCGGACCTTACGCCGATGGCATCGACGAGACGATCACTGGCGACGAAATCCGGGCCAAGTTTGCTGCTCGCTTGATTGAGCTCAAGCGCCCCGCCTTCACTACTATTTACCTTACCGCTCTCGACCACGAACAGCACGCCACTGGTCCTTTCTCGCCGGAGAGTATCACCACGCTCGAGCGTATCGACACGGCACTTGGAGGTGTTCTCGACTCCATCAAGCGCACTTACGGCGAGAGTGCTGTCGTCTGCGTGGTCTCCGATCACGGCTTCGTCCGCACGGACAAATCCTTCAATCTCGCGGTGGCCTTCCGCAAAGAGGGCCTGATTGAAATCGATGACAAGAATCAGATCAAATCCTGGAAGGCGACCATCTGGGGCGCTGGAGGTTCCGAGGCTATCATTCTTCATGACAAGAACGATGCCGCTACGAAGGCGCGAGTCGCGGATCTTCTGGCCAAGCTGGCGGCCGACCCAGCTAACGGCATCGATCGTGTCGTCCCAGAAGAAGAACTGCACAACCGCGGCGGATTTCCGGGTGCTATTTTTCTGGTCGCGCTTCGTCCAGGCTTCGTCACGGGCGAAGGTATCTCCGGAGACTTGGTCACCGCCAGCACGTACAAGGGCATGCACGGCTACTGGCCCGACGTCCCCGATATGAATTCATCTTTCTTTGTCATGGGCCCCGGTTGGGTTCCTCATTCTGTCGGCCCAATCGATATGCGAGCCATCGCGCCTACGCTCGCGACGATTCTGGGCGTCAAGCTCCCCGCCGCCGAGGGCCGCCCCATACTGCCGCTGATAAGTACGAACTCCGACGCACCCGTTACGCCCGGCCCGACAGACAAATCCTATCGGGCAACGAAATTGACCTCCGCCACCTCTGCCTCTACGATGGAGACTGCGCGGAGCGCTTCTCGGGCTGTGGCGCAAACGGTCCATCCATGAAAATAAGAGTTTTCGGGCTCGCTTTGTTGTGCTTGCTGCCGCCTGTGGCCGCAGCGCAAACCGCCACGGCAGTCGTCGCCAAAGTCTTCGCTGCCCGGGGAGGTCTCGACAAGATTCGCGCCCTCAAGGCCCAGCGTGTTTCCGGAACCATCTCTTTCGGCACGGATGCCTCGGGCCCCTTCGTCGTCGAGCTCAAGCGCCCCCTCAAAATGCACATGACCCTGGCGGTGCAAAACCTCACCATGGTTCGCGTTTACGATGGAAAAACCGGCTGGGCCAACAACCCCTTCGCCGGAAAAATGATTCCCGACACCATGTCCGACGAGGATCTGAAAAACATTGCCGAAGAGGCGGATTTCGACGGCCCATTGGTGGACTACAAGCGAAAAGGAAATCTGATCGCGCTTGCCGGAAAAGACAAAGTCGGTGCCAAAGACGTTTGGCGTGTAAAACTAACCACCAAGAACGGAGACGTTCGCTACTACCTCTTCGACAGCGGCTCTTTTCTGCTCCTCAAGTGGGAAGGCAAGCGCCACTTCGAGGGCAAGGAGCTCCCCATCGAGTCGTATTTCAGCGACTATCGCGATGTGAACGGCCTGAAGTTTGCCTTCGAGATCGCTTCCGGAGCTTCGGATACGGAACTCTCGCAGAAGATCATCATCGACAAAATCGAGCTCAACCCGCAAATCGATGACGCCGACTTCGCAAAGCCCGGCGCGCCCGAGGCCCCAGCGCCACCCCCTGCCGGCCCCGCGCCACAATGAACTCGAAAATGGAACGACGGAACGGTGCGAACCGGCGCCAGCGGAGGAAAAATCAAGAGGCGCGCAGCGTGCGAGTGCCGGATGTCTGTCTGCTTGCTGCCATGGTTATGTTTTCAGGGCAAGGAGCCAGCGGCTGCATTGTGGATCTAATGTAAGTACGCTTAGACTGGACAGGATGGAGATTCGTGAGCGCACCGCTCGCCCATCGCCGTTATATGAAACTGCCTTGTCCTAGCAACCGCTCCGTGTGGACCCTCGTCAGAGTGGCGTTGCTGTTTTTGTCAGTGGCCGCGGCCTGTGGCAACACGACGAATGCTGCGCCTGCTCCGCCGCAAGGCGCGCCGGCTTCTTCTGCTGTGGCCACGTCGCCGTTCGCTATTGCGGATTTCGATGGTGATAGCCAGCCGGATCTCGCGACCGTTCAGGCGGGAGGCTCGGAGACGCGGTACTGGATCCGCTTCCAACTGAGCACCGGTTCGAGGGCGGCCGTGGGCATCAGCGGCCCGGCTGGCGGGCTGGAGATTGCATCCCGCGACGTAAATGGCGACAAGATTCTGGACCTGGTGGTCACGACGGCGTGGCTCAGACAGCCGGTTGCGGTGCTGCTGAACGACGGCCACGGAAACTTCACACTGAGTAGCCCTGCCAGATTTTCCAGCGCGATTTGGGGCACGGAGAATTCCTGGGATTTGGGAAGCGCCCCCCTGAACGTTGTCGCCGTAGCCGCTCTCTCGCGCAGCTTCAGTGGTGATTGCGAAGCAAGCAAGGGCGATCCCACGGCCCGTCAACTGCCCGGACTACTCATTTCCTCAAGTTTTCACGCACCTGCCTCCTCTCTATCTGCATCCTTCTTCGGTCGAGCTCCCCCAGCCTTCGTTCACGCCTAAGGTCGCATTGGCAAGGGCATAGCCGAGCAGACGCTTTTCCCGTCGATCTAGTTTTGGGAACTGCACCGCCCGACTGTAACCAATGCTATCCGTTTCTTCCGCTATGTAGATTGCGCTGCGTGGAACACGCAGCCGCGAACTGAACTTGAGGTACGACGTGAGGTTTCGCATGAGATGCACGGTTTTTGCGAAGGCGGCTTTGGCCTTCACATTAGGGTTATTCCTGAGTAGTTGCGGTGGTGAGAGCAAGAGGGATGCCAAGGCGGAGGCGCCGCCCAGGGCCTCAGTGGAGCGCGAGCAAGACGCCAACCTGATGCAAGTGGAACATCCCGAGCAATTTCCACTTGCGACGGCGACGGAGCACGCCGCTACATCCCAACTGGTCGCAACCGGCGTAGTAAATCCGGACGTGTCACGCACGGTTCCGGTCATTTCCCTGGCCAGCGGCCGGATCGTGGAGATTCATGCGCGGCTGGGCGACACGGTGAAGAAAGGCCAGTTGCTGCTGCGAGTGCAAAGCGCCGACATTGCTTTGGCATTCTCAGATTACCGCAAGGCAATTGCCGACGAAAAACTAGCCAATATTCAATTCGAGCGCGCCAAGCTCCTTTACGACAAAGGCGCCATTTCCTTGAATGACTATCAGACTGCGGAAGACGTGGAGAACAAGGCCCGAGTTGACGTGGAGACCACCGCCGAACACCTTCGCGTACTTGGCAGTCCTCTCGACCGCCCTTCCGGGCTGGTGGACATTTACGCTCCGGTTTCGGGGGTGATCACCGATCAGGAAGTCACCAACGCCGCGGGAGTGGCGGGCCTAGGCTCCCCCAATCCATTCACGATTTCCGACCTCAGCTATGTGTGGATTGTTTGCGACGTGTACGAGAATGACCTTCCGAACGTGCATGTCGGAGAAACGGCCGAGATTCGCCTGAACGCTTATCCGGACAAAGAATTCACCGGGCGCATTAGCAACGTCCTTCCGGTGCTCGATCCAACCATTCGCACGGCCAAAGTGCGCATCGAGGTACGCAATCCGGGACTGATGCGTGTGGGCATGTTCGTGACTGCCACCTTCCACGGGCAGAAGAAGGAAACGCATACCCTTGTTCCGGCGACAGCCATTTTGCATATGCACGACCGTAACTGGGTTTACGTTCCGACGGGCGACAAGAAGTTTCGACGGGAGGAAGTGACTGTCGGCCAAACCCTAGCAAACAACATGCAAGAGATTGTCACGGGCCTGCAGCCAGGCCAACAAGTGGTTCGGGACGCGCTGGTGTTTCAGAACACGGTGGAGCAGTAGATGATTCGGAAATTTGTCGATTTTCCGTTGGAGAATCGCCTTCTCGTCCTTGGAGCGGCGTTTCTGTTACTTGTCTGGGGCGCGGTCTCGTTCCATCAGCTACCCGTGGAAGCGTACCCCGACGTTGCCAACAACTACGTGGAGATCATCACGCAGTGGCCGGGAATTTCCGCGGAACAGATCGAGCAGCAAGTGACGATTCCACTCGAAGTGGTGATGAATGGCATTCCGCACGTGGTGCACTTGCGCTCCTTTTCCCTCTTCGGGCTCTCGGACGTCAAGCTGATCTTTGATGATGAAGAGGAGAACGCCTGGAACCGCGAGAGGGTTCTCGAACGGCTTGCGCAAGTGACACTGCCGCAGGGCGTGGTGCCGCAGATGGGTACGGACTGGAGTCCCGTCGGCCAAATTTATTTCTTCACGTTGAAGAGTACAAATCCGAACTACGACGTGATGGAGTTGAAGTCGATCGAGGATTGGGTGATCGAGAAGAACTTCAAATCCGTTCCGGATGTCGTGGATGTTGCCAGCTTCGGCGGGCCGACGCGTGAATATCAGGTTCGTGTTGATCCCAATAAACTGATTTCCTATGGACTAAGCCTCGCACAGGTGGAGCAGCAACTTACGAGTAACAACGCCAACGCGGGTGGCAGCTTCATCGAAGAGGGTCTGCAGCAGGTGAATGTTCGCGAAGTTGGCTTGGTCAAGAACGTGGGCGACATCGAAAACACGGTCATCATGACCAAGAGCGGCACCCCGCTGCGGGTGAAGGATATCGCCGCGGTTTCGCAAGGCCCCAAAATCCGGCTCGGGCAGTTCGCGCGTGCGATTCATCGGGAAGACGGCAGGATCATCGATAACGACGACGTGGTTTCCGGCATCGTGCTCTTGCGCAAGGGCGCCAACGCAGACGAAGTGCTCGCGGGAATCCATGCCAAGGTCAAGGAACTGAACGAGCAGATCTTGCCTCCAGGCGTGAAGGTGGTTCCCTTTATCGATCGGAGCGACCTGGTGCACTTCACGACGCATACGGTGCTACACAACCTTACGGAAGGCATCATCCTGGTCGTAGTGGTTCTCTTTCTTTTTCTAGGAAATGTTCGCGGGGCCATTATCGTCGCCCTGACAATCCCGTTTTCGTTGCTGTTTGCCGCGACGTGTCTCAAATTGAAGGGTATTCCCGCAAACCTGTTGTCTCTCGGCGCGCTGGATTTCGGAATGGTGGTGGACGGCACAGTCGTGATGGTGGAAAACATCGTGCGCCACTTGAGCCATGCGGACGCTTCGTACAAGACGCCGATGGAGCGCATCCGTGATGCGGCCCACGAAGTTCAGCGGCCCGTCTTCTATGCGATTGGGATCATTATTACCGCGTACTTGCCCATCTTCACTCTGCAACGTGTCGAGGGCCGACTATTCCATCCGATGGCCTGGACCGTAGCTTTTGCACTCCTTGGCGCGCTGTTATTCTCCATGATCCTCGCGCCGGTTTTGTCGAGCGTATTCTTCAACAAGGGTGTGAGCGAGTGGCGCAACCCAGCGATGGAATTCTTGAAAACACGCTATCGCGAAGCTTTGAAATGGGCCGTCGAGCACCGGTTCGTTACGGTGGGTGCGGCGGCGATGGGTTTTGCCGCCGCTATTTATCTTACTGTCGGCGGAGTCATCGGCTCCGAGTTTCTGCCGCACCTGGATGAGGGCGCGCTGTGGGTGCGTGGCACGCTGGCGCCGAGCACCGGGCCTACGGAAGGCACACGGCTAGCAAACCAGGCCCGCGTTCTGCTTTGCGCTTTTCCTGAGGTTACACAATGTACCAGCCAGGTGGGGCGCCCCGATGACGGAACGGACACGACAGGCTTTTTCAATACGGAGTACTTCGTTGATTTGAAACCGAAGGAACGGTGGCGGCCGGTGTTCCACGAAGACAAGGAAGAAGTCATCGCGGCGATGCAGCGCGAACTGGACAAAATTCCCGGGGTCATCTGGAATTTTTCCCAGCCCATCGCGGACAACATGGAAGAAGCAGTCAGCGGGGTAAAAGGGGAGCTCGCGGTAAAGATTTACGGCGACGACCTCAAGCTTCTCGACACCATGGCCGATCAGATCGTCAATACCATGCGCCAAGTGAAAGGAATTGAGGATCTCGGAGTGTTTCGAGTTCTGGGGCAGCCTAATCTCGATGTCACGGTGGACCGTCAGCAAGCGGCGCGCCATCAAGTGAACGTCGCGGACGTGCAAGATGCCGTCCAGACCGCGGTTGGCGGCACGCCTTTCACTCAGGTTTTGCAAGGCGAACGGCGATACGACCTGGTGATGCGTTACCTTCCGCGATACCGTGATACGCGGGAAGCCATCGAAAACATTCGCTTGCTATCCCCGTCCGGCGAACGAGTTTCGCTGGCGCAGCTATGCAAAATCGAAGAACGGGAAGGGGCTTCCGAAATCTACCGCGAAGGAAATGAAAGGTACATCGCCATTAAGTACAGCGTGCGCGGACGGGACCTCGGCGGCGCCGTTGAGGAAGCAATCGGCAAGGTGGAGGCCAATGTCAAACTGCCGCGCGGCTATCACATCGACTGGGCGGGCGAATACGAGAGTGAGAAGCGAGCCGAAGCCCGGCTTCTGGTGATCGTGCCGATAACCCTGCTGGTGATTTTCGGGATTCTTTACACCATGTTCCGGTCCTTCAAATGGGCGCTTCTTCTTCTTGGAAACGTGGCGATGGCCCCGATCGGGGGATTGCTGGCCCTTCTTTTCACCGGCACCCACTTCAGCGTTTCCTCCGGCGTCGGTTTCTTGGCGCTTTTTGGAGTTTCCGTGCAGACCGGCGTGATTATGCTGGAATATATCAATCAGCTGCGCGTGCGAGGCCACTCGATTGAAGAAGCTGCCGTCGACGGGGCTGTGCTCCGGCTTCGTCCCATCATGATGACCATGCTGGTGGCCACGCTCGGATTGCTGCCCGCAGCACTCTCGCGGGGGATTGGTTCGGACTCGCAGCGGCCGTTCGCCATTGTTATCGTCGGCGGACTTATTGGAGCTCTGCTCCTGAGCATCTTCCTGCTTCCGACTTTGTATGTGTGGTTCGCGCGGGAAGGCGACAGGCTGCCTGCACCGGAGGCGGATTTCGAGGAGAGCGCCTAGCAAGGTTGTTCTCTGGGAACCGGGAACGAGCAGTCTGGGTTATGCTGCCAGAATGACGCCGTCGGCTCACGATGCGGCAAGAGAAAAGGACGGCGCTGGTCTGTGTGCGGATTGTCAGCATGCTCGCCGCATTGAGTCGGCGCGCGGTTCGGTCTTTTTCTTGTGCGAGCTTTCGCTGAGCGATTCGCACTTTCCCAAGTACCCCCGGCTGCCGGTGATGTCGTGTTCGGGCTTCGTGGCGGACCCGGCGTTACGGGCGGAGCAGGACTTCGGTTGAGGGAAGGCGCGCGCAAGTAGGCTGTTGGTATGCAATTCGATCCATTGATACGACCTCACAAAACGGTGGGTAGCACCAGCCGTGCGGCGGGGTCTTATAAACCCCGGTAAACGCCAAATTAGCGCGCCGGGAGGGGTAGCACCCTCACCCATCACCATTCTCCAAATCAATAAGTAGCGACCAAGGTCTGTTGGTCGAATTCTTTGCTAGTTCTAGATTCTTCTATAGTAATATACCGTATCGATTATGTTACCAAGCGAGGTGTTGTATGACTCTCCGCCCGGGCCTCGGTCTGGCTGCCGCGTGTCTGATGCTTTGCTCTGGCGCCGTGCGAGCCGACACCTTGAGGATCACCAGCAACCCGTCTGGGGCTACCGTGGAGATTGATGGAGTACAGGCCGGCACGACGCCTTACGAAAGGGAATTGCCGGGCGGCTATTTTCACCGGACCAAGACTTCGCTGGGATCGCGGCTGGAGCATCCGATGGTGGCGCGGGTCAGCTTGGCCGGCTATGCGACGAAGGAAATCTCGCTGACCGAGGGCCCTATGAACTGGGTGGGCCTCAACGGCCGCAACCACGGCGAATACTGGCTGCTGAAGAACGATCACTTCCACGTGGACCTGTATCTGATTTCGCAGACTTTCACGGGCAACATCACCGCCGAGGTCTCTGCGAATGAGGCGGGCGATGTTGGGCCTGCGCTTTCGATTGAAGAACTCGTGGCGCAGGCAAAGCCTGCCGTGGTCTATCTGAGGGGCTTGAGCAAAGGGGGTACCGGGTTCTTCGTCACCGACACCGGGGTGATTGCCACGAACGCGCATTTGGTTCGGGGTGAGGAGTCGATGCTGACCGTTCTTTCCAGCGGGCAGGAGCTGGAAGCCAAAGTGGTGTACATCGACGGCGATCTCGATATCGCGCTGGCCAAAGTGCAGGGCAGCCATTTTCCGCACCTGAAGCTGGCGGACGCTGCTAGCATTCGGCAGGGAGAAAGCGTTCTGGCGATCGGCAATCCCGGCGACGCTATGATGTTCAGCGTCACGAGGGGGATTGTCAGCGCGGTGGGAAAATTCTCTCGCGCCGGGCCGGGGACGTGGGTTCAAACGGATACGCCGATCAACCCGGGGAACAGCGGCGGGCCGCTGCTGAATTCCAGGGGCGAGGTGATTGGCATCAACACGCAGAAGGTCATCAAGAAGAGCATCACGGGCATCGGATTTGCGCTCAGCTCGTCGGAGCTACTCGAGGTTCTTCATCACTTCTACCCCAACACTGAGCCGCGGATGGAAAAACTATCCGCGCCAATTGGTGCCATGGAATCAGCCGACACCACGCTGGAACTAGATCTCTATGGGACAGTTGTTCTCTCCAAGCCTGAGGGTGCTCGAATCTGGATCGATCAACAGTTCGTGGGCAATATCCCCGCTACTCTAAAACTTACAGTGGGTAGACACGAAATTGTTATCCGATCTCAGGGGTATGCCGACTGGATTAAGAAAGTTCAAGTGCTTAGGGACAGTCAGGTGACGCTGAGCCCTTGGGCAGAATACCCGCCCTGAAGAGACAATCCGCGAGAGGTGCCAGGCTCCGGCAGGCATTCGCACTGGTTAGGCTAAGAGTTGTGATGCGGCAGGGATAGGAGTTTGAGCCGCTTCCCTACTTTTGTGAATTCGGGGTCGGCGGTAACGAGCGTCGCGGACAACTCCAATGTGAGCGCGGCAGCAAAGCTATCGGCATAAGCCAAGTCGTGACGAGCTTTGAGTTCCGCTGCGTAGGTGGCGCGTTTGCGATCCACAGGCAGAATAAGCAGAGGCAAGTGCGCGGCCTCTTCATTCAACCGTTGAACCTCGCTCGGCCCGGATTGTTTCCAGAGAGAGTAGACTACTTCGCCCCAGTTTACGGCGGACATCAAAAGTGGGCTTTGAACTCGATTGGCGTCGGCAAATAAGGCCTTGACGCGACGGTTTCCAGGGCGGCCGGCAAGAAAAATAAGGACGGCGTTGGCATCGAGAACATAGCGTCTCACCGGCCGCGCTCTCGTTCTCTCTGTCGTTCCTGCCGGAGAAACTCCAAGGCGGCGCCGGCACCTTTGAAAGAACCACAAAGTTTGTTAATGAATTCTCCTGTGACTGGTTGAAGGATGATGGGGCCTTCCTCGCCGCCTGTCAGCGAGATATTGATGCGCATACCTTTGCGAAGGCCAAGCCGGGAACGCACTGGGGCGGGGAGAACTATTTGGCCTTTGGAGCTGATGGTAGTCGTAAAGACTTCTGGTTGTTGCCGAGGGCGCTTCCTCATGGTGTTATCTTACCCCAATGTAAGACGAGTCTACAAGCGGTAGTGTCCTTCTTGTCATGCTTAGGTTCACACAAGGCGTGAGCCGGATGCTTCGCGTTGTATCGGCGCGTAATTGCCCTTCGCCGAGGCGTGTGCTAGCATCCGCCCGTTGGAGAACGGACCAGGGGTAAGTTTCGTTGGACCTTCGCCCTCGCACCTTGCGGGGACCCAGGTAGAGGCCGCGTTCTCCTTTCGACGACCGCGAAACGGGAGTCACCCAGCCACACAGCATTTTTCAGGCGCAGGCCCGCGCCTCCATCCTGCACGGCGGACCTCGCCAACTGGAGGTCTACATGAAGAGCTATCTCACCAAGGACATTCGAAACGTGGGCATTGTCGGCCACGGCGGCACCGGGAAGACGCAACTGGTGTCGTCGTTGCTCTACACCGCGGGAATGACGCCGCGGTGGGGGAAAGTTGCGGAAGGAAGCACGACCACGGATTGGGACGAAGAAGAAATCGGAAGGAAAATCTCGATTCAAACGGGGATCGCCCATGCGGAATGGCCGTGCACGCTCTGTTCTGGCGCGAACGTAAAAATCAATTTTCTGGATCTTCCAGGTTACTCGACCTTCATTACCGAAGCTAAGGCCTCGCTGATCGCCGCGGACGCCGCGCTGATTACCATCGACGCGCACGTCGGGGCGCAGGTGACCACGGAAAAAGTTTGGGATTATTGCACCGAGTACGATATTCCGCGAGCGTTCGTGCTGACCTGGATGGACCGCGAGTTGGCCAGCTTTGAGCGCTCGATGGAGTCGCTGGAGCAGGTGTTCGGGCGCAACGTGGTGGCGCTGCAACTGCCCATCGGCGCGGAAAAAGGTTTTCGTGGCGTGATCGATCTGGTAGGTATGAAGGCCCACATGTACAAGCCCGATGGCGACGGCAAGCCTTCCATCGAAGAGATTCCCGCGGCGCTGGCGGACGAGGCCAAGGAGGCGCACGAGAAGTTGGTGGAAATGATCGCGGAAGGCGACGACGAACTGATGGAGGAATTTTTCCGGGAAGGCACGATACCGATCGAGGACCTGATTCCCGGCGTTCGCAAAGCCATCGTGGCCGAGAAAATCTTTCCGGTGCTGATGGTTTCCGCGATGCGCAATGTGGGCACCGCTAGCCTGCTGACGTTTATCGCTGACGCTTTTCCACATCCCGACGAGCACTCTCAAGTCGGCTTCAAAGAACTCAGCGGCAAAGGTGATCGCATCGAGCGCAAATACGATGATGGCCAGCCGTTGTCGCTTTTCGTTTTTAAGACGCTCGCCGATCCTTTCGCCGGGCGCATCAACTATTTTAAGGTGAAGAGTGGAGTGTTGAAAAACGACGCCACGCTGATCAACTACAACCGCAGCATGCCCGAGCGCTTCCAACACACGCAGTTGGTACAGGGCAAACAGCTCAGCGAAGTTGCGGAGATCCACGCTGGAGATATCGGGGCCATCGCGAAGCTGAAGGAGACCACGACGGGCGAGACACTTGGCGACAAGGCGGCGCCGATCTTCTACAGCCCGGCGCAATTGCCAGAGCCCTCGATCACGTTCGCAATCGAACCGAAGACCCGCGCGGACGAGGACAAGATCGGCGTATCGATTCACAAGATACTGGAGGAAGATCCCGCGCTGCGTTTTTCGCGCGACCCGCAGACTAAAGAATTTTTGCTGGCGGGATCGGGCCAGCAGCACATCGAAGTCGTGGTGGCGAAGCTGCACAAGAGATATCACGTCGATCTGACTCTCAAGCCGCCCAAAGTGCCATATCGCGAAACCATCCGCGGCAAGGCCGACGTGGAAGGCAAGCACAAGAAACAGTCCGGCGGGCATGGGCAGTTTGGCGTGTGCCGCATCAAGATGGAGCCGGTGGAGCGCGGCAAGGGGGTGGAGTTCGTCGATGACGTGTTCGGTGGGGCCATTCCGAAGAACTGGATACCGTCGGTGGAGAAGGGTATCCGCGACGCCGCGGCGCGCGGGTACCTAGCGGGGTTCCCGGTCGTTGATTTCCGGGCGATCCTGTACGACGGCAAATATCACGATGTCGATTCTTCGGATATGGCGTTCAAGATTGCGGGATCATTGGCATTTAAGGAAGCGATGAAACAGGCCAGGCCGGCGCTGCTGGAGCCTGTAATGCATGTGGAGGTCTACGCGCCCGATCAGTATTCCGGCGATTTGATGGGCGATCTCAGTTCTCGCCGAGGACGCATCGCGGGGAACGAAGCGCGCGGGCACAACGTCATAATCAAGGCGCAGGTGCCGTTCGCGGAGATGCTGACTTATGCGAACGACCTGATTTCCAAGACTCAGGGGCGCGCGAGCTACTCGATGGAGTTTTCTCACTACGACTACGTGCCGCCTGAGTTGGCCGACAAGGTGATCGCGGCGCACAAAATGGCCCACGGCGAGCACTTGGTGGAAGAAGAGGCTTAACTGTTCAGGCTGTGACGGTAGACGTCGTTGCGATTGTGTGTTCGCAATGGACTCTAAATCCCGCCCTATGACCCTTCATCACCCAGGGCAAGAGAGGGCGGTCACAGCAATTGTCGAACGCCGGGCTGAAAGCCGGCGCCTACATAGATGTGAGACGAGGGAGGAACATGCCTGTGTGCCTGCGGTGCTCGGCAAAGCTGGCGCCGAACTCTTGGGACAGGAACGATTCTTCGCGACTCGCTTTCACGTAGAAGGACAGCCACGCGATCACCACGGCCAGCAATCCTCGTATTTCGCCCACGGCAACGGCGGTGCCGAGGAGTCCGAGCAGAATGCCCGTGTAGATGGGGTGGCGAATCGTTCGGTATGGCCCCGTGCGAATCAGTTCGTGCCCCTCTTTCAGGGTGACGACACCGCTCCAATTCGTACCAAGATGCCAGCGCGCCCAAATCGCGACGGCTACTCCCGCGGCGGTGAAAAGAACGCCGGTCCACCGCACCGCCTGGGTATCGGGAACCAACCGCACGCTCAGCCAGCCGTAGTGCGCGGCGCCTTGAAACAAAAACCAAGAAGCGATAACGAGCGGAAGCATGTAGCGCAGACGTTCGAACCATGATTCGCGTTTTTTCGTTTTCTTGAGCTTGAACGCCGACACCAGCCAGTACAAACCAAACAGAATCCAGAGGGCCTGTATCCATTGCCGTGATGACGAGAAATCCATCTCTGCCTCCAACAGCCTGCCTACTTGTGCGACGCCTGGCGCTCTATTTGTCGCTTGAGACCTGCGATCCAGCGGCGTTCCCTGCGGGTTTCCTCGCGAAAGTAACTGACTACTTCGCCGCCCCAGACGCCCAAATCCACCGCCGCAGTGAGGCGCGCGAGGTTCTGTTCCCTGGCGATTAGCCAACGGTCCCGTTCGCCCACGATTTGTTTCTGGGTATCGGAATCCAGAACGTTGAACAGCCCGACACGCAGACGAAAGGCGCTCTCGGAGGACGCCTCTTTGCTGGTGAACTGTCCCAAGCGGCGCAGCAATTCTTGTTTCCCCTTGTTAGTAAGCGCATACACTTCGCGCGTTTGCCCGCGCTGGCCGGCGGTCGTGCGCTTGCTGATCCAGCCGTTCTCGCCGAAGCGCCGCAGAAGCGGATAGACCAAGTTGTTGTGCATCTCGCGCTGGCCGGTGATCAGGCCCACCTGCTTTTTGAGGGCGTAGCCGTGTTGCGGGCCACTAAGTAGAGTCGCGAGAAGTAATAGATCATTCATGACACAGTCAGAAGTGTACTATTAGACTTGACGCCCGTCAAGGTAACGTTGGCAGGTCCGGGATTTCCGGCGGCCGGGCAAACACCAAATTGGTACTTGCCGCGCCGAGAACGGCCGCCAAACTGGGCGCTACTATGAAGAACAAACCTTCGCACCAACTCGGGGCACAGACGCGGGCCATCCATGCCGGGGAGGGAGTTCGCCATGGCGTGGGCGCGCCGGTCGGCGCGCCGATCTGCCGTACGTCGACGTTCACGTTCTCTTCCACAGCGGAGATGAAGCTGTGGGCCGAGGGCAAGAGCAAGGCGTACATCTACACGCGATACGGCAATCCGACGCTGGCGGTGGCGGAAGGAAAGATTGCCGCGCTGGAGGGCGCAGAGGCGGCCGTGTGCACGGCTTCGGGCATGGCGGCGATTTCCTGCGCGCTGCTGGGGGCGTTGAAGTGCGGCGACGAAATGATTACCACCGGGCAGGTATACGGCGGGAGCTATCGTTTGATGCGCGACGTGTTCCCGGACCTGGGGATCAAGGTGCATCAAGTGGGGATCGATCTCGCGGGAATTGAAAATCTAGCGAACTCGCGGACGAAAGTTTTGTATGTGGAGACTCCAACCAATCCCACGGTGCGGCTGGTCAATCTGCGCAAAGCTGTGGACTTCGCAAAAAAGCACAAACTCATCTCCATCATCGACAACACTTTCGCCACGCCGGTATCGCAGCAGCCGTTGGCGCTGGGCTACGACATGGTGGTGCATAGCGCGACAAAAGGGTTGGCCGGGCATTCCGATGTCATCGCGGGCGCGGTGGCGGGAAACAAGCGCTGGATGGAGCGGATGCGGCATATGGTGATTTACCTCGGTGGGTCGATGGACCCGGAGGCCGCGTTCCTGCTGAATCGCGGGATCAAGACCCTCGCGCTGCGGGTGAAACGCCAGGGTGAAAACGCCCTAGCCGTTGCGAGGTTCCTGGAGAAGCATCCGAAAGTCGCGCGGGTGCACTATCCCGGGTTGGCGTCGCATCCCGATCACCAACTGGCGAAGCGGCAAATGCGCGGGTTTGGCTCGATGATGGCCTTCGATTTGAAAGGCGGGCTTCCGGCGGCGCGGCGCTTCTGCGATCACGTGCGGCTGTTTTTGCTGGCTGCGAGCCTCGGGGGAGTCGAGTCGCTGGTAGTTCTGCCGGCGTACACTTCGCACTACAACATGAGCGCGCAAGAGTTGGCGGCCGCGGATGTTGCGCCCGGATGTGTGCGCGTTTCGATCGGAATAGAGGATGCCGAGGACCTGATAGCAGACTTGCGGCAGGCCTTGGCCTACGCCTAGGTAAGGATGAGCAAATTCCCCTGAAAACAAAAACGGGCGGGGCGCCGAAGCGCACCGCCCGAATTCGTTTATTGTGAAGTGGCTTTAGAGGGGTTGGACGTTCGAGGCCTGCAGGCCCTTGGGGCCCTTGGTCACTTCGAATTCAACCGCTTGGCCATCATTCAACGACTTGTAGCCATCAGCCACGATCGCGGAGAAATGGACGAAAACATCTTCGCCGCTCTGGCGCTGGATGAATCCAAAGCCCTTGCTAGCGTTGAACCACTTCACTGTTCCTTGTTCTTTACTCACTGCGTTACTCTTTTCTGTTGACCGCGTTGCGATCATACTTTGAGCCCGGCCGGGTTGGGGCCGCACTCGGTTTAATTAAGCTATCTGGTGCCTCGTAGTCCGAACCCCTCAACAGAGTACGGGCCGTCCTTGGGGCGTAAAAAAAGGCCGCAAGTTTGAACCTTGCGACCGCTTTACACATCCAAAGGCGATACAAGAGCAACAAACGCATAACCAAGGTACCACGGAAGTACCTCCTTGTCTAGTGCTTTCTTTTGGTGCTTTGCTTCCCCAGCACACTCCCCTGCCCAGGTGCGTAAGGGGCCAGGAGGTAGTCCGCGACGCGGGCAACTTGGGCCATTTCGGCAACGTCGTGGACGCGGACGATGTGTGCGCCGCCGAGGATGCTCGCGGTGACGGTGGCGGCCGTGGCCCAGATGCGTTCTTCGGGCGGAGCGGGTTTGCCACGGCGTGGGAGCGATGCGCCGAGGAAGCCTTTGCGGGACGTGCCGACCAGCAACGGATAGCCGAGTTTTGCCAATTCCGGTAATTTTTGGAGCAATTCGTAATTCTGCTGGAAACTTTTTCCGAAGCCGATGCCTGGATCGATGATGATCTGCGATTGGGCCACGCCTGCCTTTCGTGCCTCTGCGATGGATGCGCGGAGTCCTCGGGTGACATCCTTCATCACGTTGCGGGCGAATGGCTTTTTTTGCATGGTGCGGGGCTCGCCGCGTATATGCATCAAGATGAGCGGGGCGCCATGACGCGCGGCAACTTCGGCGATGCGCGGATCTGTCTTCAGGCCGGAAATGTCGTTGATGACAGATGCGCCGGCGCCGATGGCTGCTTCCGCCACGTCCGCCTTCTGCGTATCGATGGAAATCGGAATGCGCAGCACGCCGCGCAGTGCTTTCAGCACCGGCATGACCCGCGCCAGTTCTTCTTCGGTCGAGGTCCCGCGGGAGCCTGGCCGCGTGGATTCGCCGCCCACATCGAGCAAATCCGCAGCGGTGCGCTCCATTTCCAGGGCGTGCGCTACTGCTCTCTGCGGGTCGAAAAACTTGCCGCCATCGGAAAAGCTGTCTGGCGTGACGTTGAGAATGCCCATCACCAGAGTACGTTCACCGAGAGAGAGGGTTCCAGAGGGAACCTGGAGGCGAAAAAGTTTGCGACGGTTCATCGGCGGACAGCAGTTTAACGTGGGCGGCGAAGAAGAAGAAAAGGATAACGCGGAGACACCGAGGGCACAGAGCCATCGCAGAGAACAAGAGGCAAGTCGGAGATAATCTGGTCCGGTCCCGTTCACGGGCGAGAGAAATCTAGTCGAGGTCGAAGTCGCGGATTGGTTTTCCTGCGGGCGCGTCTTTCGCTTTCTTCATCGCTTCCTCAAATTTCTTGGCGAGAATGTCTTCTTTGTTGGATTCCTGGAACCAGGAATCGCGGAACTTGTCTTCCCGCTGACGATTCTGCTCGGCCAGGATGCCTTGTGCGTCGGTAAGATCGACATTCGGTCCGGCCTTTGGCGGCGCTTCATGCGAAAGCACCACGCCAAGGGCCGCGTCTACTGTGAGCTTGGCGTGGCAGCAGGGGCAGGCGACGTGCAGCGGCTCGATGGATTTGTTTCCCATGGCGATATTCTACGACTTTTGAAGGAACCAAGTAAGGAGTAATCAGGTCCCGATAGAGAAGAGGCGCAGCAAGCTGCGCCTCTCGGAGAAAATGTACTGATTTTAAAGTGCTATGCCTTCGCGGGATTCTCTCCGCGGGTGAAGCCGGGCGCGGGACGCAGCTCAGGACGAACCACCTTGGGGTCCGCGCTGGGCGCGGCCTGCGGTGGAGGCGTGGGAGGTGTGCGCGGCTTCTCCGGCAGCGGCTTGCCTTCCATCAGCAGCTTCACTTCATGGGCATCGATGACTTCGCGTTCCAGCAGCGCCTGGGCGATGCGCTCGAGCGTCTCGCGATTGTTCGACAGGAGTCTCTTGGCGTTCTCGTAGCCGGCGTTAACGATGCGTTTCACTTCCTTGTCGATATGGATCGCGGTGTCTTCGGAATAATCGCGGTGCTGAGCAATCTCCCGGCCTAGGAAGATGGCTTCGTCTTTCTTGCCGTAAGCCAGCGGGCCGAGCTCGCTCATACCCCATTCGCAGACCATGTTACGCGCGATGTCCGTGGCGCGTTCGATATCGTTGCCCGCGCCGGTGGTGATGTGGCCGAGGAAAATCTCTTCCGCGGATCGCCCCCCCATCAGGACCGCTAGCATGGCTTCGAGATATTCGCGGGTGTAGGTGTGCTTGTCGTCCTCCGGCAATTGCATGGTCAGGCCGAGGGCCATGCCTCGGGGAATGATCGTAACTTTGTGCACGGGGTCGGCGCCCGGAGTCATTTCCGCGACCAGCGCATGGCCGGCCTCGTGATACGCCGTGTTCTTTTTCTCTTCGTCCGACAAAATCATGGACTTGCGCTCGACGCCCATCAGGACCTTATCTTTGGACATCTCGAAATCCACCATCATGACGAATTTGCGATTTTGCCGCGCCGCCCACAGTGCAGCTTCGTTCACCAGATTGGCGAGGTCGGCGCCGGAAAAACCCGGCGTGCCGCGCGCAATGATCGACAGATCGACGTCGTCCGAAATGGGCACCTTGCGGGTATGCACCCGCAGAATTTCCTCGCGGCCCTTCACATCGGGACGCGCGACAACCACGCGGCGGTCAAATCGGCCAGGACGCAAGAGCGCCGGATCGAGAACGTCAGGGCGATTGGTTGCGGCGATTAGGATGACGCCTTCGTTGGATTCAAAGCCGTCCATTTCGACCAACAACGCGTTCAAAGTTTGCTCTCGCTCGTCGTGGCCACCACCCAGGCCCGCGCCGCGATGCCGGCCGACGGCGTCAATCTCATCGATGAAGATAATGCAGGGCGCGTTCTTCTTGCCTTGCTCGAAGAGATCGCGCACGCGGCTGGCGCCCACGCCGACAAACATCTCTACAAAGTCCGAGCCGGAAATGGAGAAAAATGGAACGTTGGCTTCGCCCGCGATGGCTCGCGCCAGCAAAGTCTTGCCAGTGCCCGGAGGTCCGACCAGCAGCACGCCCTTGGGAATGCGTCCGCCAAGTTTTTGAAATTTCTGCGGATCTTTTAGGAACTCAATAATTTCCTGGAGTTCTTCTTTGGCTTCATCGGTTCCCGCTACGTCCTTGAAGGTAGCTTTTTTCTGCTGCGCGGAAAGCAGCCGCGCGCGCGATTTGCCAAAGCTCAGGGCCTTGTTGCCGCCGGCCTGCATCTGCCGCATTAAGAACAGGCAAAACCCGACCAGCAAAATCAGCGGCGCAGCGTTCAGTAAAATCAAAACCCAATCCCCGCTGCGCACTTCCTTCGTTTTGAATGGCACCGTTTTATCGCGAAGGGCTTTGGTGATTTCCGGCGAGACTTCCTTGGGAATGGTCACGTGAAACTTGCGGTTCGGCGGGCGAACGTATTCTCCCTGCAACTCGTAGCTGTTGGGCGACAGGTACATCGTGACTTCCTTCACCTCGCCTGCGTCCACCTTGACCATGAACTCGCTATAGCTGGGCTCATCTTCGCGCGCGGTCTGCCCGTTGGCGGACACTAGCTTCCAGAGCATCACACCGAGAAACACGATGGAGATCCAGAAGAGAATTGTTTTTGCGGTCGAGCTGGAATTCACGTTGTCCTCACTCCTGTCCCGAGCCCCGAGGGTTACTCCTCAGCGAAGCGCTGGACCACTTCGGTCGCCTATCTTTTCGCCTTCTGCCGTCCTGCCGCAGAGGGCGGTCGTGCCGACAGCCCACGATTGTTGCGCCCCGTACCGTTGGCCCCTGCCAACCCGTATCCCACCCACACTTCTTTAGATGCAGTTCGGAAGCCAAAGTAATCGGGCTCCAGGCCCACACGCCTCCGCTCGGGCTTATCGAGCAGCACCGCCAGCCGAAGCGAACGCGGCTGGGTTTCGCCAAGTCTTCGCAGCAGAAATTCCTGCGTGACGCCACTCTCCAGCACTGCATCCACAACCAAAACGTCCCGGCCTTTTAGTTCCGGCCGTACTCCGAAAAAAACCTCGCGCCGCGTGTGACCGCTCTGCTCCACGTCGCGCACATCCTCGCTCACAAAATGGCAGACCACCGGCGAGTCGATCTGTCGTAGCAAATCCGCCGCGAAGACGAATCCGCGATCCAGGGTCACCACAACGTCCAGCCGGCGCCCTTTGTACGCCCCCGTTATTTCCCGGCCGAGCGCCGCTACCCTTGCGGCAATGCGCGCGGCCGAAAAAACCGAGCTTTTTCCTCCATTTACGCGGGCCGCCTTGCGGCGGCTCACAGCGGTTCCTCGGAAATCACGATTCCTGCCCGGGTCCTTTCGCTCGCCGCAAATTCTGCGGCGACGGGAAAGCCGCGGGCCCAAGCCAGAACCCCGCCGCTCGTCAGAACCGGCCAGCCGTCACGCTCCCAGCGGCTGATGTGCTTTTCGTTCAACAAGCGTTTCAGCTTGTGTGGGTTGCGATGCCCCTGGGGTTGTAACCGATCCCCGGGGCGCCAGCTCCGCAGCACAAGAGGAAAACGCAAAGTCTCCCGGTCCAGGACCGGCCCTGTCTCACTAGTTTCTACCCTCTTTGCAGGCCAGTCAATCACTCTGAAGCGGAAGACGCACCCCAAGCTCGGGACGGGTACTAGAGCCTGGTCGGCGCCGGAACTGACGCTGATATCGATATTGTGCTCATATTGCCTGGACTGCTCCCTGCTGGCCGGTCCGCTGCCGA